>BNJV01000967.1_pt1 | contig 174105 bp, 190 predicted proteins | sample 8540591 | NCBI WGS metagenome assembly BNJV01 (sample SAMD00202457, study PRJDB9452) | human saliva metagenome | host: Homo sapiens
CGATCGCGCTGGTGCGCGCACCCGCGGCGTGGCCCAGCTGCTGACCTCCGCCTCCCGGCTCATGGCCGGGGAGCTCGTCCTGGAGCGGACCTCGCGGCGAGTGACCCTGGCGGGGCGCGAGGTGACGCTCACCCCGAAGGCCACAATGCTCCTGGACTACCTCATGAGCCATCCCGGCGAGCTCCACGCGCGCGAGGAGCTGCTGGCCTCCTTGTGGGGCATCGACTTCGCCACCTCCACGCGCGCCGTCGATCACCGTGTCCGTGAGATCTGCCAGGCCCTGGGCGACGACGCCGCCCACCCCACCCACATCGAGACGGTCCCCTCCGTCGGTTACCGCTTCCCGGGCCGAGGTCCGGGCATGAGCCGACCGCCGATGCCGGCCTCGCCGGACCTGCCGCCCTCGGTTCCGCCGTGCGCGGCGCCCGTGCAGGACGGCCGCACCCGGTACCTGGAGCCGGCGGTGGACCCGGGCGGGCCGTGTACTATGCCGGTCACCCGGCCCGCAGTGCAGGCAGCGCAGGCTGTGCAAACCGCCCAGCCACCCGTTGGCGGGCCAGCCGGCGGGACAGCGGCAGCCGGTGGCCGCTGCTCAACCCGTCGAGCCCTGGTCGAGCTGCTGCCGAAGCCGCCCTGACGCCTCTGACCCCACCACCGAGAAGCCCCGGCGAGCCGCCTGGATCGGATGGGCGCTGGCGGTGGTGGTCGTGGCCGTCGCGGCAGTGGTCTCCTACGCGGTCCTTGGGCTGGCCCCGCTGGTTGTCTCGACGGCGGTGCCGCTGGTGGTGGCGGAGATCGGGATCGTGCTGCCGCTGCTCGCCCTGGCTCGCGACCGTGATCCGCCGTAGGCTGCGCCAGGCGGAGCAGGAGGGGCGACGTCAGGCCCAGGAGGAGGCGTGGTCCCCGTCACCAGCAGTTCCCTGCGCCGGCTGGACCACGAGCTGAAGAACCCGCTGACGGCGGTGCGGGCCGCCGTCGCCGACCTGCCGCAGGCCCCACCCCACGAGCTGCAGGCCCGGGTCGACGTCGTCGACGCCCAGGCCCGCCGCATGGGGCGTTTGGTGACGGACCTGCGCAAGCTGGCCGACCTGGAGACGGCTGCGCTCTCACTGGAGGACGTCGATATCGCCGAGACCGTCTACGACGCCGCCCAGGCGGTCGGCGAGGAGGGGGCGGCGAGTGGCGGCGGCCCCAAGATCCGTCTGGATTCGCTGCAGGTGCCGTGGCCGTTGTCGCATGTGCGCGGCGACGGCGATCTGCTGTACTCGGCCGTTTACAACGTCATCTCCAACGCCTCGAAGTACACCCAGCCCGGCGGGACCGTGGAGGTGCGCGGTCGGGAGGAGTCCGGCCTCGTCACCATCGAGGTGGCCGACACCGGGATCGGGGTGCCGCAGGCGGACCTGCCAGCGGTGTGGAGTGAGCTGGCCCGGGCCGGTAACGCCAGGGGCCTGCCGGGCTCGGGGCTGGGGCTGGCACTGGTGTCCACGATCGTGCGCCGCCACGGCGGCAGCGTGCGCATGGCCTCCCGCGAGGGCGTGGGGACCCGGGTCTGGCTGAGCCTGCCCGTCGCGGGGCCGCCGGTCGCTTCCTGAGCCCAATTGGCCGAGGGACAGACGCCAGGACAACGAAGCGTCCGACCCTCGGCCGGCTCAGTTCTGGCGGGGGTTCTGCTGTGGTGGTGAGGGTCTGGACCCTCGGCGACTGGCAGGTTGATGGTGTTGGTGGCGGTGACCGCGGGCAGGTCGCCGCCGGAGCCGTCGTGGCGGTGTAGGTGGCTGAGTAGGCCACGGACACCGTCAGCTGGGGTCGTGCCGCCCAGGTGCGCCGAGCTGCGGTTGAAGGAGATGGTCAGGGGCTCGACCCCTCAGGCATTCCCTGAGTGCCAGGCGATCCCGAAACCCTGACATGAGGGCTTCCCGTCGGGGGCGGAGAGCTGGAGACCGGCCGAGGCTGCCGTGACTGTCGCCGACGTGGCCCTGCGGAAGCGGTGACGGTCACCGAGCGCGGGTGTTGCCCGTGGCCCACACCCAGGTGTCCATCCCGACCAGGGTGGCGCCCTGAGAACCGACCTTGGGGTTGGTCTCAATGGTCGGTTGCGGAATCTTCACCGCCTTCCACGCCGCAGTCGCGAGCGCGCGCCCGGAGATATAGGGTGCCGGCGGCTTCCCACCGTTTTCGCTGTCCGGGACCCACAGGTAAGGCGCCCCATTGGGGGTCATGCGGTTGCGGGTTGCTTGCCAGGCGCCCAGGTCATCAAAGGCGTCCCTGTTGCACTTCACGTGCCACCAGGATCCCGGTTGCTTATCTTGTTTTGATTGTTTGTAACTCGAATATACCTTTTCAACCTCGTCGTCATTGTTCTTTGTGCCGCTGTCCTGGAGAATAAAGGCGTCTGCAGACACCTCTGAGCCGGAAGGGCCCTTCTCGTAGTAGCAGGAGGGCTTGACGCTTATGGATGTCGACGACGAGACCGTTTCGCCTCCGCCGCCTCCGGATGAGGCTGTCGTCACTGCTCGGTGATGCTGACAGAGATCTCGCCACCACCCGCAGTTTGCGTCGACGAGGCGTCCACCTGACTGCCTCCCGTCGCGCTGCCGTCCTTCTCGGCGTGTGCAGTTGGTGCTGCTGCTAGACCGGATACGAGTAGCAGAAATGCGGATCCCATTGCTAGAGCTGGCCTGCGCATCGGGAGTCCTCTCACTAGTTCACTGAACAGGTGTTGGGAGTGCCGCTGTCTTCTTGGCTAGCTCTCCACGTGCCGTCGGTCCCCTGTGTCATAAATGCAATGATTGGTTTGTAGGTTTGGATTTTGGGGTTGGTGTTGTCGTTCCCTCGGGCGTCAACAGTGGTCATCTGTGTCTTATCAAGACATGCTGCGATAGCGTAACCATTTCTGTCTTCGGAGGCGCTCACCTCACTCACCGATATTCTCACTCGAGGTCGTGATAGTTGGCCGTTCGTCTTAGCGGCGTTATGTTTGATTTCCGTCAACAGCTGGCCTGTCGCGACGGTGTCCATGGTGTCGAGGCCCTCGTTTCTGAACCATAGGCGCCAGGTCGCCCTTTCGTAGGCGAAGTAGGAGCGCAGGACCTCGGTCTGGGTGGGGTCGAGGTTCTCGGGGATGGAGACGACCGTGTACCCCAGGTCCGGGTCGGACATCGACTCCGGGGTCACGGGGCCTGTGCCGGCGGCGCTGCTCGCGCCCGGCGATGCCGAGGCCCCGGCCGACGCCGTCGCACCGGTGGATGTGCTGGACCCGCTGGCTGCGGTGTTCAGTGGCGGCACGGTGGTGCTGCCGCCCTTCGGGCTGCTTGACGAGCACCCGGCCAGCACCAGGCATCCTGCGAGTAGCGCGGTGCCAGCGACACCTGCGAATCGACGATGAGAACCACGCTGTCCCACGAGCACACTCCAATCGGTGATAGCCGGAATCAACCGGAAGGTCGTAGTGAACTGACTATACCCCGCACATCACATACGAGCCCGGACAGATCCCACCGATCCCCATGATCTCGCTGACCGACCTCAGCCTGCTCACCCAGTCCACCGGCGTCTTCACCCCGGACCTCACGCGCTCCATCACCTCCCAGCCCGGCGTCACCGTCAGGCCCGCCCGTTGCGACGCGAGTGGGTCGCTCGTCTCCGGCTCCCGATGGTCCTCGGCGGCCACGGCTCGATGACCACGAGCTCAGGATCAACCTCGGTCACCAACCTGGCCGCCGTCCTCAGGACCCAAGGCCCCAAGGTCCAGATCCAGGGGCACACCGACTCCGTCTCCGACGACGCCTCCAACCAGACCCTCTCCGAGCAGCGGGCCAAGGCGGTCACCGAGGCGCTCACCTCCAACGGCGTCACCGCCTCGATCGAATCCGTCGGCTACGGCGAGACCAGGCCAGTAGCCCCTCAACGAGAACCCCGACGGCTCTGACAGTCCCGGCGGTCGCCGCCTCAACCGCCGTGTCGAGGTCTTCGTCCCGGCCTTCTGAGCCGTCCGGCCATGGGTGCCGGCGCAGCTGCAGGTGGAGAAGTGCTTGACTCCACCGTGCACCTACTGTCTATAGTGTGCATGTACAGAAGGAGTTGCCATGCCGCTCTCGGTCGTCCTGTCCAACACGGCGGGAGTTCCCATCTACGAGCAGATCGCCCAGCAGGTCAGGGATGCGATCCTGACAGGCCAGGTGGAGGCGGACGAGATGCTGCCCTCGATCCGGGCTCTGGCCCGGGATCTGCGTGTCAGCGTCATCACCACTACCCGCGCCTATTCCGACCTCGTCACTGACGGCTTCCTGGCCAACGTCCCTGGCAAGGGCTACTTCGTCCTGCCCCGGGACTCCGAGCTGGTGCGCGAGCAGGTGCTGCGGGAGGTCGAGGAGCACCTTGACCGGGCCGTGGAGCGCGCGCGCCTGGCTCAGCTCAGCGACGAGGAGCTCCACACCATGCTTCAGACCACCATCACCACCTCCACCACCTCCAAGGACAAGCAGTGAACCCCGTCGAGATCTCCCACCTGACCAAGCACTACCTGGACTTCAGCCTCAACGACGTCACCTTCTCCGTCCCCGCCGGATACGTGACGGGCTTCGTCAGGGCCAACGGTGCGGGAAGACCACACCATCAAGGCCGCCCTGGGCATGATCCACCCGGATGCCGGCTCAGCCACCACCATGGGCCATGAGCGCATCGGCGTCGTCTTCGATGCCCCGCCCTACAACCCCTGATTGGCGCCTGAAGGACCTGGGCTGTGGCATCGGGCGCTTTCTACCCCTGCCTGGTCCCAGGAGCGCTATGACCTCGAGCTCCAGGCCGCGGGGCCCTCACCCCGCCAAGAGGGTCAAGGAGCTCAGCTGGGGCATGGGCATGCGCCTGCAGATGGCGGTGGCCCTGGCCCACGATCCCGAGCTGCTCATCTCGATGAGCCCACCGGTGGGCTGGATCCTCTGGCCCCGCACTGAGATGGGTGGACATGCTGGCCCAGTTCATGGTGGAGGAGGGTCGTACCATCCTGTTCTCCACCCACATCACCTCCGACCTCGATCGGTTGGCCGACTACCTGGTCATCCTCAGCCGAGGCAGGGTCGTGGCCAACGGCACCGTCGAGGAGATCATCGGCTCCTTCCGACTCGTGCGCGGCACCCCCGAGCACCTGACCGACGCCGTGCGCCAGGCCAGCCTCGGGCTGCGCAGCACCCAGCTGGGCTGGGAGGCCATGATGCCGGCCGACGCCGCCGAGGCACTGGCCGACCGTATCGTCGTCGAGGCCCCCACCATCGAGGACCTCGCCGCACATCGCCAAGGAGGCGGGCCGTGAATGACCTCATGACCACGGATCGACGCGAGCACCCCGAGGCAGCCGCAGTGGCCGAGGCACCGGCCGACCCGATGACAACGGGCGCCGCGGCCGGGCCCGGACGGGTCGGTCGGGTGCTCTCCCTGGTGCGGCTCCATCTCCTGGTCCTGCGGGGCCCCTGTGCCCTCCTCCTCGGCCCTTCTTCTCATTTCTGGTTCCTACGGCCTCATCATCGGCAGTATCGCCCCGGTCAGCAGGATTCCTCGCGGGGACCGCCGTGGTCGGGGGCCTTTCAGGGGTCATGGCCGACCGCTCCGGCATCAACCGTCTGCTGGCCTCTCTGCCCGTCTCCCGGGCCGACGTCGTCAATTCCTACTGGGCGGTCGCGGTGCTGTTCCTCCTGGCTGCCTCGGCCCTCTACGCCGTCGTGGGTCTCCCTGTGGGCGTGACCCCGGGTGATCTGCTCGTCCCTCCCTCGTCCTCATCACGGGCCAGGCCCTGGGAATCCCCGCATTCCTGCGCTTCGAGTGGGCGCGGCCTGCTCATCTGGCTGATCGCGATCGTGGTCCTGGGGGCGCTGGGTGTGCTGGTGCTCGGCTTTCGGACCGATCCAGGACCCTCGCTCTGGGGACGACGACGGGACGCGGCGTGCTCCCTGGCGCTGGGGGCCGTCGCCCTCATCGGCCTGTGGGTCCTGAGCCACCGCCCCTACCCCAGGGCAGGACCAGTGAGCGTCATGATGATGGGGGCTGTGCCGGTGAGAGGGCAGGGCATCGGCCGGAGCGCGCCGACTGGGCCGGCCCGCCCCGGGTGTGGCGGCGAGATGGCGCGCGCCAGGGTGGGGGCGGTGCTGCGACTCGACCTCATCGTGCTGCGCCGTCGTGGTCCGCTACTCCTCCTGCCCCTGTCGTTCGCGCTGTTCATCGCCATGGACGTCCTCGCCGGCAGGCTTCAGGCGGTATTGCTGGCAAGCATCGCCCTGGGGGTGTGCGCCCAGTACGCCCAAAGCGCTGTCGAGGCGGCTCACCTCATGGTGCGCCTCCACGGAGCGCTGCCGCTGCGACGCAGCGAGCTGGTCGGTGCCCGCTGGATCGAAGGACTCGCCCTGGCGCTCCTGTCCTGTCTGGTCTGCGTACCGGTGGCCGCTCACCGGTGACTGGGGTGGCCTCGTGGCCGGCCTGGTCGTCATCTGCCTGTCCGTGGCCCTCGGGATGCCCCTGTTCCTGTGCCTGGCCCCGGAGAGGGCCCTGTGGATGTGGGGGCTGTGCCTGGGGATGGGAGCCGGCGCCCTCTACGGCGGCACTCCGCTGCTGGCAGGACCCGCGACTGAGGTACTGCGCGAGCCGGTGCCCGCGGTGCTGGCTGCCCTGGCCTGTCCCGCCCTCCTGGGCGCCTCTCCCTGGCGGTGGCCCTCCGCTGGTACGGGCGCCAGGACCACTGAGAGGGTCGCCCTCAGAGCGCCAGTGGCGGTGGCCGGTAACGATGTCGCCCTCACGGAAAGGGCGTCGCCTCGCCCAGTGCGCTCGCCGGCGACCGGTCAACGCTCCCAGGGCCCTCCCCATGGACCGTTACCCTGGGCCCGTGACCACCGCTGCCCCGCCCGCTGCTCCCGGCGCCCCCTGTTCCGCCCACGTCCGGCCCCGGTCTGTTCATCTCCTTCGAGGGAGGAGACGGCGTCGGCAAGACAACGCAGATCCGCATCCTCGCCGACCTCCTGGCCGCAGCGGATGTCGACCACATCCTCACCCGCGAGCCGGGCGGCACGGAGCTCGGCGTCGAGATCCGCCGCCTCCTCCTGCACGGCGGGCACGTCGCCCCGCGCGCCGAGGCCCTCCTGTACGCCGCCGACCGCGCCCACCACATCGCCACCCGCGTGCGGCCCGCCCTCGAGCGCGGCGCCGTCGTCCTGGCCGACCGCTACCTCGACTCCTCGGTCGCATACCAGGGCGCGGCCCGCTCGCTCGGCCCCCAGGAAGTCCGTGACCTGTCCCTGTGGGCCACCGAGGGCCTCCTGCCGGACCTGACCCTCCTGCTCGACGGCGACCCCGCCCTGGCCGAGCGGCGCACCACCGGCCGCGGCGCCAAGGACCGCCTCGAGCAGGAGGGGGACACCTTCCGCACCTCCCTGCGCTGGCAGTTCCTCACCCTGGCCCAGGCCGAGCCCGAACGCTTCGTCGTCGTCGGCGCCGACCGGCCCGTCGACCAGGTGGCCGACGACGTCATCGAGGCCGTTGTCACCGTCGTGCGCCGCCACGGCGTGCACCTCGCCCACGGCGGCCACCAGGGCGTGCTCCTCGGCCTGGAGGCCTTCGTGGAGGCCGCCGCCCGCCGCAGTGCCGCAGGACCGGATGAGGAGGCGCGCTCATGAGCGTGTGGGAGGACGTTGTCGGTCAGGAGAGCGCCGTGGTCGCCTTCACCGCCGCAGCCCGGGCCGCCCGCCAGGTCGCTGAGCAGCGAGAGGCGCAGGCCGACGCCGGTCTCGCCCCTCGAGGCGGCGCGAGGCGCGGACAGCCTGCGAGGAGGGGGAGCGGGCTCAGGAGCGACGTCGCCGGTCGGGCTCGCCATGACCCACGCCTGGCTGGTGACCGGACCGCCCGGGTCGGGCCGCTCGAATGCCGCCCGAGCCTTCGCCGCCGCCCTGCAGTGCACCGGTCCCGTGCCCGGCTGCGGGCAGTGCAAAGCCCCTGCCGCGACGTCACGGCCGGATCCCCACCCCGACGTCGTGCGCCTGACCACCGAGAAGCTCATCATCACCATGGAGGAGGTCAAGACCCTCATCGGCGAGGCCCAGCGCCGACCCTGGACCGGTCGCTGGCGCGTCATTCTCGTTGAGGACGCCGACCGCATGGCCGAGCGCACCACCAACGTCCTGCTCAAGTCCATCGAGGAGCCCCCGCCCCAGACCGTCTGGCTGCTGTGCACCCTCAGCGCCGACGACGTCCTGCCCACCATCCGCTCCCGCTGCCGCCTGGTGACGCTGCGGATCCCACCGGCCGACGCCGTCGCCGAGCTCCTCGTGCGTCGCGACGGCGCCGACCCCGAGCTGGCCGCCAGGGCCGCCCGCGCCAGCCAGTCGCATATCGGGCTCGCCCGCCACCTGGCCACTGACGCCGACGCCTGGGACCGACGCCGTCGCCTCCTGCTCGCCCCGGTCTCGCTGCGCAGCGTCGGTGACGCCGTCCTGGCCGCCGCCTCCCTGGTCGATGCCGCCGAGTCCGAGGCCAAGGAGGCCACCGCCGAGCGCGACGCCCGTGAGAAGGCCGAGCTCACCCGTGCCCTCGGCCTGGAGAGCGACGGGAAGATCCCGGCGGCCCTGCGCGCCCAGATCCGCCAGCTCGAGGAGGACCAGAGCGCCGCGCCAAGCGCGCCCGCACCGACGTGCTGGACCGGGCCATGATCGACCTGCTGTCCTTCTACCGCGACGTCCTCACCACCCAGATGGGCAGCGACGTCGAGCGCGTCAACCTTGACCTGTCCGACGCCGTCGACCAGGCCGCCCGCACGACGAGTCCCGAGCAGTCCCTGGCCCGCATCGCCGCCATCGAGGAGTGTCGCAGCCGCCTGCGCTCCAACGCAGCCCCCTGCTGGCCGTCGAGGCCCCTCATGGTTCAGCTGCGCCCCCAGGCCGGAGGAAGGTGAGCGCCATTCCCCATCCGTCCTGTAGCGGGCCGTGAGGCCGCCGTTGCAGGGCTCGGGGCACCGAGGCTGCCGGGCGCGCTGCGCTCATGCGGGAGGTGCCCGCCGCCCGCAGGAGCGGACTGCCCCTGCTCGGACGTCGCGCCCCGGATTCCCTGCCGACGCACCCTCAAACCAGGACGGCCAGGGCCAGGTATGAAAGAGTCGTGACATGACCGTGACGCAGTCCGGGGTCGAAAGCGGCGGTCGCGCCGCACAGTTTGAGCCGATCATCCGCAGGTCGAGCCCGCAGGAGCGAGTCATCGCCTGGCCCGACTCCCGTGACGACTTCGGTATCGCCCGGGACGCCCGATCCGCTCGCCGCATCCGCAGCGCAGGCCCGAGCGTGCACGTGACCGTACGCAGCAGTGCAGGCACGGTGGAGCTGGGAGGAATGACCGCCCGTGCGATCACCGAGGCCAGGGCTCACTACCTCATGGAGGACGAGCTCGATCGGATCTGGGCCTGGGTCGTCTTCTGGGGGCTGGTGCCTTCCGGGAGCTCGCCGGGCAATAGGGCTCATGGGGGAGAGCGCGGTCATCCATCTCATCACTGAGAGGGATCACACACCGGCTGGTCGATTCATACGATCCCAGTCATGGAGACGAAAGTGAAGAAAGCGAAGCATGATCCGCGGGATCAGCTCCCTGTCCCCGGCCGTGGACAAGGGAGGCGGTCCGGAGGTATGCGGCGTCGTCGGGTGTCTGCTGGGGTGCTGGCGGTTGTGACGGGTGCGTGCCTGGGGTGGGGGCCGGTGTGGTTCCCTGCTGCTGCGGCGCCCGCCTCGGGTCCGGCCCCGGCTGCGACGAAGGCGGCGGTTCCCAAGGGGCTGGAGTCCTTCTACGGTCAGAAGGTTGAGTGGTACGACTGCGTGGCCACTGCCGGGGTGGAGAAGTCGGCTGACAAGACCGGTTTTCAGTGCGCCAAGGTCACAGTGCCGTTGGACTACTCCCCAGCCGGATGGGCAGACCATTGAGATCGCGATGAAGAAGCACCCTGGCCACCGGCTCGACGCGCCAGGGCACCCTCTTCATGAACCCTGGCGGCCCCGGTGGGGCCGGGTGGACAGCGTTGGCGTCATGGCGACGACGACCTTCGCCGGCGTGCAGAGCGCCTCACGACATCATCGGCTTTCGACCCCGCGGCGTCGGTGCCTCCACCGCCATCACCTGCACCTCCGACACCGAGGTGAAGGCCATGGCGGGGGCCGCTCCAGTCAACGCCGCAGCTGGCGCCACGACATTCGAGCAGCGTGCCGCCGCCATCTCCACGCAGTTCAAGCAGCTGGAGGCCAGTTGCGCGGCGAACACCAAGCCGGCCGGGCTGCTCGACCATGTGGACACCGTCTCGGTGGCCCGAGACCTTGATGTTCTGCGGGCGCTGTCCGGGGACCAGAAGCTCAACTACGCGGGCTTCTCCTACGGCACCTACCTGGGTGCTCACTACGCCGAGCTCTTCCCCGCCAACACCGGGCGGCTGGTCCTCGATGGTGCCATGGACCCCAGCCTGACCTACAGCGAACGCAGGCAGGGGCAGGCCCTGGGCTTCGAACGGGCGCTGCGCAACTACGTCGCCTGGTGCCAGTCGGGGCAGAGCTGCCCCCTGTCCGGTGACGTCGACGCGGGCGTCCAGCAGATCGGGAGACGTCTTCACCTCGGCCAACCAGACACCCGTGCCCTCCTCGGACCCGAACCGTCCGGTCACGGGCGAGGAGATGAAGCAGGTCGTGGGGCTCCTGCTCTCATTCTCCGGAAGCTGCTTGGGGCACCGTGAATGAAGCCCCTGGGACAGGTCATCAACCAGCACGACGCCTCGACCTTCAGGACCATCGTGGACCAGCTCACCGCTCACCCACTGGTCAACATGGGTGCGACGGTCGGCATCAACTGCCTGGACTACCGGGTCGAGGGGCGACATGGCCGCCTGACGGCGCAGAGCAAGGAGCTGGAGAGAATCGCCCCCGCTTCGCCACCATCTCGGAGGCCGGCGACCTCGGCTGCCAGGCCTGGGGCCATACCGGCACCCAACCGCCCAAGGCGCTCCACGCCAAGGGGCCGCACCGATCCTCGTGATCGGGACGACTGGCGACCCGGCCACTCCGCACGAGTGGGGCCGTGGCCCCTGGCCGATCAGCTGGACTCCGGCCAGCTCCTCACCTGGGAGGGCAACGGGCACGCGGCCTACTCGAATCCCGGGCATGGCCCCTGCGTCACCCAGGCGGTCGACACCTACCTGCTCACCGGCACCATGCCCAAGAAGGGCTGACGTGCCACGGCACGGAGTGAGCCCTCGAGGAACCGCCGCCCTCTTGCAGGTTCCGCACTGAGGATCGTCAAGGAGTGCTGCGGATGCTCATCACCGTGGTTGGGACGCTGGAGTCAAGCGCCCCAACCACGGTTCTTTTTCGTCCCTCAGATGCCCTGCCGATGACACGGGCATGTTCCGTTTAGCATTTGTAATATGGCGACCATGAAAATGACGTGAAACACTCCTCCTGTTCGGGTCGAACCGCTTCAGGTCGTCGGGTGGGTGCCGGGGTGCTGGCTGCTGTGGCGGGTGTGTGCCTGGGGGGCGGGGGGCCGTGGTTCCTGCGGCTGCGGTGCCTGCCGCGGGTCCGGCTCCGCAGCCTCTTCCAATTCCAAGGCGGCGGTTCCCCAGGGGCTGGAGTCCTTCTACGGTCAGAAGGTCGAGTGGTACGACTGCGTGGCCACGGCAGGAGTGGAGAAGTCGGCTGACAAGACCGGTTTTCAGTGCGCCAAGGTCACAGTGCCGTTGGACTACTCCCATCCGGATGGGCAGACCATTGAGATCGCGATGAAGAAGCACCTGGCCGCCGGCTCGACGCGCCAGGGCACCCTCTTCATGAACCCAGGCGGCCCCGGTGAATCCGGGGTGAACGACATCGGTGAGTCGGTGACCTCGACCTTCGCCGGCGTGCAGAAGGCCTACGACATCATCGGCTTCGACCCCCGCGGTGTCGGCTCCTCCACCGCCGTGAACTGCACCTCCGACACCGAGCTGGAGGCGGCGTCGGAAGGTACTCCGGTCAATGCCGGAGAAGGCGGCATGACGTTCGAGCAGCGTGCCGCCGTCATCTCCGCACAGTTCAAGCAGTTCGAGGCCAGTTGCGCGGCGAACACCAAGCCGACTGAGCTGCTCGACCATGTGGACACCGTCTCGGTGGCTCGGGATCTCGACGTGCTGCGGGCGCTGTCCGGGGACCAGAAGCTCAACTACGCGGGCTTCTCCTACGGCACCTACCTGGGTGCTCACTACGCCGAGCTCTTCCCCGCCAACACCGGCCGCATGTTCCTCGACGGCGCCCAGGACCCCAGTCTCAGCTTCACCGAGCTCATTAAGGGGCAGGCTCGGGGCTTCGAGCGGGCGCTGCGCAACTATGTCGCCTGGTGCCAGTCGGGGCAGAGCTGCCCCCTGTCCGGTGACGTCGACGCGGGCGTCCAGCAGATCGGGGACATCTTCACCTCGGCTGACCAGTCGCCCGTGCCCTCCTCGGACGCGACCCGTCCGGTGACGGGCGATGACATGAAGCAGGTCGTATCGGTCATGCTCTATTCTCCGGAAACCGCGTGGGACACCCTGAATGAGGCATTTGGGGAGGTCGTCAACGAGAATAACGCCTGGGCCTTCAGGTCTATCGCGGACCAGCTTGACGCTCAGCCCCTGGCCAACACCGGTGCGTTGATCAGCGTCAACTGCCTGGACTACCGGGTCGAGGGCGACATGGCCACCTGGAAGGCGCAGAGTGAGGAGCTGCAGAAGATCTCACCTCGGTTCGCATCCACTTTCGATGGAGTCGAACTGGGATGCCAGGCCTGGGGGCACACCGGCACCCAGCCGTCCAAGGCGCTCCACGCCAAGGGGTCCGCACCGATCCTCGTGATCGGGACGACCGGCGACCCGGCCACTCCGTACGAGGATGCCGTGGCCCTGGCCGATCAGCTGGACTCCGGCCAGCTCCTCACCTGGGAGGGCAACGGGCATACGGCTTACGCCAGCTCCGGGAGCGGCCCCTGCGTCACCAAGGCGGTCGACACCCACCTGCTCACCGGCACCATGCCCAAGAAGGGGCTGACGTGCCACGGCACGGAGTGAGCCCTCGAGGAACCGCCGCTCTCCTACCGGCTCTCCACTGAGGATCGTCAAGGAGCGTCGTGGGTACTCGTCACCGTGGTTGGGACGCTGGAGTCAAGCGCCCCAACCACGGTTCTTTTCGTCCTCAGATGCCTGCACATGACGCGGGCATGTTCCGTTTACTGTTTGTAATATAACGTTCGATGAAAAATGGTGTGAATGAATTCTCCGGTCCGCGACGAGTCGCTTCAAGGCGCCGTCGGGTGTCTGCTGGGGCGCTGGCTGCTGTGGCGGGTGTGTGCCTGGGGGCGGGGGCCGTGGTTCCTGCGGCTGCGGTGCCTGCCGCGGGTCCGGCACCGGTTGCCAAGGCGGCGGTCCCCCAGGGGCTGGAGTCCTTCTACGGTCAGAAGGTCGAGTGGTATGACTGCGCAGCCACCGGTGGGATGGAGAAGTCGGCTGACAGAACCGGTTTTCAGTGCGCCAAGGTCACAGTGCCGTTGGACTACTCCCATCCGGATGGGCAGACCATTGAGATCGCGATGAAGAAGCACCTGGCCACCGGCTCGACGCGCCAGGGCACCCTCTTCGCCAATCCCGGCGGTCCCGGCTACTCCGGGGTGGACATGGTGGAGAACAACGAGACCCAGTTCTCGCCCACCGTCAACCAGGCCTACGACATCATCGGCTTCGACCCCCGCGGCGTCGGCTCCTCCACCGCCATCACCTGCGACGACGGCGCAGGTCAGCAGCCCGCCGGAGCCGCCCAGGGGGGCATGGGAGTCGACGATCCCCTGCCCGGTTCCCTCATCGCCGACGCCGTTGGAGACGACCCCACCCCCTTCCGGGACGCCCAGGGATCCAGCCGCCGAAGGCGGTGCGGAGGGCAACATCAGCTTCCCGACCCTGATCGACGAGATCACCAAGGACTTCAAGCAGGAGGAGGCCAACTGCGCCGCCCACACCAAGCCGGCCGGGCTGCTCGACCATGTGGACACCGTCTCGGTGGCCCGGGACCTCGATGTTCTGCGGGCGCTGTCCGGGGACCAGAAGCTCAACTACCTGGGCTTCTCCTACGGCACCTACCTGGGGGCTCATCTACGCCGAGCTGTTCCCCGCCAACACCGGTCGCATGGTCCTCGACGGCGCCGTCGACCCCACCCTGTCGCTGGGTGGCCGGGCCACCGGGCAGGCCAAGGGCTTCGAGACCTCGCTGCGCACCTACGTCGAGCAGTGCCAGTCCGGTCAGGCCGTCCAGGAGGGCCAAGGATGTCCGCTGACGGGTGACGCCGATGCCGGGGTGCAGCAGATCCGGGCTCTCATCACCTCGGCCGACCAGACGCCGCTGAAGACCGCGGACCCGAATGTCACCGTGGACGGCCGCACGATCCGCAGCGTTGTCCGCCGCTTCCTGTACTCCTCCGAGTACTGGCCCCTCCTCACCTACGCGCTCGACCAGGCCATCACCCAGAAGGACGGCTCCTACGTCCAGGTGCTCTACGGGAGGGCGACGGCCGGAAGCAGCACACCGACCTTCTACGCCGTCAACTGCCAGGACATCCCCGTCCAGGGCGACGTGACCAGCTGGGAGAAGGAGTACCGGCAGAACCTCCAGAGCTCGCCAACCTTCGGCGCCTCCTTGAGCAACCAGGATGCGCGCTGTCAGGCCTGGGGGCACAGCGGGACCCGCGAGCCCGCACCCATTCACGCCAAGGGGGCGGCCCCCCATTCTGGTGGTGGGCACCACCGGTGACCCGGCCACGCCCTACGCCTGGGCTCAGGCGCTGGCCGAGCAGCTCGAGTCCGGACAGCTCCTCACCTGGGAGGGCGACGGGCACACCGCCTACGGACGCTCGGGTCCCTGCATCCACGACGCCGTCGACGCCTACCTCACCAGCGGGACCGTGCCCGAGCCGGGCCTGACCTGCAAGAGCGGTCAGTGACGCCGACCCGCCCACGGCCCGGGCGCCTCAATGGGAGCTTGTTCCCACTCCGTCTCCAGGAGGAGGCTCCTGATGGTCCGGCAGCATAGGGTTCGGCTCGTGACTACTGCGACTTCTCCTCGGCCTCGTATCAAGCCTCTGTTCGTGGCGCTCGCTGCGCTTCTGGCATGCGGGGGCCTGACCGCCTGCCAGGGCGAAACCGACATCAAGGCCTCACCGGCCACGGCGTCGGCCTCGGCAGCGGTCCCGGCCGGGCTGGAGAGCTTCTACAGCCAGAAGGTCTCCTGGTACGCCTGTGCCAAGAAGGGATGGCTGAGGCGACGTCGGGGCAGGACACCGGCTTCACCTGCGCCAAGGTCAAGGTGCCGCTGGACTACGACAACCCCGGTGGCCAGACGATCGAGATCGCGGTGAAGAAGCGGGCCGCCGGCGGCGACTCGATCGGGTCGCTGTTCGTCAACCCGGGCGGGCCAGGAGGGTCGGGCATCGACCTGGTCGACGAGGCCGGCTCCTACTTCCAAGAAGCTCACCAGCTCCTATGACGTCGTCGGCTTCGACCCGCGGGGCGTGGGCGCCCACGGCGGTCGACTGCCTGACCGATGCCGAGCTCGACGCCGAACGAGCCGGAGCGAACGACCCGGCGACCCCTCGGCATCGGCCACCGAGGAACGGGCTCAGAAGATGGGTGAGGCCTGCACGTCGAAGACCAGCACCTCGGGGCTCCTGGACCACATCGACACCATTAGTGTCGCCAGGGACCTCGACATCCTGCGTGCGGTCGACGGCCAGCAGGCACTCACCTACCTGGGCTACTCCTACGGCACCTACCTGGGGGCCACTTACGCCGAGCTCTTCCCGGCCAACACGGGGCGGCTGGTTCTCGATGGCGCCGTCGACCCCTCCCTGAGCGCCGAGGAGCTGGCCCTGGGGCAGGCCAAGGGCTTCGAGGCCTCGCTGCGGGCCTACGTGGAGAGCTGTCAGAGCTCCAAGCTGGGCTGTCCCCTGAGCGGGGACGTCGACTCCGGCGTCTCCCAGGTCCGCGAGTTCCTCGAGTCCACGAAGGCGGCGCCGGTTCCGACCTCCGACAGCAAGCGGCCGTTGACCTACGACCTGGCCGTCTACGGGGTACTGGGATCGATGTACCAGACCCAGGCGTGGCCCTCCCTCACCCTGGGGTTGTCCCAGGCGATGGGCAAGGAGGGGAAGCCGGACGGAAGCGCGCTGCTGAAGCTCGCCGACCTCGTCTCCTCCCGCGAGAGCGACGGCACGTACTCCAATAACGGCGCCGAGGCCCTCATGGCGGTCAACTGTCTGGACTACCCGGTCCAGGGGGACAACGCGTCCTGGGAGAAGAACGCCAAGGCCATCGAGGAGACCTCGCCCACCTTCGGCTCCCAGCTGCTCTACCCCGACGCCTACTGCCAGGGTTGGGGACACACGTCGAGCCGCAAGCGCGAGAAGATCACGGCCTCCGGTGCCGCACCGATCCTCGTGGTGGGCACCACCGGTGACCCGGCCACGCCCTACGCCTGGGCTCAGGCGCTGGCCGAGCAGCTCGAGTCCGGACAGCTCCTCACCTGGGAGGGCGACGGGCACACCGCCTACGGACGCTCCAACGACTGCGTCAAGAAGGCCGTGGACACCTACCTGCTCAACGGGACGATGCCGGACAAGGGACTCACCTGCTGACCAATGCGGGCGAGCCCGGTACGCCCGGCTCCCGCCGACCATGAGATCGGCCCCGGACGACGTTCACGTCGTCCGGGGCCGATTCTTCAGCGGGGCGGTGGAGGTGCCGGTGCTGCCGGGCTCCTGCTCGTCCGAGTCACTGGCTCAGCTCGCCGGCGATGGACCGTCCCATCCAGTGGGTCAGGTCATCGCCGGCCAGTCCCTGCGAGAGCAGGAACTGCACCTTGGCGTAGGCGGCCTCCAGGGTCATGTCGCGGCTGCCGACGGCGCCACTGCGGGCCAGTGCGTCCCCGGCCTCGTAGTGCCCCAGGAGGACCTCGGACTCGTGGCACTGGGAGGTGACGATGACGGCCGTCCCGGCGGCGATCACCCGTTCGACGACGCCGGTCAGCCCCGGCTCCTGGGACGGCACGTTGCCGACTCCGAAGGCCCGCAGGATCGCGGCCTCGGGCAACGGCGTCAGCAGCGCCTCCAGGCGGGCCGCGGTGATGCCCGGGACCAGGTCGACCACGACGACGTCGTGGCGGGCGTAGGGGGCGGCGTCCTCCCATCCGGCTCCCGCCCACGCGGTCTGCGCCCACTGCCACGGGCCGCCGGCAGTGGCCAGAGGGGCCGCGTTGGGGGAGTCGAAACCGGTGAAGGCCCAGGAGGAGGACTTCGTCGCCCGGTTTCCGGCCAGGAGCCGATGACCGAAGAACAGCGCCACCCCGTCGAGGTGTCCGGAGGTGGCGGCCTGGAGCGCACCGGTGACGTTCGCTGCGGCGTCGGTTCCCAGCACCCGAGCGGGAGCTGGGAACCGGTGACGACGACGGGAACGCGCAGGTCCGTCAGCGCGTAGGACAGGGCGGCACTGGTGTAGGCCATCGTGTCGGTCCCGTGCAGGATGACGAAGGCGGTCTGCGGGTCGGCCGCGGCGTGGGCGCGCAGGTCGTCCACGATCGCCTGCCAGGACAGCGGGGTGGCGTTCGAGGAGTCGATGAGCGGCTCCAGCGAGGTCACGGACACCGAGCGAGCCAGGGGCGTGCTCGCCAGCTGCGAGTCGAGCCACCCCTCCAGGTCCGCACCCGGCACGAGGCCGTGAGGGGAGTCCACCATTCCGATGGTGCCTCCGGTGTAGGTGATGTGGACGTGCATGGGCTCAGCCTCCTGCCGGTCAGGCCTCGTGCGTTGAGGTGGACGCGGACCCGTCCACCTCGTCGGCGAGGACCTCGTCGAGCAGGTCGCCCCGGATGCGCCCTCGCACCGCGTACCAGCCCGCCACCATCATGACGATGACAATGACGAACAGGATCAGGGTCCAGCGTCCGGCCGGGTCGGCCACGTTCGAGGCGACGACGACGGTGAAGAAGGCCAGGGCCGCGTAGTTGGTCCAGGGGGCGCCCGGCATCCGGTAGGCCGGCCGCACCTCCTTACCCTCCTGCACCCGGCGCAGGAAGGCGAGGTGGGTGATGAGGATGGCTCCCCAGGTCCCGGCGATGCCGATTCCGGCCAGGTTCATGACGATCTCGAAGGCGTCCTCCTCCACGAGGGCGTTGAGGACGACGCCGAGCAGTCCCAGGGCGGAGGTGATGATGATGCCCCAGGCGGGAACCTGGTGCTTGTTGAGCCTGGCCGCTACCTGAGGGGCCTCACCGGCGACGGCCATGGAGCGCAGAGTGCGTCCGGTGGCGTAGAGGCCGGCGTTGAGGGAGGACAGTGCTGCGGTGAGGATGACGACTTGAATGATGTCGCCGGCATAGGGCACACCGATCCCGGAGAAGAAGGTGACGAAGGGCGACTGGTCCTTCGAGTAGGAGGTGTAGGGCAGGACGAGCGCCAGCAGCATGACCGAGCCGACATAGAAGACGAAGATACGCAGAATCATCGAGTTGATCGCCTTGGGCAGGATCTTCTCGGCCTCCGTGGCCTCACCTGCGGCCACGCCCACCATCTCCGTGCCGCCGAAGGCGAAGACGACGCCGAGGGTCAGGGTGAGACGATCGGGAATCCCTCGGGGAAGAAGCCTCCGTTTCCGAGGATATTATGAGCCCCTGCGGTGATCGCCCCTCCATCAGAGTCTGTTCCGGTATGAAGCCCGAGAACAATGGCGACGATGGCCGCCACCATGAAGGACACAATGGCTGTCACCTTGATGAGCGCGAACCAGAACTCGGCCTCCCCGAACATCTTGACGTTGAGCATGTTGAGAATGAAGACCAGGATGAGGGCCACGAGTGCGAAGACCCACTTGGGCACGATCCGAAGATCCTCCCAGTAGTGGAGGTAGCGGGCCACAGCCGTGATGTCGGCCATGACGGTGACCGACCAGTCCAGGAAGAAGAACCAGCCGGTGATGTAGGCGCCCCTCTCGCCGAGGAACTCACGGGCGTAGGAGACGAATGCGCCGGAGGAGGGTCTGCGGATGGCGAGCTCGCCCAGTGCACGCACCATGAGGAAGGCGAAGACTCCACAGACGGCATAGGCGAACATCAGACCCGCCCCTGCCGTCCTTGGAGCCGGGCCGCCGGCACCCATGAAAAGGCCCGTGCCGATGGAGCCGCCAATGGCGATCATCTGCAGATGCCGGTTCTTCAGAGACTTGTTGTAACCGGCGTCGCCGCGGTCGCGGATCTGGTCCTGCTGGGAAGTGTTGGAGGGTGAGGATGAAGCACTCGCGTGCGGTGATGGGGAGGTGGGGGAGTGACTGGACGGAGACTCGCTCATGGGGATCCTTACGGAGAGGGAGACCTGTTGAATGTGACGTGCGGAGAATACCGGGACCGGTCGGTTCGGATGATGCAGGGCGGCTCCTGGGCTCAGCCGTACTTCTGTCCAGGATGAGCCCTGCCGCTGTCATGTTCCAGTGCTGAGCCAGGGAGAACCGGGGAGTTCTGAGGCATAGAAGGGGATCCCGTCATCGGTCGCGGTTCTGATACGGCAAGGAGGGCGGATGACTGTGTCGAGGAACACGACCTCCGTTGTGGTGCTGGATTGCGGTGGTGGCCGTAGGGCCGGTATCTTCGGCTCTGCTGCTTGCGCCAGCGCCGCCTTAGCTCAGTCGGCAGAGCGATTCACTCGTAATGAATAGGTCGTGGGTCTCGATTCCCACAGGCGGCTCGTTCTGACCCCGGGAGGTCATGCCTCCCGGGGCTTTTGCATACCGGGCGCCTCGGCTGTGGCCCTACCGGTGTGCCTTCCGGCACATTCAGAGGCGTCGGCGGATGTCCCGCTCGCGCACTTTCCGGGATGACCATGTGGCTGAAATCGTTCCTCGTTGAGCGATGAGGGACGGGTGGCGGCTTAGGCGGGTGTGGATTCTCCTGGCTTCATGTGGTGCGTTCTCGGGGCAAGAACCGCGGTGACGCGAGCATTCTCCTCCGGCTGAGAGAATCCCCCGCTGCTATCTGAGAGTCATCTGGGAGGTTCGCTGTCTCGGATTGGCTGATCGGTGGATACCTCTAGCCGGACGCAGGGGAAGGGGTGCTGCGGCCGGATTATTCGGCCGGACCTCGTGGGGATCTCCAAAGCGGACATCAGTGCTTTCACAGTTTTCTTCTCAGTCATCAAGACATCTGGGGTGGTATGGCGGTGTGCGTCGCCGTGTGATTAGGGCGTGGGGCGTCGGTAATGCGTGCGGCGAAAAGTTGTGTTGCATTGAGGGCGACTATTGTTTAATCTAACGTTGTCCGCAGCGGGATACATCCTTCAGGCCCGCTCCCTCCAGTCAGAATGAGGAATCATGGCACAGAAGACTCAGGTCATCCTCGTCGACGATGTCGACGGGTCCGAGGCCAATCAGACCGTCACCTTCGCCCTTGATGGCGTCTCCTACGAGATCGACCTGAACGACGAGCACGCCGCCGCTCTTCGTGAGTCCCTTGAGGAATGGGTCGGAAAGGCGCGTCGCACCGGCGGCCGTCGTAGTTCCGGTCGTCGTCGTTCCAGCGGTCCTTCTGACACTCAGAAGATTCGCGAGTGGGCCCGTGAGCAGGGCCTTGAGGTTTCTGACCGCGGTCGCGTCTCCGCTGAGGTGCGCAAGGCCTACTACGAGGTCAACCCCGGCAACTGAGGGAACGCGTGGGCGTCGGGATCATGTGAGCCGGCACCCCGCATCGATTCATTCTCGAGCTGATTGCCACCTCGCACCACGGCTCTGGTTATGCGCTCAGACGCATCACCAGAGCCGTGGTGTTTTCAATACGTGAATTCACCTCGTGAGGAGGCGGTGTCGCTGTGTGTGGTGCCGCCGAGCCGATACGCCAGCACCCGTGATGGTCCGCGTGATGAATCCGGTGGGTAGTGCCCGAGCTCATCGGGCTCAGGAGCGAGGGCCGACGCTGCACTCTCACCCGCTGCAACCGGCTTCCAGGGCCTCGCGCCGTGCCTGTGATCCTGGCAGGATAGGTCCATGGCTTTACACCCTCGTACTGCTCCGCCACGGCGAGAGCAGAATGGAACGAAGAACCTCTTCACCGGCTGGGTCGATGTCCCGCTGTCAGACAAGGGCCGCGCTGAGGCCGTCCACGGCGGTGAGCTCCTCAAGGAGGCCGGTGTCCTCCCTGAGAGCTCTTCACCTCGATGCTGCGCCGCGCCATCATGACCGCCAACCTCTCCTGGACGCCGCCGACCGCCACTGGATCCCGGTGGAGCGCGACTGGCGCCTCAACGAGCGTCACTACGGTGCACCTGCAGGGCAAGAACAAGAAGGAGATCCGTGACGAGTACGGGGAGGAGCAGTTCATGCAGTGGCGCCGCTCCTACGACGTGCCGCCGCCGGCCATCGAGCCCGGCTCCGAGTTCTCCCAGGACACCGACCCCCGTTACGCCGGTGAGCCCATCCCCGCCACCGAGTGCCTCAAGGACGTCCTTGAGCGCCTGCTGCCCTACTGGGAGGGCACTATCGTTCCCGAGATCAAGACCGGCAAGACCGTCATGATCGCCGCCCACGGCAACTCGCTGCGCGCCATCGTCAAGCACCTCGACGACATCTCCGACGACGACATCGCCGGCGTCAACATCCCCACCGGGATCCCGCTGGTCTACGAGCTCGATGAGGAGACCCTCAAGCCGCTCAAGAAGGGTGGCCGCTACCTCGACCCCGAGGCCGAGGCCAAGATCGCGGCCGTGGCCAACCAGGGCAAGTGAGCCCTGGCGGCCTGCCGCACCCTGAATGACGCGGGCGGCGTCGAACCTGAAGGAAGGTCCGACGCCGCCCGTCTCGTCAGACTCGGGTGCTCAGTGGAGCGCGTCGGCGTCCTCGGCGTCGTGCGTCTCCGGCATGGAGGCGCCCGAGACGAGGTAGGCCACGCGGCTGGCCACCGACGTCGAGTGGTCGCCGAAGCGCTCCAGGAACCGGCCCATGAGGACGGCGTCGATGACCTGCTGGCGGCTCAGGTCGTGAGCCGGGTCCAGGATCATCTGGAAGGAGCGGCGGTGCAGGGGCGTCGAGCTCGGCGTCGTTGGTCTGAATGACGGAGGCCAGCTCCAGGTCCCGCGTCGAGATGAGGCGGGCGACGTCCTGCCCGCGCGCACCGCCAGGTCCGCCATCTCCAGGATGAGGCCCAGGACCGGCTTCGGGCAGCGGCGGCTCGGGGTAACGGCCGCGGGCGATGGCCGCCACGTGGCGAGCCAGGTCGCCCTGGCGCTCCAGGGTCTGGGCCATGCGCAGCGCGGACAGGACGTTGCGCAGGTCCCCGGCCACCGGCTGCTGACGGGCCAGCAGCATGACGCACAGGTCGTCGATGTCGCGCTGGAGGTCGTTGATGCGCTCGTCGGCGTCGATCACCTGCTCGGCAATGACGATGTCCCCTGGCGCAGGGACTCCGCGGCCCGCTCGATCGCGGTGGCGACCTGGTTGGCCATGGACTCGAGGTCGAGCCCAGCTGCTTGAGCTCCTGGTTGAAGATGGCGCGCATGAGGCTGCTCCTGTTCCCGGGCGGGGGCCGATGGATCGGGCCGGTCGGTGATGTGCTCGACGGCGCTGCTCGGCGATCCCGCCGAGGCCGCCGCCAGGATGTTGTCCCTAGCACAGCAGCCCCGCGACGCCGCCGCAAGCGGCACGCCCAGGGCAGGGGTCGGCCGGTAGGCGCTGTGGGACTCAACTACCCTGGAGACGTGGGCCTGACCTTCACCGTTCTCCTCATCGCCGCCGCCGGCCTCCTGTGCCTGGGGGGTGGTCATCGGAATCGCGCTGTCCCGGCGTGAGCGCAGGGCGGCCACGAGCGCCGCCGACCTGGCCCGGCCTGGCCCGGGACCGATACGGCCGTCCCGGTGCTGGCGGCACTGCGCTCGACAGTCGTCGTCCTCGATGACGACGACGAGTCCTGCGCGCCTCGGCATCGGCCTACACCTTCAACATCGTGCGCGACGACGCCGTCATCGAGCCGACCGTGGTGGCGATGGTGAGCCGCGTGCGGGCCTCGGGCCGGGCGCAGGACGCCGCCGTCACCGTGGCCCGGGGGCGGGTGCCGGGTGCGGGCCAGTTCCACCTGCAAGTGCGCGTGGCAGGCATCGGCCAGGACGCGTCCTCATCCTCATCGAGGACCACACCGCCGCCCGCCGGGTGGAGGCCAGCGCGCCGCGACTTCGTCGCCAACGTCTCCCACGAGCTCAAGACCCCGGTCGGCGCGATCCAGCTGCTCGCCGAGACCGTCGAGGCCGGCGCCGACGACCCCGACTTCGTGCGCGACTACTCCGGGCGCATGCGCAAGGGAGGCCCGCCGCCTGGGCGTCCTGGTCCAGGAGATCATCGAGCTCACCCGACTCCAGGAGGGCGACGCCCTGGCCGAGCCCGAGGTCGTTGAGATCGACGACGTCGTCGCCGAGGCCGTGGACCGGGTGCGTGTCGAGGCCGACGGCCGCCAGATCAGCCCTCGTGGCCGGGGAACCAGGGGGCTACGGGTGCGCGGCGACGCCGCCCTCATCACCACCGCCGTGCGCAACCTGCTGGACAACGCCATCCGCTACTCCGAGCCGCGCACCCGGGTCTCGGTGGGCGTCTCGCTGGATCCGGAGCACCCCGACATCGTGCGCATCGCCGTGGTCGACCAGGGCATCGGCATCCCCAGGAGGAGCAGGAGCGCGTCTTCGAGCGCTTCTACCCGCGTCGACAAGGCCCGCTCGCGGGCCACCGGCAGCACCGGCCTGGGACCGAGCATCGTCAAGCACGTGGCCGCCGACCACGGCGGCACCGTCGAGCTGTGGTCCGCCCCCGGGCGCGGCTCCACCTTCACCCTCGTGCTGCCGCGCCTGCCCGAGGGTGAGCCGGTCGAGGGTGATGTCGAGGGTGAGCCCGCCGACGCCGTCCCCACCCCCGGGAGCGGATCATGAGGCCCGGCGGAGCGCTCCGCAGCCTCGGGTACAGGGGTGGGTGCCGGGACCGCTCGCGTCCTCCGGTGCGCCGGCTCCGTCGTCGATGACGTCGGCGATCGGCCCGACCCGGATCCTCCCTGGTCGAGGACGAGGAGAACTTCCGCGACCCACTGGCCCTCGGCCTGCGGCGCGACGGCTTCGAGGTGGTCGAGGCCGAGGACGGCCAGCGCGCCATCGAGATCTTCGAGGCCTCCCGGCGCCCCGGCGGCGTCGGTCCCATCGACCTGGTCCTGCTGGACCTCATGCTCCCCAGGTTGGACGGGACCGAGGGTGTGCACCCGGATCAGGCGCTCCTCCTCCGTGCCGGTCATCATGCTCACCGCCAAGGACACGGAGCTGGACAAGATCGTCGGCCTGGAGATCGGGGCCGACGACTACGTCACCAAGCCCTACTCCTACCGGGAGCTCCTGGCGCGCCTCAAGGCGGTTCTGCGCCGTAGCCGTGACACCGGTCCGGAGCTCGAACCGGTGCTGTTCGCCGGTCCGGTGCGGATGGACGTGGAGCGCCACGAGGTCAGGGTTGACGGCGAGGTGGTCGCCATACCGCTGCGGGAGTTCGAGCTTCTGGAGCTGTTTCTGCGCAACCCCGGCCGCGTGCTTACTCGCAGCCAGATCATTGAACGCCTGTGGGGCCCGAATACGGGGGCGACACGAAAACTCTGGACGTCCACGTCAAACGACTCCGGGGCAGGATTGAGGCGGACGCCTCCAAACCGGTTCTCATCACCACGGTCAGGGGGCTCGGCTATCGCCTGGACAGGGGCCCGGAGTACTGATCGGCATTGCGGGTGACACCGCAGTTTTCGACCCCGGTCCTGGCCTCACCCGCCGTGACCGCTGTGAGATACGTCCCCGATCTTTGCGCGGAATGACCTGATAAACTAGAGGTCCGCAAACCAGTCTGGAGAGTCATCCTTATGACCCTATGAAGTCGGTGAGACTGTCGTCTACCCGCACCACGGGGCCGCCCGGATCATTGATATCCGTCAGCGCAAGGTACGCGGTGAGGAGAAGACGTATCTGCAGCTCGAGGTGGCCCAGGGTGACCTGACCATCTTGGTTCCCGCCGAAAGCGTTGAGCTCATCGGTGTCCGTGACGTGGTTGATGAGACCGGTTTGGAAAAGGTCTTCGAGGTGCTGCGAGCGCCGCTGACCGAGGAGCCCACGAACTGGTCGCGACGTTTCAAGGCCAATCAGGAGAAAATCGCCTCGGGGATGTCATCAAGGTCGCCGAGGTCGTGCGGGACCTCTCCGTCGTGACACGGACCGCGGCCTGTCCGCCGGCGAGAAGCGCATGCTCGCCAAGGCCCGCCAGATTCTCGTCTCCGAGCTGGCCCTGGCCCAGAAGACTCCTGAGGAGGAGGCCGAGTCCCGCCTGGACGAGGTCCTCGCCTCCTAGGTTGTGCAGCGCTCGTGCTCAGGCCGTCGGGTACGCGGTAGCGTCCTGCTCGTGAGCACCAGCCCTTCACTTCCATCACCCGCCCCACCCGAGTCCGCTCCGGGTGGGGCGGTCGCCGTTCTCACTGCGGCGGGCTCCGGTTCCCGCCTGGGGGCCGGGGTCCCCAAGGCCCTCGTCCCGGTGGGCGGCATCAGCCTCCTGCGGCGGGCGGCGGCCGGACTCATCGCCTCGGGCGCTGTCAGCCACATCGTCGTCACGGCCCCCGCTGAGGAGGTCGACCGCTTCCGCGCCGAGCTCGAGGGCCTGCCGGACGGATCAGCCCAGGATGAGGCGGGCCGGTGGGACGGGATCGAGGTCGTCGCCGGATCGCCCCGCTCCAGGCAGGCCTCCGTGGCCCTGGGGCTCACAGCAGCCCTGGCCGCCGTGCCACAGGCCGACGTCGTCGTCGTCCACGACGCCGCGCGGGCGCTGACACCACCGGAGGTCACGCAGCGGGTGATCGCGGCCGTGCGAGCCGGACACGAGGCCGTGGTCCCGGCCCTGCCCGTGACCGACACCGTCAAGGAGGTCGAGGCCCGCCGGGCGGGGAGCCTGAGCCCGTCGCCGGCACCCCCGGCGTGACCGCCTCCGGGCGGTCCAGACCCCGCAGGGCTTCTCCGCTTCCGTACTCGTTGCCGCCCATCGTGCCGGGGCGGAGCGGGCTGGAGACGAGGCGCTCGCCGCCTCCGACGACGCCGGCCTCGTTGAGGCCTGTGGCGGCAGCGTCGTCGTCGTTGCCGGTGACGAGCGCGCCATGAAGGTGACCACGCCGACGGACCTGGCCCCTGGCCGAGCTGCTCCTGGAGCAGCAGCCCACTCAGGGAGGTGCCCTGCCGAGGGGAGTAGTGGGGAGAACTGACGATCAGGTCCGTTCCTCTTTCGGTACCGTCACCGACCCGGATGGTTCTATCGTCTCTCCCATGAGCACGACAGCGACTGCTCCGACGCAGGCCGGCTCCCGCACCCGGCTCCTGTCCTGGCCCGTCATCGCCTGGGGTCTGTGGGACTGGGGGTCGGCCGCCTTCAACGCGGTCATCACCACCTTCGTCTTCACCGTCTACCTGGTCAGCGACTCCTTCGGGGCCAAGGCGGACAACGAGTCGGCGCTGTCCATCGGGCTGGCCATCGCCGGTCTGTTCATCGCCCCTGCTGGCGCCGGTGACCGGGCAGCGTTCGGACAGAGGCGGGCGAACCCTCTTCTGGCTCGGGGGCTACACCGCGGTGGTGGTGGCGGTCTCGGCGGCCCTGTTCCTGGTGCGACCCGCGCCCGGCTACCTGTGGCTCGGCATCGTCCTGCTGGGAGTCGGCAACATCTTCTTCGAGCTGGCCTCAGTCAACTGCAACGCCATCCTCAACCATCTGGCCTCCAGCGACCGCATCGGTGCCGTCAGCGGCTTGGGGTGGGGGATGGGCTACCTCGGCGGCATCGTCCTGCTGCTCATCCTCTACGTCACCCTCGTGGGGCCGAGGCCCCCTCATCTCCCTTCCCCGCCGGCAGTGGCATGGGGTACGCGTCGCCATGCTGGTGGCGGCGGCCTGGTTCGGCGTGTCCGCCCTCCCCGTCCTCATCAACCGCTCCCGCAGGCTCAGGCGCCCTCGCTCTGGGAGAACGTCGCGGAGGTCGGCGAGGGAATGGCGGCTGCTGAGCCGGGACGAGACCGGGCCGCCATGGAGGCTGAGCCGGAGGCCGCCTCCCCATCACGGCGGGCGCAAGGAGTCGATCCTGACCTCCCTACAAGCTGTTGTGGCGCACTCTGCTCCAGCTCCATCACACCCAGCCCCGACTGCTGTGGTTTCCTGCTGGCAGCCGCCGTCTTTCAGGACGGTCTGGCCGGGGTCTTCACCTACGGCGGCATCATCGCCCAGAACACCTTCGGCTTCTCGTCGGGTGACGTCATCATCTTCGCCATCGTGGCCAACATCGTCGCCGGCATCGCCACCATCTGGGCCGGACGGCTCGACGACCGCTTCGGGCCACGCAACGTCATCATGGCCAGCCTCATCATCCTGGTGGTGGCCGGACTGCTCGTGTTTCTTCCTGCACCGCCGGCACTGTGGCCTTCTGGGTGCTGGGCCTGCTCCTGTCCTCCTGCGTGGGGCCTGCCCAGTCCGCCGCCCGGTCCTTCCTGGCCCGCCTCATCCCCGAGGGGCAGGGAGGGAGATCTTCGGCCTCTATGCGACGACTGGGCGCGCGGTCTCCTTCATGGCGCCCGCGATGTACGGCGTCTCTATCTACCTGGGGACGCGCGTCGTCGGGCCGGGCGCGAACTACTGGGGATCCTCGGGATCGTCGCCGTGCTGACAACCGGGCTGCTCCTCATGCTGCGCGTGGGCGACCCTTGTCTCCGACGAGGAGCCGGCCGCGTAGACCGACGTCGCGGCCGTACCTGAGGGCACGCGTTCGGCGGGCAGGGTACTCTGTCTCGTCTCCTCACTTCTGAGGCGTGTGAGTGTCTCAAGTGAGGAGACAGCACTCGAGATGCTTCATCAGGACGAGGCCTGGCGGGCCTCGCGCTCGGCTACGCATGCGCTCAAGATCCTCCGCAGTCAGTGGACCCTGGGTGGTACCGGGGTCCCGTCCTGACGGATCCAGCTCACGACAATGCCCTCCTTGGCGCCGAAGCGCGCCAGGTGGATCAGTGACCTGCTCGAGGCGCTCAAGGTGCTCGTCCTCTGCGGCCAGGTCGAGCTGGAGGACGCCGTCGTGACAGGAGAGCCTGACGACCCCTGGTGGCTGCTCCCTCGCGGTCGAAGGTCAGGGGAGCCGGTCTGCGCGGTCTCGTCCCACAGAGCTGGTGATCTTGCGGCCCATGTGAGCGGCCAGCTGCTTGCCGTAGCGGGAGGGGTCGGTCCCGTGCTCACGCGAGCGGTGGAGAGGCGGGAGAAGGCGGGCTGTGATGAGTCGGCTGAGTCGGTCATGTTCCTATCCTGACGCGTTTCGTCATCCGCGGTCCCGGGATGCGCTCCAAATCACCGGGGGCTGGGAAAGGACTCGGCCCGCGGTTCGAAATCCGAACCGCGGGCCCAAGCCTCGCGAGGCCCCCACCTGCAACCCGGGGTCCCATGCACCCGAGGAGGCGGTTCCTCCTTCGCCAGAACGATGATGCCAGGCTCCCTATGACCCGACCCCATCTCAGAGGATCGATCCGTCACTGGGCTCCCCAACCCTCGAGACCGTCCCTGTCCGGCGGTGACCACTATGTAACGCCCTCACCCTGAGAAGACGAGGGGCAGAATCCTGAGAAAAAAACTGGGAAACTCGCGGTCGAGGTCGCTCCATTGAGTCAAGAGTTTTTCCGTGTAAAGCAAGGCGCTCATGATCGCTCAAGATATGGGGACAAGCGCACAGCGTTGCCTGACGCCGTCACCATGAGCATGCCGTTGTCCGAGCCCAGCGTCTTGTCAGTCGATGTCGACGCCACGGGATATCCCTCAGCGATGGGGGTGGTGGTGACGATCATGAGCTACTTCTCCTTGTCCTTGGGGGCGGTGGGTGAGGGTAGTGGTCAGGACCGTAGTGTCCTGGAATGCTCTGTGGTCGTTTCCGGCTGCCGGCCTCGCGCCAGTCTCAGGATGCGACCGTAGCGCTCGCTGATCTGATCGTGGGGGACGGGATCTCCGTCTAGGCTCCAGGACAGGAGGTGCTCCAGGCTGAATCGAGGGGCGCAGCGCGAGCAGGAGACGGGCGAGGCCGGGCGGCGCATGCGGTCCACCTCATGACCTGCCGGGCACCTGCCCACCCAGCGTCCCCGTAGCCTCGGAGCCTGGGTGTCAATGAGTCGCCGGCCCGTCGCCCCCAGCCGGGTCGCCTCCGCCGCCCAGACGGCATCGTGCCCGTGGTGCGGCCCCACGCGGGCGTGGGCGATCTCATGCAGGATCGTCTCGCGGACCTGCGCCTCGTCGTACAGGCTCATGAGGTGGCGGCTGAGTGTGAGACGACGTCGCGCATGATCCGTTTGGCCGGCCCGACGACGCGCCCGGTCGAAGGCCAGCTCCCAGTCGCCGACGTCTCGCCTGCTCCATGAGAGAGCGCGCCAGGCTCAGGACATCGGGAAGATTCACAGCCCCACGGTATGCGTCGATGCCCTCATACGGCTGACGACGGTGCTGTGGGGCGCATCGCCTCCTGCCGGCTCATGACTGACCGATTGTCTCGGGAACTCCGAGCTGCTTCGGGCCGTACAAACTGCCGTGATATGACACGATGGCGCCGATGTCCCATCATCCCTCCGGCCGACGTCCGCGGCCCCAACGAAAGCACCACCGGATCCGGCTCGCCTCAGACTGCACGAGCTCCGCGCAGCGCCCGACCGACCGTGCAGCGTGGCGCCGACCGTGCTCGGCGGGATGATGCGAGTCACCGTCCCGCGCGGGGGAGAGGGCGTCGAGGGGGCGGTGAGCGCTTCGGCCTCCTCCGCGTCGGCATCAGGCGGAGACGACGACGCAAGGGCGGATCCGTTCAGTCCCTCCTGAGGAGCCCGATCGGTGTCGTCCTCGCTGCCTTCCTGGTCACGCTCCTGGTGGGGTTCATCGTGCTGCGGGCGACCGGCTCCTCGCTCAACGGAATGGCTCTCGGGTGGGGGCGGCCCTCTCAGGACGGGACAGGTTCGGCTCCGGCGCCCCTGGTGCCCGACACCAGTGGCTTCAACGCCGCCCGCATCATCGATGATGAGGTCTTCTACGACTCCCAGGCCATGACGCGCGAGGAGATCTCCGCCTTCCTCACCAGGGTCAACGCCGGCTGCCAGCCGGGCAGTGACGGCACCGAGTGCCTGGCCGCCGCCACTTTCTCCGTGCAGGCCCGCCAGGCCAGCACCTTCTGTCCCGGAGGCCTCAAGGCCGCCTCCGGAGTCAGCGCGGCCGACGTTGTCTGGGAGGTCTCCCAGGCCTGCGACATCAATCCTCAGGTGCTCCTCGTCCTCATTCACAAGGAGCAGGGGCTGCTCACCGCCTCCGGCGCGAACCTGAGCGCTCGCGACTACGAGGCCGCAGCCGGTTACGCCTGCCCCGACCACGGGAGCTGCGACCCCCAGTGGTCCGGCTTCCCCTCCCAGCTCTACAGGGCGGCCGCCCAGTTCCATCGCTATCGTCTCAACCCGGGCAGCTACGACGTGGTGGCGCAGCGACCGACCCGAGTCGCCTACTCGCCCGACGCGCAGTGCGGCAGCGGCGAGCTCACGGTGGCGAACCAGGCGACTGCCGGCCTGTACAACTACACGCCCTTCCAGCCCAATGAGGCCGCCGCGCACGGTAGGGGACCAGTGCACCTCGTGGGGAACTGGAACTTCACGGCTACTTCAAGACCCTCTTTGAAGTCCGACGTCGGACTGACGGTGCCCAGCGCAGAGCGAATTCCGCTGTATTCCAAGGGTTCTGAGCGAAGGTGTCATCACGCTCGGAAGGCCGTGACCATATCGTCATCAAGCGTCATCATTTAGATGCGCGATTTCCAGCCTCTCTCAGACAGCATCGGCAGAGTCATAGTTACCGCCGAACGGTGGCGACCGTGAGGTACTGGGGAGTACCACTGACCGGCCACCACTGAGTCTGGGCCACAGCCAAGGGAATGTGCTCGGACGTTTCGGTGAAGGAGGATCCGCTGCCGAATGGGAACCGGTAGCGCCCTCAGTTGCGAAGGGCCCGACCCGGTGGTTCAACCGGGGCGGGCCTTCGCAGTACCTGAGCGCAGGACCATCCGGTCCGCGCCCAGGCACTTTTGTGGGGACTGGCCGGCGGGCATGACATGATGCGAGCATGACGCTGCCGCCGGTACTGGCCACCACCTGGGTCGTCATCGAGTACCTCATCAAGATCGCCGCGCTGGGCACGGTTCCGGAGAACCGCCGCCCTCGTCGTCGACCGCCTGGCTGCTGCTCATCTTCCTGCTGCCCCTGGTGGGCCTCCCGCTCTACCTGCTCATCGGCAGCCCGTGGGTGCACGGCACTCGTCGTCGCCAGCAGCACACCGTCAACGAGATCACCCTCGACTACACCCGCTCCATGCCCGACCTGCCCAAGGGCGCCCGGCCCTCGACCTACCTGGCCGGGGCGCTGCGCATGAACCGCCGACTCACCGGCCTGCCCTGCGTCAGCGGCGAGGTGGTGGCCGTCCACGCCGACCCCCGCAGCACCTATGAGGCCATGGCCCGCGCCGTCGACGCCGCCACCGACCACGTCCACGTCGAGTTCTACATCATGAGCTGGGACGAGGTCACCGACGTCTTCTTCACCTCCCTGGAGCGCGCAGTGGCCCGCGGGGTCACAGTGCGTCTCCTCCTGGACCACCTGGGCAGCCGCAAGTACCCCGGCTGGAAGCAGTTCTGCCAACGCATGACCGACGCCGGCATCCGCTGGCGCCTCATGATGCCGCTGCTGCCGCTCAAACGCCGTTGGCGCCGCCCGGACCTGCGCAACCACCGCAAGATCCTGGTCATCGACGGCGAGAAGGGCTTCATCGGCAGCCACAACATCATCGACCCCACCTACCGGACCCGGCGCAACGTGCGGGCCGGGCGCCGCTGGGAGGACCTGTCCGTGGAGGTCACCGGCGAGATCGTCCTGGAGGCCCAGGCCGTCTTCGCCATGGACTGGTTCTTCGAGGCCGGAGAGCAGCTCGAGGCCTTCGACCTGGCGCTGGGGACGCCGACCGAGACCCTGCCGGAGATGGCGGGGGCTGCCGGGCATCCCGGTGGGCACGCCGGCCCCAGGCCCGGGCGTCCGGGCGCCGTCGTCAATGCCATGCAGCTCATTCCCTCCGGGCCCGGATACCCCACCGAGCCGAACCTGCGGATGTTCCTGGCCCTCATCCACGGGGCCAAGCGGCACGTGTCCATCACCAGCCCCTACTTCATCCCCGATGAGGCGCTGCTGGCGGCGATGACGTCGGCCGCCTACCGGGGGGTGGAGGTCGAGCTGTTCGTGGGCAAGGAGTCCGACCAGTTCATCGTCAGCCACGCCCAACGCTCCTACTACTCGGCGCTCCTGGCGGCGGGGGTGCGGATCTACCTCACCCCTCGCCGACCGTCCTGCACTCGAAGTACATGACGGTCGACGACGAGGTCGGGGTCATCGGGTCCTCCAACATGGACTTCCGCTCCTTCGCCCTCAACTACGAGGTCATGCTGCTGGCCTTCGGCGGGGACCTCGACGACCTGCTGCGCATCAACGACGCCGACTACCGGGCCACCTGCACCGAGCTGACCCCCGAGCTGTGGGCCACCGAGCCCTGGTACAACCGCTACGTGGACAACGTCTGCCGCCTCATGTCCGCCGTGCTGTAGAGGCGGCCGGGCTTCGCCTGTGCCGGCCCAGGCGCTCCCTGGATGCGCATGTACCGGGACGACCAGTCTCGGCGCTGAGCCGAGCAGATCAACGTGCCCTCACGTCGTCGGTGCCCCGCACCACTGGGGTGCGGGGACCGACTGTGTAGAACCGGAGAAAGGGTCTGATGGGGCGCGTGAGCCGGTGGCTCAGGCGTCGCGGCGGGTGAAGATGACTCCGGCGATCACCAGCGGGATGAGGGCCCAGGCCGCGAAGACGGCGATGGCCTGCCAGTGCTGGAGGAAGGTCTCGGTTCCGGCCCGTCCCCAGTGGTGCGCCAGGCTGAAGGGGTCCGAGACGGCGGTCGACACGGTGTCCGGCAGGAGGCCCACAACCTTGACCGCCCACTGCCAGCGTCCGGCCATGAGTCCGAAGGGAATGGGGGCGACGAACAGCAGCGAGACCACCAAGGTGATGGCCCCCGCCGTCGAGCGGGTGAGGTAGCCCAGCCCCAGGGCCATGAGCGCGACGACGGCGAAGGACAAACCGGTGCCCCAGAAGAGCCCCAGGTAGTGGGCATCGGTGAGAGAACCGGCGTGGCCCTTCATGAACGGGTAGGAGATCGCGTAGGACAGCGCCACGCAGACGACCCCGAGGACGAAGGAGAAGCCCGATACGACGAGCGCCTTCGCCACGAAGAGACGTCCGCGGCGAGGAACGGCCATCACTGAGGAGCGGATCTGCCCCGAGGCGTACTCACCGGTGACCACCAGGGCCCCCAGGACGGCGACGACGATCATGCCCATCACCGAGCCCGAGGCGATCATGGTCTTGGCTTCGTCCGCCCGCTCGGGGGAGCCGGCGTAGCCCATGGCCAGGCCCGCCCCGAACAGGACCGTGATGACGATCGTGATGGCCGACGTGACCCAGGTGGAGGTCAGGGTGCGCAGCTTGATCCACTCGGCGCGCACCGCGCCGGCGAAGGACTGCCGACCGGCCACGCGGGGCCGACTGGGCCAGATCGCGGCCTCCAGGGCCCGCTGCCGCCCGGTACCGGACGGCTGGGAGTCGGAGGCGGTCTTCTGGAGGGCCTCGAAACGGTTGACGGCCACGGCTGGGCCGTCCGCGGCGTCGATGGTGGTGGTCATGGTGTGTCAGTCCTCGGGATGCTCGTGGCCTGCGTTCTTCCTGAATGACTCCAGGCTAGGGGTGCTGGGCCCCGGTGTGATCGTCCCGCTGGCTGAATGCAGCGGACCGGTCTCCTCCCCCTGAGGGAGGAGGCGTCATCGCGGGGATGACGTCTCATGGTGCACTCACGAGGGACGCGAGGCGAGTCGTCCGTGGGGTCAGCTGACCTGGGCGCAGAGCCTGGTGATGCGCTGGAGGCTCACCTTGCGGCTCGTGCCCAGCGTCTGGGCGAACAGGCTCACCCGCAGCTCCTCCACCATCCAGCGGGCCTCCTCCAGGAGGGCCTCGTGCTGCAGGGTCGGCCGGCAGGGAGGCCGCCTTGGCGCGGGCCTTGTCCACCACCTCCTGGGCCTGGGTGACCTGGAAGGCCAGGGCCGCGTCCTGGGAGGCTGCCGACGATGATGAGGCCGCCTTCTCCGCCCGTATCGCCAGTGCCTTCAGGTAGCGCTCCAGATGCGCCAGGTGCTCCGGCGGAGTGGCGGTGATGAAGCCCTCCGGAACCAGGGCGGCCGCGTGCTCGCGCACCTCCTGGAGCGTGCCCAGCAGGGTCAGGGAGGTGTGCTCACCCACCACGCGGTCCACCTCCCGGGCCGCTTTGAGCGCCGCGGCCGCGTGCTGGGCCACCCGGTAGACCTCGTCCTCGAGCTCGTCGCGCATGACGCCGACCAGGGCCTCGAGACCTCCCGCCGGCGTACCTCCGCCAACGGACGGCCGGAGGCCGACGCCGCCCAGCGTCCGGCCACGATCCGTGCGGCGGCCGCCTGCACGTCCTCCACGAGGCCTCCGTCGTCCGGTAGGGCCGGCCGCCAGGATGAGCGACTCCTGGGCGCTCCACCGGCTCGTCACCCGGGCCGTCAGCAAGGCCGTGCGCGCCAGGGCCAGCGCCGTCACCCGGTGCTGTGCGCACCCAGCTGGGTGGTGGCGTCGGGAAGGATCCTCAGGTCCGCGCTCCTGGCGGAGGCCGCCACCAGTGACAGGTAGCCGCGCACCACCCAGGCCCGCCCGGCCCGCCGACTCCACCGAGGCCGGGATCGTCGAGGCATCCGGGTCGCCCAGGCCCGGCACGCCACAGGGCCAGTCGGTCAGGCCCTGGCGCTCCTCCAGGCCGGCTCCAGTACCGGCCCCTGAGGCCTCCTGCGGCTCCTGCGCTCCTGGCGGCGCCATCGGGACGCTGAGTGGCATCCGGCCCGGCCGCCCTTCTTCCTGCGGCCCTTGCGGGCCGGACCTCCCGCCCTGCGTGCCCTGGCGCTCCTGGGCATCGGCCATCGCCTGAGCCAGCGCGCCGCGCACCGCCAGGCGCACAGCGGCCTCCGTCTTTCCCGACAGTCGCTGCTGGAGCGAGACCAGGTCCCGGCCGCGGCCGATGACCCGGCCCCGGGCATCCAGGGCCGCGAAGCCCATCGCCAGGTGATCCGGCAGGCGCTCGGCCGCCTCAGCCCAGTCCTCCTCCGTGATCTCCACGCCCGCGAGCCGGAGCACCACCCGGCTGAAAGCCTCCTCGAAGGCGCCTCCGGGCAGCTCGCCCCCGGCGGCGTCGGGAACTCCTGGGCGATCTGCGCCCACACCTGGGCGCCCACGTCCGGGGCGGGCACCAGCTGACGGCGCACCCGCTGGGCAGCGCCCGGATCGTAGCTACGCACAGCTCGGCCCGCATCCCCGGCACCAGCCAGTCAGGCCCTCCGGGGTCAGGCGCCCCAGCACCTCCACCGGCACCTGGACGCTGACCCCGTCCTCAGGGTGGCCCGGCTCGAACACGTAGTCCAGGCCCAGGGTCAGGTCCCCCTGCACCCACGTGTCCGGGAAGCCGCTCGCGTCGCCCCCGCCGGGCAGCAGCAGCTCGCGCGTGAAGTCCAGCAGGTCCGGGGTGGTGCGCCGCTGCTCCTTCCACCCAGGCGTCGAAGGCCGCCGTGGAGGTCACCTCCTCGGGGATGCGGTCGTCGTAGAAGTCGAATAGGGCGGCGTCGTCGGCCAGCAGGCCGTGCTCGCGCCGACGCCGCTCACGTCCTGAAGCTCCTCGATCAGGGGCCCGGTTGCGCTCCACGAAGCCGTGCCGGGCGTGCCAAGCGCCCTCCACCAGGCCCGAGCGGATGAACATCTCCCGGGCGACCTCCCTGGCCGAGTCCGTCCCCACGCTCGCCAGCGTCGCCGGCCGGTCCGCCACCAGCGTCATCCCGTAGAGCAGCACCTTCTCGTGGACCATGGCCGCCCCTGGCGGGTCGACCAGTAAGGGCTCGCCGAAGACGTGGCGGGTCAGGCCCGCCCGGTCCGCCACCTGCTCGATCCACCGGGAGTCCACCTTGGCCACCGTGCGGGCGAAGAGCCGGGAGGTCTCCACCAGCTCGGCGGTCATCACCCAGTCGTAGGTCTTGCGGCGCAGGCTGAGCCCGGCCAGATCGTGAAGCGGGTCCCGCGCGCGCCGGCGTACTCCCGACGACGCTCGTCCCAGTTGCCCACATTGGACGGCAGCCCGCAGCAGCGAGCGGTGGATCGCGTCGGCGTCGGGCGTGTCCGCGCTGCGCCCCAGGGCCCACGACGGCGGCCGCCACGCCCCCGTTGGCGATCTGGGCGGCGTGGCTGCCCGGCTCCAGGGCCTCGGTGGCCGCCCGGATCGAGGCGGGCCGTCGGCAGCTCGACCGGGGTCGCGTCCAGGCCCAGCGGTCGGGCCAGCTGACGCAGCTGGGCGTGGACGTCCTGCCACTCGCGCACCCGCAGGTGGTGCAGGAACTCGGCGCGGCACATGCGCCGGAAGGCCGAGCCGGACAGCTCGCGGCTCTGCGTGCGCAGGTAGCGCCACAGGTTCAGGTAGGTCAGGAAGTCGCTCGTCGGGTCCGCGAAGCCTCGGTGCAGGGCGTCGGAGGCCTCCTGCTTGTCCGCCGGGCGCTCGCGCACGTCCTGGATGGACAGGGCCGCCACGATGACCATGACCTCCCCGACGCAGCCCAGCTCTCCGGCTTCCAGGAGCATGCGCCCCAGGCGCGGGTCGATGGGCAGGCGCGCCAGGCGGCGCCCGATCTGCGTCAGGCGCGGCCCGCCTCGGCCCCGGTCGGGGGCGTCGTCGGACCGGGCGGAGGAGGCCCCGGCCGGCTCAATCGCGCCGATCTCCGTGAGCAGCTGCAGGCCGGAGCGGACCTGGCGGGAGTCAGGGGCGTCCAGGAGGAAGTCCTCCACCGCCCCCAGTCCCAGGGCCGCCATCTGCAGGATGACGCTGGCCAGCGAGGTGCGCAGGATCTCCGGCTCGGTGTACTCCGGACGCGCCTCGAAGTCGGCCTGCGAGTACAGGCGGATGGCGATGCCGTCGGCCACGCGCCCGCAGCGGCCCGCCCGCTGGTTGGCGCTGGCCCGGCTGACCGGCTCGATCGGCGGGCGCTGGACCTTGGTGCGGTTGGAGTAGCGGGAGATGCGCGCCAGGCCAGGGTCGATGACGTAGCGGATCCCCCGGAACCGTCAGGGAGGTCTCGGCCACGTTCGTGGCCAGGACGATGCGGCGCACCTGGTGGGCCTCGAAGACCCGGTGCTGCTCAGCGGCGCTCAGGCGCGAGTACAGGGGGACGACCTCGATGGCACCCGGCGTGCGCGAGCGGCCGTCGGGCGTGTAGCGCGCCCCAGGTGGTCGATGAGGGCCGCCTCGGTGTCTCGGATATCGCGCTCACCGGCCAGGAAGATGAGGATGTCTCCGCTGGGCTCGCCCAGGAGCTCGTCGACGGCGTCGAGGATCCCGGTCACCTGGTCCTTGGGCTCCCCGGACTCGGCGGCCGCGGAGCCGGCCCGGCCTCGGCCCTTGCCACGAGTCCCTGGTTGCGGGGCGTGAGCGCGGCGGAGCCGCCGGAGCGGATGGCCTCGCGGCGGGCCCGTGCCGCGGCGCCCGCCGCCGGGTCGGGGGAGGTCAGGGCCTCCAGCTCGGCCTCGCTCAGCTCGCCGGGTCCCGCCGGGCCGGGCCGGGAGGCGGAGGTGCTGTCAGCCGGCTCGCTGCCGGCATCGTCGGAGGCGGGCGGTGCGTCGTCGGGAGCCAGGGGCGGTAGCGCACCTCAACGGGGTAGGTACGCCCGGAGACCTCGATGACCGGGGCGGGCACCGTGGCCCGTCTCGCCGAGGGCCGCCCCGGTCGCCGATCTGCTCGCGGCCGAGGTGCTCGGCGAAGCGCTCGGAGTCGATGGTGGCCGAGGTGATGATGACCTTGAGGTCGGGGCGCTGGGGCAGCAGGCGCGCCAGGTAGCCCAGGATGAAGTCGATGTTGAGGCTGCGCTCGTGGGCCTCGTCCACGATGATCGTGTCATAGCGGCGCAGCTGGGGTCGGACTGGATCTCCGCCAGCAGGATGCCGTCGGTCATGAGCTTGACCAGGGTGTTGTCCCCGACCTCCTCGGTGAATCGCACCTGGTAGCCGACGACGCCGCCCGGCCCGATCGGGGTGCCCAGCTCGGAGGCGATGCGCTCGGCCACGCTGCGCGCGGCGATGCGCCGCGGCTGGGTGTGGCCGATCATCCCGGTGATGCCCCGGCCCAGCTCCAGGCAGATCTTGGGCAGCTGGGTGGTCTTGCCGCTGCCGGTCTCACCGGCGACGATGACGACCTGGTGCTCACTGATGGCGGCGGCGATCTCCTCGCGGCGGGCGCTGACCGGCAGCTCCTCGGGGTAGACGATCGCCGGGACGGCGGCGGCGCGGGCGGCGAGCTGCTCGGGGAGTAGCCCTTCCAGGCGCTGGGACGCCGGCCCCAGCCCGGCAGGGCGCCGGCCCCGAGCATTGCGGCCGTCACCGCGCGGGGACTTCCCCCTCCGCTGGTCAGGTGCGCCGCCCTGTGCGGGTCCGGCGATCTTCGCGTCCGGCCCGTGGGGAGGCCTGAGCGTTCTCGGTGCTGCGTGCGCCGAGGTCGCTGTCCTGCTGGTCGTGGTGCCCACCGGCGTGATCGTCGCCCTGGTTCCGCTTGAGGTGCTCGCCCTGTTCCATAGGTGGCCCATTGTCCCCCACGGACGCGGGTCCGCTCGCCCGGGACGCCGACCGTGCTGAGCTCCTCGGTTGCGGAAACTGGCAGAAGACCACCGGGATCTGGTTGAGTGCGGGCATGACTCGACGTCAACAGCTTCTTCGGTGGGGTCCTGTCGTGGCCGTCGTCGCCCTGGCGTTGGTGAGCGTTCTGCCTCCGACGACGGTCTTCCCCTTTGCCCAGCTCATTGCGTTGCGCTCGCTGCTGGCGGCCGGCGCGGCGTTCTTGGGCCTTCTGCTCCTCACTGTCGCGATCCTGCGGCGTCGTCGGCGTGGGCGGTTGCCTCGGACTGGCCTGAGAACCTGCCGGACGGGTGTGCGTACCGCAGTGGTCGGACTGGTTCTTCTGCTGGTGGCGGGGGCTCATGGCGGTGTTCTGGTGACCAGGGGGCTTCGACAGCGACCCGTCGACGCCGGTGCCGTGAGCGTCTTGAGCCTCAACACTGAGCGGGAGGGCGCCGACATCGAGGCGGTTGCAGAGCTGGCGGATGCGGTGGGGGCCGACATCCTCGTGCTGCCGGAGACGACTCAGCGCTACGGACGGCGCCTGGCCGAGGCCCTGACCGAGCAGAAGAAGAAGAAGAAGGCGGTGCGCAGCCTCAGGGCTTCGCCGTCTTCTCCGACACCAGCATGCCCTCCGACCTGGCGGAGCAGGGGATCGACCAGAACTCCGACCCGGCGTACTCACGACCGTCCTCGTCGCCACCCGGCTGGGCGGATACAGGCAGGTGGAGGAAACCGCCGGGTCCGGCTTCGGCACGGTCAGGCTGGAGCCGGAGAGCGGCGACGGCCCCGTCATCGTCGGTGCTCACACCTACCCGCCGCTTCCGGGGGCGATGACGTGGTGGAGGAGCTCGGTGACCGACGTCGCCTCCCTGTGCCGCCGTCCGTCCGCCGGGCTGATTGTGGCCGGGGACTTCAACGCCACCCGCGATCATGCCCCGCTGCGGAACCTGGGTGGCTGCATCAGTGCGGGGGAGCAAGCGGGCATCGGCGGACTGGCCACCTGGCCCAGCAGTACGGGCACGACTCTGCTCGGCGCCACCATCGACCACGTCCTGGTCGACGGCACGGTCTGGGAAGGAAAGAAGGGGAGGGTCGTCACCATTCCCGGTACTGACCACAGGGCAGTCGTCGTCCAGCTATCCGACCAATCGCAGCGGCCCGCGGTCACTGACCTCAGCGCAGGCGGCGCTGGGCCCACTCCAGGCTCAGACGGGCGACCTCCTCCTGGGCCTGGTCCAGGGTCTCGGCGTGGACGTGGACCATCTGGCTGGAGTCGGGCAGCAGCGGGAAGCCCTCGGCGGTGGCCTCAGCGGTGTCGGGCAGCTCGTTGGACAGCACCCCGTGCACCATGAGCACCGGCCAGGGCAGGTCCGCCAGGGTGCGCTCCGGATCCTGCATGGAGAAGTCGGCCAGTGTCTCCTTGGACAGGACGTTCCACTCGCGCGAGTTGGGGTTGTCATCCACCAGGCGCGTCAGCCCGTGCTGGGCGAGCTCATCGAGCTGCTCGGGGGAGAAGATCTCCTCCCACAGGATCGACTGCGGCCCCACGATGGCACCCACGAGCACCGCCGTGCGCACCTGCTCGGGCCGGGCCAGGAGCGCAGCCGTCGCCCCGAACCCGTTGGCGTGGATCATCTGCCGGGTGAAGCCCAGGCCGGCCAACCAGCTGGAGGCCGCCCGCAGGTCCTCGGCCTCGCTCGCCAACGTGATGACGTCGTCGTCGGACTCGCCCAGGCCGGAGAAGTCCAGGTTGAGCGTGGCCAGGCCCGCCTCGCGGTAGCGGGCACCGATCCAGTCCAGGCGCCCGCCCTGACCGTGACGGTCGGTGAGGAAGTCGTGCGCCAGCAGAACCACGCCCTCCGGTCGCGCCTGCGGGGCGTGGCATCCTCCGACGTCGTGGAAACCTCCAGATCGATGGGGGCGGCTCCGGCGGGCAGCTGGAGGGTGCCGGCCAGGGTGATTCCGCGCGGGGTATCGATACGGACGTCGTTCATGGGGTCAACCTAAGACAGAAAATAGGGGTGGTCATGGGGATGCGTCGGTAGTTGTCCCGATTGCGCTTCCAGCGTGATGGAAGCGTCGAGACCGCCGTTCGTCGTGAGGGCTGTAGATATCTACGAACCGTGAGGATTCTCCGGCGACGAGCGGAACCCGGAGCAGGGATAACGGATCGCAGGTGGGCATGAGGGCGGGTGCGGGGCGACCGAGACCGGGTGAGCGCCCCGCATCGTAAGGGGGAGTGCGCACCCAGGCCTCATCGTTGCCGTCGGGTGGGTGGAAGATGAGGACAGGGAGAGCTGCTGCCGAGCTACTCGGGAAGCGGCACCGCTCGAACCGTCTCAACGGCGCGGCGCACCAGGGCCTCATCGGTGCGCTGGGGCTCGTCGGGGCTCAGTCCCTCGCGGGGGCAGCGCATGTGGACCTCGCGCACACCCGTGGACTCCACCAGGTCGACCAGGCCGTCGGGGCGCACGGCCCCGGCCGCGACCACGGTCGGCCCGCCACTGGCAACCAGCCCGGCGATCACCGAGGCGCCGTCGGCCCGCGGTCTGGGCCGCCCCGCTGGTCAGGACGTAGCGCACGCCGAGTCCCTCCAGGTCCCCGTAGGCCTCGACGGTGTCGCGGCAGTGGTCGAAGGCCCGGTGGAAGGTGATCGGGGCGCCGTTGGCCATGTCCGCCAGCAGGCGCACGAGACCGCGGTCGACGGTGCCGTCCTCGGTCAGGGCGCCGACGACGAAGCCCAGGTCGACGGCCGGCGGCAGCGTGGCGCGGCCCCCGCCCGTGGCCTGGGGGCGGGTGAACTCGGCCATCTCCAGGGCCAGGGTGGCGATGCGCCGCACGTCGGCGATCATGGCCCGGCCCTCATCGGCGTCGTAGACGAAGGACCCGCCCCGGGGGCGGATGAGGATCCGCAGGCCGAAGGGGGCGGCGGCCTCGGGCTTGTCCGCCCAGTGGGCGCCGGCCTGGGCACGGCGCTGCTCGACCTGCTCGGCGGCGGCGAAGATGGCGGCCTCGATGGTACCGATCGAGGGAGTGGTGCCGGCGGCGGTGAGGTTCGCGCCCAGCTCGGCCCGGTCGGCCCCGGCCCGCGCGGAGATCCTCACGCCCTCGACGTCCTCGACGCAGGTCTCCAGGACGACGTGGTCGGGGTGACGCCAGGCGGGGGCGGGAGCGGTGGTCGTGTGCTGGCGCAGCGACGGTGCTGAGCCGGTGAGCCTCATTGCATTCATGGGGCCGAGTCTGACATGTCCTCACGGTGATGAAAACCGAGTTGAAGTCAGATGTCCTCAGATGCCCTCAGATGTCCTCTGTCCTAGATGTCCTCCAGGTCCTCGTAGGACTTGGGGTCCTCGATGGGTTCCAGGTGCGCCGAGATGCGCAGGCTGGTGTCGGCCTCGATGAGCTCGTCGATGACCTGCTCGGTGAAGTCGTGCCCCTTCTTGACGCTCCAGACCGCGGGAACCAGCACGTGCAGCTCCATGAACCGCCGGTTGCCGGCCTCGCGCACCCGCACCGCGTGGAAGTCGATCATGCCCACTCGGCGGTGGCGCGCCAGAACCTCCTCCACGCTCTGGAGCACCTCGGAGGACGGGGCGATGTCCATGAGGCCGCCCACCGAGTCGCGGATGAGCGTGAATCCGGTCCACATGATGTTGAGCCCGGCCCCCAGGGCGACGACGGCGTCGAGCACGGCCGAGTCGAAGACGGCCACCAGCGCCACCCCGACCAGGACCGCGGCGGAGGTGACGACGTCGGTGGCCAGGTGCTTGGCATCGGCCACCAGGGTCATGGAGCGCTCGCGGCGTCCGGCCCGGTAAAGCACCCACGCCACCGCGCCGTTGAGGAGCGAGGCGATGACCGAGACCGCCAGGCCCGCTCCCAGCTGCTCGGGCATCTGCGGGTCGATGAGGCGCCCGACGGCGGAGATGATGATGAAGGCGGCGGCCACGAAGATCATGACGCCCTCGACGACGGCCGAGAAGTACTCGGCCTTGGAATGCCCGAACTGGTGGTCGGCGTCGGCGGGTCTGGCCGCGATCCTCAGCACGATGAGGGGCGATGACGGCGGCGACGAGGTTGACCACGGACTCGGCGGCGTCGGAGCAGACCCACTGAGCCGGTCAGCCAGGCCGCGCCTCCCTTGAGCGCGATCGTGACGAGAGCGGCACCGATGGACAGCCACGCGTAGCGGCTCAGGTCCTTGGGGGGCGAGTAGCGGGAGGACACGTCCCGATCATGGCGTGGGCCGGTGCGCCCTGACCACCTGAGGTTTCGTATTGCCGCAACGCGCGATCCGCGACGGCAGGATGCCAGGCGTGTGCTCCGCCGTGGGCTAAGGTGCCTGGTAACAGCGGGCTGCCGGGCCGGCACCGGGGTCGACGGCGGGACGCAATCATGGCAGAAGCGAAAGGCGGGCAACCGGGGTGCTGGACGTCTCTTCCCTCACGCTTCACATGCCGGCGTCCCTCACCGACACCTTCCGGCTGCTGGACCTGTGCGGGGTCCTGCTCAACGGGATCCTGGGCGGGCTCATCGCCCGGCGCAAGAACTTCGATCTCGTGGGCTTCGTCGTCCTGGCCATGCTCACGGCCACCGCCGGCGGCATCCTGCGTGACGTCATGATCCAGGCCGGTCCACCCTTCGCCCTGACCGACCCCTACTACCTCTACACGGCCTGCCTGGGGGCGACGGTCGCCTGGTTCGTGCCGCTGACCTCACGTCCCACCCGGCGCCTGCTCGTGGTGGCCGACGCCGTCATCCTGGGCTGCTGGGCCGCCACCGGGGCCTCGAAGGCCCTCACCTACGGGCTTGGAGTCATGCCGGCGCTCCTGCTGGGCTGCCTCACGGCGATCGGCGGCTCCATGATCCGCGACGTCGCAGTGGGGGAGACCCCGGCCGTCTTCGGCGGCAACAAGCTCTACGCGATCCCGGCGCTCATCGCCGCCGGCACCCAGGTCGTGGCCGTCAAGGCGGGGGTGGCCGACGCGCACGCCATGCTCGTGTCCACCGTGGTCGGTGCGGGACTGTGCGTACTCGCCTACTGGCGCTCCTGGCAGCTGCCGGTCATCGCCGACAGGGAGCGGCGTCGGGCCGGGCGGCGTGAGGCGACCGGCGCGCTGGTGGGCTGGCGCCGGTCGCTCATGATGGGGCCGCTCAAGGCCCCCTCCTGGCGTGGCCGTGGCGGGGCGACGACAGAGGAGAGCGCCTCCTTGGAGCGCTCCGAGCAGGGCTAGGGGCCGTCGGGCGGCCTCAGCCGGCCTCAGGCGTTCTCGCCGACCGGACGCACGCTGGCCTGACCGGCGTCGACGGGCTGGGACTGGCCGTTGTTGCCCTTACTCGACGGCGCCCCGAAGAGCCGCTCCTTGACGGCGTCGGCGACCTTCTCGGTGACGGCCTCGCCCTGGGTGCGCACGGCCTGCTTGACGTGGCTGGAGGCGGCGTCGACCCGGGTGCGCACGAAGGGCTGCTCGGCGACCTTGGAGGCTGCGGTCTTGATGCGCTCGTACTGGGCGCGCCCCGCGCGGGTCCCGAGCACGTATCCTGCGCCGAGTCCGAGGATGAAGGGGATCTTGCCGGCCATATCGTCTCCTGAGCTTGAGGGAAGCACTGCTTGATGCTCCATCACCATACCGGCCGTGGGCCGGGGCGACCTGCGTGAAGGGTGGTTGGTGGCCGCGTGATCGCCCACAGCGTCACGCGCGCGGCCGCTGCGGACTCACGGGGATCCTCCCCGGAGTCACACGGTTGTTTCCGGGGAGTCGCCGATGGCCGGAGCTGAGCCCTCCGAGGTGGGGGCCTGGGTGCTGGTGCCGTGGGCGCTCGGCTGGGAGCCGACCAGGCCGTCAGGTGTGACGGTGGTGATGTACGAGCGTCCGCCCAGAATCACACCGAGTGTGACCAGCAGCCCGGTGCCCATGAGGGTGGCCACCCGCAGCACGTTGAGGTCTGCCAGGATCGCGTGGCGTCGCAGCGACGCCGCGGTCGAGGCGGTGGAGCCCGCGGACTCTGTGGGGCCGGTGGGGCCGGTGGGGCCGGTGGGGTCTGAGGAGCTCGTGGAGAAGGGGGACATGTGATTCCTCCTGTTCGACGGGGACGGGAACGGGGGCGTCTGCCCCCGGTGAACCCAGGTAACTGCTGGGGCCCTGTCGGCCTCGTAGGGCGGGCCTGTGGGGTCCCTGTGAAGAGACAGGACTACCGGCTCAGCCGCATGCTGCCGGGGATCGACGCGGGTGGAGGAGCCTGCGTGAGACATGCCGCATGGAGGGGCTCAGCTGAGAATCGCCTCCGCCCTCAGTGGTGGTCGCCGTGAGGCCGTCAACGGCGCGGCGATGCCTCCAGCAGCTCGCGGGGCAGGAGCCGGGCCAGCTCGTAGCCGTCAGCGCCCACGACGACGGGCACGTCGGCCTCGGCCAGGGCTCGTGCCTCGGGCCCGATGCCCATCGGGTGCGCGGTCAGCCCCCGGCGAGCATCTGCTGGGTGGCGGTCAGGCGGCGGATGGCGACGGCGGCGATCCGGTCGGCGTGGTGACGGGCGGCCTCGCCGTAGATGTGCGGGTCGTGCTGGCCGTCGTCGCCGAAGAGGATCCAGGTGATCTGGGGCAGGTCGATCATGAGCCGGCGCAGCTCGGTGCGCTTGTGCTCGATGCCCGAGCGGAACCAGCCGGTGTTGGTCGGCCCCCAGTCGGTCATGAGCGCGGGGCCCGAGGGGAAGCCGTGGCGGGCGAAGAAGGAGCGCAGGGTGGGGACCACGTTCCAGGCGCCGGTGGACAGGTACATCATCAGGGGTGCCCGGGTGGGCCGCCTGGATGCGCGAGTGAGAGCTCGGCCATCCTGGGGACGGGCTCGCGCGCCGAGGAGTACTTGACGAGCTGGTTCCAGGCGGCCACGAGCACGCGGGGGACGTGCGTGACCATGGCGGTGTCGTCAATGTCCGAGATGATGCCCAGCCGAGGTCCCTCGGGGATGATGAGGACCTTGGCGGCAACCGCCTGCGCCCCCATCGCCTCGATCCTGGCCTCGTGCCAGCCGGGCTCCAGGCCGTGATCGCGCACGACGACGTCGATGTAGCCGCTGCGGTCGGCCCGGGTGCGCACACTGGCGCGGCCCACGCGGACCGTCACGGGCAGAAAGGCCACCGGCACCTCGATGAACAGGCGCCAGCCGCGCTGGGCGTCGAGCAGCCCCGTCATGGCGAAGCTGCGGGCCTGGGCGGCGGTGATGGGAAGAGCATCGGGCAGGGGAGCGGAACAGTGGCCCCTCGGCCGGGGCGTCCTGGGGGCGCATCACCATGCGGGCCAGGACCCGGGCCATGGGGGCGGGCCGGGAGGAGGAGCTGGGGAGGCCCCACGGGACGCTGAGGTGGGACGCCGGTGGGCTCCGCTCCTGCTGCTCCTGCTGTGCTGCCCTGCCTTGACCTGGTGCTGCTGCGCCGTCGGGTCCGGCTGAGCCGGCGCGCTGGTGCCGTAGCCGTCGTAGGGAATGACGCGGGGACGCCAGCCCTGGCGCTTGAGGACGGGGACGGAGTCGCGATGGAACTGGTCCTCGACGGCGCGGGCGATATCGGAGAGGGACACCCCTGGATCCTAGACGACTCAGTGGTTTCAATCGTTGCGTTCGTAGGGTAGATCGTTGCGTTCGTAGGGTGGGTCTCGCGTTCGTACCCTCTACCCCTCGAACGCGCGGCCTGAGGTACGACCGCAACCGCCTCTCAGCGGTGCAGGGTTTTCAGACGCCGGCCGCTCACCCACCACAGGACGGCCCCGCAGGCCAGCGCCCACCAGGTGTAGCTCGAGCCGACGGCCTTGGCCCAGGTGGGCCAGTTCTGCTCCACATGGTTCTGCTCGGGGAACCACCACTGCATCGCCAGGATGAAGACGAGCACGCCGGCGGCGCCGGCGATGCCGAGCGCGGTCGAGCGCCAGCGCCAGGTCGCCGCCGCGACCGACATGAGCACGGGCAGGCACCACACCCAGTGGTGCGACCAGGAGATGGGGGAGACGAGCAGACCGAGCACCATGACCACGCTGACCTGAAGGGCCAGGACCAGGCCATCGTCCTGCCCGGCTCCTCCGGCCGCGTCATCGGCTCCCCGCAGCCGGTCCAGCCGGCGGCACAGGAGCCAGGCCGCCACCACGGCGAGCAGGGAGCAGACCGCCCAGGCGACGTTCCAGGCGGACTCCGGCAGCCCCCGGGCGATCGCGCCCTTAAGGTTCTGATTGCCCGAGTAGTCGGCGAAACCGGCGCGTCCGGGATCCCACATGGCCGAGGTGAAGAACTCCCAGGACTCCGCGGGGGCCGCCAGGCCGGCCAGGAGCGTCAGCCCGACGGCGCTGCCCGCCATGGTGGCCGCCGCCCGCCACTCCCGGCGCGCCAGGAGCACCAGGATCGCGACCGCCGGCGTCAGCTTGATCGCCGCGGCCAGGCCGCTGAGGGCCCCGCGCCAGCGCGAGTGCGCGGGAACCAGGAGCAGGTCAACGGCCACCAGCGCCATGAGAATGGCGTTGACCTGCGCGTACTCCATGGTCTTGGGGAAGGGTTCCAGCGCGATCACCCCGGCGAGCGCCAGCCACGGCGCCAGGGCGTGCGCCGCCCGGGTCCTCATCCCCAGCCGCCTGAGAACCGCGTAGGTGGTCACGGCGGCGCACAGCGGCGTAGCCACCATGAGCAGCACGGTGGCCGACTGGTACGACATCCAGGTCAGGGGCGCGATCATCCAGGCCGCCAGGGGCGTGTAGGGTGAAGGGCCACAGGTGCTGGGGCGGGTTGGCGTACCAGCTGTAGAGGTCCCCGCCGTCGAGCCACTGACGGACGGCCTCGTAGTAGACGAAGGAGTCCAGCTTGAAGAGCCACTGGCCGGTGTCATCCACCAGGGACCAGTAGGCGGGTACCAGAAGAGTCAGCCACCCCAGAATGGTGACTGAGGGCGCTGAGGCGGCGGCGCGCGCCGCCGCGAGCAGGCGTGGGGAACGGGCGGCGGACGTCCCGCTCTCGCGGTCCGGGCGGTCCGTGGAGCCGGTGCCCGCCTGGGAGGGAAGGAGGGTGTTTTGTGGGCTTCCTGCGATGGGCATCGTGCTGAGTGTAGAAGAGCCACCGGGGATACCGGGAACTGAGGCGCCCGCCGAGGTGCCTCAGTGGCCGCCCAGAGAGCTGGTGGTTCGTGCTCGTCTGAGCGCGGGCAGCCCCAGGGCACCAACCACGACGGCGCCCCAGGCGAAGCCTGCCACCGCCAGGTACCCGGCGCGCGAGCCACCGGCGTCCGTGGCCTGCCCCGCCAGCAGGGAGCCGACCGAGACCCCGGTGTTGAGCGCGGTGCTCACCCAGGCCAGGCCCTCGGTCAGCTGGGAGGGGCCACCGTCACCCTGCACGATGTTGTTGCCGCTGGTCAGGGTGGGGGCGATGGCCAGACCCGTCAAGAGCGCCAGGACGGACAGCACCACCAGGCTCGGTGCGAAACCGAAGGTCGAGGCACCCACCGCGAGCCCCACCAGCCCAGCCATGAGCTGCTTCCACAGCGGCCACCCCCACGTGCGCGAGCCGTAGAGAAGCGCCGCGGCGAAGGACCCCACGCCCCAGACCGCCAGGGACGAGACCCGAGGCGGACTTGTGCCCGGCCTCGGTGGCGAAGGCGACTGCGGCGACGTCGTTGGCCCCGAACATGGCCCCCAGGATGAGGAAGACGATGGCGGTGGCCACCATGGCGCCGTAGCGCATCACCGGAGGGTGCGTCGTGCCCTTCCTGGACTGCTCGGCATCCTCAGCCTCAGCGGTGCGCTGCGACCGAGCCGGGTGCGGTGCGGGCTCGGTGGCGCGCTGGCTGAGGAACCACAGTCCCCCGAACAGCTGCATCGCCACGCAGCTCACCCAGCCCGAGGTCACCGGCAGGAGCGGCGTCGTGCACAGGGCCGTGGCCAGCACCGGGCCGAGAATGAAGGCCACCTCGTCCAGGGCGGCCTCCAGGGAGAAGGCCGCGTGAACCTCCTCGGGGCGGGTGAGCATCGCCGTCCAGCGAGCGCGCACCAGTGAGCCCATGGAACCGGCCAGTCCTCCGGCCAGGGCCGACAGAGCGGCCAGGAGTCCCAGGTGCGCGTGCATGGAGGCAGCGGCGGCCAGCCCCACCAGGCTCAAGGACGACACGAGGACCGCGGGCAGCATGACCCGTGACTGGCCGTAGCGGTCGACGCACCGGGCGAGGATCGGCGCCCCGACGGCCATGGCCACGAAGTTCGCAGCACTGACCAGGCCCGCCGCCGTGTAGGAGCCGTAGAGCTCCTCGACCGCCAGGATCGTGGCGATCCCCACCATGGACATGGGGAAACGGGCGATGAGCCCGGCAGTCGTGAAGGAGCGGGCACCGGGGTGAGTCAGAATCGTTCGGTAGGAGGTGGCCATGTCGGAAGCCGTGTGCTGTTGGAATAAGGTGAAAAAAGGTGAAGGTGAGAGAACACGTCGGAGCCCCTGCCGGGCGGGGCTCCGACGTCGGGTGAGACCGGTCAGTTGACGCCGTTGGTGGTGGAGACGACCTTCTGGCGGCTGAGAATGAAGCCCTGGCCGTTGACCTGGTTCCAGCACTGCATGCCGGAGTCGGTCGACTTGCAGGCGAAGGTGGGGTTCTTGGCGGCGGAGCCGTAGCTGAGGCTGACACCCTTGGGGGTGAAGGTCGAACCGCAGCTCTGGTTGGGCTTCCCGTCGGTGCCGATCGTGACCGTCAGCGGCTTCGAGGACGGACAGGAAGCGGTCGCTGCGTGCTCGTTGATGACGCAGGTGACGTCCTTATCGCCCAGGGTGCAGCTGATGTTGCCGCTGGGGGCGTCGAAGGCGGGCAGCTCCTGAGCGTCCTGGGCGCGGGCGCCTTGAGCGTGGGTGTCGCCGAGGCGCTCGGGGTGGCTGAGGCCTGGGAGTTGGCGGACTGGGGGGCACTGTCCTGAGCCGCGGCCTGTCCGCCGTCGGCCGGGGCCTCGTTGCCCGAGTCGGGGGCTGAGCTCTTGCCACTGCCGCCGGAGAGGTACCAGGTCGCCAGGAAGACCAGGACAGTGGCCACCAGGAGCGCCAAGATCAGCAGGATGCGGTTGGAGGTCAGGAAGGAGGAGGGGGACTGGGAGTCGTCGTCCTCGGTGCCGACGCCGAAGACGCCGTCGTCGCCGGTCACCGCGGGGGACTGCTGCACGGGAACGGGCGTGACCATGTTCTGCGTCTGGGAGGCGTTCGCGGACTGCTGGAAGGTCTGCTGCAGGGCGGGCTGAACCGGCCGGGCCGGCGACTGGGGCGCAATCGCCTGGGCAGGACGGAACGTGGAGTCGGAGACGGTCGGGTCACCCGCGGCGAGGAAGCCGTCGACCTGTGTGTTCGCACCGGCTGCGTTGAAGGCGCTCGGTGCGCTCGCGGCGCTCCTCGAGCTGGTGGCGGAGAGCGCCGAGGCCCCGGAGGCCGCGCTGCCGGACTGGAGTGAACGGGGCAGGGTCACCTGAGTGGGGGCCTCGGAGGACCTGGCCGACGGCGCGCTCGGCTGGGCGCCGGGAGAGAGACCACTGCCAGGTGCGGCGCGGACTGCGACGACTGCGCTGACAGGGCCGACTGGGGTTGGCTGCCGCGAGAGGCCAGGGCCGCGTCGACCGCGGGGTCACCCAAGGTTCCCAGCCACTCCAGGAGGGCGGGATAGGTGCGTGGGTTGGCGGCGATGTAGGGGCGCAGGCCGGGATAGTTCTGTGCCAGCTGGTGGAGGGTCTCCAACTCTGCATTGGGATCCTGCGCTCGCGCGACAAGCTCGTCCTTGGCCTGAGACATGCTGGGTCCTTCGAGGGTCGGGAAAACGACGTCGGTCCAGGTTATGACCGGCACCTGGGGCCGTCGTGGATCGGGTGTCGGGCCGCCCGTGGTGCCGAGTCAGGGAACGCAGCACCGCGTCAGCGGCATACGGGTCGGTCGGCCGGCCACTCTGGAAGACTACCTGAGGACACCGTCGTTCCGACTGCCTGACGGGTCACGGCCGCATCTTGTCAGTGTCGGTCGACGGCGGCTCGTCGCAGACGACGGCAGCGGTGGAGGCCCGCTCGGCCGTCGGATCGGGAGCCGGCGCTGTCCGCCTTCGGCTCGGTGTGGGCTCCCACATGGTGAAATCCGGGCGGTGGTGCGGTGGTTCCGGACCGGGTGCTGGGGTTTACTAGGGGCGTGCACGCGACGCAGGGGAAAGGGAGACGATGACCGAGCACGTTCGTGCTGACGCCGATGCCATCGTGATCCGCGGTGAGGACGGCGTCAGGGGCCTCGGAGGTCGTTGTCGGTGCGGCCACTGATGTGGGGCGTCTGCGGACGATCAACGAGGACGGCTACCTCGCCGTCGCTCCGGCCTTCGTCGTCGTCGACGGCATGGGCGGGCACGCCGCCGGCCGGATGGCCACGCAGGTGGCCCTCGACTCCCTCTACGCACTGGCCGGGACGATCGTCACCGACGTCGACACGGTGGTCCGCGCGGTGATGGCCGCGCAGGAGGCGATCGTCGCCATCCCGTCCCACGCCGCTTACCTGCCCGGCGCGACGATCGCCGGCGTCATCCTGGCCTGGATGGCGGACGAGCAGGGCGTGACGCGTCCGACCTGGATCATCTTCAACATCGGGGACGCCCGGGTCTACCTGCTGCGCGACGACATGCTCTCCCAGGTCACCCGCGACCACTCCCGGGTCCAGATCCTCATCGAGACCGGTGAGCTCACCCCCGAGCAGGCGCGCCGCGACTCCCGCCGCAATGTCGTCACCCGGGCGCTGGGCGGAGGCATCGCCGACTCCGCCGTCCCGGACCTCTACAGCGTTCCGGTGGCCGCCGGGGACCGGCTCCTCATCTGCTCCGACGGCCTCAGTGACGAGCTCGACGACGAGGCCCTCGCCACCGTGCTGGCCGCCGGCCGAACGGCGCAGCGCACGGCCGAGCTCCTCGTGGCCGCCTCCCTTGAAGGCGGAGGGCATGACAACACCACCGCCGTCGTCGTCGACTGCCTCCAGGTCCCGACCTCTCTGCCGGCGGTTCCCGTGGCCGTCCCCGACGGTACAGGCACTCAGGGGGCGCAGTGACGGTCTCTCCGATTCCCTCCATCCCCTCCACCCCGCTGCCGGGCGAGCGTGTCCCACTGCCCGAGGGACTGACGCGCCTGGCGGACGGAGCGCTGCGGGCCGACGGCGTTGACGGGGTCGCGGTCATCAACCCGGCCTCCGGCTCCGACTCCTGTGCCGTCTCCGTGGAGACGGGGCTCCGGGTCCTTCAGGCCCTGGGCGGCACCTACCTGCCGACGGTGGGGCCGGCGGCGCCGTCGGCCCCGAGCGCAGAATCCCCGCAGGCGGTGGGCACCTCGCAGGTCGCACCGCTACGGCGGGCGGACCTGAGGCCCGTGGCGTCGGGCTCCACCGGCATCGTTTCCGGCGGAGCCCGGCGACGAGACCACGCTGCTCAAGCCGGTCACCCTGGTCACCCAGTCGCCCCAGGAGGCGGCCCCGGACCCGCTGGGGACGCCGTCTCCTGCACAGGCCGACAGCTCCGCGGACTCGGCTCCCGAGCTGCTGGAGACGGGTGTCTGGGAGGATCCCTGATGACTCCCTCGAGCCTCCCGCAGCAGCACTCGGAGGCCACTGAGGCTGCCGTGGAGGACCCCTGACACCGGTGACATGAGCACGTTCCCGGACTACCCCGAGCCTGAGCCCGGGTCGGGGCGTCGGCGCCGGGGCGCCCACCGCGCCCCCACGGCCCCTCGGCGAGCTCGGGCGGCCGCCCGACGGCCAACACCCCCACCGCGCCGGACAACTCCAAGAGCAAGCAGCCCCAGCCCGTGCAGGCGCCCCAGCCTCTGGAGGCACTGCCCCAACACGGAGGTCGTCTCCGCCTCCGAGGCGGCCCTCATCGCGGCGCCCCCCGTGCGGGCCGCGGTCTGCCCCCAGGGGCATGCCAACCCTCCTGAGATCCGGGAGTGCCTGATCTGCTCCCAGCCTCTGACGGGAGTGTTCTCCTACGTGCGTCGGCCGGCCCTGGCCACACTGACCCTGTCGACCGGTGCCGCCGTCGAGGTCGCCGGCGACGTCGTCGTCGGACGCGCCCCCCAGGTGCAGACCGGGGGTGATCCGCACATCGTGGCCCTGGTCGCGGTGCCCAGCCCGCAGCACATGGTGTCGCGCTCCCACCTCATGCTCACGACCTCGGGTGGAGCATCCTGGCCCCAGGACCTCGGCTCCTCCAACGGCACGGTCCTGGCGCGCCCCGGTGCGACGCCGGTCCTCCTGGGGTCGGGAATGCCGACGCCGGTGTTCATGGGGGACCTGATGGATGTCGGTGACGGGGTGACGCTCCGCATCGATCCGCCGTCATGGCTGAGGTTCCGTAGTGGCTGAGGTCACGGTCCGTGCGGTAGTGCTTCGCCGGTGCGGATCCGGGTTCTCAGCGAGACTGGACCCGGGCGCCGATCATGAACCGGGCCTGTGGAAGGAGAATTCATGAGCGACCTGACGTGGACGGAGATGCCAGAGGTCAACCCGGAGCAGCCCGATGAGCTCGTCCTGGACTTCTCCGGAGAGATCTACCGGGTCGCCCCGGCCGACACCTTCGTCATCGGCCGAGGCGGAGACCTCGACATTGACGACAACCCCTACCTCCACCGCCGCTTCCTGGTCTTCGCCCACCCGAGAACCTCTGGTGGATCGCCAACGAGGGGTCGCGGTTGTCGGCCACCCTGACCGACGGCGAGGGCCTGGTCCAGTCGCGGCTGGCCCCGGGTGCCCGCATGCCGCTGGTCTTCCCGAGGGTCATCCTCACCTTCTCCGCCGGCCCGACCACCTACGAGATCAACCTCATCACCTCCGGGGAGGACCGTTTCTCCGGATCGACGGCGTGCGTCAGTCCTCGGGACAGACCACCATCGGGGTGACCCCGATGACCCGTTCCCAGCTGCTGCTCGTTCTGGCGCTGTCCGAGCCGGTGCTCAAACGGGCCGGGACCGGAGCGGCTGAGATCCCTCCTCCGCAGCGGCCGCTGCGCGCCTGGGCTGGCCACTGACCAAGTTCAACCGCAAGCTCGACAACGTCTGCGAGAAGCTCGACCGGGTGGGGGTGCGCGGGCTGCGCGGCGGCCGCGTGGCCGGAGCCGCCTCCAACCGGCGTACGGCACTGGTGGAGCACGCCGTGTCCACTCTCATGGTCACCGCCGAGGACCTCTACATGCTCGACGAGGAGCTGGCCGCCAACCAGGCCCCCGCCGACCAGACGGCCGAGCGCTCGGTGAGCACCGCCCCAGTGGCCCAGAGCTCGCCGTCGGCGCCGAGGCGATGACGTGACGCGGGGAGAGATGAGTCACCGGGGGACACGAACTCGCCTCGGGCGTCGGGGGCACCGCTGAGGAGGCCTCCCCGACAGGGCGTTCCTCGACGAGGTCCTGGTGGATGACCCCGCGGAGGGCGACTTCTCGGAAAATGAGGTGTCGGGGGGCGATTCCTCGCAGAGCGACCGTCCCCGCCCTGCCCGACGACGTCGCGCTCGACGGTGGGTGGTGGTCCTCGTGGTACTCGTCGTCATCCTGAGCGCCGGGGCCGTCGGGATGGAGTACCTCGTGCGTGGGCAGGTCGACGCCGCCGTGCGCTCCGCCCCTGCCGGGACTCAGTGAGGACGCCAGGATCGCCACCAAGGGCATCGTTCTGCGTCAGGTGGTCGGCGGCTCGCTGGACAGCCTGAGCGTGGACTCCCCGAGCCTGAAGATCACCTCCAAGGGTCAGAGCGGCACCTCGGTCACGCTCAGCGACGTCGACGTCGATCTCAGCCGCATCAGCCTGCACAAGCCCCTACCGACCGACGCCGTGACGGCGTCGGGCACCATCAGCTGGGAGCAGGTGACCGCGCTCGCCGCCACGTCGCACCCGAAGCTCAAGGGCGTCACCCTCCAGGCCCAGCGTGCCGGGACGAGCGCCCAGGATCCCGGAGTCATCCAGGCCTCGACGTCCCTGCTCGGTGTGAGCGGTGAGGCCGAGATCGTCCCGTCGCTGGGCGCCGACGGCAGCCTGGTCCTGACCATCACCTCCTCCCGCATGGGTGGGAAGGATGTCGGCGTCGACGTCGCCACCGGGGACAGCAGTATGCTCAGCTACGTCGGGCTGGACTCCTCGCAGATCGCGATCCCCGCGAGCTCCCTGCCGCCGGGGCTGCGTCCGACCAGCGTCATCGTCACCAATGACGGGCTCCGGCTGAGCCTGGCCGGGAACCGGGTGAACCTCGGTCAGCTCTGATCCCGGGATGGTCGGTCCCATGAGGACTCGTCTCACATTTCCTTCAAAGTGGCGCGAGTTCGCTGAAAAATGGGGGCCTTCCGGGGCTGTGGGGAGGACTTCCCCTCCGCTCGTGCCCCAGGTGGTCCCGGCTCGTATAGCCTGCCAATGCGCTGCCTATCCAGGCGCGAGCACGTGGCGCGAGGAATCAAGCCAGAACTGAGCGAGGAGAACCATGAGCATGCAGCCCGAGCACCGTGCCCAGCCCGGCAGTCAGCCGGGTGGCTGGGGCAGTGGCCAGCCGGCCGGGCAGCCGGCGGCCCGACAGGCCGGTCAGCCAGCCGGGTCCTCCATGGGGCAGGGAGCCCCTGTCCCGGCCCAGCAGCCGCCCTCGCTCCCGCCTCAGATCGACCCGCAGACCTCTGGGGCCCACGCCGCGCCGCCCGCCTCATCCAGGGTGACGGTTCCCGGCTACCCCTCCGGACCGGCAGCGCCGGCGGAGGAGAAGGTCGACACCGGCCCGCTGCCCTCCCGCGAGACGCTGCGCCGCGAGGCCCGGGCCGCCTCCAGTCGCCGAGGCGCCGGCGACGCCGACGTGGAGCACGCCGCCGAGCTGCTGAAGTCCGTGGCCGACATCTTCTCCCAGCGGGTCGTCGGTCAGGAGCAGCTGCGCACGGCCCTGGTGACGGCCCTCATGTCCAGCGGTCACATCCTGCTGGAGTCGGTGCCCGGCCTGGCCAAGACCACCGCCGCCCAGACGCTGGCCTCCGCCGTCTCCGGCTCCTTCCGCCGTATTCAGTGCACGCCCGACCTCATGCCCAACGACATCGTGGGCACCCAGATCCTCAACTCCTCCACCGGCGAGATGACCACCCAGCTGGGGCCGGTCCACGCCAACATCGTCCTGCTCGACGAGATCAACCGCTCCAGCGCCAAGACCCAGTCGGCCATGCTCGAGGCCATGCAGGAGCGTCAGACCTCCATCGGTGGAGTCGTCTACCCGCTGCCCCACCCCTTCATGGTCCTGGCCACCCAGAACCCCATCGAGGAGGAGGGCACCTACGTCCTGCCCGAGGCGCAGATGGACCGCTTCCTCATGAAGGAGGTGCTCACCTACCCGCGGCCCTCCGAGGAGGCCGACGTCCTGGACCGCATCTCCAACGGCACCTTCGACCAGCCCGTGACCGGGCGGCCCATCTCCACCGACGACGTCGAGTGGCTTCAGCGGGCCGCCGAGCGGGTCTACGTCGACCCCGTCATCAAGCAGTACATCGTCGCCCTCATCAACACCTCCCGCGGTGGAGGACCGCGCCCCGTGCCCGGCCTGGACCGGCAGGTGCGTGTCGGGGCCTCCCCCCGCGGAGGCATCGCGCTCATGAAGGTGGCCCAGGCCGTCGCCCTCCAGGAGGGGCGCACCTACGTCATCCCCGACGACGTCCGCCTGCTGCGCCACGGGGTGCTGCGCCACCGGCTGGTGCTCACCTATGACGCCCTGGCCGACGGAGTCGCGCCCGAGGCGATCATCGACGCCATCTTCGCGGCCGTCCCCACGCCCTGAGCCCAGTGGGGACCAGCTGAACGATGAGCACGCAGGTACACGGCGCTCCCGGGGCGCCCGGGTCCGATTCCGGCGACGGTCGGCGCGGTACGCGGATCGAGCGTCTGCGCGCGGCCCTGAGCCTGCCGACCCTGCGTCGCGCCACGGGGCTGCTCGACGGGCGCCACAAGTCGGTATTCGTCGGGCGCGGGCAGGACTTCGACGACATGTCCTTCTACCGGCCCGGCGACGACATCTCCGACATCGACTGGAAGTCCTCGGCCCGCCTGGGGCAGCCGGTCATCAAGCGCTACCAGCGCGAGTCCATGATGCCCATGGTGCTGGCCGTGGACACCGGCCGGACCATGGCGGCGATGACGCCCTCGGGGGAGGACAAGCGCGACCTGGCCCTGGGGGTCGCGGAGGTCTTCTCCTACCTGGCTCGGATGCGGGGGGACTCGGTGGCGCTCGTAGCAGGTGACGCGGGCCGGACGATCTCGCGCCCGGCCCGTTCCGGGGCCAAGCACGTCGAGACCCTGCTGGCGTTGCTGGCCCGTACCTTCGAGGACCTCGACGTTCCCGTCGAGGGGGCGCCCCCCGGCGCCTTCGAGCTGGCTCCCGGGGCGCCTCCCTCCAGCCTGCCGCGCCTCATGGAGCGGGTGAGCACCTGGCACCGTCGACGCAGCCTGGTCATTCTCATCACCGACACCGCCCACCCCGGCCCCGACGCCGCGACCCTGGCTGCGGCGCCTGTCGATCCAGCACGAGATGATCGTCGTCCAGATCGAGGACGACGATCCGCTGCGCCAGGGCGGCGGTCGCGGGCGGGACATCGACCTGCCCTTCGAGATCCCCGCCTTCCTGCGCTCCGACTCCTACCTGGCCGCTCAAGCGGCCGTGGTGCGCGAGCAGTGGCGTACCACCGTCGAGCAGGTGCTCGACGCCCGGCACCTGGAGTACGGCGTCGTCTCCTCCGAGGAGACGCTCATCGACTCCATCGCCGAGCTCCTTCAGCGTGAGCGCGCCGCCGTGGCCAGAGGGAGGCGATGACCCATGCAGATCATGCCCCCGGTTCTCATGCCGATATGGATGGTCATCGTCATGGTCGTCGGCCTCCTCCTGGTGATCGCCTGGCTGCTGCGAACCTTCCTGGTGACTCGCCGTGACACCTCCCAGGAGGTCGGAGACATCCCCATGGCGCCTCGTGAGCGCCGCCAGTGGGGTGAGCGTCTCGGTGAGATCTCCCAGCGCTGGGACAATGGTGAGCTGGACCTGCGCGAGCTGCACCTGGAGCTCGCGGCGCTGCTGCGCGGCTTCGCCGAGGCCCGCAGCGGGAGGAGATCACTACGGCCACGGTCTCGGAGATCCTCGACATGGCCGCGACCGCCGGGCCGAGCTCGGTGGAGGAGCGTCGACGCAGCGTGCGCGCGGCGGGCCGTCCCCTGGACGCCAACCCGCTGGGGCACGTCGGAGAGCTGCTCGCCGTGTGGGAGCAGCCCTCCTTCGACCGTGAGCCGCAGGCCGCCGCACAGGAGGCCCTCACCCACGCCAGGGAGGTGGTCACCCAATGGTGATGCTCTGGTTGTTCATCGTTCTTGTCGTCATCGCCGTGGCTGCGATCATCGCGGTCCTCATCATCGACCGCCGCTCCAGCGCGAGCTCCTCCACCAGGACGCCCAGCGGCTGCGGCCGCCCTGGGGACGCCGCGGGAAACGGGGCGTCGAGCTGCCCCGTCGCCTGGCCAACTCGGCGAGCCTGTTCCAGCTGCCGGCGGTGCGCAAACGCATCCGGGCGCAGCGCTGGCTGCACGCGCTCCTGGCGGTGATGCTGGTCTCCTCCCTGCTGAGCGCCGCCGCCATCGCCGGTCGGCCCGTGCGGGTCACCGAGCGCTCCGACGCCCTGGCCAACCGTGACATCGTCCTGTGCCTGGACGTGTCCACGTCGATGGTCAGGATCGACTCCTCGGTCCTGACGACCTTCTCCGAGATCCTGGAGGACTTCGACGGCGAGCGGGTGGGGCTCGTGGCCTGGAACTCGGCTGCGCAGACCATCGTCCCGCTGACGGACGACTACGACCTGCTGCGCGATCAGCTCCAGGAGCTGGGCGACGTCCCTGGACATCGACCCGAAGAATGTCACCTTGAAGCAGCAGCGCGACTACGAGGAGGCCTTCGGCGGCACGCAGACCACCGGCGTCAACGGCTCCTCCCTGGCCGGTGACGGTCTCGCCTCCTGCGCCCAGGCCTTCGACAACCAGGGACTGGATCGCTCCCGCTCCATCATCCTGGCCACCGACAACCAGGTCATCGACCCCGACGACGAGCAGATCTACCCCCTGCCCGACGCCGTCAACCTTCTGGCCGAGCGCAAGATCCGCCTCTTCTCCATCTACGGCGCCGACGACGATCAGGACTTCCAGAACCTGCTCGACAAGAGCCCCGAGGAGTCCCGTGAGGAGCTCAAGACCGTCACTGAGGGGCCGGGCAAGGGACGCTTCTACGACGTCGAGGACTCCGGCACCGGGGGGCAGATCGTCAAGGAGCTGGAGAAGACCGAGGTCTCCGCGCTCGGAGGCCGCAAGCAGACCCGTCGTACCGACGTCCCCCAGCGACTCGTCATCACGCTCTCGCTGGTGCTTCTGGGCTACCTGGGACTGACCACCTGGAGGCGAGCATGAAGCCGGTTCCGATCATCGGGGACTTCGCGTTCATCCCGGTCACCTGGTGGATCCTCGTCCTGCTCGTGGCGGCCGCCCTGGTGACCCTGCTCGTCGTCTCCCGACGACGGCTGGTCCGTGACGATGCCGAGCCGGTCGCCCGCCGGGCCTGGTGGAGGCGCCTGGCCATCGTGGTCGTCGTCGTGCTGGCGCTGGCGGGGCCGGCGATCCGCGGCAGCGAGGCCATCAGCGTCTCCAACGTGGAGATCTACATGGTGGTTGACCGCACCGGGTCCATGGCCGCGGAGGACTACCAGGGCAAGGGGCCCGAGGGCGTCGACCAGTCGGCCTCCACCAGGCTCGACGGCGTGCGCTCGGACATGCGCGCCATCCGCGATGCCTTCCCGGACTCCAGGTTCTCCATCATCGCCCTGGACAACACCGCGGCCAGGGAGCTGCCACTGACTCACGACACCAACGCCGTCGACGCCTGGATCGGCTCCTTCAAGCAGGAGGTCACGGGCCACGCCACCGGCTCCTCGCTGGAGGTGGCGCTTCCGCTGCTGGGTCAGTCGCTGGCGCAGTCCCGCCAGTCCGACCCCAACAACATCCGGCTCGTCTACATCTTCTCCGACGGCGAGGCCACCGATGAAGGTCGTGGCGCTCTGGCGGCCGAAAGCGCCGGCGTCTCCTGGCAGTCCCTGGCCGACGTCGTCGACGGCGGTGCGGTGCTGGGCTACGGCTCCACCGAGGGCGGGAAGATGCGCAGCTACGACGGCTCGCCGGCCACCGGCGAGCACACGCAGTCCGACTACATCACCGACGGCCAGGGCAGGCAGCCCGGGGTGTCGAAGATCGACGCCGACGAGCTCCAGAAGGTGGCCAAGGACATGGGGCTGCCCTACTTCCACCGCACCGGCGGCTCGGGTGACGACCCGACGAGCAAGTTCACCAACCTCGACATCGAGGCCGTCTCCTCCGACGGGCGGGCCAAGACCAACGGCCGGGTGTACCTGACCTGGCCACTGGGACTCATCGCCTTCGGTCTGCTGCTGTGGGAGATCATCGATCTCATGCGAGCCGACCGTCGCCTGCGTCTTCTCATGGGAAGGGGAAGATGATGACGATAGGAAGCACCTCCGGCGAGGTCCCCGGGCAGGGGCGGAGCGGGATGCAGCCCGGCGCCGCCAACGGTGCGCAGGGTGCGCCAGGAGCAGACCGCGCCCCCTCGGAGCAGGAGCTCGACTACCTGCAGGAGGCGGACCCGAAGGACGGGGCCTCCACGCCGGACCCCTCGGCCCCCGAGGACCCCAGGCGGCGCGAGGCGCGCCTCAAACGGCGCCGTCGACTCCTGGCGATCGGTGGGTGCCCGCCGCGCTGGCCACCATCGTCTCCCCTGTGGCTCGGGTCGATCTTCCTCATCTCCCTGGCCGGAAACCGTGCCGCCGCAGCCGGCCACTACGACACGGCCCTGTCGCGCTACCGCACGGTCGCCACGATCAATCCCTGGCTGGAGCAGTGGCGCGTCCACTTCAACCTGGGAACCGGTCAGCTCGCCGCGAAGGACCCGACCTCCGCGGTCACGACCCTCAACCAGGCTCTCAGTGAGGCCCCCAAGGCCACGGTCGACTCGAAGACCAAGGCGAAGGAGGCCGGCTCCCCGGAGTGCATGGTGCGCACCAACCTGTACGTCGCCCACCTCACGCTGGCGGCCCAGGCTCAGGAGAGTGGAAGCTCCCCGAGGTGACCGAGCACATCGAGGCGGCTAAGAAGGCGGCCGACACCTGCGAGGTGCCGCCCCCTGCCTCAGCAGAATCCCTCTCAGAGCCCGCCCCCTCGGCCACGCCCAGCAGCGATCCGAGCTCTGATCCGTCGTCGCAGCCCAGTAGCAGCCCGAGCTCGGACCCGTCGTCGCAGCCCAGCAGCAGCCCTGAGCTCGGACCCGTCGTCATCGAGCTCACCGAGCGTCCGGCCGACCCCGACTCCGGTCGATGACCGGGCCAAGCGCCTCAGGGACCGTAACAACGGCAGCGCGGGGCCACTGAGGCGCCCGGCGGCAGTGGCGGCGGCGGGAAGCCCTGGTGAGCGGCTCCGATTCGGTGAAGGCCTCCCGCCTCGTCGTGGCGGCCGCGGTCCTGGATGACCTGGGGCACCCGACGACGCTGCTGTGCGCGGCCCGGTCCCTACCCGCCCGAGCACGCCGGTCAGTCTCGAGCTTCCCGGCGGCAAGGTCGAGCCCGCCGAGCGGCCCGAGCAGGCCCCTGGCCCGCGAGCTTGACGAGGAGATCGGCCTGAGCGCCCGCCTGGGCCCCGAGCTCATCGCTCCTCGGCATCTGGCGGTTCCGGCGCCGTCGGACAGTGGTCCCGGTGACGACGCCCCGGCGTGGCCGGCCATGCACGGCTTCAGGATGCGGGTGTGGCTGGCTGAGCCCGCCCGCCCCGGAGACCGGGGCAGGGGCCGGAGCCGACCACCAGCGGCTGGAGTGGGTGCCCCTGGACCCGCCGGATCGGCTGCGCCGGCTGCCGTGGCTCGAGGCGGACCTGCCGATCATCGACGCGCTCGTGACCGCCCTGGCGCGCTGATGCGGCGCTGATACGGCGCTGATACGGCACCGATACGGCACTGATACGGCGTTGAGGCGTCGCCGATACGACGGCGGCGAGCCCTAGGAGCTCGGGCAGTTCCTCACAAGGGCCGCGCGTCCTCATAAGGGTCACGCGCTCAGGGCCGTCAGCAGCGCCGCCGACGCCGACCCGTCTCAGTTTCCTGACACTTCTATCGTCGACGTCATCTCCTGGGTTAGGGTGGCCTCATGCCGAAGATCCTGGGTTCCTCACTGGCCGAGCATCGAGAGCGCACGCGCACCGCCCTGTTCCGCGCTCTCTCCGAGCTCATGAGCCGGCGCAGCTTCGACAAGATCACTCTGTCCGACGTCGCCAACCACGCGGGTGTGGGACGCACAGCCGTCTACAACCACTTCGCGGACAAGGAGGACCTCCTCCTGGCCTTCATGGAGCACGAGGCCGGCCGGTACGCCGAGGAGCTCTCCCGGGCGCTGGCCGGCACCCAGGACCCGATCGACCGTCTGCGCATCTACGTGCGCCAGCAGGCCCTCATCGCACGGCACTTCCACTTCCCGACGTCGGGGCCGCTGGCCGGCTCCGTCTCGCGCGGGACGGCCGGCCGCCTGCGGGCCCACGGGGCGCTGCTGGCTCAGATGCTCTCCTCGATCCTCACCGACGCCATGGATCAGGGGCTCATCCCCTCCCAGGATCCCGAGCAGGTCATCCCCCTCATCCACGCCACCGTCATGGGCGGGCGCCCGACCCCCACGGATCCGGAGCAGCGCCGGGCCTACCTGGAGAGCCTGGACGCCTTCGTGCTGCGGGCGGTGGGGGCGCGTCAGCCCGCCCACGCCGTCCCGGCCATTCCACAGCCCCACGCCACCCGAGCCCCTGGAGGGCGCCGAGGCCCCCGGTTCGCTTCATCACAGCGCGGTTGGCTGACAGCGTGAGCCACGGGCTGCCGCGCTTGCAGGTGGGCCTGGCAGACTTCCGCCCGTGAACCTGAGCTGGACTGACACCTGGAACGACCTGCTGGCCCACGCCTCGAGCGTCGTGGGCCTGGATCCCGGCGTGCTGTGGCCGGCGCTGGCGATCCTCCTCATCGTCCTGGCCTGGGCGCCTGCCCGCCGTTGGGGACGCACCCTGGTGACGATCGTCCATGAGGCCGGGCACGCCGCCGTCGGCCTCATGGTGGGGCGACGCTTCCTCGGATTCGTGGTGAGCCGTGACCTGTCCGGGCACGCCGTCACCGCCGGCAAACCCACCGGCCCCGGCCGGGTGGCCACCCGTGGGCCGGCTATCCGGCCCCGGCCGTCCTGGGGGCCGTCGTCGTGCTCCTGGCCCTCAAGGGGTGGGCGAGTGCGGTCCTGCTGCTGGGACTGGTCCTCCTGGCGGTCCTGCTGGTCATGTCCCGTTCGGTGCGCACAGTCCTGCTCGTCCTCCTCGTGGCCGCCTTGACCGGGGCCCTGTGGTGGTGGGGCGGGCAGTGGCGCGACGGCGTCGTCGCCGGGGTCGGGCTGGCCCTCCTCGTCGGGGCCTGGGACTCCCTGCGCGACGTCGCCGCCTCACGTGACCCGCAGCAGGACCACCGCACCCTGGCCCACCTGACCCGGGTTCCCGCCGGACTGTGGCTGGCCAGCTGGTTCCTTGTGGACGCCCTGGCCACCGGCGTCGTTGTGCTGGCCCTGCGCGACCTCCTGTGAGATGAGGGGTCGGGGACGAGTCCGAGCCCACGGCCCGAATGGCCTACGCTTCCTCCCTGGCGACGTGGGGGCCCGCAGTGCCCTCCCCAGTGCCCTCCCGCCGTCCCCGCCGACGTCGCTCACCGCGAGCCCACAGGCGCCGTTGCGGCCCCGGGCTCACCCCGCTCCCGGGCACCCGGGATTCCCTCAAGGAGAACACATGATGCTGTCCCGCAGGACGTTCGGCCTGACCTCTCTGGGACTGGCTGTCTCGGCCACCCTCGCCGCCTGCTCGTCGAAGTCGAAGGACGAGGCCACCGAGGAGGGCAAGATGGCGCTCATCGTCTCCGATGCGGGCGAGGCCGCCGCTGAGGCGCTGTCCAAGGCGGTGGAGGCATTCACCAAGGAGACCAAGGTGGAGGTGGACGTCAAGCCCGTCTCCGACGTCTCCCAGGAGCTGGCCCGCGGGATCACGGCCGAGCCGACCATCGACGTCGTCGTCCTCAACCCGGCCCAGCTGTCCAGCTACGCCGGTTCCCTGCACTCCTGGGACAAGGGCTCGGCCGCCGTCAAGGATGCTCACCCCGCGCTGCTGACCAGCGCCACCCGGCAGGAGAGGGTCAGTGCCGCGCCCAGGGACGTCTCCACGCTCGCCCTCTACATCAACACCTCCCTGTGGTCGGCCGCGGGCCTGAGCGAGTCGGACTACCCGACCACCTGGGAACAGCTCGACCAGGTGGCCGCCAAGCTCACCTCCGGTGGCGTCGTCGGCCTGGCCCTCGACGCCACCTACACGCGTGCGGGCGCCTTCCTCGTCCAGGGCGGCTGGGGACTGACCAGCGCCGACGGCACGAAGGCCACTGCCTCCTCCGAGGGCTCGGTGGCGGGACTGACCCAGGTCAAGCAGCTCCTGTCCTCCGGTTCGGCCGGCTGGGGCGCCGACCCTGTCCGCCGGGTCCGCCGCCGACGCCTTCGGTCAGGGGCAGGCCGCCATGGTGATCGAGACGGAGTCCCTGGTGAAGACCCTGGCGGACGCCTACTCGGGCGTCTCCTACAAGGTGGTCGAGCTGCCGGCCGGCAGCGGTGGCAAGGGGACCCTGCAGTTCCCCACCTTCTACGGCGTCGTCGAGGCCTCCAAGCACAAGGCCGACGCCATCAAGCTCGTGGAGTACCTCACCGCCGCCGAGCGGCAGGTGGCCCCTGGCCAGTGCGGCGGGCACGGTCCCCGCGGGCAAGGCCGCCGGCGAGACCTGGAAGGGCAAGCACGCCGACCAGGCGGCCTTCCAGGCCGGCGTCGAGTACTCCCAGCCCGTGCCCTCCGCCTCCGGCACCTCGGACATCATCGCCAACTTCGACAACGAGCTGCCTGGGCTGGCCGGGGGCGACCCGGCCGGCATCCTGAACAGCGCCCAGGTGAACCTGCAGGCCGTCCTGTCCTGACTCAGACGGGCGGCGCCGGCCGACGACGTCGGGGCCGCCCCGAAGGGGGCGGGTGAGTGACCCAGGAACGGAAGAACAACGAACGAGGGTCCGGACCGTGATGGTCCGGACCCTCCGCCTGGAGCGGGTGACGGGAATCGAACCCGCGCTGTCAGCTGGGAAGCTGAAGTTCTACCATTGAACTACACCCGCGTGGCACCGGTGGACGTGCGTCCCAGGTGCGTGCGGAAGTCTAACCCAGACCCCGGCCGTCTGCGCAAATCGGCTTCCGGAAGGGCCTGCGCACTGTGCAGGCGATCTCGCGCCCGCTACACTCGCTGATGGTTCCCCTGACGTCTCGATGCATGTGGTGAGCGCATGACTGATCCCATCAACCCTGACGAGCCCACTGTGCCCGCTGAGCCCGCTGAGCCCGCTATGGGCCCTCGCCCGGACGTTCCGGCGCTGCCCGCTGGGTCCGCCTCCATGCAGTACCCGTCAGGCGGGTACCCGCCCAACGGCGGCGACCTGCCCGGTTCCGGCGCCCAGCCGGGGTACGACCCTCAGGGGGCCTACGGGCCCCAGCCCGGCTACAGCACACCTCCCGGCTACGGGGTGCCTCCCGGTTACGGCGCACCTCCCGGCTATGGTCCCGTCCCCGGTTACGGTCCCCCCGCCTATTCGGGCAAGTCCAAGGTGGCCGCCGGCATCCTGGCGCTGCTCATCGGCCCCCTCGGGATCCACAACTTCTACCTCGGTTACACGGGCAAGGGCCTCATCCAGCTCCTTGGCACGCTCCTCTCCTGCGGGATCCTGGCCCTTCCGATTTTCATCTGGAGCTTCGTCGAGGGGATCCTCATCCTGACGGCCCGGCCGGGCGAGCCGCCGTGGGGCGTCGACGCCGAAGGCGTGCCGCTGAGCAGCTGAGGGTCGGTCTGGCCCTGCCGGGTCCCCTCGGGGCCGGAATCCGTATGACGCCTCTCGACGGACCTGGCACAATCGGGCCCGTGCTGCTCTCAGACCGCGATATCCGCACCGAGCTCGACGCCGGGCGGGTCGTCCTCGACCCCTACGATCCCGAGATGATTCAGCCCGCCTCCATCGATGTGCGCCTGGACCGCTGGTTCCGTCTCTTCGACAACCACCGCTACCCGGTCATCGACCCGGCCGCCGACCAGGAGGGGCTGACCCATCTGGTCGACGTCGGGGCCGACGAACCCTTCGTCCTGCACCCCGGGGAGTTCGTCCTGGGGGCCACCTACGAGCGCATCACCCTGCCCGACGACGTCGCCGCCCGTCTGGAGGGCAAGTCGAGCCTGGGGCGCCTGGGGCTGCTGACCCACTCCACCGCCGGATTCATCGACCCGGGATTCACCGGGCACGTCACCCTGGAGCTGTCCAACACGGCTACCATGCCCATCAAGCTCTGGCCGGGAATGAAGGTGGGGCAGCTGTGCTTCTTCCGCCTGTCCAGCCCCGCCCAGGCCCCCTACGGCTCGGGCGCCACCGGCTCGCGCTATCAGGACCAGCGCGGACCGACGGCCTCCCGCTCCCACCAGTCCTTCCATCGCACCCGTGTCCCCGACATCCCGGCGGCCCCCGCCGACGACTCCGCTCCCATGTCCCAGGAGAAGCACCTATGAGCGACTCAACCGACTTCGCCGTCTCCCTGCCCACCGACACCGGCACCTTCACCGCCACCTCCATGCTGCCTGTCGGGCTGCTGGACACCAACCACGTCCTGCTCCTGGCCGACGACGTCGCCCCCGATGAGGTCGAGGCTCTGGCCCTGTCCCAGGACATCCAGTCCGGTTGGGTGGGGGTCTCCAGCCTCCAGCTCTTCCCGGGGGTCTCCCTGCTGGGGCCCTGGAAGGTCGACGCCGAGATGCGCCGCCTCCTGGGTGCTCCGGAGTGGACCACGCAGCTGATGATCCTGGACTGCCCCCGCATCCGTGCCGGAGCCCTGCCGGCCGAGCTCGCCGGCCTGGATCCGCTCTCCGACGCCTTCCCCCACGCCCAGCCCACGGGGGCCGAGCTGGTGGCCCTCACCCGCCTGCGCGCCATCGCCCGGCGCCTGGCCGGCGCTCTGCGCCTCATTCCCGGTGGGGACAAGGAGGACCCGGTCCTGGTCGAGCCCAGCCCGGAGGTCTCGGCCTCCCTGACGGTCTACGCCCCGGTGTGGCTCGGCCCGGAGGACCTGGTGGCCGTCCTGCAGCCCATCGCCCCCGAGGTGAGTACCGCGCTGGAGGCCGTTCAGCCCCGGGGCGCCGTCGGACTGGACGCCATCGACCCCGAGGAGCTGGAGAGCCTCGTCGAGCGCATCGGCCCGGACGTCTTCGAGAAGGCCTGGCGCGGCTCGGAGAAGGTCCGCCAGGACACGATGCGTCAGGAGATCGTCGCCGCCGCCACCGGCAACGTCATCGAGGAGCTGCGCGACGGCTACGCGGTCGTCACCCCGGTCGACACCGAGCACGAGGGCTGGGGGCGCATCGAGGTGCGTGCCGGCGCCACCGACGGGCTGCCGCTGGCCGTGCGCGGTGAGCCGTGGGCGCGCGGGGCGGTCCTGTCCTACGACCTGCGCTGGATCCCTCAGGACCAGGCCGACGCCTACGCCGAGGTGGTCTCCCGCTCCCGGCGCCGTGAGCGTCAGACGGCCCGGGACCTGGTCGAGGAGCTCGCCACTGTCCTGGTCACCGCCGTCTCCGGGGTGGCCGTGGACGACGACGGATTCCTTGTCTCCCTGGGCGAGGACGCCGCAGAGGTCTAAGACCCGGGCCGGGGTCGCTCGGCACCGGGCGTGGTGCGCGCCGTGAGACGCTCTGAGCCGGCCCGCGCCCGCTGGGCGTCCCAGTGCCAGCCTGCGAAGCGGCGAGCCTCAACGAGCGTCCGGGCCCAGGCCACCGGCTCCTCGCCGCGCTCGGCCCCCGCCGCCAGATAGTGGCGCAGCAGGCCGGCAGCGGCCAGGGCGTCGTCGAGCGCGTTGTGGTGGCGGCCGATCTCCACCCCCGGCCACCTCGCAGCAGGTGGTCAGCCAGCGCGACGGCGTCGTCATGAAATGGCGCGCCCACTCCATCGTGCACACCCGCGGCACTCGTGCGCCGCGGTCGAGCAGCCCCCGCGTCCCCAGCGCCTGGGTGAGGAAGCCGACGTCGAAGCGCGCATTGTGGGCCACCACAGCCCTTCCGGCCAGGTCGGCCACGAGCAGGTCGGAGACGTCGTCGAGGCCGGGTGCCCCGATGAGCTCCTCGGCGACGAGACCGTGGATATGGGTGGGGCCCACGTCCACGCCGGCGCCGGGATCGACGAGCGTGGACCAGCTGCGCTCGACGCGACCGGCGGCGTCGGTGACAACGAGCGCGACCTCCAGGATCGAGTCCGTCGCGGGCGACAGGCCGGTGGTCTCCAGATCGACGACGGCGTAGCCGACACCGGCGGCCCCGGACAGCTCAGCGGCCGTGGGGCGGGGGCCGCCTGACCGGGAGCCATGGGGGAGCGGGGGCGCAAGGGGCCGCGGTCGGCGGGCGGGCGGTGGTAGAAGGGCATCAGCCCGATCCTCTCGCGAGCCGGGAGGTTTCGCAGACTCACGGCGCGCCGGGGCTCCTCCGGGACGGCCCGGACCAGCTCCCGGTGTCCTGTGCTCGCTGCCGTGCCATACGGCTCATGGACGGTGGTGGGGAGCCGACCCTCGAGGCGTAGGGTACGGTCACGAGGGCGCTCGGCCCGCCACGTCGAGAGCCGATCCAGGTGAGGAGGAGCGATGACCACCCCGGACACCCCTCAGGCGCCGGTCCCTGCCCTGCCGGCGCTGGCCGCCTTTCCCTTCCCGACCGCCCTCGTCGTGACCGGTGAGCCGGCCGCGGGTGACGGCGTGCTCCTCGAGGCCGGGGACGTCGACGAGATCTTCCCCTTCGCCTCGGTCACCAAGCCGCTCGTCGCCTGGGCGGCCCTGGTCGCCGTCGACCGGGGACTGCTGGACCTGGAGACCCCCGCCGGCGCGCCCGCGCCTGAGGGTGCGACCATCGAGAACCTGCTGTCCCACTCCTCGGGGATCGCGGCCGACTCCGATGAGCGCCTGGCAGCCCCGGGGACGCGCCGCATCTACTCCAACCGCGGTATCGAGATCCTGGGGGAGCGCCTCGAGGAGGCCACCGGCACGCCCCTGGAGACCTGGGTGGAGACCACCGTGCTCGAGCCTCTGGGGATGGCCAGCGTTCTCATCCCCGGCTCGCCCGCCCACTCCGGGGAGGGCAGCGCCCGCGACCTGTCCCTGTTCGCCCGGGAGCTGGCCGCACCGAGACTCGTCTCGCCCGCGCTCGCGCAGCGCGCCCGCACACCGGTCCTGCCCGGTCTCGACGGCGTTCTACCCGGCTACGGGCGTCAGACCCCCAACCCCTTCGGCCTGGGGGTGGAGGTGCGTGGAGCCAAGTCCCCGCACTGGACCGGGGCCGGCAACAGCGAGCAGACCTTCGGGCACTTCGGCCAGTCGGGATCCTTCATCTGGGTGGATCCGGTCGCCCAGCGCCAGGCCGTCTTCCTGGGGGCCCGGCCCTTCGGGGCGGTTCACCGGCGGACGTGGTCCGAGCTCGGCGACCAGATCCTGGCTCTGTAGACGCTCGGGGCCGAGGAATCCTGGCCGCAACGACTTCGTCGTCCGTCCTCGTCCTGTCTGCACCTTGTCAGAGGCGCGACCGCTCGCTCTCACCGCAACGGGGACGTCGCAGCAGGGCCCGGCCCACTGTCCTGCAGCCCCTACTGTCCGGATCGGGACAGCCATCTGAGGGCGAGCGTACCCAGGCCGGCGCACAGGAGCGCGGCCAGGGCCATGGCCAGGTGGAAACCGTCAACGAAGGCCGCCCTCGCCTGATCGATGACGGGGCCGGCTGCTCCGGCGTCGAGCGTCTCCCCGAGCGTGGGGGCCACATCGGGACCGCGAAGACGGAACACGAGAGTCGCCGTCGAACCGAGAAGAGCGATACCCAAGGCGTTCCCGACCTCGTTGGAGGTCTCGGCGATCGCGCCGGCGGCCCCGGCCCGCTCTACGGGAACAGCCCCGACGGCGGTGTCGGCCACCAAGGAGAAGGAGATCCCGTAGCCGAGCCCGGCGACGACGGTGGAGGCGATGAACCAGCCGACACCTCCGGTGGCGCCGGTGAGCAGGAGCAGGGCCAGTCCGCAGGCCATGGCGAGGTGGCATGTGAGCAGCGCCCGGCGCTGCCCGATCCGGTCCGCCAGTGCGGGAGTCAGGATGCAGGTGGTCGTCAGCATGACCGCACCAGGAAGGGCGAGCAGCGCCGCGGTGAGGACCGACAGCCCCAGGACGGACTGCAGGTAGACGCCGCTGAGGTAGGCCGCCGCGGACCACACGACCAGGGAGATCACACCGGTCAGAATCGCGATGGTGAAGATTTTGCTCCTGAACAGCCCGACGTCGACCAGAGGATGCTCCAGCCGGCGCTGTCTCATGAGGAACCAGGTCAGAAAGCCGGCACCCGCAGCTGCTGATACAACGACGAGAGGAGACGGGCCGTAGGCCGCCGCCCGCTTGACGGCGTAGACGGTCAGGAACATGCCAGAGGCCGACAGGGCGATGCTGGGGATGTCCACCTCGCCGGGACGGGTGGCCCTCACCTCGCGCAGCACGAAGGGGGCGGCGAGCAGGAAGGCCGCAACGACCGGCAGATTGATGAGAAACACCGAGCCCCAGAAGAAGCGGCTCAGCAGGAGGCCTCCGACGACGGGACCGATGGCGAAGCCTGCGGCGAAGGTGGCCGCGAAGATCCCGATCGCCAGGGAACGTAGGCGAGGGTTCTCGAACAGCTCGCTGAGGACGGCGAGCCCGGACGGCAGAAGAGTCGACCCGCCCAATCCCATGAGCGCGCGCGAGGCGATCAGCCAGCCAGGGGACTCGGACAGGGCGGCCAGGGCAGAGCCGGCACCGAACACGAGGACCCCGCCGATCAGGAACCCTCAGGCGCCCATAGCGGTCACCGAGGTTGCCGAAGGTGATGAGCAGCGAGCTGACGGCGAAACCGTAGATGTCGAGGATCCACAGCGCCTGATCGGCGCTGGGCCCCAGGGACCGGGTGATGGTGGGCATCGCCAGGAACAGCACCGAGCCGTCCATGGAGACCAGCAGCACCGGGCCGAGCACCACGAGAAGACCGAGCCAGGCGCGTCGTGGGACATGCTCAACATCGTCGAAGGATCTGGATGCTGCGGGAGAGTGAGCCTGTGTATCCATGTTCATCATGCTCAGAGTTCCCGCTCCAGGCAGCCAGTTCCCTGGAGCGGGTACACCCGGCAGGGATAGGCGCAATAGATGATGGGTGCCTACGCTGAGAAGGACATCGGCCAAGGAGTACCTGCAAGTGGTGATGATGAGGAGGCGGCGTGGAGACAGTGGTGGCCGCGGCGGCGGTCTCCGGCGAGACGCTGGGAGCGTTCCTGAGGACTCGCTGAGACAGGGTGACCCCTCAGGCCCCTCGGTCTGAGCTCGTACGGAACTCCTCGACGCGTCCCGGGGCTGCGGCGTGAGGAGCTGGCCCAGCTGGCCGGGCTGAGTGCGGGCTACTACACCCGGCTCGAGCAAGGGCAGGCGGGTCGCGTCTCCGCCCAGGTGCTTGATGCCCTGGCTCGGGTCCTTCATCTCGACGATACCGAGACGGCGCACCTGCACAACCTCGCCCGCGGTCCCGCCCTGTCTCGGCTGGAGATGCCGGATGAGGAGGAGCCCGGCTCCCATGTGCTCGCGTTGCTGCATGCGTTGGGTGAGAGTGTCCCGGCGATCCTGCTGGGGCGGCGAGGAGATGTGCTGGCCTGGAATCGGACCGGACGTGCTCTGCTGGCTCCGCACCTGGATGAGGACTCGCCGCGCGATCCTGACACCAGACCATCCATTCCGCGGATGTTCTTCCTGGACCCCGTACACCGCAGCCTGTACCGCAACTGGGACTACCTGGCGCGTATCCACGTGGGCTACCTGCGTCTGACCGCCGGCGCGCATCCCTATGGACGCGCAGTTGGCCGGGCTCATCGGAGAGCTCGTCATGCACAGCCAGGTCTTCGCCGGGCTGTGGTCCACCGGCGGAGTCGCCGACTGCACCACCGGCCCGATGGATCTGAGCCACCCGGATGTCGGCCGCGTGAATGTTGATTACCAGATCTGGCTTCAACCGGACAGCCCTGATCACCGTCTCGAGGTGTACACGCCTCGAGACGACTCCTCGCGCAAGGCGCTCAGTCTCCTTTCCGCTCAGGTCTGCTGCTAGACATGCTTGATGGGGAGAGAGGCGTTCTCCAGGTCGCGGAAGTGTCAGGTCGCGTCCTTGAGTGTTTGCTGGTGCCTCGGTGGTCGACGTTGGTCCCGAGGGTGGTCTGTTGTCGGTGAAGCGCGTCGACGGTGTTGACGGGGCGGAGGCAGTGCGCCGCCCCAGCGGGCCGCCAGGGTGAGTGCCGCGAAGGAGGAGAAGGTGGGGGCTGTGTAGCGACTGACGGACTGTGTCGAATACTTCATGCGGTCATAATGTGCCCGGTATATCTATGTTCTAAGGGGTGCAAGACTTCATTTCCACACAATTATTCGCGAACTATTCTGGCTAATTTATTGATTGAGTCCTATCAGCCTGAGTATCGGTCGTCCTGCGGCAGTGTGCTGGCCACGCACCGGCTCTCTGTCCCTTCTTCCGCTCGTGCTCCTCGGCCTCAGTCGACCTCGACGATGACGGGGACGTGGTCGGAGGCGCCCTTGCCCTTGCGCTCGTCGCGGTCGATGGCGGCGCCGGTGACACGACCCGCCAGAGCCGGTGAGGCGTAGACGAAGTCGATGCGCATGCCCTCGTTCCTCGGGAAGCGGAGCTTCTGGTAGTCCCAGTACGTGTAGTTGGTGACCCGCTCGCGCGTGACCTCGCGCATGCCCGCCTCGGCGAAGGCGGCGAAGGCCTCGCGCTCCGGCGAGGAGACGTGGGTGGCGCCCTCGAAGACGCTCATGTCCCACACATCCTCATCTCTCGGTGCCACGTTCCAGTCGCCCACCAGCGCCAGCGGCAGGTCGGGCTCTTCCTCAAGCCAGGCGGCGACGTCGTCGCGCAGCACCCGCAACCAGTCGAGCTTGTACGTGTAGTGCGAGTGAGTGAGCTCGCGGCCGTTGGGCACGTACAGGCTCCACAGGCGCACCGGCTTCGCGTCCGACGCCGTACCCACCGTCGCCCCCAGCGCCCGGGCCTCCACGACCGGCTCGGCCTCAGGCTTGGACGCCCAGGCGGGCTGCTCCGGGAAGGAGGTGGCGACGTCGCCGAGCCCCACGCGCGAGGCGATCGCCACCCCGTTCCACTGGTTGAGGCCGTGGATGGCGAGCTCGTAGCCGGCGGCCTCGAAGGGGCCTCGACCGGGAACTGGTCAGGGCGGCACCCTGATCTCCTGCATCGCCAGGGCGTCGATGTCCTCGCGCTCCAGGAAGGCCAGGACGCGGTCGACGCGGGTGCGGATGGAGTTGACGTTCCAGGTGGCCAGGCGCATGGCAGCAGACTAGCCGGTACCCGACTCCCATCAAGCACTCACCAATCGCTCCTAGTCTGACGCCATGGGAACAGCACTTGTCACCGGGGCCACGAGCGGTCTCGGCCTGGAGATCGCCTGGCAGCTCGCCCAGGCCCGTCATGACCTCGTCCTCGTGGCGCGCACCCCCGAGCGGCTTCGGGAGGTGGCCGAGGAGATGCGGCAGTTCGCAGGCGTCCAGGTGGAGACCCTGCAGGCCGACCTGTCCGAGCGCGACGAGCTCGAGCTCGTCGCCGAGCGTCTGCGTAGAAGAGCACACCCGTGGGGCTCCTGGTCAACAATGCCGGCTTCGGTCTGGGGCAGCGATTCATCGGGGAGACCTGGCCCGCGAGGAGGATGCCCTCGACGTCATGGTCCGGGCGGTCATGGTGGCCTCGCATGCAGCGGCCGGAGCCATGGTGGAGCGCGGCCGCGGCGCCATTCTCAACGTCTCCTCCATGACCGCGCACACCGCCATGGGCACCTATGCCGCGCACAAGGCCTGGGTACTGCGGTTCACCGAGGGACTGGCCGCCGAGCTCGCCGGCACCGGAGTGACTGCCACCGCACTGTGCCCGGGGCTGGTCCACACCGGCTTCCACGCCGCGGCCGGCATCGATGAGACCCAGTGGAAGGAGCCGCTGTGGCTGGACGCCGAGCGAGTGGCCATTGACGGCCTGACGGCGGTGCGCCGCGGCCAGGTCATCTGCACCCCGAGCCTGCGCTACCGCAGCGCCAACGCCGTCCTGCGGCTGGCTCCCCGCTGGTTCGTGCGCCGGGTGGTCGGGCCGGAGCGCTCCGCCCAGGGCTGAGTGCCCCGCTGGCCAGGGGAGCCGCGACCTGCAACGATCATCCCATGGCTTCCATTACCTTCCACGGAGACCCTGTCAGCACTGTCGGCGAGCTGCCCGCTGTGGGCTCGGCCGCGCCCGCCTTCGACCTCGTGGGCGCCGACCTCGCCCCGGTCACCAGCCAGTCCCTGGCCGGCCGCCGCGTGGTCCTCAACATCTTCCCTCGGTGGATACCGGGTGCGCCGCCTCCGTGCGCCAGTTCAACAAGCTGGCCTCCGAGCTGGACAACACGACCGTGGTCTGCGTCTCCGCCGACCTGCCCTTCGCCGGCGCCCGCTTCTGCGGCGCCGAGGGCCTGACCAACGTGGTCACCGGCTCGACCTTCCGCTCCACCTTCGGTGCCGACTACGGCGTCACCCTGGCCGACGGCCCGCTGGCCGGCCTGCTGTCGCGCGCCGTTGTGGTCCTCGACGAGTCCGGCAAGGTCATCTACACCGAGCAGGTCCCCGAGGTCGGTCAGGAACCCGACTACGACGCCGCCGTGGCCGCACTGTCCTGACTCCTCTCTTTCGCTCCGAGCCGCTAAGAGCCCGCCCCTCCGCACTACGCGGACGAGGGCGGGCTCTTGCCTCAGCGGGTGTCTACCCGGCGCGCAGCCCCTGAATCCCACTACCATCGGAGCCGTGAGCACCAACGACTCCCAGATCACCCGCCTGGCCGAGCTCGTCAACGAGCTGTCCGTCGTCCGAGGCAAGGTCACCCTCGCCTCCGGTCTCGAGTCCGACTTCTACGTGGACATGCGCCGCGCCACCCTCCATCATGAGGCCGCCCCCCTCATCGGCCACGTCATGCTCGACATGCTCGAGGAGACGGGCCTGGGCACCGACGAGGTCGACGCCGTCGGCGGTCTGACCATGGGGGCCGACCCCGTGGCCGCCGCGATGCTGCACGCCGCGGCCTCGCGCGGCCTGGACCTGGACGCCTTCGTCGTGCGCAAGGCCGCCGGGACCACGGCATGCGCCGGCGCATCGAGGGGCCCGACGTCGCCGGGCGCTCCGTCGTGGTCCTGGAGGACACCTCCACCACCGGCGGCTCGCCCCTGGAGGCCGTCGAGGCCTTGCGTGAGGCGGGTGCCGACGTGCGGGCCGTCGCCGTCATCGTGGACCGGGCCACCGGTGCGCGCGAGCGCATCGAGGCCGCCGGCCTGCCCTACTACGCGGCGCTCGGTCTGGCCGACCTCGGCCTGGAGTGAGCACGTGAGCACCTGACGACGTCTGTCGTGGGTTCTGGTGAAGCCTGACTGGTGAGCGGACTCTCCTGCATCCGGTCTTTCGATTTTTCGAAAGTTCGGCTACTCTTGAGGCATGGACGCAATCGGAACGCGAGTGAAGGAAGCGCTCGGGCGGCGTGGGCTCAGCCAGGTCGAGCTGGCTCGGTCGCTTGACCTGGGCGAGTCCGCGCTGTCCAAGTCGATCAACGGGAATCGAGCATTCTCAGCGGTGGAGTTAGCCGAGGTGGCGAACCGGCTCGATGTCTCAATGCGTTGGTTGGTGACGGGTGAGCCAGATCCCTATGAGGTTCGAATCCTTGCGCGGCATGACTATGATCGCTCGTCGAGGTCCTACTCGTGTGACGTATCGGGTGATCGTGAGACTCTTGAGAGTATCGTACTCCTCTATCGACAGGCTCAGTTGGCGTGAGTGCTCCTGATAAACCGGCGACACCCGCTCAAGTGCGGGAACTTTTGGGAGAAGGATTTTCGCAGGAGTTTGCGAACAGGGTCGAAGAACGCCTCGGGGTCGATGTCATCGTTCTGCCGCTGGGGAAAGCCGGTTACTCACTTCATCTCGGAGATCGACATGTCATTGTCGTCGGTGCTACAGACAGGTGGTTTCGCAGCAACTTCACCATCGCGCACGAACTTGGTCATATTTTCTCGCCTCCAGCGCTGAGGGATGGGAGCAGGCGTGATGAAAATGCTGCCAATGCCTTCGCCGCTGAGTTGCTGATGCCTGAGGTCATGGTTCGATCTATGAGTTGGACCGACCCGAATCCTCATCTCATTGCAGAGCATGTCTGGAAGATGGGGGTATCAACTCAGGCGCTGCGTGCGCGACTCGACTACCTCCGGCCACCTGTTTCGGATGCAGTGAGGTCGATTCTGGAGATGCCAACATCGCGGCTTATCAGGGATTCCCTCTTGTCTTCAGTGGCCAGTTCTGATGATGTCACTGAGAGGATGGCTCGGAGCGCCCGAAGGCGCTTCCCGCAGCATCTGCTGACCGACTTGCGGAAGGCTGTGGAATCCGGCCGTGCGCCACACGCCTCCCTGGCGTGGGCCTTAGGTGTTCCCGGCGAGGAGGACTCCGAGGAGAGTTCGGGAGAGCTTGCTCTCGACCTTCTTGATGGGCTGATCTGAAAATGTCTGGGCGACCTTACTTCTTCCCCGATAATACGGTTCTCATCAACATGGCGATTCTGACCATGTTGAATTCCTGGATCGTTTCGTCCAGAAACGGGGGCGCTGGTGTGCCTCCATCGAGTATGAGTGGCGACGCAGTCATCGAGCCCCTTGACCTGTCGAGTAAATTCGATGTGCAAGTGCGGAACATGTGCGGACAACCGATCCAGCCGGATCATGGCGATTATGTCGACATCCAACTGCTTCAAGAGCAGATGCGGGCTCCAGGAGATAGGGAGAATCAAGCATCTTGGTGAAGCGGAGACGATTGTGCTGATACGCCGTCGTGCAGAGGTCATGGGGTCCATTTTTCTCACTGATGATGCTGGCGCGCGGAGTCAGGCCATTGCCGAGCCTGCTGTTAATCGATGTCTTGGGACGACGGAACTGCTCGCATACTTCGAGGTCGCCGGATGGATTACCCGAAACGTGGTGCATGCAGATCTCCTCGTCTTGCAGGAGGCTGGTAGGCATGTGCGTCCGTCTGTGGCTCGAGAATATGATCAGCTGGCTGATGGACTGCTTCTCAAAATGAAGAGAGCTGGTCTCAGCTCATGAAGGATCGTCTGTCGTCTTGTCAAGGTGCGGTTCATGTCTCGTCTGCTGCTCGCGATGCTGAGGTGCCCGCCGACCTGCCTGAGGGGGAGCACCTGTCTGCGGCGTCCTCAGCAGACTCTGTGCCGGGCCCGGAGGAGGACCGGCCGGCCGACGTCCGTCAGGTCGGCGTCGGTCCCTGGCCCGCAGGCCCCGAGGCCTGGCCCACCGACCCCCGCTACGACCGCGAGCTGCTGGCGGACGGCGACCGGCGCAACGTCGTCGACCGCTACCGCTACTGGACCATCGCGGCGATCCGCGCCGACCTGGCCGCCCGCGCCCACCGGCTGCACATCGCCATCGAGAACGTCAGCCAGGACCTCAACATCGGCTCCATCGTGCGCAGCGCCAACGCCTTCAACGTGGCCGGTGTCCACATCATCGGCCGACGTCGCTGGAACAAGCGCGGCGCCATGGTCACCAACCGCTACCTGGACGTGCGCCACCACCCCGAGCCCGGCGAGCTGCTCGCCTGGGCGCGGGCCGAGGGATACGAGGTCATCGGCATCGACAACGGCCCGGGGGCCCAGCCCCTGGAGACCGCCGATCTGCCCGAGCGCTGCCTCATGGTCTTCGGCTCCGAGGGCGAGGGCATCAGCGCCGAGCTGAGCGCCGGCTGCTCCCGTCTGCTGCGCATCGGCCAGTACGGATCCACCCGCTCCATCAACGTGGCGGCCGCAGCGGCCGTGGCCATGCACACCTGGATCCTCCAGTACGCGGGGCCGGCGCCCGACTGATTCCGGGAGCCACCGACCCGCTGCGTCGGCCCGCCCCGCGGGCGGCAGGATCAAACCAGCCCTGAACAGGCCATGGAGCCCGACCTGGGACCATGATCCGGTTCACGTGGGTTCGAATTCGTGGAACAATCGGCCCCGCACCACTGACTCATACAGATAATCAGGAGGCACCCAGTGGCCATTGCAACCCCGGAGTCCTACGCCGACATGCTTGACCGCGCGAAGGCCGGCAAGTACGCCATCCCCGCGATCAACGTCACCTCGTCCCAGACTCTGTCCGCCGCCCTCAAGGGCTTCGCCGACGCCGAGTCCGACGGCATCGTCCAGATCTCCAACGGTGGTGCCGCCTACTGGTCCGGTTCCTCGCGCCTCGACCGCGTCAAGGGCTCGATCGCCTTCGCCGCCTACGCCCGCGCCGTGGGTGACCTCACCCCGTCACCATTGGTCTGCACACCGACCACTGCCCCAAGAAGCTCCTGGCCGACTGGATCCACCCGCTCCTGGAGATCGAGGCCGAGCAGGTCAAGAACGGTGAGCTGCCGATGTTCAACTCCCACATGTGGGACGGCTCCGCCGAGGCCCTCGACGACAACATCGAGATCGCCGTCGACATGCTCAAGCGCTCCAAGGCCGCCAACGTCGTCCTCGAGATCGAGATCGGTGCCGTGGGTGGCGAGAAGACGGCATCAAGGGTGAGGAGAACGCCAACCTCTACACCACCGCCGACGACGCCTGGAAGGCCGTCGAGGCCCTCGGTCTGGGAGAGAACGGCCGCTACATCACCGCCCTGACCTTCGGTAACGTGCACGGCTCCTACAAGCCCGGCCACGTCAAGCTCCGCCCGGAGATCCTCGGTGAGATCCAGGAGGACGTGGCCAAGCGCCTCGGCGACCGCCTGTCCTCCAAGGTCGGCGACAAGAGCTCGCCCTTCGACCTGGTCATGCACGGCGGCTCCGGCTCCACCGACGAGGAGATCGCCACCGCGGTGCGCAACGGCGTCATCAAGATGAACGTCGACACCGACACCCAGTACGCCTTCACCCGCCCGGTCGCCGGCTGGATGTACACCAACTACGAGGGCGTCCTCAAGGTCGACGGCGAGGTCGGCAACAAGAAGCAGTACGACCCGCGCGCCTGGGGCAAGGCCGCTGAGGAGGGCATGGCCGCTCGCGTCGTCGAGGCCTGCGAGCGCCTCGGCTCCATCGGCTCCGCCCGCAGTGAGCCCTCACCCCGCACGGGGGTGAACGGCGACTGATCGCTGCGCGTGGCCCCGGCACCCATGTTGGTGCCGGGGCCACGTCGTCATCGCACCGGGGTCGACGGAGGGGCGACGGCGAACTAACCGATCGTTGCATTCTTGCAAAAAGGGTCAGTGATGGTGGTGCTTGCCGGAAGTGAGGCAGGAATCCGCTACCTGCCGGGGTAAACGACGTGCCGACCGAAGGGTGTCGTGCTGAGGTCAGGTCACGGACTGCAAATCTTGCAGCAATGTGGGCGAAAATGTGTCATGATGTGTCGTCGCCGTAGAGCCGACGGGTCCGCCGTCGGTGACACGGCAGTCGCACCTTGCGGACGCCTCTGTCCGCGCCTGTCCCATGCGTCCAAAGGAGGACCCCCAATGCGACTCATCTCCCGCCGCTCCATGCTCGGTGGAACTGCCGCGATCGCCGTCGCCGCGACCCTGGCGGCCTGCTCGAAGGGCTCGTCCGGATCCGGTGGTGACGGAGGTGTCTACTTCCTCAACTTCAAGCCCGAGGCGGAGCAGGCGTTCAAGACGATCGCGGAGGCCTACACCAAGAAGACCGGCGTGGCCGTCAAGGTCGTCACCGCTGCCTCCGGCACCTACGAGCAGACCCTGAAGTCTGAGGTCGCCAAGTCCAACCCGCCCACGCTGTTCAACCTCAACGGTCCCGTGGGCTACGGCAACTGGAAGGACTACGCCTCCGACCTGTCCGACGCCGACTTCACCAAGCAGATGACGGATGAGTCCCTGGCCCTCAAGGGTGACGAGGGCAAGGTCGTGGGCGTGCCGCTGGCCATCGAGGGTTACGGCATCATCTACAACGCCGCCATTCTCAAGAAGTACTTCGCCATGGAGGGCGCCAAGGCCACCGCCGTCGACCAGATCAAGGGCTTCGACAAGCTCAAGGAGGTCGTCGAGGACATGCAGGCCAAGAAGGCCGAGCTCGGTATCGAGGGTGTCTTCGCCGCGACCTCGCTGGCCCCCGGTGAGGACTGGCGCTGGCAGACTCACCTGGCCAACTACCCCGTCTACTACGAGTACCGCGACGCCAAGGTCGATGACCTCGACGAGATCAAGCTGACCTACTCGGACAACTACAAGAAGATCTTCGACCTCTACCTCAACAACTCCACGATCAAGCCCACCGAGGCCAGCGCCAAGACGGTCACTGACTCCATGGCCGACTTCGCCCTGGGCAAGGCCGCCATGGTCCAGAACGGCAACTGGGGCTGGTCGCAGATCTCCGAGGTCTCCGGCAACACGGTCAAGGCCGAGGACGTCCACTTCCTGCCGATCTACGTCGGCGTCTCCGGCGAGGACAAGACCAACATCGCCATCGGTACCGAGAACTACCTGACGATCAACTCCCAGGCATCCGAGGAGGCTCAGAAGGCCACCAAGGACTTCCTCACCTGGCTGTTCACCGACGCCGAGGGCTCCAAGCTCGCCGCCGAGAAGCTCAGCATCATCGCGCCCTACAAGGCCTACGCCGAGCTGGCCCCCTCCGACCCGCTGGGCAAGGAGGTCGCCGCGGCCATCACCACCAAGGACCTCACGCCCGTCAAGTGGGTCTTCCCGACCTTCCCGAGCCAGGACTTCAAGGACCAGCTCGGTCAGCACCTGGCGCAGTACGCCTCTGGCAGTGAGGACTGGGCGAAGGTGAAGGACTTCTTCGTCACCGACTGGGCCTCCGGAAGAAGGCCTCCAGGAGGGCTGACACCAACTGAGTCGCCCGAGCCTACCGCCGAGGGCGCTGCTCCAGCAGGGCATTGTGACGGCGACTCATCTCCCCATCCCTCTCCTTTCGGGGCGGCACGTTCGAGCTGTTCGTCTCGCACGCTGCCGCCCGGAGGGAAAGCCCTCTGGCACCCAGCCGGCCCGGTGGGTGCCGGCTGCACCTCGAGGTAGATATGACCAAGGCACTGAAAAAGTTCTTCCCAGTATTTGCGGGGCCAACTCTGTTGGCCTTCATGATCGCGTTCATCGTCCCCTTCTTCATGGGGCTCTATCTCTCCTTCACCAAGTTCAGTACCCTCACCAATGCTCGGTTCGTGGGCACTGACAACTACGCCAGGGCGCTGGGGGAGCGCAGTGACTTCCCGCAGGCTCTCCTCTTCACCGCCGTCGTCTCCGTCATCTCCATCATCACGGTCAACCTGGGTGCGTTCGCCCTGGCCTACTTCCTGACCCGCAAGCTGCGCGGCACCAACTTCTTCCGTGCCGTTTTCTTCATGCCCAACCTCATCGGCGGCATCGTCCTGGGCTACACCTGGCAGGTGATGCTCAATGCGATCCTCCAGCGCTGGGGCCAGACGATCGTCAACGACTGGCGGCTGGGACTCGCCGGCCTGGTCATGCTCGTCAACTGGCAGCTCATGGGTTACATGATGGTCATCTACATCGCCGGTCTGCAGAACGTGCCGCCCGAGCTCATCGAGGCCTCACAGATCGACGGTGCCGGCAGGTGGCAGACGCTGCGCAACGTGACGCTGCCGATGATCATGCCCTCGATCACCATCTGCCTGTTCCTGACTCTGGCCAACACCTTCAAGATGTATGACCAGAACCTCGCCCTGACCAACGGTGCGCCCGCTAAGCAGACTCAGATGGCCGCGCTGAGCATCGTCAACACGATGTACAAGAAGATCGGCCAGGAGGGTGTCGCACAGGCCGAGGCCGTCATCTTCTTCCTCATTGTCGCCGCCATCGCGCTCATTCAGCTGCGCGCCACTCGTTCCAAGGAGGTCGACGCGTGAGCACCGCCGTCAGACTCAAGTCCCCGGTTCCGCCGCCCCTGCCCGTCAAGCCGGTCAGAAGGTCGCGCCGCAGACAGCAGGGACAGAAGATGCTCGTGGGGCTGCTGGCCGTCCTGGCCTTCGTGTGGGTCATTCCCCTGGCCTTCATCCTCATCAACTCCTTCAAGGGCAAGTTCTACATCTCCGACAGTCCCTTCGCCCTGCCGACCACGGGGACCTTCGCCGGCCTGGACAACTACGCCACCGGCCTGGCCTCTCGGGCTTCGCCAGCGCCATGGGCTGGTCGCTGTTCATCACCGTGGGCTCCGTCGTCGTCATCGTGTTCCTGACGGCAATGACCGCGTACTACATCACCCGCATCAAGACGTGGTGGACTCTCCATGATCTACTACGCCTTCGCCTTCTCCATGATCGCTCCCTTCCAGATGGTCATGTTCCCCACCGTCAAGGTGGCCGACATGCTCGGCCTGGCCACGCCCTGGGGCATGATCGTCCTCTACCTCGGATTCGGCGGGGGGCTGTCGGTGTTCCTGTTCGCCGGCTTCATCAAGTCGATCCCCATGGAGATCGAGGGAGGCCGCCTACATGGACGGCTGCTCGCCGCTGCAGACCTACTTCAAAGGTGGTCATGCCGCTGCTCAAGCCGACGGCGGTCACCGTGGCGATCCTCAACGCCATGTGGGTGTGGAACGACTTCCTCCTACCCAACCTCGTCATCGGCCAGGACGAGCGCTACAAGACGGTCCCGATCGTCATTCAGTCTCTTGTCGGCTCTAACGGCAACCGAGACATGGGCGCCCAGATGGCCATGCTCGTCTTCGCCATCGTCCCGATCGTGGCCTTCTACCTCTTCGGTCAGAAGCACATCATCGAGGGCGTGGCCGCGGGGGCGGTCAAGGGCTGATGCCCGCACACGAGTCCTGATACGGGCGGTTCCTGAGGCCCCACTGCCGGCCTTGAGAACCGTCCGTATCATGTCCGCCTGCTACTGCCCGAGTCCGCATGAAGGAGCTCCCGTGGCGCTGTTCCCCAGCCCTGACAGTCCGGCCTACCGGGCCTGGTCCGCAGCGGCGGACATCGTCATCCTCAACGTTCTCACGCTGGCCGGTTGCCTACCGGGTGGTGACAGCGGGAGCCTCCCTGACGGCCTGCGCCCGCGTGGCCGGTGAGATGGCGGCCGATGACGACCCGGCGGTCGTAAGCGCCTGGTGGCGTTCCTTCCGCCTCAACCTGCGCCAGTCCCTGGCCTGGTGGCTGCCGGTGCTTGTCCTGGTGGTCCTGAGCGCCTGGGAGTACCTGCTTCTGTCCGGCTCCTCCCTGGGGAGCGGAACGGTGGCATGAGCGGTGCACTGTCCGGGCTGGTACTGGCCGGGGGAGTGCTCCTGGCTGCGATCCTCATCTGGCTGCTTCCGTTGGCCGCCTTCTTCGACGCCCCGGTCGCTCGGCACCTGTCCAACGCGGTCCGTCTCGCGGTGGGGCGTCTCGGAGCCACGGCGCTCGCTCTGGCGATCGTGGCGGCGCCGATGACCGTCTTCTGGGGGCTCGCGGCCGCACGGGTCGCGGTTGTGTGGTTCATGGTCCTCATCGGGCCGGCCTTCCAGATCTACCTCATTGCCCTCCTTCAGCGCGCCACCATGGTGGCGCTCAGCAGCGCTTCGACGTCGGAGTTCTGAATGCTGCGAGTGTGGTAGTGGTGAGTGAGGCGCACCCGCGCAGCGTCGTGGCCCCGAATCGACTGATTCCGGGGCCACGACATCTCTGGGTGCTCTTAGACCCCTGGCCGGGCCAGCCCTGCTGGTTGTTGTAGGGCTGCTGGTAGGGCTGGATGGCGGGCTCGGCGTAACCCGGCTGGTAGGGCTGCGGCATCGGTTGGATTGGCTGACCCGGCTGGACTGGCCAGCCCTGCTGGTAGGGCTGGGTGGTGGGCTCGGCGTAACCCGGCTGGTAAGGCTGCTGAACCGGCTGGCCAGGCTGACTGAAAAGAGCCTGATTGGGGTCGTAGCCCGGAGCGGGAGCTGCATAAGGAACGAACTGGGAGTGGTTCTTCTTCCGCTGGTTCATGACGACTGCGGTGACAGTGCCGCCCACGATGGCCACGGCGAGCACCCCGACAAGCGCCCAGACCCACATGGGAGTGGAGCCGCTCTCCCCCTCGGAGTCCTGTGAGGCTGTCTTCTTGGGAGCCTTGTCCTTCCCCTTGACCTCGTGCGAATCCATGTCGTTGAAGGTGACCTTGTTGCCGTCAACCTCGCCGCCGTCGGCCTCGGTGACCTTGCCGGGGAAAGTGACGGTCTGCGAGTACTTCACTCCAACGGAGGGGGACGAGGTGGACGAGTCTCTGGTCTTGACGATGTACTCATCGCCCTCGTGCGTGATTTTGCTTTTTGCCGTTGTCGATACTGTCGCCGCCCTCGATGGTGCAGGTCTGGGAGTCTCCGTTGTCTTTGAACGTGGCTGTCGCCTTGCCACCGAGACTGCTGCCGTAGAACGAGTCCCCATCGCAGTTGCTCTCAGACAGAAAGCCAGAACTGGTGTTGTCGGTCATGACCACCTTCATCGTGAAGGTGTCGTCCTCGTTGATGACGAAATCAGCGGAGCCCTCGAACAGGGCCGGCGAGTCCGTGGCCGTCGGGAGGCCATGCGCAGGCGCGCCGCCCAGGGCCAGAGCGGCGGATACGGTCAGGATGAGGAGGGCCGCCAGCGCAGAGCGTGGTGCGGAGATACGGCGGACGGTGACATCAGGCATGTACCTCACCGTATCGTCTCTTCGCCCGCTTGGTCGGGGAACAATGACGAGGGGCTCGCCGCTCGGCTCCGGTAGGCTAGGGGACGGTGTGTCCACCGGCACGCCATCACTGAAGCCAGGGAGCAGCCATGCCAGCCGTTGTCGTCGTCGGGACCCAGTGGGGAGACGAGGGAAAGGGCAAGGCGACTGACCAGCTCGGTCAGGGACGTCGACTACGTCGTGAAGTTCAACGGCGGCAACAACGCCGGACACACCGTCGTCATCGACGGCGGAAGTTCGCCTTCCACCTCCTGCCGGCCGGTGTGCTTACCCCCGGGGTCACCCCCATCATCGGCAACGGCGTCGTCGTCGACCTGGAGGTCCTCTTCAGCGAGATCGATGAGATCACCTCCCGCGGCAAGGACGCCTCCAGCCTCCTCATCAGCGCCAACGCCCACATCATCCCCTCCTACAACCGGGTTCTGGACCGCACCACTGAGCGCTTCCTGGGCTCGCGCCAGCTGGGCACCACCGGCCGTGGGATCGGCCCCACCTACGCGGACAAGATGAACCGCGTGGGCATCCGCGTCAGGACCTCTTCGACGAGTCGATCCTGCGTCAGAAGGTCCACTCCGCCCCTCGACCAGAAGAACAGTCTCTTCCTCAAGGTCTTCAACCGGGCGGCCATCGATGCCGACGCCGTCGCCGATGAGCTGCTCTCCTACGCGGACCGGGTTCGCCCCATGGTCGTCGACTGCTCGCTGCTACTCAACAACGCCCTCGATGAGGGTAAGACCGTCCTGTTCGAGGCCGGCCAGGCCACGATGCTCGACATCGACCACGGCACCTACCCCTTCGTCACCTCCTCGAACCCCACTGCCGGCGGCGCCTGCACCGGCACCGGCGTGGGGCCCACCCGGATCGACTCGGTCGTCGGCGTCGTCAAGGCCTACACCACCCGCGTCGGGGAGGGCCCTTCCCCACCGAGCTGCTTGACGACACGGGTGAGCGCCTCCGCACCGAGGGCGGCGAGTACGGGGTCACCACCGGCAGGCCGCGCCGCTGCGGCTGGCACGACGCCGTCGTCACCCGGTACGCGGCACGCGTCAACGGGCTCACTGACCCTGGTGATGACCAAGCTCGACGTCCCTCACCGGGCACGAGACCATTCCGGTGTGCGTCGCCTACGACATCGACGGCACCGTCACCCAGGAGATGCCGCTGACCCAGTCCGACTTCCACCATGCCGTCCCCGTCTACGAGGAGCTGCCCGGCTGGAGCAGAGGACATCAGTGAGGTCCGCCGCTTCGCCGACCTGCCCCAGGGCGGCCCAGGACTACGTGCTGCGCATCGAGGCTGGCCCGCTGCCGCATCTCAGCGATCGGTGTCGGGCCGGGTCGTGAGGCCACGATCTCACGCCACGCGCTCATGGGCTGACGACCTCGAGGGGCCCGTATGACCGGCCGTGCTGTTCCTTCGCCGAAGGCGGTGGGCAAGCCGGAGGCTTCGACGCCGGGCGCGCTGATCGTCGACGGCTCTTCAAGAGTACGCCTCTGCGGCGCTCGGCATCCCTGGCCGTGTGCACTGGTCTGCATGGGCTTGATCGCTCGGACCTGCCACTGGGGCTGTTGTTCTCATTCGGCGGTGCAGGGTCTGGTGCTGTACGCCGTGGGGCGGTTCGTGCTCTACCGGCGGCTCCGGAAGGCCGGCGACCTGTGGCGGCAGGTCGACGGAGGGGTCGAGTTCGGCCGGCTCCCCTATCCCATCTGGGACTACCTGTCCGTCGCTGTGACGACGATCGGTGCACTGGGCCCCCATGGCGGTGATCCTTCTTGCTGGATCGTCCTACCCTGCGCCTTTCGGGTATTCCTGGTTGCCGCTGAGCTGTTGCTTCTGTGCATTGCGATGGGAGCCCCTGCTGCTCCGCGGTGGGCGAGGGCTGCCGATTATTGTGATGACGCCTGGTGAGGTGCGCTTGCGGATCGACGGTCCGCGTTACGCCCGCATACCCTGGTCGAGTCGCCCGGGTCTCGAGCGGAGCGTCGTTCACCGAGGTAGCAGGCATGCACTGATCACAACCACGACGGGGCAGCGGGTTCTGCTCCCGATGTTCTCCGTGCTCATCGGCTACGCCCAGCTTCAGGCCGTGCTCGGCTTCTATGCCACACATGACTGGGACAGGGCGGGCCTCAGGACTGATGAGGGACTCCTGCGGGTACGAGGCTGATAGCGAGTCCCGCACGCACGGGCGAGCGGATGGAGCAGGCGGTATCTCCCTACACGGGAGTGCCCTATCAGGTCTCCCCTGACGGCGGTGCGCCTGATGCGGTGACAGCGGATGACGCCCCGCGCGACATCGGGACACCGTTCACGGCCTCCGAGACCATCGCCTCAGCAGAGGGGACTGGCGGGCGCAGGCGGCGATTCTCGTGCGAGGAAGCGGACTGCCGAATGCGTGACCGGCCCAGGTGGTTTCTGACCGGGGCGCTCGTGGTGTTCGTCGCTTCCGGCTGTTCCACAAGTGTCTACCAGGTTGGAAGCATCGTCCCGGAAATCGGTGCCAGCCTGGTGATCCTGTTTCACGGCGCGGTTCTCTCGCGGGCTCAGCACAGCCGCGAACGGGCGGAGCGACGATGGACGTGGGGGAGCCGACGGGGTCCGTCTTCGAGGTATCCGGTTCGTGCCCCTGGCCATGTATGCGGAGGCTCTGGCACTCGTCGTGACCGCGGTGATCGGAATGTAGCTCGCGACGGTCACCGACCGTGTCGTGGGATACGACCTCGGCCTACCAATCCTTCTGACCGCGGTGCTTCTGCTGAGCGCTCTGACCGTCGGGGCAACCACGTTCCGGGCGCGTCACGCCACAGAGATCACCGTGAACGCGGAGGGTCTGCATCTGATAGCAGGCGCCGGCCGGGACGTTCTCCTGCGTTGGCGGGATCGGCCGTACATTGTCGGAGTTGATCGCCGTGGGGCAATGGTTGTTGACGTCACTCCTGGTGGCGAGACATCCGTGACCCTGAGTGCGCCGCCTCTGCTCTACACGGATCTCCAACGGATTGTGGAGTTCTACGCCAACTGCCCGGAGGCGAGCAGTGAGCTGGCCACCGAAGCGGGCCTGGCAAGAGTGCGCGCGCTGAGCAGTCGCCTCTGAGGGCCAGTGTCACTGTGGTCGCGTCGGTATCTCGGATGCGCGCAGCAGGCTCGAGGGGCCTGTCGTCATCATGGGCCTGACCGTGTACCCGTGAGATCAGTAGCTGCTGTAACCGTTCTGGTTCGGTGGCAGGTGCAGCCAACCGGTTCCCGACGGCGCGGGATTGTGACTCTGTTGATGACCCTGCTGGTAAGTCTGCTGGTACGGCTGCGGAGCAGGTGAGTAGCCGGGCTGCGACCGGTACTGTGGACCGAACGCGCCTGCTCGGAGAGGCTGCTGCTCCAGCGCCGCCAGGTACCTCTGCTCTCGGCTCTTCTTGTTCGCGTTGCCGATCAGAGCGATGACTCCGCCGACCACCGCGATCACAACGAGCGCCACGGTGATGATCATCAGTCCGGTTCTTGAGTCGGACGAGGAGGTCGACTGAGGCTGAGAGGCGGCCTGGACAGCGTCCTGACCACGGGTCTTGTGATCGTAGAAGGTGTCGAATGAGACCTTGTTCCGCTCATCTCCGTCAACCTTCCCTCCGTCGGCATCCGTCACCTTGCCGGGGAAGATGACCGAGAGGGCCACTGAGCTGTTCTTATCCGCCTCGGATGCGGAGTCCACGTGGGTGTCGACGACGTACTCATCCCCGTCATGAGAGACGTAGTTGTTCCCGGATATAGATGTGGTGAACGTGGCCCTGCAGGTGGGTGTCCCGTTCTCGTTGGAGAAGGTCACCTTAGGCTTTGAGTTAGCTTTTTTGAGAAGCTCTTCTCGACGCAGAACTCTTTGAGGGCCTCTTCTCTGGAGGCTGGTGCAGTGGTCAGGAAGGTGGTCGTCACCTTGTCATCCGACTTGATGGCGATCTCAATGCTGGCCTTATCCTCGCTCGAGTCCCTCTGTCGGAGTTGCGGCATTCGTGGGGGGCTGCTCACCACCGCCAGGGGAGTGAGGCGGCAAGACAGAGCATGCCGACGAGACTTGTGGCTGGAGTGTGCCTCGGGGCGGGGTAGCGCATGGACGGGCTTTTCACGTTGAGAGGGTGGGACGATTGGAGAACGCGGCGTAGGGGCGTCGCTGGTTGCGAAGATCCTTGCGTCGTCGCAGAGGCTCAGCCCCAGGTGGAGGGCGGGGACCCTGCCTGGTAGCCGGGACCGGGAGGAGGCGGAACCGGTCCCGAGGCATCACGCCGCTCGGTCCGGGCTGGACGTAGCCCTGAGCGGCGAAGTCCGAGGGGGCGGAGGGACTGCGCCGGGAACCCTGCATCTGGCCGGGAGCATAGGGCTGCTGCGGCGCGTATCCCATCGCGCCGAACGCGTGGGCCTGCTGCTGGGCCTTCTTCTTGCGGCTGCTGAGGAACCAGAACACACCACCGCCGATCGCTCCGACCAGCGCAACCCCACGATCACCCAGACCCAGGGGAAGGCAGGAGCGTCCCTTGCCGCTGACCCGGTACTCGTCAGGCTTGGTGAAGGTCACTGTGTTGCCACTGACCTTGCCGCCGTCGGCGTCTGTGACCTCACCGGGGAAGGTGACGGAGAGCGTGTAAGCATCCTCAACGTCGTTGGAGGAGGCGGGTAGGCCCCCGGCATCGGTGTCGAGAACGTACTCATCACCTTTGTGCTTGATGAGTCCATGGCTTTTGGAAATATTCTTCGACTTGCTGGTGAATGTGCAAGTCGGGAAACCATCGCGTTCGGAATAGGAGGCTTTCATGCCTTCAAGGATCCCGGAGACCTCGGATTCGTCACACGCGTCCTGCATGGCCTCCTTGACGGAAGAGGATCTACTCTTGCGCTGACCCACGATGGTCATGTCGTGAAAGTGTCGCCCTTGTTGATGACGACCTTGATGGACGTTGTCATCTCATAATCGCTGCTCGCAGCGGGGACGGCGGCGTGGCTCTGAGGAGTCAGAAGCATCAGAGGGATGAGAAAGGAGAGAAAGACGAGTGTTTCAGGGAAGCGGCGTCGGGGGATAGTCACTGCCATGGTCCTCATCCTAGAAGAAGGTCGGTGATGATGGGGCTCCCGCATAGGGAGTGATGACGCAAGGAACGGTGTTGTGGCCCCGGATCGTCAGATCGTGGGGCCACAACACCAGGAGAGGAAGGAATCAGTAGGCACTCTGGCCCGGGCTGACCGTTGTCGTACGGAGGCTGACCGGGCTGCTGGGCCTGGGGAGCACCGTAAACCGTCTGCTGGCCTGGCTGCTGGGCCTGGGGGCTCCGTAGCCCGTCTGCTCGGGCTGGGCCTGCGGGTGCTGTAACCCGTCGGCTGGCCGGGCTGGGCCGGGAACGCCTGGTTCGGGTCGTCATCCTGGGCGGGAGCCCCATGAGGGCGCCTGGGTCTTGTTCTTCTTGCCGCGGATGATGAAGAAGGCGACCAGGCCACCGATCAGCACCAGGGCGCCGACGCCGACGAGGATCCAGACCCACATGGACATGGAGCCGTCCTTGCCCTTCACCGTGTGAGTTGCGCCGTCGGTGAAGGAGACCTTGTTGCCCTCGACCTTACCGCCGTCGGCCTCGGTGACCTTGCCGGGGAAAGTCACCGACTGAGAGAAGCTGATGTTCGCATCAGCAGAGTCAGTGCCGAAGTCGGGGGTCTCGACAGTGTACTCGCCGTTCTTGTGGGTCACCAGTCCCTTGCTTTCGGAGACCTTCTCGGTTCCCTCTGCGGTGCAGGTGGCGGTGTCGCCTTCCTCCTTATAGTTGACCTTCATGTTCTTGACGCTCTTGGCGCCAGGGGTCGTGAAGGCTTCGTCGAGTGCACGTTTTTCCAGCGGGATCTCTGTGCTGGGTGGACATCACGAACTTGGCGGTGTACGTCTGATCGGAGTTGACCACGATGTCCATGGAGCCTTTGAAGCTGAGGGAGTTCTCGTCCGCAGTGGGAGCAGCATGCCCCGGGGCGCCCACCAGTGCGAGGGGCGCAGACAGGGCGAGGGCGGCAAGAGCCGTCAGTACGGAGAGGGGTCTAGGGATGCGGTGAGCGATGGCAGATGTCATGCCCTCACAGTAGCGGTTTCGATGTCAGGTTGTAACCGGATCATCATGAGGGAACGTTCCCCGCCTCCGGTGGGACGTTACTGGGGCTGCTGCGGCGGGCGCTGAAAGTCCGCGGGGCTATGCCCTTCCTGATAGGGCATCTGCGTGTACCCCGGCCCGGGCGGCTGATGCCCGCCCCCGTTCTGGGCTCCGTGGGTGCTGAAGGCGCCAGGGGTGCTCCAGTGCCCTGAGGTGACGGGAAGACGTTGGCACCCAGGCCGGGTCGGCGTACGGGGCGTAGCCATCGCGAAGGTTGGTGACGGGATAGGGGTGGGTTGCCCCGGCATCGGCTGCGGAGCGCCGGGAGGAGACTGATACGGACCCCCGATGTAGACCTCCGGAGGCATGACCTCGGTGGCCGTTGCCCCCTGAATGGCCTCGCCGTACGGGAGTGCCGGAGCCGGCTGTTGGGCTCGGCGGGTCCTCAGGACGTATACGACGACGCCGACAATGACGAGGAGGAGGGCGACGGCGCTCGCCGCCCCAATCATCCACCACTGCAGGTGGAACTTCCCGTCCCCGCCCTCGGCGTGGGGAGCCTCAGGGCTCTCCAGCACGTTGTCCCAGGTGACCTTGTTGTCGTCATTCCTCCCGTTGGACTTCGTCACCTCTCCGGGGAAGGTCACGGCTATCGAGACCTTCATTCCTCCCGCAGCGCCCTGGGAGGAGGCGGGAGTCGTCCTCACCGAGCTGGCTCAGCGCGTCGGGGGACAGGTCGAAGACGTACTTCCCGTCCTGGTGCTTGATCGTCCAGACGTCGGTCTGCAGGTCGTTGAGTGGAACCGACTTGGCAGTGACCTGACACGCCGGATGCCCGTTGTGGGACGTGTAGGTGTAGTTCGCCTCGACGTTCTTGGGCGGGGGGTGGACTTCTCGAGCTTCTTCTCGGTGCAGCTCTCCCTGGTGATGAGCGGCGGCCCCGACGAAATCCCACATGATGTGGGTCAAGTCGGCGGTCTCGTTGTCATGGATGACGAAGTCGTAGTGAGCCCCGCAGCCGGTCAGCAGCAGCGCGAGGCCGGCCAGTACCGTCACGACCACGGGTCGCCTGACAGCGCGGGAGTCATGATGCATGCGTCGAGTCTAGAGGTGCGGGGACTACTCGGACGGCTCAGGGTCGCCCTTGCGCTGCTTCCGTGGTGCGTGGCGGTGCTGCGCCGTCGCAGGACAGACCACAGTCAGGCCGCCGCCGAGCAGGGATCAGGCCCGCGGTCAGCCAGACGCGGTAACGGCTCCACCGACACGCCCTGGCCGTCCGAGCGTGGCCCGAGGCGCTCACGCCCTTGGCCACCGTGTCCGGGTCGTTCCAGGTGACCGTGGTGCCGAGACCTTTCCCCCACCGGACTGCGTCACCGCGCCGGGAAAGGTGACCTGAGACCCTGGTGTCGACGATGCCCTGAAGGACGTGCTGCTCGGCTGGGGGCGCACCCGGGCCGCCCGACGGTGCGGCGGACGCCTCGGGGCGCCTCCCTCTGCGCCGCCGGCTCCATTGGCGTCCTGGGAAGGATCGGACGGGAAGGGCTGGATCGTCACCTTGTAGACGTCGCCGTCGCGCACGACGATCGTGTTCGGCTCGGCCTGCGAGGCCTGGGGGACCTTGACCCCACTGATGGATGACCTGGCAGCCGAGTCCGTCGTCGCCGGTGATCGGCTCGGCCTTGACCGTGGTGCCCCGCGGGCACGCCAGGGCAGTGGGGTCGGAGTACTTCGAGCAGTCGGGGGCCTTGCCCCGGGGAAGACAGTTCGGTTGTATCGCGCATCTCCAGGACGACGTCGTAGCTGCCCTGGGGAGCTGATGGTCATGTCCATGCGGGCGGTGCAGGCGGCCAGCGCCACACAGGATGCGGCCACCACCACGGCCGTTCGAAGGGCCCGGCATGTCTGCTGGCGGAGCCTGGTGCGCAGGGAAGGGGTGCGTAGGACTGGACGCGGAGGACGGCGCAGAGGACGCGCGCTGGACATGCGGGCACGCTACACGCTCGTACTGGACCTTCACTGAGGGCGGAACGACGCCGTTTCAAAAGGCGGCAAAAGCCGCCATCCTCCCGAATGTGGCCGATCACATGCCGGTATGGCCGGAGGAGAGGCCGAGTTGGGACCTTCGGCAATGTGACCTGAGGCGCCGGGTGGGGGAGTATTGCCCTCGACCGAGCGAGTCGGCAACGGCGCGCTCAACCGGATCAACATACCCAAGGAAGGGACTCGCATGACTGTGTCTGAGAAGGACGTCGCGCCGCCGCGCCGGCTAACGCCCCTGAGGATGTCATCGAATTCGTCACGCGTATCGCCGAGCTGGCTGAAGCCCGAGAACGTCTCACTTGCGGACGGTTCGCGGGAGGTGGGACCGCCTGACCACCGAGATGGTGGAGTCGGGCATGTTCACCCGCCTCAACCCCGACAAGCGCCCCCAACTCCTTCCTCGCGCGCTCCCTGCCCAGCGATGTCGCCCGTGTGGAGTCCAGGACCTTCATCTGCTCCGAGAAGGAGGAGGACGCCGGCCCGACCAACAACTGGTACGACCCGGCCGAGATGGAAGAAGATCCTCAACGAGAAGTTCGACGGCGCCATGCGCGGCCGGACCCTCTACGTGATCCCCTTCTCCATGGGTCCCTGGGCGGCCCCATCTCCCAGCTCGGTATCGAGCTGACGACTCCCACGTGGTGGTCAACATGCGGATCGCATGGCCCGCATGGGCGCGGCCGCCATGGACCTCATCGCCGAGGGCGCCCCTGGGTCCCGGCCGTCCACTCCGTCAGCGCCCCGCTGGCCGAGCACGAGAAGGACACCGCCTGGCCCCTGCAACGACGAGAAGTACATCACCCACTTCCCGGAGACCAACGAGATCTGGTCCTTCGGCTCCGGCTACGGCGGCAACGCCCTGCTGGGCAAGAGTGCTACGCGCTGCGCATCGCCTCGACCATGGCCCGCCGCGACGGCTGGATGGCCGAGCACATGCTCATCCTGCGCCTGACCGACGAGAAGAGCGGCAAGCAGTACCACGTCACCGCCGCCTTCCCGAGCGCCTGCGGCAAGACCAACCTCGCCATGCTCCAGCCCACCATCCCGGGCTACAAGGTCGAGACCGTCGGTGACGACATCGCCTGGATGCGCCCCGGCCCCGACGGCCGCCTGCGCGCCATCAACCCCGAGGCCGGCTTCTTCGGCGTCGCCCCCGGCACCTCCTACGACACCAACCCCATGGCGCATGGACACCATGAAGGCCAACACCATCTTCACCAACGTCGCCCTGACCGACGACGGTGACGTGTGGTGGGAGGGCATCGACGCCCCGATGCCGGAGCACCTCATCGACTGGCAGGGCAACGACTTCACCCCGGCCGACGCCGCCGAGGGCAAGAAGGCCGCCCACCCCAACAGCCGCTTCACCACTCCGGCCTCGCAGTGCCCGATCATCTGCCCCGACTGGGAGGCCCCCGAGGGCGTGGCCATCGACGCCATCCTCTTCGGCGGTCGCCGCGCCACCAACGTGCCGCTGGTCGCCGAGCGGTACGAGACGCCCACGGCGTGTTCATCGGCTCCCGCCGTGGCCTCCGAGGTCACCGCCGCCGCCCTGGACGCCAAGGTCGGCTCCTGCGCCACGACCCCATGGCCATGCTGCCCTTCTGCGGCTACCACGCTGGCCGACTACTGGTCGCACTGGCTGGAGATGCAGGAGGCTGGGCGACAAGTTCCCCAAGGTCTACCAGGTCAACTGGTTCCGCAAGGACGAGAACGGCAAGTTCATCTGGCCCGGCTACGGCGACAACTCCCGCGTGCTCGACTGGATCGTGCGCCGCGCCTCCGGCGAGGTCGAGGCCGTCGACGGTGTCACCGGCCGCTACCCCAAGTTCGAGGACTTCAACCTCGAGGGCCTCGACCTGGGCGAGGAGGAGTGGGCCAAGATGTACGACATCGACCCCGAGGCCTGGGCCGCCGAGATGGACGACACCGAGGAGTACTACAAGCAGTTCGGTGACAAGCTCCCCGAGGCCATCAAGAGCAGCTCGCCAAGTTCCGTGCGCGCATCGACGAGGCCAAGAAGGCCTGATCGCTGCTGAGTTCTTCCCCGCGAAGGACTCTGACTGGGGCTCCGACCGGTTCGCCGGTCGGAGCCCTGTTCGTTCATGCGGGGCGACGTCGGAGACAGGATGGTGAACGGTGCCCATCGAGAGCACGAATCGGCACCGTGCTCGCCACTACAGTGACGAAGGGCCGATGGCGAGGGCTTGGGTCGCTTTCCATCGTGCCGGAGACGTGCAGCAGCGTGGAAGGTGCCGAGCATGGAATGGCAGGACAACGGCCTCAGCGACGGTCGTGGGGACCTGTTCGACGAGACGCTGGGCCAGTCGATGCGGTGGTGGGCGACGGAGACGAGCGATGGGCGCCTGCTCCTGCGACGCTCGGTGGTGATCCGCTGCTGCGCACTGGTGGCGCTCGTGGTGGGGTGCCCGGCATGATCTGCAACGCTCTGCCGCTGATGAGTTCCCCTACATCACCGAGCATGAAGTCAAGGACACCATGGCCGTGGTGATCATGTTCGGCATCCCAGTGGTCTGGGCGATCAATGTCCTGCGGCGTCAGACGGTGCTGAGTGAGGATGGCATCGCTATGCGACGCCTGCTGTTCACCGAACGGCGCCCCTGGGAGTCGGTGGCATCGAGGCTCACGCTGTCGACGCTCGATCTGACTGAGGGGCCGTCGTCGCCCAGCGGATTCATTGAGCGGACTCGGATCGCGATCGAGAATGGTGACGGTGATGACGCCATCAGGCTTCCCGGATGCGTCATCGGGATGACCTGGGGAAAGTCCCGGGACCGCGCTTCTGCGGCTGTGAGGGACTTGCAGTACCACATCTATGCGCGGGGGTGGGGTGTCTCGGAGGATGCCGCTGTCAGTGAGGCCCCTCATCTCGTGGAGGCCCGAGGCCGGCACGGGGCGGAGAAGATGATGCAGCGCAGCCGCCTGGTGCTCTGCACCCCGGTCTGGCGCAGAATCAAGGAGCACCTGTGCAACGGCGGGCTCTTCCTCATCGGCATGGGGGTGCTGGTCATGGTGATCGGTGGTCAGCAGCTGTTCTTCGAGACAAAGCCGCTCAGTGGATCGGATATCGCCTTCGCGGTGTTCTGCCTTCTGCTCGGGCCGGTCACCATGGCATATCCGCTCCACAAGATCTACGGGTGCTTCCAACGAGTCGTCGTGGACGAACGTGGGATTCGCGCCGGAAGACGCTCGTGCGTCTGGCCGGAGTCCCGCTCGGGACTGTTCGTCGCCGGGGACCGGATCTTCGTCGTCCACGGCAACGGGAGGCACCTGGCCCTGGATGGTGCCGGTGTCACGTGGGGGAGCTTTCAGCGACGGCAGGAGCAGCTGGTCGCCAGATGCGAGGCGATCTGGCTCTGGGGGGTCGCCCATGGCGCCACCCGGGAAACCGGTCGTTATGTTCCCCTTGGGAATGCCGGCATGCAGGAGGAGCGGGAGATTCTCGAACGCGGGATCGGATTAGCGGTTCCTCATCGAGGTCAGCCCGCTTGATTCTGTGCGGCCAGGGCCTGGTGGCGTCGGACGAGGAGGATGATGGCGATGATCCAGCAGGCCGAGCCAACTCCTAGACCGGCTACGAGTGGCCATGTGAACATGCCGAGGGTGGGTTCTGGGATCATGCAGAATCGGGTCGTCGTCCATGAGCCATCACATGAGACCCGGTACTCTCCTGACGTCGTCGCTGTGAACTTCAGGACGGAGTGATATGCAGAACCCTCGGTTGTGATGCGTGTTCCGGTACTGCGGGTGGTAGCGATGTCCTTACCCTCAGAGGTGGTGATGGAGCAGATGTCGACGAACTCACCGTCCTCTACGTACAGGGTGCGCTCGTCACCTGCGCTTAAGGTGATTCGCTGGCCGTTGGAGATGACATCTCCGTCGGTGGCGGTGTTAACGGCGACGACTGCGAAAACCGATTCCTACGACGCTGAGACGCAGGATTGGGCCGGCTACGAACAGAAGGATCGCTCCGACCAGCTTCCCGGTGTGTGTCGGGCGGGGGCGCGGATACCCGTATGGAGGCGCAGCCTGATACTGAGGCTGGTACGGAGGCTGGTTCTGGAGGAGTTGACATCGGTCCGTTTTCTGGGTGTGCTTCAGTTGTTGTCGTAGCGTAGCAAGTCAGGCATTCGGTGAAGCGGCCTTAGGTGCCTCAGCCGTCGTCTCCCTCGACGAAGGAGACTCCCGTGCTCGTCGGCAGCGCGGAGCAATCGCTTGTCGCGTGTCCACAGGCTGGCGCCAGGGACCAGCACCACGGAGCCGAGCAGGTGCGCATCGACTGGGGCTGAGGCCCCGGCCCCACAGCGCATGCGTTGCGACCAGAGCCAGCAGCTCGTCATGTGAGAGGGTCGGGAACTGGTGGAGGTGCGACAAGTGCTTGAGGACGTCGTCTCTGGCTTTGAGTGAACCCATCGCCAGCTCCTCCACCACGAGTGGATGGGCCCCGATCTCGTCCTCGTGCAGCAGGTTGACGAGTACTGGGTCCGAATGGTGGAAGTGATCGATCCATACCGATGCGTCGACGAGGATCACCGGCTGGCGCTCCGACGTCGTGGAGCGGCGCTCGCCTTCCGATCAGAGCCGCCGAGAGCTGCGAGGCGACGTGCACTCTCCACCCTGACCAGTGTCTCCAGGCCGGTGCGCAGCAGCTCGGTGCGTTCGGTGATGCCCGTGATCTCCCTGGAGCGTTGGCAATGAGTCCGTCACTGAGTGTCACAGTGGTTCGCACGATACCTCCGCATCAGTTCCGTCATCAGATGGTGCAGATTCTGGTGCATCTGCCCTGTGATGGCCAGTGGTCTGTCATGAGGCACTGAGAGTGCAGGTGTCCTTGGTGTCGGGAGTCGGCGGCGCATGGTCGCCCCTCCTCCAGGGGTGGAGGGGCGACTCGATAGTAGCGTCATGAATGGGTGTCATGAGGGTGGCGAGTCATGCGACGGCCGCCTTCCTCTCCACGACCGTCCGCTCGCGGCGAGCCGTCGATCGCGTGCCCAGGGCGGACGCTCGACCAGCCCTGCCAGCGCCCAGATGTCAGGACGATGACCGCCTGGCCCAGCACCTGCGCCGTTGAAGAACACCGCGAGGCTGTCGCGGTCGGCTGCGCCAATCGGCATGGGCGAGCCGATCTCGCCCCACGGAGCGGGCAGCCACTGCCAGCAGGCCGGTGGCGATGCCGGACGAGTGGGTTGGAGATGAACAGAATCAGGAACCCGCCTGGCCCCCAGGCCTGGGTGAGCGAGCAGGTCATGGCTCCAATGACGGTCCAGTGAGATCGCCGCGATCCCCCAGGGTCAGCGCGCCCGTCGTCATCCAGAAACCGCCATCGATCGTGTGGAGGCCGAACTGCAGCAGGGGCGGTGATGGCCAGACCTGAGGGCGAGACGCGAGCGCCGCTCCAGCATCCCGCAGCCACGGGCTCTTCCTGAGCAGGGAAAGAGTGAGGAGGACCGCTGAGACATTACCGCCGAAGGCCAAATGTGGTAGGAGCCAGAGGTGATCGTCATCCGCCGGTGGGGTCCTCCCGTTCGTCATGGGGGCGAGGGTCCTCGTAGGGTGACGTGCTGGCCAGATGGCCTCCAATCCGGCGCCGATCGCCCTTGGCAGCTGGACGTAAGGCGTTCCCGCGCCCGAGGCGGTCATCACCGTGATGATGCCGTTGGCCCCGACGGTAATGGCGCCGACGGCCTGACGGTCCTTGACTGCGTGACCTGCCTGGTCCGGCTGCTCGTAGGTGGTGGTCTCGAGGAGCCTGGGAGCCTTGGCCTCCAAGGCGCTCGTGATCCGGTTGTGGCCTGCGGAGGTCCGGCGATCGCCAGCAGCAGGTCGCTTGGCTCCGGGTTGAGTGACGGCGTCAGGAAGCGCAGGAGCATGACGATGAGCAGCGCTGGGACGCCGACGAGCACCGTCAGCAGCCGTCGTACCGGTCGCTCGGTTCCGGTCTCCGTCCTGTTCTCCTGGGTGACGTCGTCTGGTGAGCCGTTCTTCCCGAGGTCCTGGGTCTCGGAGGTGGAGGACAGTGTGTGCTCGGTGATCCTCAGCGGTGCTCGGGAGGCGGCTGACGGTGGTGGTTATGTGGACTTCATGGGTCCCTCCAGAGGAGGCAAAGTGTTCCGCTTACGAAGACAGAGCATATTGCTTCGGATATACTGAAAGCAAGTCCGTCCAGTGAGAGGAGCACCTCGATGCGCGCCGACGCCGCCATCAACAAGCGCCAGCTGCTCGGCTCGGCCGCCCAGTTGCTGGCCGAGCAAGGCCCCAGGTGTCCCTGCGCACTATTGCCAGGTACGCCGGGGTCGATCGCCACCCTCTACCGCCACTTCCCGACCCGTAGAGTCCCTCGAAAGGCGCTGGTCCTCGACACCGCAGAGCCAGGTCGCCGACGTCGCCCGCTGGTTCCGCGAGGAGAGGCGAGTCGGCAGCGATTGGCGGGAGTTCGCCGAACGCCTCGGCAGCTACCCGTATCGGCGCGCTCAGGGACCGTTTCGCCGATGACGCTCCCCAGCTCGCCGGGTTCGCCAGCGTCCTGGATCGAGCGCGCTCGGACGCTTGAGGAGGTTGAGGCCGCCTTGGCTCCAGCTGCGCATGATGCGGGACTCTGTGCGCGACGACGTCCTGGCGGTGCGGTTCATCATGGGGATCGCCGTTGTCGCCCGGCCGCTGCCCGGCACGCCGCCGTGAGATGGTTCCCCGACCAGGCCGAGTGGCTCGTGACTACCTACCTCGCCGGACTCGCGCCGCGCTGGAGTCGCCGATGGCTGACAGGGCTCGGGGGTGGGCCCTCGTTCTGGAGGTCACCGCTGTGTAACGTGCCGTCATGCACGAGTGCTCACCTGACGGGCTCCTGTCGTCCGACTCTGCTCAGGCTGTTCCGGGCGCTGACAGGGGCGCAGGCGGGCTGGCCGCCAGACGAGACCTCCCGCCGACCTGGCGCTGCGAGCCACCCGGTACCTGCGCACTCGTTTCCGCGAGACGTGTCACCATCGGGGATCTCTCTGGGCACCTCGCCTGCAGCCCTCCCACCTCACGGGTCTTCACAGCCGCCGTCGGCACCTCGCCCATGGACTACCTGGCCGCCTGGAGACTGCACGAGGCCAAGCACCTCCTCATCACCCACCCGAGCTGGGCGTGGCCGAGACCTGCCACGAGTCGGCTACACACCTCAGTGGGCACCTTCAGCCGCTTCCTGCGCGACGTCAGGACCCGCCCGGCGCTCTGCGCCGCATCGCCGACCGGGTCGCTGAACGAACCCAACCGGCCGTGAGCCTCCTGGTCCCGGCGGTGGCAGGATCCGCATCCGCCCGGAGGTTCCCTGAGGAGATGCGCCGCACGCTCGGACCCGCCCCCTATCAGTGGATCGGGACCTTTCCGCCCCGTCCCCAGCGGGTTGCCGACCGCAGGGCGCTGCGTCGCAGTACTGACGAGGTGGAGCTGCCCGTGTCCCAGGCTCACCCTGGATCCTCGCCACCATTTTTCCCGACGGCGCCGACGTCCACGAGCAACTCGCCCCCACGCCCCCTCGTCGCGCGGCTGCATGTCCTGAGAGCCTGTCATCGGCCCCATCACCCTGCCGGTGCTGCGCCTTCCCTGGGATCCCGGCGGTCCTCCGTGGCCCTGGCGGCGATGGTGGTGTGACGGTCGTCCTCAGCCCCGTAAGTCGGGACAGCGGGATCCAGGTCGTTGGCGGCGTACCGGTCGGTCTACCGTCGAGGAACGTCAGGACGTCCCTCGACATGCAGCCAGACACGTAAGGGCCACTGATGACCGCACCACCGCCAACGCCCAGCACGCCGAGGCGCCTTGCCGGCTTTTTCCCTGCTGGATCGAGCTGCCTCCCCGGACATCGACGCCTCGGCCGCGTTCTCGAGACCTTCTCGGCTGGGAGATCACCCGTGCAGAACCGGGCGGGCCGCTGACCACCGAGGTGCATCACGACGGTCGGCTCATCAGCTCCTTCAGACCCCGCCGAAGCTGGCGCCCGGGGACCCTGGCTGGCAGGTGAGGCTTCATGGTCGACGACGTCCGCACCGCCGCCGGGCCGCCGAGACGGCCGGTGGGAGCGTCGTTGTGGGCCACTGGCGTCACGGAGACCATGGCCTACGCCCTCGCACTCCGACCCCGGCAGCAACGTCGTCGGGCTCCCTGGAGGACGAGGACTGCGAGTCCCCCTACCAGGCCGGGATGCCCAGTGTGGTTCGACGTCCTGGCCAGTAACCTGGAGCCGGCTGAGGCGCTTCTACCGGGAGGTCGCCCGGTGGCCCACCCGCCGGCTGACCATCGCCGACCAGGAGCAGGACTTCTCCGAGAGGCGTCGTCGGGGCAGATCCGTGAGCAGCGGCGTCGGTCGAGGCCGGCTACTTCGGTGAGAGGTCCCTCGCGCTGGCGCATCTACTTCCGGGGTTGAGGCGCCGACGCCGCAGCCCGGCGTGTGCGTGAGCTCGGGGGTACGTCATCGTCGAGGCCCACTCGACTACGTTCGGGCGCATGGTGGAGGTCGCCGACCCGCACGGTGCGCGCTTCCTGCTCACCACGTTCTCAGATCCTCACGGTAGCCGGGCGGGGCCACTGGTGGTCCCGCCTGCTACGCATCGGAAGCAAGGCGCTGGGAAATGTGAGAGAGGAAGGCACCTCGCGGGCCGGACCGGCCCAGATTACTCCACCTGCTGGCTCTCGCGCCCCGCCGCGTCGGAGGCCGCGTCCGCCGCTAACCTCCGCGGGGCCCAGCAGCGCCAGGATCCGCTCGGTCTGCCACGGCAGGATCCGCCCTCACCGAGACCAGCTGGGCCTCATGCGGGTCCTCGACGACGTCGTCGGCCAGGAGCCCCAGCAGGTGCACGCAGCGGCATGCGCCGCCCCTCCAGCAGGTCAGTGGGTGCGCGAGGACCCGGTTACTGCTGCCATCCAGGTTCGCCACCCTGGTGCTCGCCCTACCCACGGGTAGATCCCACCAGATGAGGCGGCGCTCAGCGAGAGTCGATGACGAACAGGGTCGCGTTGAACGTGGGTCGAGATCAGGTCGAGGCGCTGCAGCGGCGGTGGAGGCCTTGAAGACCTCGCCGCTCTGCGGATCGCGCCGCGAGGCCATCGCTCCCAAATCCAGCACTCAGGCACCTCGCTACGGGCCGGTGGTGGGGAAGGTGGACCGTCATGACGACATAGCGCCACCCCAGCCGCAGCGCCTCGGCGAGGTGACGTCAATGAACTCGGCCGCCCCTGTCGGGCGCCGAGGTGAGGTCGCCGAGTGCACGGCCGCCGTCGAGCGCAGGTTGTAGTAGGCGATCTGCTCGGTGCGTGTGAGTCCTCGGAGACGAAGAAGGCCGACAGGTCCAGGTCCACGCGCGTCTCCCGGCTGTTCACGGTGGCAGGAGGACCAGAGGGCCCCATGGGCCTCCGGCAGGTCGCGCCAGTGCAGGAAGAAGCGGATCGTCTCGCCCTCCGGCAGGGGACGGCCGGGTGCCGCGCCCCGCCGTGCGCATGCCCGGTGCGGCCGGGCGCAGTCCCACCGGAGCCGTGTAGCCCTCGTAAGCCCCTGGTCGACGGCGATCCGCCCCAGGTGCGCCCGCCGACGCAAAGCCTCCTCGACGGTGCGAACCACCGCCGCGTCGGCGGGGCCGGGGCTGACAGGGTGGAGGTGATGAGCGTTGTCTTGGTGCCCGTGGCCGCCTTGATGGCAACGACCCGCCACGGCAGCGTGTCCGGTCCGGGGAGGAGAAGTACTCCACAGGCGCACCAGGACGGGAAGGGAGACCTCGGGCGCGACTCGGGTGAACTCGGCGACCACGCGCTCGCGAGCGGCGTCATCGGCGCACAGTCGCAGCAGGTGGTTGAGACGGCGGGCGAAGACCCCGGGGCGGGCGGCCAGCAGACGAAGGGCGTCATCGACGTCGCGGCGCGTCAGGGCCTCCTCCAGGTGGAGAGGTGAAACCCGCTTCGGCGCCCCCGGAGGCGGACCTGGTGCAGGAGCGCGGCGGCGCGCGGGAATCGACGCGTAGTCGCCGGGGCGCAGGTGACAGGCCAGCCGCTTCCCACCGCTCGCAGCGCCGCTCCATCTCCTCGGCGCAGTCCCGGCTGTCCTGGGACTGCCCGGACGGCGTCGAGCAGTCCCAGCAGCCGGCGCCGCTGGGCGCGGGAGAAGGAGGGGAACCGGCACGGCTCGGCCAGGGAGACATCACCACCCGCCATGGCGACCGCCAGGCGCAGCACATCGGTGACGGCGCGGTAGGAGGCGGAGAAGTCCAGGCCTGGGGAAGACGACCGTGAGGACCGCGAGGTTCTCGCCCGAGCCGCCACATGCGGCGCCCGCTCAGGGCCGAAGCCGCGCAGGGCCATCAGGTCCGCGCGGTCCTGGGCGCTGAAGGGGGTCGCCTGGGCAGCGAGGTCGGCCACGATCCGCTCCAGGTCCAGCGCCGTGGCCAGGCCCAGCTCGGTGAGGGCGCTGTCGTCTCCCGGCAAGGGCTCGCGGGGAAGCTGGGCCAGCTCCTGCATCGAGTGACCTCCTGACGGAGGACTGATCGACTTCCACCCGGGCCTCCTGATGCCTTGCTGCCCGACGCCTGGAGTACGTCGGAACGGCCTGAGGGTACCGGCGGCGATCCAGGTTTTCGAGAAGCGGCTCAGGCCGACCCCGAGGCGCGCGGTGCCCCGATTCCGGGCCCTCATGCGGCCTTCATCATCTCAGGCTGTCGCCGTGAAGATCCTGCTCCTCGGCTCCGGCGCGCGCAGGCACGCCCTGTGCCCGTGCCCTCGCCCGTGATCCGCAGACCACCGAGGCTCATCGTCGCCCCCGGGAACCCCGGTACGTCGGCCATCGCCACGAACCTCAACATCGACCCCAGCGTCCCGGAGGGAAGTCGTGGCCCTGGCTACGCAGATGAAGGCCGACCTCGTCGTCGTCGGCCCCGAGGCGCCCCTGGTCGCCGGTGTCGCCGACGCCGTGCGCGACGCCGGGATCCCCTGCTTCGGCCCCGGCGCGAGGGCCGCCCGCCTGGAGGCTCGAAGGCCTTCGCCAAGGAGATCATGACCGCCGCGGGCGTCCCCACCGCCGAGGCCGCCGTGGTGCACCACTGAGGCCGAGCTGCGCCGCCGCCCTGGACCGCTTCGGGCGCCCTACGTCGTCAGGAGGACGGCCTGGCCGCAGGCAAGGGGCGTCGTCGTCACCGACGAGCTCCCCGTCGCCCTGGCCCACGGCCGCGCCTGCCTGACCCGCGGCGGCGATCGCGTCGTCGTCGAGGACTACCTCGACGGCCCCGAGAGCCTCCGTGATTCTGCGTGTGCGACGGCGCCACCGTCCGCCCCTGGCCCCGCCCAGGACTTCAAACGCCTCCTCAACGACGACGCCGGCCCCAGCACCGGCGGCATGGGCTACTCGCCCCTGCCCTGGGCTGGCCGATCTGGCCGAGCAGGGTGGTGCACGAGGGTCGCCCGGCCCGTCGTCGACGGGATGGCCCGCCGTGGCAGCAGCTTCATCGGCCTGCTCTACTGCGGCCTGGCCCTAACCGGACGCGGCCTGCGCGTCGTCGAGGTTCAACGTCCGATTCAGCGGCTCGAGACCCAGGCCGTCCTGGCCCGCCTGACCTCCTCCCCGCCCGGCTCCTCCACGCCGCCGCCACCGGCCCGCCTCGCCGAGGCCCCGAGCCCACCTGGTCCGAGCGGTGCGCCGTCGACGTCAGTCATCGCCGCCCCGGCTACCCCGGAACCGTCACCACCGGCGGCACCATCACGGGGATCGAGGCCGCCGAGGGCTCGACGACGTCCACGTGCTGCATGCCGGCACCGGCACCACCGAGGGCGGGGAGCTGGTCGTCATCGGAGGTCGGGTCCCTGTCCGTCGTCGCCCTGGGGCCAACCGTCGAGGCGGCGCGGGAACGCGCCTACGAGGCCGTTGAGCGCATCGAGATCGAGGGCGCCCAGTACCGCACCGACATCGCTCACGCGGCCAGCGCCGATGGGGCCGACAGGGGTGACGGGGCCGAGTAGAGCCCCCTCGCCGTCGCGACCACGGCCCATGGCTCGCCTTCTGCCGAACCCCCGAAATCGCGCCGTCAGGCACGCCTACGAGGAACGGGGAGCACGACGCGCGCACTTCTTCCGAGACTAAACGCACACCGGTCTCTGCCTTTCCGAGGGAGATCTGCGGCTCCTCGGCGAGTTGGGCGGGGTGTGCGCCGGCTCCGGTGCTGACCCACGTCAGCGTTTTGTCCGGTCGGTCGGGAGAGGCGGGAGGTGAGATTCGTTCCCATCCCGTCGGTGGGATTTGCTCCGGTCGCAGCCCGACTCCCCTGACGATCCGACCCGGATGAATGGGCGAGATGGCGCGGTAAGCGGGCGGACGTCCAGTGGTGACTCCGCAGGCGACGCCCGCGGCTCGGAAACGGACACAGGGGTGCCCGCCGATGGCAGGATGGGGGTATGACTCAGTCCGCGAGCTCCGCCTCAGTCGGTCCCGGAGCCTCAGCATCTGGCTCCCGGCCCCGCCGTCCCAGGGTGGGAGCACCGCTCCAGCGGCAGGTTCGGGACGTCACGCTCAGCTCCGACGGCCCGTGGGCCCAGGGCAGGACGATGCTCCTCGTGGTCGCCTCAGACCGTATCAGCGCCTACGACCACATCCTGGCCACCCCGATCCCGGACAAGGAAGGTCCTCACCGCCTGAGCGCCTGGTGGTTCGAGCGGCTCGCCGACGTCGTCCCAGGTCATCTCGTCTCCCTCGACGTTCCCGCCCTGGGTCGCCGGGCGTGCCATGATCTGCCGACGACTGGAGATGTGACCCGTGGAGTGCGTGGCGCCGCGGCCACCTCACCAGCTCAGTCTGGCCGGTGCCGGGGAGTCGCTCCGTGTGCAGCGTGGCCCTGCCGAGGACTGACCGAGGCGTCCCGCCTGCCCGAGCCGATCTTCACCCCCGCCGCCACAGGCCGAGGCTCAGCGAGCACGACGAGAACGTCTCCTTCGAGGCGTGTCATCCAGATGGTGGGGAGGCGCCGCCACCGCCCTGCGCGAGACCACGTTGGCCCTCCTACTCCCGGGCCGCCGAGATCGCCCGGGACCGCGGCATCATCCTGGCCGACACCAAAGTTCGAGGCTCGCACCGACGCCGGCGGCAACCTGGTCCTGGGCGACGAGGTCCTCACCCCCGACTCCTCCCGCTTCTGGTCGGCTGACGCCTGCAAGACCCGGCGGGTCACCCCTCCTTCGACAAGCAGTACGTGCGCGACTGGCTCACCTCCCGGCCTCCGGCTGGGACCGGGACGGAGGTCAGGAGCCCCGCCCCTGCCCGACGACGTCGTCGAGACGGACCCGGGCCCGCTACCTCGAGGGCCTGACGAGCGGCTGACCGGTCACCCCCTGGAGCTGTCGCGACCACGACCTCATCCACGTCGGACGTTCCTGATACCGGGAGCGCTGCACGCGCCTTCAAACCGGGACCGGGCTTCTACATCCTCATCGGCCTCATCGTCCTGACTGTCGTGCTGGCGCTGTCGGCCGCCATCACCTCCGCCCTCGGGGCGGCAGGGACATCCGTGTCCTGGGCGGCATCGCCCTCGTCCTCGTGGGGCTGGGCATGCTCGCCTCCCCTGAGGCTCTCCGCCGCTCCCTGGTGGTCAACGCCCCCGTCTGCGCCTGGAGCGCAACCAGGGTCCAGGTCGCCCGGGCCCGGCAGCTCAACAGATCCTCCAAGAACAAGAAGGGGCCAGTGGCAAGGGGCCAAGGGTTCCCAGTCCTCACAGCGGGGCTCAGGGTCCGACGGCGCCTGCCCGGCACCGATCTGGCGACGCTGACCGTGCCGGGAACCAGGTGCTCGTCCCCGAGTCGACCGGTCGGCGAGAGCTGACCACCCTCGACGTGGTATCCGGACCCGTCACTACCCGCACTGGCCGCGACGTCATTCGGACGTGCGGCCGACGAGCGCCTGGCCGGGACCTCCACCGGCGAGACCATCATCCGTGTCGGCCAGCTCCTGCTCGGTGCCACCGGTTTCGTGCTCGTGGCCCTGGGGACCGCCTCCATCCTGGGACAGGTGATCTCATGACTCCTCGTGAACGACGTCCCGACAACGAGCAGGGGCCCGTCAACTGGGGCATTATGCCCAGAGGACTCCACGTCCGAAGAGCGCCTCGCCTGGCCCGGCGGCAGCGGACTGCTTTGAGGTCGTCCGCTCCGGCAACAACCCGCCCCGCCGGCTCAGCCGCCTCGGGCACCTCCGAGTCTCCGCGGCCCTCCGCCGCCGGCTCGGCCGACAGCGCCACCAGTGCCCGTGAGGCCGGGTGGCGCAGCGGTCGATGACGGAGGAGGATCTGCGCTCAGCCGCGGCCCAGAGCCATCGCCTCAGGAACCGCTGACGCCGTCGACGCCGCCATCGCCATCGACCTGGCCGACGTGTCTGGTGACGACACCGGCTGGGCCGACTCCGCCCCTGTCCGCCGGGTCGCCCGCCTCTCCAGTCGCTCTGCGCGCCGTTGACGGCCCCACCGATACCCCCGGTGACCACGGTAGAGCCCGACCCGGTGGACGATTCGGTCTCCCCACCGGCAGTGACGGCAGCGCCGCCAGTGCCCCGGATCCCAGCACCCCAGCAGGGAGCGGGCCGCGGCTGCCGTGAGCGCCGACAGCCGCTCGCCACGGCCCGTCGTGCGCCCCACCGCCGTCGAGGGGCCGGGTAGCGCGCCCCAGACGGGAGCCACCACCACCCGCGTCTTCACCATCTCCCAGGGCAGGCCCGAGGCCGTGCCCAGCAGTGCCCCCGCGGCCTCCACGCCGCCGGCGACTGCAGCATCGGCCGCACCAGCTGCACCGGCCGCACCGACCGCCTCGGCCCCCGATGCCGGAGCCCCTCTCGCCCGCGGCTACCAGGCGCGTCCAGTGCCGCCCCCACCGCGCCTATGAGCGCAGCGGCCCAGCCCGACTCCGAGGAGGACGCCGGCATGCTGGCCGGAGTCCAGTGCCTGGGAGGCTGCCACCAATGCCCTCGACACAGAGGAGATCAAGGCCCAGGGAGGCACCGACTGAGTGTGGGCGCGGTCCCGCCAGAGGACGCGGCCTCGCCGTCCCTCCTCAGGACCCGACTGGGGTGTGGGGCGCGGAGCGCCAAGAGCTCCAGCGCCAGGACCCGCTCCCTCATGGCCCGCAGCCGCAGCCGCCAGCGCCTGGTCGGCGTGATCTTCGCCCTGCTGGGGCTGGTCCTGGCACTGCCTCGGCCATGAATCTGGCCCGCAACGCCGAGGCCGGCCACACCCGTGGATCCCACCGTGGCTCGTTGCGGTCCTCGGCGGTGCCAGGGCTGAGTGGCCGCCGCCGGCTACCTGGCCTGGGCCGAGGCACCCCCGTGCGTCAGTGAGGCCGAGCGCTGGAAGCCCGGTGTGCTCGACGCCGCCGCCGGCCTGACCACCGGGTCCGTCAGATTCACGACCCCGCCCGGCTGGTGGCCCGCGCTCGCGGACCGCTTCTGCCGGGCACCTCCAGGCGCAGCGACGAGACGGCCCCCACCGTGGACTCGGTCCTACGCCGGTCGCCGGGTACCTCCACCGTCGACCAGTCCATCCACGCCCCTGCCGGTGTTGCCGGCGCCGTGGGCGGGTTCATGCTCGCCAGCGCCGTGGTCTGTGCCGTCGTCGCCCCTCATCCTGGGCTCCAGCTGGCTCATCGCCACCGCGCCTCACCCTGGGTGGAGTCATCGCCATCCGGCTGGCCGGCGAGTGGCTCAGCCGGGTCTGAGCCAGCTCGAGGCCCGCGCCGGGTCAATGCCTGGGCCCGCATGCGGGTAGTCTTGGGATGCGCTCATCCCGCCTTATCCGAGGGAGCACCCATGGGACGCATTGTCGTCGAGGTCATGCCCAGCCCGAGATCCCTGGACCCCAGGGGCAGGCGGTGGTCGAAGTCTTCCCCGCCTCAGGTTCGATCAGTTCACCGGTGTGCAGGGGCCGCCACTTCGAGCTGACCGTGGATGGTCCCGTCACCGAGGAGCATCTGTCCGCCGCCCGCGAGGCCGCCGACACCCTCCTGTCCAACCCGATCATTGAGGACGTCGTCTCCGTCGCCGCCGACGAGGAGGCCTGAGCCGTGAGTGAGTCTCCCAGCAGCCCTTCCGCTGCCCGTATCGGCGTCATCACCTTCCCCCGGGACCCCTCGACGACGTCGATGCCGCCCGTGCCGTGCGCCTGGCCGGGGCCGAGCCGGTGAGCCTGTGGCACAAGGACGCCGACCTGCACGGGGTCGATGCCGTCGTCGTGCCCGGCGGCTTCTCATACGGCGACTACCTGCGCTGCGGCGCCATCGCCCGCTTCGCCCCCGTCATGGAGGAGTCGTGGCCGCCGCCGAGCGCGGCATGCCGGTGCTCGGCATCTGCAACGGCTTCAGATCCTCGCCGAGGCCCACCCTCGCCCGGCGCCCTCCTGCGCAATGCGAACCAGCGCTTCATCTGCGTCGAGCAACGCCTGCGCATTGAGAACGCGCAGACCGCCTGGACCAACCGGTTCACTGCCGGGAGGAGATCGTCGTTCCCATGAAGAACGGCGAGGGCAACTTCATCGCCTCTCCCGAGAGCTCGACCGCCTCGAGGGGAGGCTCGTCGTCTTCCGTTACGTGGGCAACCCCAATGGATCTGCCCGAGACATCGCCGGCGTGCGCAATGAGCGCGGAAACGTCGTCGGACTCATGCCCCACCCCGAGCACGCCGTCGAGGCCGGTTTCGGTCCGGCTCGCAGGCCGGCCCGCGCACCGGGACCGATGGCCTGAGGATCTTCCGCTCCGCCATCGACTCACTGCTGTCCGTCTGATGACTGTCAGGTGACACCATCACCTGACAGTCATCAGAGTGAAGCCGAATCGCCTCGTGCCAGGTTATCCACAGATCCGTCTCAGGCCTGTGTGGGAACTGATGGAGAGTGCGGGGCGACTCTCTCGTTCGGACGGCCTGACAGTGACCGCGCTCCAGGTTGCACGATGATGAAGAATATGCTGTCCCGACCGTCGGGGTGCTGCCGCCGAGCTCCCTCGGGCCGAACGCGACTGATCGGATGATTTTCCCGGATTTTTCAGCCAAAACTCTGTCTATAGCGATGATGCCCCAAGGCTCGCCGCCGGGTTTACAGGAAGCCTCAGCGGGATCGCTCACTCGGGTCTGGAGGTCTCGAACAGGATCTTGTGCACAGGGCCAGTGGCGACATTCCACGAATCCACACACCCCCTGCACAAGCTTGTGGATACTACCTGTGGATAACTCCGCTCATGGTGTGGTGAGGTCCCCGGACCGACTCTCCAGCGCGCGTCTGTCAGCTGCCCGCCGGTCGAGTGGTTGCGCGGCGAGACGTGCTCGTTGAGCCATGCCCTGAGAGGCTCGACGGCGGCCCAGGTGTCTCGAATCCTGTCGTGCACTGGGGAGTGTGCATCCAAGTGTCGGTGGGCTGTCCTGAACGACTGCCGCCCCTTTCCATCTGAGAAAGTTGATGCAGGGGGTGGTCGGTCGACCAGCCGCGCGAGTGCGTTCTTCAATGGTTGGTCGGCGCCGGGCGAGACAGGGCAGTCCCTGTGTGGCGAGCTGTTGGGTGATCTCCTCGAACCGGATTCCCGCTGGCGTCGGCATCGATGGCGCCCCGGAAGCGGCGGAGCTGGTCGGTGGTCATCCGCATGGCTCCGTAACCTGTGGTGATACCGGTAGCCGACACGCTGAGGGTAGTAACCGATTCCGCCGGTGGCCTGAGAGTGCTGGTAGCTCCCTGTCCAGAGCTTGTGAAGGGGATTTGTCCTGGGTGAAACGCAGGTCGCGGTTGGGGCGGAACATGCGCAACGGGCCGAACTCGCTGGAGAGCTCGTCAACTAGTTCACTCATGGGTGCTTTTCACGTCTCGCTGCCAACGCTGCCTGTTGGCTTCCCAGAACTCCTTCGAGTTGTTCTGTGCCAGGTCGACGAAGAACTCGAACAAGGCTGTCGGCAGTCCCTTGGAAGGTGCTCATGATCCACCGCCTCCCGGTTCCCCCGTTGGTGATGGCGCGGTTGTGCCTCGCATGGCCATGTCAACCCAGAAGGCGAGGCGGCCGTCGTCGGCAATGCCCTCGGGAGCGACAGTGATCCAGCCGAGCCCCATGTCTCGTCCGGCTCCCATCCGGGCCTGCTCGGCACCGAGCTCGCTCAAGAGGGTTTCATGGCGGTCCGCGGCGACACGCACCAGGAGGTCGCCGCTCCTTCCGGCGCTGATGATCATCTTGTTATTGACCATGATCGCGCGGCCTCCGAACATGGAGACCTCGCGCACGTCCGGTTCGTCATCGACCAGCGTGTGGACGCGCTGAACGAGGTGGCGCTGCTCGCGTCATGGTTGCCATGGCTTCGTCTCCCGTCGGCGGTCAGGTCAGTCGGTCAGGGGCTGCCAGTGGTCCGGTCCGGCGTCCCCGCCCTGCAGCGGTGACCTTGAGGCGGGGCATGAAGTGGGCCCAACTGTGTGCGTGCCCGCGGACCTCGGGGTCCGGCAGGTCGAGGTGGTGCAGGTCACACGCGTGCCGCCAGTGATCGGAGTCAGGAGGAACTCGACCCTGGATGTGCCGGCGGGCAGCTCGTCATTGCCGGCGAACCCCCACGAGACCACCACACGCTGGAAGGGCTCGATCACGAGGTACTCACCCCGTACGGGGTAGCCGGCGATGTCGACTGCGAACCGGCCGCCCGGTGTCGGGTCGAGATCGGCGTACTGCCCCATCCACGCCGTCATGCCCTCGTTGGTGGTGAGGTACTCGAACACCGTCTGCGGGGTGCCTCGATCTCGATGAAGTCCCGGAACTCAGCCATGCTACTTCTCCTCTCGCTGCTCGACGGCGGACTTGAGGGCCGCCAGCCTCTCTGGCCAGAAGTCGTCGAGATAGGGAGCGCACCGCCGCGAGTCCGTCCGTGTTGAGTGCGTACAGGCGGCGTGTGTGATCGGTGGTGACGTTTGCCAGTCCCGCCTTCTGAAGAGTCCGAAGATGATGTGAGGCGGTCTGCTGCGACAGTCCAACTGCCTGTGCGACGGCGCCGACGGGCTGCGGCCCGGAGCGGATGACACGCAGGATTGCTCGACGGTTCCCGTCGGCCAGTGCCCGCAGCGTCATATCGACGTCAATCATCTCTGTTGCTCCCACACGCTCCTCCTCGGGTCGACAGCCTCACCCTAACACAAATGAGTATTTGTACTCATGAATACTGTGTGTCGGTGGGTGAAGCATGCGTGTGGTGAATCGTATGTGGCGGATCCTCCCATCCCGCTGGGTGGGGCCTGTCCGGAACTGGGTTGAGAGGTTCGTCCAGGTCCGGGACTCGCTGATCGTCCTCGCTGGGAGAGTCGTGTTGGGCTGTTCTCGCGGCGTCCGGCACGCACTGCACGAGGTTGGGGTCCACTCAGAGGGGGGTGTGGTCCACGAGGTGCGGGGGTTCGTGCAGTAAGCACACCCCATGGCCGGTAGATCCCGACCTTCGTGGAGTAGGCCTTTCCGGAGCGGGGCTCGGGCCGGAGCCGACGTCCCGCCAGACCTTTTCCGTCGACTCGTCAGCCCACCTGATCGGCCACGATCTGCAAGAGGTCCTGCAGGTGGCGGTTGGACAGGAACTCCCGGCGTACGGCCTCGTGGGCGGCCAGCCCCATCTCCTGAGCCCGCTCGGGGAAGAGCAGTAGGTCGCGCACGGCCTCGGCCCAGGCGACGCCGTCGGTCGGGTCGACCAGGACGCCGTCGACGCCGTCGTCGATCTGATCGCGGATCCCGCCCACCGCGGAGGCGACCACCGGGGCCTTCTTCACATCGCCTCGGCCACCGTCAGTCCGAAGGCCTCGATGAGGGAACGCTGCGTGACCACCGAGCTGACCCGCTGGACGGCGTTGACGACGGTGGCGTTGACCTCCCGGTCCTCCATGCTCACCGCGGCCACGTGGATCCGTGAGGCGACCGAGTCCGGCAGCACCGAGCAGCGCTCCACGATCTGGGTGAGAGTGGCCTGCGACTCGGGCCCGTCCGGGGTCGGGCCGACCAGCAGCAGGTGTGCGTCCTCGGGCAGCACGGCGATGTTCTCGGCGAAGGCCTCCACCAGCTCCAGGCCGCCCTTGAGGGCGGTCCCACCTGTTGACCTGGGTGACGACTCGGGCGCCCAGCGGCACCGGGCCGCCGGCCAGGACCGGGTCGTCGGCCAGGCCGCGGAAGGCGTCGGCGCGTCCGTCGTGACGCATGAAGGGCACGGCCTCGAAGGGCGGCTCTGCCGGTGAAGATCCCGGACAGGCGCCACTGACCAGGCCTCGTCCAGGTCCAGGACCCGGTTCTTGGGGAGTCGGCGTCGATGGAGGGGCCAGGACCGCGCAGCGCCTCGGCCTCGATGTGGGGCAGGCGGTACTCGGGTCGGAGACGATGACGAGATCCACGTCCTCCAGGTAGCGATCCAGGAAGGCCCAGGGCGTAGTCGGCGGCCTCGCCCGCGCCCTCAGCTCCGGCGTGGCAGCGCCAGATGACGGTGGCGCCCACGGCCTTGAGCGCTTTTGGCCAGGGCTCGCCGTGGGCGGATCGTGGAGGATGACGATGTCCTCGGGGCGGACCCTCATCGACGATGTTCTCCGCGTTGGAGGCCAGGACGTGCTCGTAGATGTCACGCTGCTTGTCCCCGAGCTTGCGCCGTCGCCGCGGTCCCCGTGGATGCCGGCATGCAGGCGGGTCGCGATCCGGGTGAACTCCTCGGGGGCGTCCAGAGCCAGCCAGCGCACATTGAGTCCGGCGCCCAGGGAGTAGCCCACGAGGGGCGCGACCGTTTCTGCCGGCCCCGAGCCGGCGGCGGCCGACGGTGTGACCGTCCACACGGTGCGTCCCTCCAACAGGGGCCTCGGCCCCGTCAGGCTCGTGTGCAGTCGTTTGATGGCCACCTCGTCCAAGTGGCTCTCCAGGTGCGACAGGGGCAGCGGGGCGACGTCGATGCTCTCATGCCACGATCTTCCCCCTGAAATCGTGTGAGGCGCAGCACTTTGGGTCTGGGCGTGGCGCCTTGTTGCCGTTTCGGCATTCTTCTGGTCGGCATCCGAAGTGCTCTGGTTGAGGCGCGTGGGTGTGTGGCGCGCTGCCCCGCGCGGGTGGTGGTGTGAGGTGCGGCGGAGCGTGGGTAGGCACGGCCCGGCCGCACTCCCTCTTCAACCAGGAGCCCCATGGCGTCCGAGCCCGCGATCCCAGCCGCCCACCCCGACACTCGTCGCCGACGCCGCCGCGACGCCCGAGAGGAGATGCCCTGGAAGGAGCTGGGCCTCAAGGCTGACGAGTACGACTCCATCCGCGAGCTGCTGGGGCGCCGTCCCACCAACGCCGAGCTGGCCATGTACTCGGTCATGTGGTCCGAGCACTGCTCCTACAAGTCCTCCAAGATCCACCTGCGCCAGTTCGGTGCCAAGACCACCCCCGAGATGCGCGAGTCACCTCCATGGTCGGGATGGGGAGAACGCCGGCGTCGTCGACATCGGTGACGGCTGGGCCGTGACCTACAAGGTCGAGTCTCACAACCACCCCAGCTACGTCGAGCCCCTACCAGGGGCCGCCACCGGCGTGGGCGGCATCGTGCGTGACATCATCTCCATCGGGGGCACGGCCGTGGCCGTCATGGACCAGCTGCGCTTCGGCGCCGTCGACCACCCTGACACCGCGCGCGTCGTCCACGGCGTGGTGGCCGGCGTGGGCACCTACGGCAACTCCCTGGGCCTGCCCAACATCGGCGGTGAGACTGAGTTCGACTCCTCCCTACCAGGAGAACCCGCTGGTCAATGCCCTGTGCGTGGGCGTGCTGCGCCATGAGGACATCCATCTGGCCAACGCCACCGGCGCCGGCAACAAGGTGAGTGCTCAGCCCGCACCGGTGGGGACGGCATCGGCGGGGACCCATCCTGGCCTCAGAGTCCTTCGAGGACGGCATGCCCCGCCAAGCGCCCCAGTGTCCAGGTGGGCGACCCTTCATGGAGAAGGTCCCTCATCGAGTGCTGCCTCGACCTGTTCGGCGCCGGGCTCGTGCTCGGCATCCAGGACCTGGGCGCCGCCGGCATCTCCTGCGCCACCTCCGAGCTGGCCTCCAACGGAGACGGCGGCATGCACGTCGACCTGGAGAAGGTGCTCCTGCAGCGACCCCACCCTGACCGCCGGAGAGATCCTCGCGAGCGAGTCCCAGGAGCGCATGATGGCCGTCGTCGCGCCCGACAAGCTCGAGGAGTTCATGGCAGTCATCGACAAGTGGGACGTCGAGGCCGCCGTCATCGGGGAGGTCAACGGCTCCGGCCGCCTGACCATCGACCACTTCGGGGAGCGGATCGTCGACGTCGACCGCGCACCGTGGCCCACGAGGGCCCCACCACGAGCGTCCCTACGCCCGTCCCGCCTGGCAGGACGAGCTCAACGCCGACACCACCGAGCGCCTGGCCCGCCCCGAGTCCGCAACCGAGCTCGCCGAGCAGGTACGCGCCGTCTCACCAGCCCCAACCAGGCCTCCACCGCCTGGGTGACCGACCAGTATGACCGCTTCGTGCGTGGCGACACCGCCCTGTGCCAGCCCGACGACGCCGGCGTCATCCGCGTCGACGAGGCCACTGGCCGCGGCGTGGCTATCTCCACCGACGCCAACGGCCGCTTCACCAAGCTCGACCCCGCCACCGGCGCCGCCCAGGCCCCCGCCGAGTCCTACCGCAACGTGTGCACCGTGGGCGCCCGGCCCCTGGCCGTCACCGCCGACTGCCTCAACTTCGGCTCGCCGGAGGACCCCGACGCCATGTGGCGGCTCGTCGAGGCCATCACCGGCCTGGCTGACGCCTGCGCCACCATCGGGCGTGCCGGTCACCGGCGGCAACGTCTCCCTCACAACCCCACGGCAAGGTCAGGGGCAGATCGACTCCTCGATCAACCCCACGCCCGTCGTCGGCGTCCTGGGCGTCATGGACGACGTGCGCCGTGCCAACCCCTCGGGCTGGCACGAGGAAGGACTGGCCATCATGGCCCTGGGTGCCACCGCCGACGAGCTCGACGGCTCGGCCTGGTCCCGCGTGGTCCACGACCACCTCGGCGGGCTGCCCCGCGCGTCGACCTCGACGCGGAGATGGCGCTCGGGCGGGTGCTGCTGGCCCTGAGCGAGGCGGAGGCCCGGCGGCGAGTCGCTGGTGCGCCGCCCACGACTGCTCGACCGGGCGGCCTCATCCAGACCCTCGTGGACTCCTGCCTGCGCTGCGGCATCGGCGCCAGCGTGGACCTGACCGCCATCCAGGAGGAGGCGTGGACGACTTACCGCCCTGTTCTCCGGGTCCGGGGCGCGCGATCGTCGCCGTGCGCGAGGAGCTCGTGCCCGCCGTGACCGCGGCCGCCGAGGCCGAGGACGTCGCCGTGGCGCGTCTGGGGACCACCGGCGGTGACCTGCTCGTCGTGGCCGGCAGTGACCCGTCTCTCCGACGGCGGAGCCGAGCGTCCCTCGTCCTGGACCTGGCTGAGCTGGGGCCGACGTCGAGGGCGTTCTGCCGGCGCTGTTCTGAGTCGCGTTCACCGACGGGACATTTCTCACGACCGGGGACGTTCGACGCCGTCGGGACGGGAATCTCTGTCCCCGGACGCGCAGGATGCCCCCGCCCGGAAGGACGCGCACCCGGCCGCTTGGAATGTCCCCGTCGGTCCGCCCTGTTGCCCCACGGCGTGCCCCTCCTGACTGCCTTACCGCGCCATCTCAGGTGTCGATGTGTGACGGTGGAGTGTCGCTGCGGAAACAAGCAGCACCACGGCCGGCAGGACGTTCACGAGGTAGAGCCAGGCGCTCGGGGTTGGACGCCTCTGCCATGACGAGGCAACTGATGTTATTTCTGTGTGCAGGGGTTGAGTTTTTGTGCACAGGGAGAGTCCGGGGTCGATGGCGATGTTCACTCGATACTTCCAGCCTCCAACGTTTCTCTCTTTGAAGAAGTTGATCCTGGGATGGCTGGGGTGGGTTGACTTCGAGGAGGGTTACTGTTCCCAGTCCCTCGATGTGGGCGCTTTCGCCGAGGCGCAGCTCATAGTCCTGCTCCGCCGCATAGAACGGTTTCCATGTCACCGTGCCAACCCATTCGTGGTTCCTGGAGTGCAATGGCCCTGGAGACAGCATCCCGTGTCTTGTGACAGGAGGGGGTAATGCCCCGCTGAGGTATTCTTCCTCGCCCCTCTGGGCGCCGTCGGGCAGGGAGGCGGTGGCGGTGCTCGGGTGGGTCCAGTACAGCCAGCCGGCAAGGCCGATCACCATGGCGAGGCAGACTCCTATGAATCCCAGGGAGGGCGCGTCGGGCTGTGACGCCATGCTTTCGCCGTCCACCCACCTGTGAGGCAATCGCCGCCACAGGGCCGCCCTCGCTTCTGACGTCGCTTTACTGTCGTCTGCCACGACCCACTCGCTTCGCTCAGTTTCAGGACTACGTTGTCGGAGGTTGGGGGCACCAATCAGGTGGTCATGTCTCCTGAATCAGGCGGATTTGGGGGCGCTGAGAACATCCGATGAAAAGGCACCCCTTGCAGTAAACGATACCGGCTTACCCCTTCTGCGGGCGTGAAATCCAGACGGATATCGCGGAGGGGCTGGGGAATGCGGCGAGCGACATCAGGTGATCGTGCCAAGGAGGCCGCAGGGTGCCGCGCGCGGCATGCTGTGCCAGTAGGTGGCCCGGTGCGGGGCCGGGCGCAGGATTGGGGCCTTGGTCCCTGCGTGCTTGCTGATCGGCAGATTAACTTTTGTGATGTTCCCTGATTCCCTGCAAGACTTCTCCCGAGGGCACGATGGCTGGTGCTTCCTGGGTGGGTGATTGGAGTGGTTCGTGATGGTGCTGCGGGTGGTGCCTGAGGAGCTGGCGCGGGTGGTGTCCTTGGCTGATGAGTGCTCAGCCACGGTGGGGTCGGTCAGTGTCGAGCCCGGCAGCGGCGGCGACCTGGGACCGGGGTGCTGGTGGCAGCCGCGGCGGCCTACGCCGCCGCCCCGCAGCGCCGGTGCTCGCGCCGGGGCTGCAGGCGCCGACCAGATCGCCGGTGGGGTCAAGTGCACGCCATGTCCGCCCCTGGCCGAGACCGATGAGTCCTCAGCCACTCAGTGCCCACAGCCTGATGAGCACTGGCGCAGGCGCGGGCGTGGGTGCGGGGGCGCGTGCCGGTCAGGGCCGTGGCGGCCTGGGAGCGGGACGATGAGCGCGGTGCCGGTTGGGCTACCCGGGTTGGCTGCGGTGATCGGCACCCGGGTTCCTGGTTCTCCTGGTGGGGTCAGGTCCCTCGGCGGCGTCCTGGCGCCGGTCGGGGGACACTGTCGGTGAGGGAGCGTCGCTGATGTCGTCGGCTGCTTCCTCGGCCCCGTCGTGGCAGGGGGTTAGTGCGCAGGCGTTTGCGGCTGCGGCCTCGTCGTTGAGTGGTGAGCTCTCCGGTAGGGGCCGGGGAGCTGGGGCGTGGGGCTGGTGTGATGGATGCTTATGCGGGGTGTCCTGGAGCGGGCTCATGGTATGGCTGCTGGAGCTGCAGGCTCAGGCGGCTCGGTTGCTGGTGACTTCGATTGCTAGTCCTGCGGCGGCTCCGGCCTGTCAGGTGGCGGCCACCGTCGTCACCACCACCTTTAACACCCTGCTGTCCACCGTCGACCTGGCCGCCGCCACCGCCGCCGCCTCACTCGGCACCACAGCCAGCGCCAACTCACGAAACGGGAACGGCGGAGCCATCGAAGGGGAAAGGCGATACACCGAGTTTTTCGGAGGAAGACAAGAAGCGACTGCGGAGCAGGCTGACGGCAAGGGCGACTGGGACCCCTGACGCCAACCAAGGCATCTTTGGCGACTGCTACCTCCTCGCTACGCTTCAGGGATACTCCCCGGACCGAGGAGGTCAGCAGTTCCTGCGCGACCAGGTTAGGTGGGACGACGCGAAGAACGCGTTCGTCGTCACCCTCTACGAGGACGGCAAGCCAATATACATCACCGTGGATGACTACTACTCGGAGGGCACCAAAGACGATCAGGGACGACCCACCCTCATGAGTATCTACGAACGCGCCTACGGCAAACGCTTTGGCTTCGAAGAGCTCGACAATGGCGGGAGTCCAGAAGAAGCGATGCACCAGATTCAGTACGGAAAGAATCGTACCCAAGACACCTGGGGCACTCCGACCTGGATCGGAATCCTCTCCCAAGAGAGGACCATAAGTACGACAAGAACGAATGGAACGACATCGAGCAATCGGTCAAGGACGGAAAACCTGTCGTTGCATACACGACTAATGGCGACTTTAGTAATGGCGAAACCGTTGACGCAGCCACCGACACCAATGATGATGGTAAAATCGACACCGAAAACAAAGGAAGCAACGGGGGGCCGGAAGATGAGACAGGTAAGCATAAAATTGTTGGGCATCACTCCTATACCGTCGTGGGCATTGACGACAAGTACGTCACTTTACGTAACCCTTGGGGAAAGAATGACACAAGCAACGGATATAACCACCCTCTGAGCGACAAAGATGACGGCTTAATTAGAGTCAGTCGAGAAGATTATGAAAAGTACTTCGCTAACACTACCATCGCAGAAGACCCTTGGTAGGGATAAGGGTCGCCACTTGCTCGGTGACGGAGGCGCGCTACAAAGCGTTGTCCACAAAAGTAGACACCATCCACATCCGCAATAACGACCGACCATCATGTAGGCGTTCAACATCGCGTCAATCAGTAGTTTTCTGCGACCGACCGCACGAAGAGGGAGTCGATGAAACCATTGAATGAGAGCCACAACAACGAAAAATCCCGAAACAGTAAAATCGCTGAACGTTGCCTCGATCAGGAAATCTGGGAAACGCTACCTAATGTCGGTCATCATTTGCGCGCTTACCGGATTTTCTATCACTGCAGTACTGGGTGTCGGCGCGTGGGCTTGGTGGAGCCGACCGCCAACAAGTGCGCCACTACCCGCAGGCATCGAGGAAGGTCACACGGTCTCCCTGGGGCGCTCCACACCACCTCCCTACACCGACGACGGGAAGCTGGAAGCGGGGCACATGCGTAGAGAGAACCACCAATGGGTCGGATCGCTACGCTGGACCCGAACGAATGAAGGTCCAGTCACCTATGACGTGCACCTCGGTGAAACTGTCCACATTGAAGGATTAGGCGCCGTAACGTTACTGCAGGTCAACCCGCCTCCACTCTTCTTTGGCGATCAACAGTCAGGTGGGTGGGACTACACGTTCAATATCAATCTCGCCCCAGGAACAACATTGTGTTGGAACGAGCACTCCTGCATTCAGTAGACAGGGAGGCTTATTCATAGGGGTGTTTGGGGTGTTTAAAGGAGGGGGGTGTGTCGCTGAGTAGGGTGGCGGCTTGCTCTTGAGAGAGTTTTGGTGTCTTAGCCAACTCAACCAAGAACAAACCGCCGTCATGAATAGTAGCACGAGGATCACTCGCGGCGAGGTTGTGGACCTGTGCGAGACCATTCACGCCGCGAGTTCCGACCCTGCCGGCGTTCGGGGCGAGGGTGCTGGGGCTGTACCTGTGCGTGCGCCTGACACTGACGTACCTGAGGCACAACCTGCCCCAGGGGCTTCTCGCCGAGGTCTACGGCGTCTCGCAGGCCACCGCCTCCCGAGTCATCACCGCCTACACACCCCTGATCGCCCGGGCTTTGGAAGTCAGTGCGCCGACTGTGGAGGACCTGGATCCCACCGTGCAGCTGATCGTCGACGGCACCCTGCTTCAGTGCTGGTTCAGTGCTGGTCCTGGGCCGACCACCCCGAGCTGTACTCCGGCAAGCACCAGACCGCCGGAGTGAACGTCCAGGTCGCCTGCACCCTCACGGGCCACCTGGCGTGGGTGTCCGACCCCCACGACGGAAGGGTCCACGACACCGAGGCCCTGCGCCGCTGCGGACTGCTTGACGTGCCACCCGCCGACTTCCCGGAAGGGGCGTCACCACCGCAGCACATCGGCGACAAGGGGTATATCGGGCTGGGAATGATCACCCCCAGGAAAAAGCCCGCGAACCTACCGCTCCACCCCGATGACAAGGCCTGCAGCACCACCGTCAACCAGGTCCGCCACAAGACCGAACGAGTCATCGCCAACATCAAGACCTGAAGAGTCCTGCACACCGGCTACAGAAGACCACCAGAAACCTTCCCGGAAACCATCACAGCCACCCTCGGAATCATATTCACCTACACCCCATGAATAAGCCCTCAGGGGTGTCGCCACAGAGTGCAGTCCGCACTCAACCCAGATCTGCACTGGTGTGAACCCTGGAACCCCTGCTGAACCCGCGAAGGCGACTGGCCGTCACTGAACTCGCCTCATCCAGGGACGCCTCTGTTCAACACTGCGCTTCTAGCACCCGTTCCCAGGAAGGAAAACGGTCATGGTCGAGATGCAGCTCGCTCACGAGGGGTCCGTGGGTCCTGACGCGGCGATCTCCCCTCAAGGTGTTGACCGGATGGGGTGCCGAAGGAGGCGCTCTTTGGGGCGCCGTCGGAGTCGTCATCGTGCTCACGCTCCTATTGGGTCTAGGTGGTTGGCTGTGGTGGACCCGGCCGGGCACCACCAGCGTTGCTGTACCCGCGGAGGTGGGAAGGGGTGATGATATCGCTTGATGGGTCGATTCCGGCTCCTGAGACCAAGGTCGGGAGGCTAGAGACCGGTGGTATGCGTTCTGAGGGTCATCAGTGGATCGGTTCGGTGCGCTGGACCCCCAAGGGAGGAATCCGGCCAAGTATGAGATGCACCTGGGTGAGAGCATCCACATCGACGGCCTGGGCACAGTCACCCTCCTTGCTGTCAACCCACCGCCCCTGATCCTTCAGGAAAAAGAAGGTGGGTGGACGACGCGAGCCCATGTCGTACTTGACTCCGAACTGCACTGGTGTGAACGCTGGGATCCCTGCTGAACCCATCAAGGCAACCGGGCTTCATGAAGCTTGCTTCAATGGTGACGGTTCTGTCCAACGCTGTGCCTTGATAATTCCCCTCCAAGAAGGAATTGGTCGTGACTAAGACACCTCCCTCCCATGAGGGTCCTGCAGGCACTGCTGTGGTGCCCGCCTCCTCCTCACGGTGTTGACCGAGTGAGGGCGCCGAAGGAGCGCGCTCTTTGGGGCGCCGTCGGAGTCGTCGTCGTACTCGCGCCCTACTGGGTTTAGGGGTTGGCTGTGGTGGCTTCGTTCGGGCATGGCAGGCGCTCTCAGCCGACCGCAAGCGCGCCTCCGCCACTCACGAGTACCTCCCTTCCGTCCGGTGTTGAGAAAGGTGACCTAGTGTCTCTTGGTGGGTCCATCCGGCCTAAAAGGACGGACAAAGGAACGCTGGAATCGGCTGGCATGCATGTCGAGCAGAATCAGTGGGTCGGCTCAGTGCGATGGAGGCCCAAAGGAGGAGGCAGTCAGGTATGAGATGCATCTGGGTGAGAGCGTCCATATTGACGGCCTGGGCACCGTCACACTCGTTGCCGTCACTCCTCCGTCCACATCCCCGCCCGATAAGAGCAAGACCGGCGGAGCAAGAGAAAGAGTTCACGTCAACGTCAACCTCGACCCCGGAATCAATGGTGCAGGCCGTCAGACTCGTGCTGAACCGATGAAGGTGTCTCGCCCTCACGAACTCATCTGAGAGCGGAGGGGCTGCAGACGGTGCCATGGCTGGATCCTGTCAATGCGCCCACCGTGTATCAACCAGTGGTTAGCCTGGAGGATGATCGATCATGCCTCTGTGAGTGTCAGTGACCCGGCGGCCTCGAAGGCCTTTCTACGAGGCGGCCCTCGTGCCGCTGGGCTACCGCGTGGTCATGGAGTTCGGGCCCGTCACCGGGCTGGGTGGGCCGACGCCCGGCGCGTCGGAGGACTCCCCGGTCCATGCGGACCTGTGGCTGGCCCCGGCGGAGAACCCGACGCCCTGCCATATCGCGCTGGCGGCGGCGTCGACGGCGCAGGTGGACGCCTTCCATGAGGCGGCCCTGGCGGCGGGCGGTACCGACAACGGCGGTCCCGGCGAGCGCCCGCACTACCACCCCGGCTACTACGGGCCTTTCGTCCTCGACCTCGACGGCAACAACCTCGAGGCCGTCTTCCACGGCGTCGGCGACTGAGTGCCGACGTGCGCCTCCCCTCCGCCGCGTGAGCCCGACGTCGTCGGGGACATTCCTTACGGCCGGGGACGTTCGACGCCGTCGGGGACGGGAATCCTGTCCCCGAACGCGCGGGATGCCCCCGGTCGGAAGGGCACGCACCCGGCCGCGCGGAATGTCCCCGTCAGCGTTGGTGGCTGGGCCGGAGGTGGTGGGGCAGAGGCCGGCGGTCTGGGCGTGATGGAGGGACGACGACGCAGTGGTGAGGTAGCGGTGGCGGGCTCACGCAGTGCCTGAATCGACATCAAGGCCGCCCCGGCGACAGCGACCAATAATTCTTCGGACATCTCGGGAAGATATCGACGTGGCGGGTGAGCCGGATGTGGCCGATGGAGCAACGCCCTCCGCCCCCGCCCGAACGGGCCGCGGTGGCGCGAAAGAGGGTGCCTCAGCGTGTCGTACACCCGGCGTGGCGCCCTCTCAGCCCTGGATTTTGCCAGATATCACTCAGGGTAACTGCTCGCAATCGGCTCAAGATGCCGCAGATACCTTGCAGAGATCTCTAGACTTCAACCATGACTGTGCCTTCAGAGACCTCGGCGACGATCGACCCTCGTGAGGTGTCACTGTATGCCGGCCACTTCGACGCGCTGTGGGGTGTGGCCTGAGCCCGGATGGCACGCGGCTCTGTCCGGATCGCACGACGGCACGGCCCGGGTCTGGGACGCGAACCGCGGTACCGAGCTGTTCGCGCTGGCCGGCCCCAGCCTCGTCCATCAGCGCAGTGGCCTGGAGCCCCGATGGCACGCGGCTCCTCACTGCGGCGGAGGACCACAGCGTCCGCGTCTGGGACGCGACCACCGGCGCCGACCTGCTGACCCTGGGGGTCGGTGGCTCCCGGCGTGGGAGGGGCGGTGGCCTGGAGCCCCGACTCCACCCGCATCCTCCCACCAGCTTCGACGACGCCTCGGCCCGCATCTGGGACGCCTCCAGCGGTCAGGTGGTGCGCACGCTGTCGGGACACACGGAGCACCTCACCGCGGTGTCACTGGAGCCCGGACGGGACCCGCGTGGCCACTCGCCTCCGACGATGGCACCGCCCGGATCTGGGACGTCACCACCGGTACCGAGCTGCCGCGTGTGGGCCCCATGGCCTTCGTGGGACGCGGCGCCACCATGGGACCCGACGGCCGGCCGACCCACGTCGGTCCGATCGAGCCGATGACGGGCCTGTCATGGAGCCCGGACTCGCGCCGCATCATCACCGCCTTCGACTCGGCCGAGCCCCGGGTCTGGGACGCCGCCACCGGCGAGGAGGTCCTCAGCCTCCACGGTCGCGAACGCCGCTGGCAAGCGTCGTCTCCTGGAGTCCCGACGGCAGTCGCATCATCACCGACGACATCTCCGGCACCACCGCCCACATCTGGGACGCCGCCACCGGCGAGAGCTGCTCGGTCTGCGCGGCCACACGCAGTGGGCCTGCGCCCTGGCCTGGAGCCCGGACGGAACCCGCGTGGCCACCGGCTCGCACGACGACACCGTGCGCGTCTGGGACGCCGCCACCGGCCAGACCCAGCTCGTCCTGGGGGCTGGCAACTCCGTTGAGACCGTCTCCTGGAGCCCTGACGGCACCAGGCTCACCATCGGCGCCAAGACCGGCGGCAACCGCGTCTGGGACGCCACCACCGGCGAGCCGCGGCTCACGGTGGACAACGGCGCCAGGGAGCTGAGCGGGTCGTCTGGAGTCCGGACGGCACCCGCCTGGCCACCTCCTCCTACCCTCTCACCGCGCGTCCTCATCCTCGACACCTCCACCGGTGACGTCGTCCAGGCCCCTGACCGCAGGGGAGGACGACGTCAACGACATCGCCTGGAGCCCGGACGGCGAGCGCATCCTCACCGGCCTGGGGGACGACCGCGCCGCGATCTGGGATGCAGCCCGCGGCGAGCGCCTCCTCACCCTTGAGGGACACAGCGACATGATCACCTCGGTCGCCTGGAGCCCCAACGGTCAGCGCGTCCTGACCGGTTCCCAGGACAGGACGGCCCGCATCTGGGACGCCACCACCGGCGAGGTCGTCCACACCTACACCGGCAACTGGGTGCGCGACGTCGTGTGGACGCAAGGAGGCCCTCGCGTCGTCACCGGCAGCGCCGACGGCGCCGCCCACGTCTGGGACGTCATCACCTCCGGCGAGCTCGTGACATTGCGCGACGATGCCGCCATGGTCCGCTCCTACGCCTGGAGCCCCGACGGCACCCGGGTGCTGGCCGGCTTCGACGACGGCGTCGTGCGCGTGTGGGACGAGGTCTCCGGCAAGATCGTCCTGTCCCTGGCCGGCCACCGCTTCGGCGTCACCGACGCGCAGTGGAGCCCCGACGGCACGCGGATCCCTCACCGGCTCCGAGGACGGCACCGTGCGCCTGTGGGACGCCATCACCGGTGAGATGACCGGGCTGTTCCCTGTAGCTTCCTGCCCGACGGAGGGGTCGCCATCCTCGACGCCCCTCCCTGAGCCTGCGCTCGGGCCCCGGGAGGTCTGGGACTCACCTCAGCCGCCCCGAGATCCTCGCCGGACAGCTCACCCGCGTGGGCGTGGGAACGCGCCAGTACCTCAACTCCGCCCCGCTGCCCGGGGTCGTCGTGAGCCGGCTCCGGCTGGGTTGGCCGACGAGGAGTCGACGACGCAGGAGCGGCCGAGGCGCCCCAGGTACCTGAGACCACCGAGCCCTCCGAGGCGCCGGAGGCCGTTGCACTCGGTGATTCCGCTGATGCTTCCTCTGCACCCACGGAGCAGGGCGGCTGAGCCCGTTCCGGCCGAGTCCGGTGCTGCTGGGAGCAGCCCTGTCGGCTCCCAGCCCACTGAGGACGCCCCCGCTGGGGCGGGGAGCCGCCGGTGCTTGCACGGCGAGCCTCTCATCGAGGACGCCTCCGTTGGAGACACAGGCCCCTGCAGGTCGAGGAGCCCGCCTCCGTCGAGACCGAGAAGACTGTGAGCCCGCACCAGTCGCCGCCCCCGGAGGCGGAGGACCCGGCCACTGCTCACCAGGGCCCCTGGCACGCGGCGGCGACCGCCCACACGCCGGCCGAGGCCGCTGCTGGTCCCGACGCCGTCGAGCAGCCGGTCGCGCAGGCTGCGACCGAGCCGGTCGCCCGCTCCGACGGGGAGACCTTCTCGTCCAGCCCTTCCCTGTGGACCAGGGCCTCGTGGATGGCGAGGTGAGTGCGCCGGCCGTGACGCCGTCTCCGATGGTTGAAATGTCGCAGTCCGTGCCAAGCCCCGCAGAGACCAACGAGGAGGCCGGCGCTCAGGCGCCCGCCATCCCGGTGCCTGAGACGAGCTCGGCCGACATCGCGCGCCGAGCCCGGCACGCCGCCGCCACCGCTCAGACCCCGGCAGAGTCTGCCCCGGAGCAGGTCGTCGAGGACGGTGCCGACGCGGCCGCGCACGCCGAGTCGGAGCCGGCCCCGCCGACCCAGGTGGTGAAGTCCTCCGGGACGGCCGAGTCCGCCTACGAGCCGGTGGCGATTCCCGCCGTCGAGCATGCCGGTGGTGAGCCCGTGGCCGCCCCCACCGGTGAGACCGTCGCCCCCGACCAGGACGAGGCTCGCCCCGACCCCGGCCGACGCCACCGACCACGAGGGGCGATGAGACCGCCCTCGACCTCTCCAAGGAAACCCGGCAGACGCAGAAGGAGGCCCCCGAGGTCGCGGCATCCGTCGAGGCGACGGTACCGTCCGTCGCGGAAACCGCTGATGCCGCGGACGCTGCGGGCCAGGCCGAGGCGACCGACGCCGCCGATACGGTGGTGACCTGAGGCATGGTGACCTTCGCAGTGCTGGGGCCGCCCCGCGCCGACTCTCCTCAACGCCTGAGGGGCTATGCGGTCCAGGAGACGCCGAGCGAGCAGTCCCCGTCGAGCGCCCTGGACAGCCAGGAGACCCCGGAGAGGTCTCAGACGCACGCGGAGGCTGAGAATACGGGAGGCTGAGGAGGTCGCCGAGGCCCCGCAGACCGCCGAGGAGGCGCCGGTTGAGCTGATCGGGTCCCGCTGAGCCGGCTGAGCCGACCCCGAGCCCTGGGGAGTGAGGAGCTGCGCCAGCGGATCTCACCGAGGTCCAGGAGTTCGTCGCCGCCATCGCACGCCGTGACGTCAACGAGCTGGCGAGCCGCCACGGCATCGCCGGCAACGACCTGGCCGGCCTTGATGAGCAGCTGGCGGGCCTTTCCTCTTCTGCTTCGGACCTGACCCTCTACCCCGTGGAGCAGGCCGACGACTACGTTGACGGCCACCACCGTCTGGACCTCAGCGAGGCTGGGAGGGCGGCGGCGTCGTCATCAGCAGCGAGCTGTGGGCCCACGAAGCGACCACAGGTGCGCGCCTCGTCGCCTCACTGGAACCCCATGGGGATCTATCCTCTCGACTTCCGCAACGTGAGTATGTGAGTCGTCTCCTGCGCGCCTACCCGGCGCCCGGCTAGCTCGAAGTGCGTCCCCGTCCGGCAGGTTCGAGGGACGCACTCGGTTCTTCGAGCGGGCCAAGAGGGAGACGGGATCGCTTACGAGCGGAGCCGGCGGACATGTGCCGCTGTGAACCGCACAGACTGCCCGCCGTCAGTGTTATCCACCGAGAGGGACGTCTGTGTCGACGGCGCAGTACCCGGCACGGGCCCGTGTCGCCCGCCTGGGCAGTGCACATCTTTGACCATGTCGGGACTGGTGTGGGCCAGCCTGGCCATGCTCGCCACCATCAACCCCAACCGGAAGATCACGTGGATGTGGGTCTGGCTGCTCGTCGCCCTCGTCGTCGACGGCGTTGACGGCACCCTGGCCCGGCGCGCCAGGGTCTCCGAGATCATCCTGGTCTGACGGCGGCATCGTGGACATCGTCGTCGACTACCTCACCCTGGACGTTCATCCCGGCGGTCTTCATGTACGTGGCCCTGCCGATGGGGGGCAAACCGGTGGCCAGGCCTGCTCATGGCCCCTCATCCTGAGCTCTGTCGATGTTCTGCTACGCCAACAAGCAGTGGAAGTCCACTGACTACTACTTCGTGAGGCTTCCCGGCCGCCTGGAACATCGTGAGCCCTCATGTTCTACGTGCTGCAGACCCCGGCGGTCATCAACATCATCACGTCACCCTCGTCTTCGTGGTGCTGACCCTGGTGCCCACCCACCACGCGCACCCGGCACGCGTCAGCGCTTCCGCGCCCTCAACATCGGCGCGGTGGTGGTGTGGTTCCTGGCCACCCTGCTGGCTGGTGGCGATCTACACCCTGCGGCCGCTCAGCCTGGTCGCCGTCATCGTGGTCTCCGGCGGGTGGTTCCTGCTCGCCGGGGTCAGCTGCGCCTGCGCGGGGCCGAGTCGGAGGCACAGCCCTCCGGACCCGCCCCAACCCGCCCTAGCTACTCGATAGCGACCGTACCGCCTGCAGGTCGCGGAAGCGGCGCCCCGGTGGAGACGACTCCGACTCAGCCGACCCGTGTCGCGCGCAGGGCCTCGGGTCACAGCCACGTCACGCAGCCAGCGACCGCCCTCGAGTAGGAAGGTGGCGAGCACCAGGCCGATGACCACCATGCGACAACCTAGCCGGGTAGTGGTTGCCGTGCCCGTCGTCGCCGGCCAGGAAGAAGTACACGTAGGGGCGCTACGAAGGTGATGAGGGTGACGAGGAAGCCGGCGAAGCGGATGCGACGCCGTCGACCCGCCACCATGGCGATGATCCCCACGTGTGGGGCGCAGCGGTGACGATATCGATAGTCCACAGCCCAGGGGTTGCCGCGAAGCTGGGGCGTAGACGGCCGGAAGCGCCCGCAGCGGGAGTAGATGAATACCGTCGCGTAGGCGAGGAAGCGGGGCTGTGCAGCAGCCCGGACGATACCGGCGCGCGGCACCAGGTCCACCTTCGCCTCCTGCAGGGCCGCCAGGGTGTGCCGGGAGACCCGCAGAGGGTCCGTCCCTCCAGGACGGTGCGCAGGTAGCTGATCTGTCTCAGGCGTCCTGGTGGCCCAGTCGTCCAGGAGATGGCGAGGGGCTCACGGCGACGACGACGGTGCCTCACTCTCATCGGCCCTGTCGGTCTGAGGGGCCTCGATGTCCTCGGGCGCCTCCGGGAGGCGATGTGGACGAGGTGCTCGCCCAGGACCATCCGCGCAGCTCCAGGCGCCCCTGAACCTCGCTCAGCCACAGGCGCTGCCCGTGCTCAACGGCCAGGGACAGCGCGTGCCCCAGAGCCCAGCCGTGCTCGTCGGGCGCCAGAAGCTCTTGGGTTGGAGATCTGTGCCAGCTCGGGCACCTCGGCGACGTTGAAGCGCGTCAGGTCGCCGACGATCGATCGACGGCCGCCACCATCCGCAGGACCTCGGGGTCCAGGACGTGGCGCCGGGTGACGGGCAGCTCGGTGACGGAGCGCAGAGCCATGACATCCATCACGGAGGAGTGGGAGGTAGGGGTGTGTTCGGGCATTGGGATGAGCCTAGAGGGAGCGGGGTGCCCGTTAGTGCATCCTGTGAGTCGATACGGCTCACTCTTCACTCAGGAGGAGGGCCTTCATCCTGCCCCGGTGCTGACGCCAGCGGCGTAGTCGGGACCGGGTGGGCACAAGGGTCGGTCGAGGGCCTAGGGTGGGGTCATGGGCACTCACGGAATCCCTCCGGCACCGCCCGGCCGGCGCAGCGGCCCGGGACTGCTCGTCGTGGCTGGAGCGGGCTCATCGGATCCCGCCTGGCGGATGTGGCCCGGGACAGTGGCTGGAGGATCCGGATCCTCCACCGCAGCGGACCGGGCAAGGCGCCGCGGAGGGCATTGAGGTCGATGCCTCCGGTAGGGAGCACGCCTGGTGGGCTCCCGCCAGGCGTCTCCTGGCACCCGGTGCCCTGGAGGAGCCGGGGCCGTGGTGTGCCCTGTCGGGCGCCCCGATCGCGCCGCGCCCCTGGACGCCGGCGCGCCGTCGCGCGCTGGCGGCCTGCGCCTTCCACCACCGCCCTCATTGCCCGGGTCGCCGCGGGCCTGCCCCGGCGGGCGGCCCGAGGTCTTGCTGAGCGGATCGGCCACCGGCTTCTACGGGATCGGGGCGATGAGATCCTCACCGAGACCTGCGGCCCGGGTGAGGATTCCCTGTCTGAGCTGTGCCGGCGTTGGGAGGCCGCTGCGGGTCCGGCGGCGCGGGCCGGGCTGCGCACGGTCCAGTCCCGCACGGGCCTGGTGGTTAGCCCTCAGAGCGGACTGGGCAGGATCCTCGGCGCCGCCTACCGGGTCGGGGCAGGGCCCGGCTCGGCCGCGCGCGACCAGTGGCAGCCGTGGATCGGGTTGGAGGATGCCGCGGCCGGTCTCTCCTGGGCCATCGAGCACGACGACGTCCACGGGCCGGTCAACCTGACCGCGCCCGAGCCCCCTGCGCAACCGCGACCTCCACCGGCTGCTGTCCCTGCGCCTGCGGACCCGCCCTCGCCGGCGGTGGTGCCCCAGATCCCTGCTGGACCGGGTGGAAGGGCCGGGGCGGCCGGCGGTACCGGAGGCATCGGAGGCATGCTCGCCGAGCTACTCGGCGCCTCTAGCGCGCGGTTCCACAGGCGCTGCTCGCCTCGCGATTCCGCTTCACTGCGCCGGATGCGGCCTCGATCTGGGGACTCGGCGCCCTGACGCCCGCCCCGGTGCCGGTCGGTCTCGCGCCCTGCCGTCAGGCGCGGGCGATGACCTGCCGTGCACGACGACGAACCAGGCGTCCTCGCTGCCACCACTGCCGCCACGCCTCGGCCATCGTCTCCAGGTCGGCGCGTCCGCCAGCCCCAGCCTCGACGGCCTGCGGCCCGAAGGAGGTCAGGCACCGCTGCGCCCAGGTCTCCGACTGCCAGGCCCGGTCGGCGGGCGTGGCGTAGCACCAGGTGGCGGCCGAGGCCGTCACGTCGGTGAAGCCCGCAGCCCGCCCCAGGACAGCAGTCGGCTCCCGGCGTCGGGCTCGCCGCCGTTGGCCCGGGCGGTGGCCATGTAGACCGAGCGCCACTGCTCCGGGCCCGTCAGGCCGGGGAACCAGGTCATGGCGGAGTAGACGGCGTCGCGCACGGCCACGATCCCCGCCGGGGCGGGTGAGACGGCGCATTTTCGGCCAGGGCGCCCACCGGGTCCGTGAGGTGCTGGAGGACCTGGTGGGCGTGGACGATATCGAAGGAACCGTCCTCGAAGGGCAGGGCCGTGACGTCCCCGCGGGCCAGCCCCACCTGCTCGGACAGGCCCCGTTCGCTCAGCGTCGCCCGAGCAGCCTCCAGGGCGCCGGCCGCGGCATCCAGGGCGACGACCCGTCCCGGGGCGACGTGCTCAGCGAGGTCCGCGGTGATGGACGCCGGTCCGCAGCCGACATCGAGCGAGATCCATTCCCGCCTTGAGGTGAGGAAGCAGGTAGGCGGCCGAGTCCGTGGCGCCGCGCCGCGAGTGCGCGAGCTGAGCACCGGCGCGCTGTGGCCGTGGGTGTAACGCGCCATCCCGGCTGAATCGTCCGAAAGCTGTTCACTGTTCATATCCCGATCATCCGGGAATGTGATCTGTGCTGCGTGAACGTCCGGAATGTGGCCTTCGCTACGGCATATTCCTCCGGATCGCGAGATGTTTCGTCTCAGTGAACGTCTCGGTGGAAGTCTTCTCGCGGCGCCGCGGCGACCGGCCAGGTGCCGAGCTTATTCCGCTCAGGGCGAAGGAGTCCCCCATGCAGGACGTTGTCGAGAAGGTCTATGAGCAGGTTGTGGCCCGCAAACCGTGGAGAGGTCGAGTTCCACCAGGCCGTCCACGAGGTGCTGGACTCCTCGGTCCCGTGATCGCCAAGCACACTCACGCCGAGGGCGCCCTCCTGAGCGCATCGTCGGCCTCGAGCGTCAGATCATGTTCCGGGTTCCGTGGGTCGACGACGCCGGCCAGGTCCACGTCAACCGCGGCTTCCGCATCGAGTTCAACTCCGCCCTGGGCCCCTGCGGGGCGGTCTGCGCTTCCACCCTCGGTCAACGCCGGCATCATCAAGTTCCCTCGGCTTCGAGCAGATCTTCAAGAACGCCCTCACCGCCCAGGGCATCGGCGGCGGCAAGGGCGGTCTACCGACCCGCACGGCCGCTCCGACGCCGAGGTCATGCGCTTCTGCCAGTCCTTCATGACCGAGCTGTCCCGCCACATCGGCCCGTCCACCGACGCCCGCCGGCGACATCGGCGGGCGGCCGCGAGATCGGCTGCACGTTCGGCCAGTACAAGCGCCTACGGAACTCCTACGACGCCGGTGTCCTCACCGGTAAGTGGTCTGGCCTGGGAGGCTCCCTCGTGCGCACCGAGGCCACCGGCTACGGCGCCGTGCTCTTCGCCCAGTCCATGCTCGCCACCAGGGGTGAGTCCTCGAGGCAAGAAGGTCATCGTCTCCGGTGGCGGAAACGGGCGATCTACGCCATCGAGAAGGCCCAGCAGCTCGGCGCCATCCCCATCACCTCTGCCGACTCCTCCGGCTACGTCGTCGACGAGGCGGTGGACCTCGAGCTGCTCAAGCAGATCAGGAGGTCGAGCGCGGTCGCGTGGCCGACTACGTCGAGCGCCGCCCCGGCGCCCGCCTCGTGACCGGCGGCTCCGGTGTGGACGTCCCCGGCGACGTCGCTGCCCTGCGCCACCCAGAACGAGCTCGACGGCGACGCCGCGAACACCCTGCTGCGGGGCGGCTGCGTGGTCTCCGAGGGGCCAACATGCCCTCCACCCCGGAGGCCGTCGAGGCCTTCCAGAAGGCCGGCATCCTCTTTGTCCCGGTAAGGCTGCCAACGCCGGTGGCGTGGCGACCTCCGCCCTCGGAGATGGAGCAGAACGCCGGCCGCACCTGCTGGGACTTCGCCATCGCCGAGGCCAAGCTGACCGACATCATGGCCGACATCCACGACTCCTGCGTCGCCGCGGCCGAGGAGTACGGCCGCCCGGCGACTACGGGCGTCTGGCGCCAACGCGGCCGGTTTCACCCGCGTTGCCGATGTCATGATCGCCCACGGCATCGTCTGATGCCTGGCTGATCGGGCTCGCGCCCCTTTGAGACGGCGTCCGCCACCTCCTCTCGAGGTGGCGGACGCCGTCGTTGTGCCGTGGGAGGGGGTGGGATCGGCGCTCGGACAACCATCCGCGTGGCTCGCTCTCACCGCGCCGCTGCTGTGGAGAAACCTCCCGACGGCGCTGACGGGCACTGTTGCGGGCACGAGTGCTGGTGATGAACGTCAGTGAATTTCCGTGAAAATATGCCCCGTGTCGCGCGGTCACATACGGTTGGATATGTTCCTCTCCTCATCTTTTCCCGGGTCACCATCCTCCGCCTGACAAGGAACGACATGCGACTGCACCACGTGGGCCGTCAGGTCGGCGCCGCATGTGCGCGCTCACCTGACAGCCCTCAGTCCTTTCCCGCTCACCCTGACCGCCGGTGCCGACGAACCGGCCACGCCGGCAGACGCTCCAGCCGCCGGTACCACCACCATTGACCTGCTGGGCATCACCGATCCGCACACACATCTCCGTACCACTCCAGACGGACCGCAACACCGGGCAGACTTCCGTCGAGGACCCCAGCGCCGTCACGCTGGCCTGCGAGGTCTCCGCCGCCCGCGCCGCCAACCCCAACACTGTGTTCCGTACTCCGCCGGCGACTCCGTGGGTGGATCGGCCTGTGTCTCCTCCATCCTTCAGGACCGCCCCACCATGGAGACGCTCAACGCGATGTCCCTGGACGCCTCCGCCCTGGGCAACCACGAGCTCGACCAGGGCCTGACCGACCTGGAGACACGCATCCTGCCCCGCCTCCAACTTCCCGATCCTGGCCGCCAACGTCTCTCGGCTCGGCTCTGAGCGCCGAGGGTGGCGGCAAGGGAGTCTTCATCAAGGAGGTCGGCGGCGTGCGCGTCGGCTTCGTCGGCGTCGTCACCGATGAGCTTCCCCACCCTCGTGTCACCCTCGGCACTGTCCACCCTCACCCTGAGCCCAGCGGTCGCCTCCGCCAACGCCCGAGCCGCCGAGCTCAAGGACGGCGATCCCGCCAATGGTGAGGCCGACGTCGTCGTCGTGCTCAGCCACGAGGACGCCGCCGCCACCGCCACCAGCTTCGGCGGGAGCGTCGACGCCGTCTTCTCGGACACACCCACGTGCCCTTCGCCCAGACCGTCACCGGTGCCGAGGGCAACCAGATCGCCGTCGTCCAGGGCCGACCACTACGGCTGGGCGCTGGGCCGCATCCGTCTCAGCTGACGGCCCCGCCAGCCGGAAGACCTCAGTGGTCAGCGCCGACAACAGCGACCTGCGCAGCTCGAGCTGCACCACCGACGCCTCACGGCGTCGCCGGATCGTGTCCCAGGCGGAAGGACTCCGCCACCGAGGGCGGCAAGCCACTGGCCAAGATCGGATCGGACTTCCTGCGCGGCTCCGGACGGCACTGGCCCCGGCGCCAACCAGGCACCGAGTCCACCGCCTCCAACCTCATCGCCGAGTCCTTCCGCAGCTGGCTCGCCACCGACATCCAGCCGGCCGGCTCCACCCGCTACGTGGGCATCGTGAACGCCGGCGGTGTGCGCGCCGACCTCGCTCTACGCCGCCTCCGGCTCGGAGGGTGACGGCGTCCTGACCTCCGGGGAGGCCTACACCGTCCAGCCCTTCGGCAACGAGATGGCCTACACGACGCTCACCGGCGCCGAGCTGAAGGCCCTGCTGTCCCAGCAGTGGCAGCCCGGCTCCAGTCGTCCAGTCCTCACCCTGGGGCTGTCCAGCAACGTCGACGTCCTCACCGAGGCCACCACCGATGCCGCTTATGGGGGCGAGGACGGAGCCGCCCCCGCGATCCGCGAGATCCTCGTCGACGGCAAGCCGCTGGCCGACGGCGACAGTGTCGTCGTCGCCTCCAACTCCTTCCTGCTGGCGGGAGGCGACGGCTACACCGTCCTGAAGGACAAGCCCTCGACCAACACCGGCGTCCTCGACCGCGACGTCACCTCCTGCCTGGCCTCCTCGGCGACCAGCCCGTCAAGGCCAGACTACTCCAAGCGGCAGACCGGGATGACCGTGGGACCCGTGTACATCAGCTCAGGCGGCGCGCGCAGCACCGACATGGTCTCAGTGACCCTGGGTCCCTGGCCTCACCAACGCCTCCGAGCAGGCCGCCGGCGCCGGCGCGTAGCACGAGCGCGGGAGCAGGAGATCCTGACCAGGACCTCGACCTCACCGTCGACCCCGCCGGCCCGACCACCGGGCGGGTCGACTTCAACCTCACGTTCCCGGATGACGCACCCACGCGTGCCTGCCGCACGGTCCAGGCCGCCACCCTGCCGCTGGGCCACCGTCGAGGACCCTCGATGCCGCAGGCGCGGTTCTCAATCGCTCTCGGTCGAGATCGAGGGTGAGGCTGCGGACGACCCGGTGCGGACACCGGTGCCAGCACGGCAGGGGGTGCAGGCACGGCAGCGGACGAGGCCGGCGGCGGGGCGACGTCCACCCGCGGCCGGTCGTGATGCTGATGAGGCGTCCGTGGGTGGCGGCACCGGGCCATCCGCCGGGAGCGGCGCGCCGCCCGCAGCCGCTGCTCCTGAGGCCCGTGGTGGCAACGGCGCTCAGCCGGTCGGTGGCTCGGGTGGTTGGCCGCTGGCCCGCACAGGTGCGTCCCTGGGTGCAGGCGTCGTCGCCCTGATCCTCATCGTCGGCGGCTACCTCATCCTGCGCCGCAGACGGCAGGTCGACTGACGTGGATTGACGCGCGCCGAGGTGGTCTCACACCGAGCTGCTGCAGCGACGCGCGAATCGACGCTCGTGCCCGTCGCCCTCACCAGGGGTGGCGGGCGCGAGTGCTGAGTGGTGGTGTCGGCGGCGCCCGTGGGGCGGACCCTGTTCTCAAAAACAACTCTATAGATTGTGTTGCCAGAGTCACAAAGGGGTGGACATGAATGTCTGAACGGACATACTCTTACGTTTGTTCAAACATGAAAAGTCGAAGAGGTGTCCGAACGGGCGTCTCTGTCGATGGCACCGACCTCAGGGGGTGAACATGCGCATCGAGGACAGGCACCGCCAGATCGTGGAGCAGGTGCGCGGTGCGGGGCGGGTTCTCGTCACCGAGCTCGCCGAGCACCACGACGTCACCCCTGAGACGATCCGTCGTGACCTGACCGCCCTGGACCGCAGCGGCGCCTGCGCAAGGTCCACGGTGGCGCCATCCCCGCCCCGCCCTGCCGGAGACCGGCGTGACCCAGCGCGAGCAGGTCACCCGCGATGCCAAGCAGGCTATCGCCCGCGCCGCCCTGGCGCGGCTCGCACCGAAAACCCGGCACCACCCTCCTCATCGACGCTGGAACCACCACCGGGTCGCTCGCCCGCCTCCTGCCGGGCGACAGCGACCTGACCGTCATCACCAACTCCGTCCTGACCGCCGCCTCCCTGGCCGCCGCCGGACGTGCCGGGTGCGGATCCTGGGCGGCCAGCTGCGCGGACTCACCCAGGCCGCCGTCGGCCCCGAGGCCGTCGAGGCCCTGTCCACCCTGGTCGACGTCGCCGTCCTGGGCGCCAACGGCCTGAGCGCAGCCACGGGTTGTCCACGCCCGATCCCGACGAGGCCACCGTCAAACGCGCCATGGTGCGCAGCGCCCGCCAGGTGGTGGCCCTGGTCGACTCCACCAAGATCGGCCAGGGAGCACCTGGTCTCCTTCGCCTCCCTCGACGACATCGACCTCCTGGTCACCGACGTCGAGCTCCCGCCCGCACTCATCGACCAGCTCACCGCAGCCGAAACCGAGGTACTTGTCGCATGATCCTGACTCTCACGCCCAACCCGTCCCTCGGCCGCACCGTCTCCCTACCCGCTCCCTCCAGCGCGGCGCCGTCCAGCGCCTGACCGACGTCGTCATGGAACCGGGAGGCAAGGGCGTCAACGTCGCCCGCGTCCTGTCCACCTCCGGGCGCCGCCACCGCCGTCCTGCCCGCCGCCGAGCGACCCCATCCTCACCGCCCTGGGCGCCCTCGAGCTGCCCGGCCTCACCGTGCGATCCGTGCCCGTGGCCGGCCCCGCCCGCATCAACACCGCCGTCACCGAGCCCGACGGCACCACCACCAAGCTCAATGAGCTGGGAGCGGGCCTGAGCGATGAGGAGATCGACGCCGTCGAGCAGGCCCTCCTGGAGACCCTGACGCTCACGGGGGTGTCGGCGGAGCCGACCCCACCACTGGGCCGTCCTGTCCGGCTCCCGCCGCCGGGCGCACCGGCCCAGGTGGTACGCCCGCCTGGTCGGGCTCCTGCGCGAGGCCGCCCCGGGGCTGCGCATCGCCGTCGACACCTCCGACGAGCCCCTGGCGGCCCTGGCCGCCGAGCTGCCCGGATCGGCCCCCGACCTCATCAAGCCCAACGGTGAGGAGCTCGGCCAGCTCACCGGCCTGCCCGCCGAGCGCGCCATGGCCCTCGAGGAGGGCGCCGTTCAGGGGACTACGACCCTGTTGTCGACGCCGCCCCGCCTCCTGGTGGACCTGGGCATCGGCGCCGTCCTGGTGACCCTCGGCCCCGCCGGCGCCGTCCCTGGTGACCTCCGACGGCGCCTGGCACGCCACCGCCCCCGAGGTCCGGTGGTCTCCACCGTCGCGCCAGGGACTCCTCGGTGGCCGGCTACATCCTGGCCGACGTCAACGGCGGTGACGAGACCGAGCGCCTGCGCACCGCCATGGCCTACGGCTCGACCGCCGCCTCCCTGCCCGGAACCACCCTGCCCACGCTCGCCGACCTGCCCGATCAGCCGGCCGTCGTCACCCAGCTCTCCTGAGTCAGGGCGCCCGCAGGGCGCCGGGGTCCGCAGACCCGCGAGCCCTCACATGTCAGCGGCTGCCGGCCGGTCACCGCCCAGCCGGCCCCGCCACCGACCGCCCTCAACCGTCCATCACCCGTCCACCGACCCGCCACGCGACCACCACTGACCGCATGACCGCCGCCCACCACCCTTGACCACCTGTGACCCGCCGCAGCCCACCGGGCGGCGGCACCTCAGACACCAAGGAAGACCATGACCGAGAACAAGCCCCTCATCATCCCCGAGCTGGTCGCGCTCGACGCCGACGCCGGCCCGGGCAAGGAAGACGTCATCGAGTTCCTGGCCACCACCGTGGCCGGCGCGGGCCGGGCCTCCAGCCCCGACGGCCTGGCCACCGACGCCAGAGCGCGAGTCCACCGCCCCCACCGGGATCCCCGGTGGCATCGCCATCCGCACTGCCGCAGCTCTCACGTCCTGGCCCCAGCCTCGGCTTCGCCCGCCTGTCGCAGCCGGTCGACTTCAGGGGCCGCTGACGGACAGAGCCGCCGACCTCATCTTCATGATCGCCGCCCCGACGGCGCCGACGACTTCACCTCCAGCTCCTGGCCCAGCTCGCCCGCGGACTCATGCGGTCCGAGTTCACCGACGCCCTGCGCCAGGCCGCCGACGCCGAGGAGATCGCCCGCATCGTCACCAGGCAGGTCCAGCCCGAGCTGCTCGACGACGGGGCGCAGGCCGCAGACAGCGCGGACGGGGCAGCCGGTGAGACCAGTGAGGCCGCAAGCGCCGCGGGCTCGGCCCAGGGGCCGGCGTCGTGGAGACCAAGGAGGCCTCGGCGTCGTCGGCCCCGGCGAAGGGCGAGACCGTGATCGTGGGCGTCTCCTCCTGCCCCACCGGCATCGCCCACACCTTCATGGCCGCCGAGGCTCTGGAGCAGGCCGGCAAGGACCGCGGCATCACCGTGGCCATCGAGGCCAGGGGTCGGGCAGATCGACGCCCTGGACCCCGACCTCATCAATCGGGCCAGCGCCGTCATCTTCGCCCCGACCTGCCCGTCAAGGGCCGCGAGCGCTTCGCCGGCAAGCCCGTCATCGACGTCGGCGTCAAGGCCGCCGTCAACGACGCCGGCTCCCTGGTGGACAAGGCTCTGGCCGCGGTCGACGACCCGAGCGCCACCCGCGTGCCGGCCGGCGGCGAGTCCGCCGAGGAGAGCGAGGAGGGCTCTGAGCACTGGGCCCGGCGCCTCCAGCGCTCGGTCATGACCAGGGTGTCCTACATGATTCCCTTCGTGGCCGCCGGTGGTCTGCTCATCGCCCTGGGCTTCCTCCTGGCCGGGTACGACGTGGCCAACCTCTACGAGAAGATCTCCATCAGCGACTACTCCCTGTGGAACCTGCCCGGCAACGAGTTCGTGCACGAGATCAAGAACTCGGCCGGCGACGTCGTCGGCACCGAGACGATCACCGTCTCCCAGTCCGGGTTGCTGCTGTACATCGGGTGGACGCTGTTCCTGCTGGGGCAGGCGGCCATGAGACTTCCTCGTCCCGGCGCTGGCCGGCTACATCTCCTTCGGGCTGGCCGGCAGGCTGGGATCGCGCCCGGATTCGTCATGGGGGTCGTCGCGGTCGAGGTCGGTGCCGGGTTCATCGGCGGCCTGGTTGGCGGCATCCTCGCGGGCTACTTCGCGGCCTGGCTCGCCGGGCTCGGCGTGCCGTCCTGGCTGCGGGGGCTCATGCCGGTGGTCATCATCCCGCTGGGCACCACGCTGGTGGTCGGCGCCGTCATGTACCTGGTTCTCGGGCTGCCCCTGGCCTCCCTCGCTGACCGCGCTGCAGAACGGGCTGACCTCCATGTCCGGGGCGGGTCGGCCCGTGCTGCTCGGCATCATCCTCAGGGCTCATGCAGTGTGCTTCGACCTGGGCGGACCGGTCAACAAGGCCGCCTACCTGTTCGGCACCGCGGGCCTGTCCGCGGCCAGCGCCAGCAACGCCGCCCCCTACGAGATCATGGCCACCGTCATGGCCGCCGGCATGGTGCCGCCGCTGGCGATGTCCGTCGCGACCTTCCTGCGCTCGCGGCTGTTCACCAAGGCCGAGGTGGAGAACGGGCGCAGCGCCTGGCTGCTGGGGCTGTCCTTCATCTCCGAGGCGCCATCCCTTCGCCGCCGCCGACCCGCTGCGCGTCATCCCGGCCACTATGGCCGGCGGCGCGGTCACCGGCGCGATGACCATGGCCATGCACGTCGGCTCCCGCGCCCCACGGCGGCGTGTTCGTCGCCTTCGCCATCACCAACTTCGGTGGCTTCCTCCTGGCGATCCTGGCCGGGACGGCGGTGACCACCGCCCTGGTCATCGTCCTCAAGGGGCTGGGGCGCAACACCGACGGCAAGAAGACCGCTGAGGCGCAGGCCGCGGCTGCTGCTTGATCCGGCGAGCCTTATCGCCGCGTCGTCGTGCGGGGTCCCAGCAGCTGTGGGGCCCCGACGACGTGTGGAGGACGTGAGGAGCAGGGGGCGTGGGGCTCGGTGTTCTTCGGCAGGGGACACTTCACGCGGCCGGGGACACTTCCCTCCTACTGGGGGCATCCCGCGCGTACGGGGACACTCCCTCCCGTCGGGGGCATCCCGCGCGTACGGGGACAGGATTCCTGTCCCCGACGGCGTCGAATGCCTCCGCCCGGGGCGGCACGCACCCTGCCGTACGGAACTGTCCCCGACGGCGCGGAACGTCCCTGTGGACCGGCCTCCCAACGGGCCGGGTCTACCGCGAGGTGTCGCCGGGCTGGGCTCGCCTGCCAGTCCCGGGGTGCTCCGGCATAGGCTTCGCACCATGGCTGCAAGACGACGCATCGACCCCGACGCCGGCGCCCAGGCCCTGCGCCAGTGGGCCCAGGAGCAGGGCGCGTCCGACGACGAACCGGCCGGAGCTGGGAGCGGTGCCGACTCCGCCAGTCCCACTGACCGGGCCGCCCGACGTCGGATGACCGCCACCGCCGTGCGCTACACCCTCGAGGAGCTCGCCGCCTGCGCGCCCGGGCGCTCGGTCGAGGTGCGGGTCCCGCCCTTCGGTGTCACCCAGGCCGTCGCCGGCACCGTTCACCGCCGGGGCACCGCCCAGCGTCGTCGAGACCGACGCCGCCACCTGGCTGGCCCTGGCCACCGGCCGACTCACCTGGCAGGGACGCCCCTGGCCGGCGGCGCCTGCATGCCTCCGGCGAGCGCTGCGACCTGTCCGCCTACCTGCCCCTGGTCCGGCTCCCCGGGTCAAACATCAACATTTTTCTTCAAAAATCGACCCGGGCCGCGTCGATTCTGAAGTTTTGGTCGATGTTGGGGCGCGCTGGGGCTGTGCGCGCCCGTTGGGGCCGGTCACTCCCATGTCCTGAGGCGTCTCGGACTGTTGTGCCAACCGCGCAGAGGACGAAAGTGTCACAAATGGCGACTTTTTCAACGCACCCTGTCGGGGCAGGCGTCAGGGGCGCAAGGTCCTGACCAGCGTCAACGCGTTCTGACTGGTCGTCTGCGGAGCCCACTCGGTCCTAAAAGTCGCCGCCCGTGACAGATCGGGCTGATTCCGCTCATCCGTCTGTTGGTTTTGCTGCGCCGGCGGCCCGCGCCGGTAGGTTCATCCCATGAGTCGCACGCGCCTGAGCACCTACACCGCCCCGCCCGCCGAGGTCACCCGGACCTTGGACGCGTTGCGCGCGCACTACGAGGTCCCCACCGTCTTCCCGCCCGAGGCCCTCGCCGAGGCGGAGGCCGCCGCCGGCGCCTGGGGCCAGGACGGCCCCGCCCGTCTCCTGGCCGACGGCGCCCGCGACGCCCGCGACCTGGACCTGGTCACCATCGACCCGCCCGGCTCCATGGACCTCGACCAGGCGGTTCTCCTGGAGCGCCTGCCCGCGCAGGCCGACCATGTTGACCAAGCCGGCGCGACCGCCGGGGATGTCGGGGACGCCCCGGAGTCGGAAGCCGCCTACCGAGTCCACTACGCCATCGCCTCCTGGCCACCTTCGTGACCCCCGGCGGCGCCCTGGACACCGAGCTGCGCCGTCGCGGCGAGACCGTCTACGCCCCGACGCCGCCACGCCCCTGCACCCCGAGGTCCTCTCCACGGCGCCGCTTCCCTCCTTCAGGACGCCGAGCGCCCCGCCTGCCTGTGGACCATCGACCTCGATGACCGCGGCGAGGTCGTCTCCGCCCGCGTCGAGCGGGCCCTCGTGCGCTCGCGGGCCCGCCTCACCCTACGCCCAGGTCCAGGCCGCCATTGACGGGGAGGGCGCCCTGCCCCAGGAGGCGCCGGCGGACCTGCCCGAGCTCCTGGCCGAGATCGGCCGCCCTGCGCCTGAACGCGAGGGCCGCCCGCGGCGGCATCAGCATGACCACGCCCGAGCAGGTCGTCGAGGTGACCGAGGCGGCACAGGTGGCAGAGGCAGCAGAGGTGACAGAGCCGGCAGGGGACTCCGAGTCCGCCGAGTCCGCCGAGGTGCCCGGCCCCGCCGGCTACCGGCTCGCCCACCGTGTGCCCGTGCCCGCCGAGCAGTACAACGCCCAGATCTCCTGCTCACCGGCATGTGCGCCGCCCGGGTCATGGTCGAGTGCGGCGTCGGCATCCTGCGGACCCTGCCGCCGGCGCGCCCCGAGGACTACGCCCGTCTGCGGCGCGTCGCCACGGCCCTGGACATCGACTGGCCGGCCGCCCAGCCCTACCCCGAGCTCGTGCGCGGCCTGGACCACGCCGTGCCCGCTCACGCTGCCTTCATGGAGCAGGCCATGTCCCTCTTCCGTGGGTCGGGCTACCTCGCCTTCGGGAGTGGGCGGCGTCGGGGTACCGGCCGAGGACGAGGCCTCCGACACCGAGGAGGCCGTCCACTCCGCGATCGCCGCCCGCTACGCCCACGTCACCGCACCGCTGCGCCGCCTCGTGGACCGCTACGGCGAGGAGGTCTGCATCGCCGCCTGCGCCCAGGCGCCCGTGCCCGAGTGGGTCCTTGAGGCCCTCCCCGACCTGCCCGACGTCATGGAGCAGACCGGCAAGCGCGCCAGAGCCATCGGCCGCGGAGCCCTGACCGCTCTGGAGGCCCTGGTCCTGCGCGGACACGAGGGCGAGGTCTTCGACGGCGTCATCACCTCCGAGCGCGACGGCCGCGGCGAGCTCGTCCTGGCCGAGCCCGCCGTCGTCACCGAGATCCGTGCCGGCACGAAGGCCCCCGACGATGGCCTCCCGGTGGGTGAGCGCGTGCGGGTCCGCCTCCTGTCCGCCGACCCCGCCTCCGGCACCCGCTTCCAGCTCCTGCGGAACCGGTCCTGAGGCGCCAGGTGCGTCAGGCCTGCGGGAGCAGCTGTTGCAGCAGCTCCTCAGCGTCACTCCCCACCAGGTCCAGCGCACCCCGTGAGGTCGAGTGAGGCGACGCCGTGGACGGCCGCCCAGGCTGCGGTCGCGGCGGCCTCGGGCGCATCCGGGCGTTCCTTGGCGAAGCGGGCGCGCCATTCTTCAAGGAGTGGCAGGGACCTGGCCCGAGCTCTCGGCCGCTGCCGGCCAGCACGTCGTGACGGGTGATGAGGTCGAAGGCGTGGGGTGCTCGACGGCGTGAGCGACGTGAGGCCCTCGCGGTCTCGCTTTGAGGCCTGCCGCGGCATCGGTGAGGCGAGTGCGGAGCTCATCGAGGCACACCTCGGCGATGGCGGACAGTAGCAACGCGAGGGTGGGGAAGTGGCGTCTCGGTGCTCCGTGGGAGACGCCGCAGCGCCGGGCCACCTCTCGTACGGTCACCGCGCTGACGCCGTCGTCCTCGAGCAGCTGCCGCCCAGCCTGGATCAGACGGTCCTCCGTTGTCGGGCTCATGGCCCTAGCCTGCCTCTTGTAGAGCGGCGTCTACAACATGGTAGACATCGTCTACATGATGGCTTTCGGATACTCCCTCGCCCTGGTCTCGGTCGGGTCCGCCCTGCACGCCCTGTGGAACGTGCTGGTGAAGCGCTCCGGTACCTCCGACGTCGCCTTCGTGTGGGTCTACAGCGCCATCGCCGCGCCGCTGTGGCTCGCGGTACTGACAGCGGGGGCGACCTGGGAGGTCTGGGCCCGGCCTGGTGGGCGGCCCTCGTCAGCACGGCGCTGCACACGGCCTACGCCGCGGTCCTCCAACGCGCCTACTCGTCGGCGGACCTGTCAGTGGTCTATCCGGTCTCACGCGGGCTGGCGCCGGTTCTGGTGACGGCGGTGGTGGCGCCGTGGACTGGGGGCCCGAGCGCCATCCAGGCGCTCGCGCTTCTGGCGGTCCTCATCGGCGTCGCCCTCGCCTCGGGGGCCACCTGGCGGGATCTGACCCGGGCCCGGGGTCTCCGGGCGGGCAGCGCCGTCGCATCCTGCACCGCCGCCTACACTCTGTGGGACGCCTTCGCCGTCGCGGGCTGCACGTCGCCGTTGTGCCCCTACATGGCGCTGTCCAGTCTGGCTCAGCTCGTGCTGCTCACCATCGTGCTGGGCCGGCGTCGTCGCGAGCTGCCCGCTGCGCTGGCTGCCGGCTGGGCCCGGGCCCTCCCCATCGCAGTGCTGGTGCCGGCGAGCTATGCGCTGGTGCTTGTCGCCATGCGCTTCGGGCCGCCGTCCGTCGTCGCCACCTCCCGGAGCCTCAACGTCGTCTTCGGTGTCATCGCCGGGGTGTGGCTCCTGCGTGAGCCCTTCACCAGGCGATCAATACTCGGGGTCTCGATGATCGTCGTCGGGGTCCTGGTGGGGCGAGCTGATTCCGGAGCCGCCCGCGGACCGGCTCCGGCGGCCGCAATGGTCAGACGGCGCCGGACCGTGACAGACTGTGCGTGTGCGCACCGGTGAGAAAACCCTCGCAGATCACCTTCGACCATCCCGACGGCGCCCGCCCCACCCCGCGGGCCGGCTCCATCGAGCCTCCGAGCCGATCCGCCCGGTTGAGCCTGCCCGATCCGGCGGCTCCCGCAGTGCCCGTCAGCGTCCCCGGCCTGACCGCTCTGCCCGATGACCACTCCGACGAGCTCGAGCCCTCGCCGCGCGAGGTGCGGCGTCTTCGGGTGTGGGCCCCCGGCGAGGACGTCTCCCGCCTGAGCTACTTCGGGCTGTACGCCCTCCAGCACCGCGGCCAGGGAGTCGGCGGGCATCGCCACCTCAACGGCTCCCCAGATCCTCGTCTACAAGGACCTCGGCCTGGTCTCCCAGGTCTTCGACGACCAGGCCCTGTCCAATCTCACCGGCCACGTGGCCGTCGGCCACGTCCGCTACGCCACCAGGGGCCACCACCTGGGAGAACGCCCAGCCGATGCTCGGCCCGGCGGCCGGCTCCACCCTCGCTCTGGCCCACAACGGCAACCTCACCAACACCCGCGAGCTCATGGACGCCGTACGCGTCACCTCCGGGGAGGACCTCAGCGGTGAGCTCGGCCGCGGCTCCTCCACCGACACCGCCGTCCTGGCCGCCCTGCTCAACCTCGTCTCCGAGCACGGAGCCCTGGAGGGCTGGGACTCGGCCGCCGACATCCTCACCTCCGGCATCACCGACGACACCGAGCTCGACGCCGCCTACTCCGCACCGCCCCCTTGAGCATCCACCAGGCCGCACGGCGGGTCCCTGCCCATGCTCCGCGGCGCATTCTCGCTGGTCTTCATGGATGAGCGCACCCTCACGCCGCCCGCGACCCCCACGGGGTGCGCCCCCTGGTGCTGGGGCGCCTGGGCAACGGGTGGGCCGTGGCCTCCGAGACCGCCGCCCTCGACATCGTCGGCGCCGCCTTCGTGCGCGAGATCGAGCCCGGCGAGCTCATCGAGATCGACGAGGACGGCGTGCGCTCCTCGCGTTTCGCCACCGCCCGGCGGGCCGGCTGCGTCTTCGAGTACGTCTACCTGGCCCGCCCCGACACCCGCATCGCCGGACGCAGCGTCATCACCTCGCGCAACGAGATGGGGGCCGCCCTGCCCGCGAGCACCCGGTGGAGGCCGACCTCGTCATCGCCACGCCCGAGTCGGGCACCCCGGCCGCCATCGGCTACGCCCAGGCCTCCGGCATCCCCTACGGGCAGGGCCTGGTGAAGAACGCCTACGTGGGGCGCACCTTCATCCAGCCCACCCAGACCCTGCGCCAGCTCGGCATCCGCCTCAAGCTCAACCCCCTGCGCGAGGTCATCGAGGGCAAGCGCCTCGTCGTCGTCGACGACTCCATCGTGCGCGGCAACAGCCCAACGGGCCCTGGTGCGGATGCTGCGCGAGGCCGGCGCCGCCGAGGTCCCACGTGCGCATCTCCTCCCCGCCGGTCATGTGGCCCTGCTTCTACGGCATCGACTTCGCCACCCGCGCCGAGCTCATCGCCACCGGTATGAGCGTGGAGGAGATCGGCGAGTCCATCGGCGCCGACTCCCTGGGCTTCCTGTCCGTCGAGGGCATGGTGGCCGCCAGCGGCCAGAAGGCCGACGACCTGTGCCTGGCCTGCTTCACCGGCGACTACCCGATCCCGCCGCCCGTGCGCAGCCTGACGTCCGCCGCCATCCCCGTGCGCCGCGTCCCGACCGCCTACCGCGGTCGGCGCAGCGAGGGAGGCCGACGACGCCGAGCGCACCGTGCCACCGGGCAGCATCACCCGCCCGGACCTGGCCTCCGGCAGCCCCTGGGCTCGACGTCATAGCCCCGACCCCGGCGCCCGCCGTGCCCCGGCCGGCTCGGTCCGATGTGGTCCGCCTCCTGCGACCCGTGCCGGCCACCTGCTCCGCCCTCGCCCCTTCCGCCCACCACCGCACCTTCGACCCGAGTCCACAAGGAGCCCCACATGACCCAGCAGCCCGAGCAGCCCACCTCCGCCATCACCTACGCCGACGCCGGCGTGGACACCGCCGCCGGGGACCGGGCCGTCGCGCTCATGAAGGACGCCGTGGCCTCCACCATGACCCCGGCCGTCGTCGGCGGCGTCGGGGGCTTCGCCGGGCTCGTGGACGTCTCTGCCCTGCGCGACTACCGCCGCCCCCTGCTGGCCACCTCCACCGACGGCGTGGGCACCAAGGTCGCCATCGCCCAGGCCCTCGACATCCACGACACCATTGGTCAGGACCTGGTGGGCATGGTCGTCGACGACATCGTCGTGGTCGGTGCCCGCCCCCTGCTCATGACCGACTACATCGCCTGCGGGCACGTCGTCCCCGAGCGGATCGCCGACATCGTGCGCGGCATTGCCCAGGCATGCGCCGCCATCGGCACCCGCTGCTGGGCGGTGAGACCGCCGAGCACCCCGGCCTCATGGCCCCCCGACGAGTACGACGTCGCCGGGGCCGCCACCGGCGTCGTCGAGGCTGATCGCGTCCTCGGCGCCGAGAAGGTGCGTGCCGGCGACGTCCTGGTCGCCCTGGGCTCCTCCGGCCTGCACTCCAACGGTTACTCCCTGGTGCGCCGCGTCATCGACCACGCCGGCTGGGGCCTGGAGCGCGAGGTCCCCGAGTTCGGCCGCACCCTGGGCCAGGAGCTGCTCGAGCCCACGCGTCTGTACACCCGCGTGTGCCTGGCCATGCTGGAGACCCTGTCCTCACCGGCCGCCCCGGGGCCGGTCCACGCCCTGTCCCACATCACTGGCGGGGGACTGGCCGCCAACGTCGCCCGGGTCCTGCCGGCCGGGCTCATCGCCGACGCCGACCGTTCCTCCTGGACGGTGCCGCCGGTCTTCTCCACCGTGCGCGAGCTCGGGTCGGTGCCGTGGGAGGACCTCGAGGGCACTCTCAACCTGGGCGTGGGGATGGTTGCCGTCGTCGACCCGAGTGTGGTCGACGCCGTCCTGCGGGTCGCCGAGGGGCTCCGACATCCCCGCCTGGGTGCTCGGCGAGTGCATGAGGCCGCGAAGTACGAGGGCTCAGGGGCCGGGTGGTCTCCGGCACGAAGGGCGTCGACGGGGAGCGGTCGACATCCACGGCACCTACCGGACCGCCTGAGCGGCCGAGGTCGCCGCTGGCACGAACAGCGGGGGACGACACGACAACGACGAGGCCCCGATTGGATGCGGTATCCAACCGGGGTCTCGCACCGTGAGATGTCACGTGTGGCGACTAATCAATCCCCGCTGGGCCGGTTCTGGAGCAACGGGCCAGGGCAGCACCGCCCTGGCCTGGGTCGATGCGACACAGGCGGTTCGGTTCGGGAGCGAGAGTCGCCGAGGTGACACGGATGGCTGCCCGGATGGCCTCGACTCACGCGCTCGTAGGCGCGCGGAAGGGCCGGCAGGTGCTTTCCTCCGGCCCTCCTCGACTGGGTGGGCTACTTGCCGCCCTCGTCCCAGTCATCATCGTCGACGGCATACTTGGCGGCCAGTTCCTCGTAGTCGATCTCGTCGTCAGGCTCAGATCCCGAGGACGCTGAGACGAGTTCCCGCTCCAGAGCCTTGTAATCAGTCTCCGGGCTGAAGTACTTGAGCTTACGGGCAACCTTGGTTGCCTTGGCCTTCTGACGGCCGCGCCCCATAGGCTCGACCCCCTCCAACGTGTCACGGCGCGCACGTGGGCGCGCTCTTCCTGGTCAAATATGTCGTGGGGCAACCGTACAACGTCAATGGTCACGAACACCATTCAGACACCGGGGGAGGCGTGGTGACGCACACCCCATATATGGGATGCGGGGTCCAAGAGCCCCATGGAGGGCGCCCAGGAGGCCTTCGGTGGGCCTTTCAGTGAGCCTGCGGATGCTGCCCAACTCGGCCTCGACGTTCCTACAGGGGCTGGGGGTCTCAGAGGTGCGAGGCTGCCGACACGAGGACTCCTGAGAAGGGATGGAGGAGGGCTGCCTGGTGAGTGGGGTCGGCACTTCGCCGGGGGGCGTACGCGGATGGCCGGACAACGGAGGACCTGACATGCGCGGGGCGGCGGCCTGACGGACGCACGGGTGCGCAGGTGGCGGCCCTGACCGACCGAACCACGAGGGACGCACCAGACGCGAGGACGCATCCGAGGGGCTGAGATCCCAGGGTGGAGCCCGTGAGCCCGATGGTGCGTCCTCGACGGGCGGGCGGTGCGGCCGCAGGGTGGGTGTGTGGGCGTTGGTCGCCGTTAACGCCGTACCTGTCGATACCTGTCGATGGCCATCGCGATAAGCCCTGTGAGCGAAGCTCTGGGTGTTGAACACGGCGGATCTGCAAGGCCCTCACGCTCGGGTCTGGGGATGTCAATGAGGCTGTGTGACTGGTGCTTGCATCTGGCCATCTGGGATGGCAAGGAATGAGGCCTGCTTGACGTGGATGCCATGCGTGCTGGCGTGGCCCTGGTCATTGATCTCAAGCGGATCGATGCCATGGGCTGGCATGGATTGAGCCTTGGTCAACATTGCCGCCGTGTGGGACTGCGTGGCCTAGATCGTTGTTCTCAGGTGGATTCCTGCTACCTGACCTCGCATGATTCCAGCAGTCATCACACAGCCGACAACACTATCCCTGAGGAGACAAGCAGCGCTGCGGCGCAGCAACGCCGCTGCGACGTGAGAGCGTGCCAAAACGCGAGGACGCACCCTCGGAACTGAGGACTGATCCGGGGTGCAGTCCGCGAGCCCGATGGTGCGTCCTCGGTGAGTAGAGGCGTGGTCGCCGGGGAGGGCGAGCGTCCTCGACGGGCGAGACCCGGTTCTCGGAGCGCCGCTCGGAGAACTCAGGCGCTGGTGCGCGCTGGCCTCAGCGGCGGGCGAGGCGGGTCAGGACGATGCCTGCGGTCACCACGCCTCCGGCGACGGCGGCCGCCTTGGCGAGCGTGGAGGCCGCCTCGGAGTCGCCCTGCTTGGCGCGCTCCCAGGTCTCCTCCGCCTGCTCGGCCCAGCGTCGGGCCTCCTCGCGCAGTCGGCCGGCGCCGGCCTGCCCGCAAACGGTCGCTCGCGCCTGCTCACGCAGGTGGTCGGCCTTGGCGCTCGCCTGCTCGCGCAGATGCTCCCCGGCCTCCTTCGCCTGCGTGCGCGGGTCGACCCGGGAGGCGAACTCATCGACGCTCGCCGCCAGGGCCACGCGCTGGGCGCGCAGCCGCTCCTCGATCTGCTCGGGGCTCAGCGACCCGGACCCGGTCAGGCCCTCGGCGCCCCCGGACGGGGCCTCCGGCCTGCTGGCCGCTGGTCATGCCCTGACCCGCCCGAGCGCGGAAGGCCCTGACCGCGGCGACGGTCGCCGTCACGCTGAGGCCCGCCAGGGTGAGCCCCGCAACCGTGACGATCCCCAGGGAGGCGGGGTCGCCGTCGCGGGCGTCGTCGAACAGGCGGGAGACGCGCTGACCGAGGGTCAGCGTGCCGGGCTCGTAGGTGTCGACCCCGCCCTCGGGGTCGGTGCCACCGCCGGCCAGGGAGGCCAGGCGGTTCTTGACCCTGCCCGACCGTGTCCTCGGCCTTGCTGACGACCTGACTTCGCAGGTCCTGGACCTTCTCACGGGCCTTGAGCTTGGCGACCTTGGCCAGGTTGTTCGGAGCCAGGCGCGCGGCGAGCTCGTCGACGTCCGCGGCCAGCGCCAGGCGCCGGGCCGCCAGGTCGGACAGGACGTCGTCAGCCGACGGCACGGCCTGCGTGGCCGGTGCGGCCTCCACGGCCGGCCTGGCCGGCACAGCGGGGACGGATGTGGGCGTGGGTACAGCATTGGTGCTCACCGGGCGTTCCCCCTCTCCAGGCCGGAGGCGACGGCCCCCTTGACGGCGTCGACGGACTCCTTCAGCCCCTCCTGCGGCGTGGGCGTGTCGGCCTTGGCGGCCTTGAGCCGCTTGATGCCGATCAGGGCCATCGGCACGGCGATGAGGGTGAGGAGCAGCGCCACCACGAGGAAGGCGGCCCACAGCGGCATGATGTTGGACAGCCCGGACGTCATGGCTCCCAGCACCAGCCCGAAGATGAACAGGGACAGCACCCCGGCGGCGGCGAGCAGCCCGGCCCCCAGCCCCATCTCCTTGACCATGCGCTGGCCCTTGGCCTTGGCCAGATCGATCTCGCCGCGCACCAGCGCGGAGATGTTCTCCGAGATGCGGGCGATGAGCTCACCGAGCGTGGGCTGGGCGCTGCTGCCGGCCCTGCGAGGAGGCGTGGTGGAGGCCGACGGCGGCGGGGGAGGTGGCTGGTTGTTGGGCATGAACGAACCTTCTCGTGTGAGGCACGGCGGTGGACGCAATCACGCAATCAGCTGACTGCGAGGCGGCGGGATCGCGACAGTGGGACGACCCGCCGGACTAAGAATCTCACAGCCGACGCCATCGTGAAACAACGCAGGCCCGAACGGGTTTGTAGGTTTGGGAGATAGGGGCCGGCTTTCGCCACCGGCGATCTACGAAAGGCTGCCGTCGCCGCACTGACCGACTGGGCGGCCCGGACGGTCCCGACGGCGTGGATCGAGCCGGTGCGCGGTGTCGGCACGGGCGCCCCGCCGGCCTCCTACTCCTGGTTCCAGGCCTGCCAGAGGCTCGCGTACTCCCCACCGAGGGTCACGAGCTCGTCGTGGGTGCCCAGCTCCACGATCCGCCCGTCCATGACGACGGCGACCCGGTCGGCGTCGGCGGCCGTGTAGAGGCGGTGGGCCACCTCGATGACGGTGCGCCCGGCCAGTGCCGTGGACAGGGTCCGCTCCAGGGTGCGGGCGGCGCGCGGGTCCAGCAGCGAGGTGGCCTCGTCCAGGATGAGCGTGTGCGGGTCCAGCAGCACGAGCCGGGCCAGCGCCACCTCCTGGGCCTGGGCGGGGCTGAGCTCGAGGTGTCCCGAGCCGACCATCGTGTTCATCCCTCGGGCAGCGCGTCCACCCAGGTGTCGGCCCCGATGGCCTCAATGGCCTCGCGGATCGTGTCGTCGGAGGCGCGGGGCGGCCCCAGGCGCACGTTGTCCGCCACGGTGCCGACGAACACGTGGTGCTCCTGGGTCACCAGGGCCACGTGGCGGCGCAGCTCGTCCTCGGTCAGGTCCGTCAGCGCCACCCCTCCCACCGTGACGCGCCCGGAGGTGGGCGGGTTGATGCCGGCCAGCATCCGCCCCAGCGTGGACTTGCCCGACCCCGAGGGCCCGACGACGGCCAGCCGCTCCCCGGGCACGAGCTCCAGGTCGATCCCGTGGAGCACCTCGACGCCCTCCCGGTAGGAGAAGCGCACGTCGTCGAGCACGATCCGCGTGCCCTCGGGCTCCTCGCCGGTGGGGGCGCGGTCGTCGGGGACCTCCTCCACCCCCAGGATGCGGGACAGGGAGGCCTGGGCGATCTGGACCTGGTCGATCCAGAACATGAGCTGGCCCACCGGCTTGCGCAGCTCCATGGAGTAGAGGGCGACTGTGGTGATCGCCCCCAGGGTCGCGTAGCCGCGGCCGGCCAGGAACCCGCCCCACAGGAGGATGACGACGACGGGCGCCCGCCAGGCGACGTCGAGCACCATGAACAGGCGCACCCGCAGCGCGGCCGTGTAGCGCTCCAGGGACCAGGCCTCCTTGATGGAGGCCATGATGGCCCGCTCGCGGCGCGCCCCGATACCCAGCGCGTCCACGGTCTCGGCGTGCTCGACCGTCTCGGAGACCGCGCCCGTTGAGGCGCGCCTGGGCGGCCGACTCGGCCCGGTAGGCGGGGATGGAGATCGGCAGGTACCAGCGCATCATCGACCACACGGGCGGGGCGATGACGAGCAGCCCGAGCGCCAGGAGGGGGTCGGCGACGGCGGCGGCCAGGAGCGTGAAGACGATCGTCACCACGCACACGAGGATCTGGGGGATCCCCACCCGCACCAGGAAGTCGATGCGGGAGACGTCGGTGGTGGTGCGCCCCACGAGGTCACCGGTGCCGGCGGACTCCACGGCGCTCAGCGGCATGTGCACCACCCGGTTCATCATGCGCTCGCGTAGGTCTGCGAAGACCGACTCGCCCAGGGTGCGGGCGTGCTTCTGGGCGAAGCGGTTGATGAGCGCCCCCACGAGCGTGACCGCGATGATGGTCAGCACGATCCGGTCCACGTAGCCGGCGTCGGCCCGCCCGGCCGAGACCCGCCCGACCAGCCGTCCCAGCAGCTGCGGGGCCACGAGCGTGGACAGGACCGCCGTGATCTGGAGGACCAGGACGACGACGAAGCGCCACCGGTAGGAGGCCATGATCCGGAAGGTCTTGCGCAGGGCGACCGGGCCCAGGAGCAACGGGAAGGGCCATCAGCAGCTCACCTCCGCGTCCTCGCCCATGGCCCGTGAGACGACGGCGCGGTAGTCGGCCGCCTGCGCGTGGCCGTCGCGGGCCATCGCCATGAGCTCGCGGTGCGTGGAGCGCAGCAGCTCGGTCCCGCTGGAGTCGAGGAGGACGACCTCGTCGCATGCCTCCAGGACCAGCGGCGAGGCGGTGACGACGACGGTCGTGCGCCCGGCGCGGGCCCGGTGCACCTGGGCGGCCACCCGGGCCTCGGTGTGGGAGTCCAGGGCGGAGGTCGGCTCGATGAGCACGAGCGTGGGCGCCTCGGTCAGCAGCGCCCGGGCCAGGGCCACGCGCTGGCGCTGCCCGCCGGACAGGGACCGGCCCTTCTCGGTGATCATCCCGGCCAGGCCCTCGCTCAGGGAGGTCAGGACGTCGCCGGCGTCGGCGATCCCGATGGCCTCGATGAGCCGGTCGTCGCCGGGCATGTGGCGCTCCTGGGCGCGGACCTGCTGGTCGACGTCGGCCCCGGTGGTGCGCTCGGTCTCGGCGCGCACGAGGTCCTCCAGGCCCACCGGCTGCGGGTCGGGGCCGCCGCGCACGTCGAGGGCCTCGCGCAGGGTGCCGGTGAAGAGCTGGGCGGTGGCACCGGAGACGACGACGCTGGCGCGCACCTGCTCCAGGGGCATGGTGGTCAGCGGCCGGCCCGCCAGGGTCACGGTGGGGCCGGCGTCGGTGAAGCGCCCCAGGCGCGTGGCCAGCTCGGCGGAGACCTGCGGGTCGGGGCACACGAGGGCCGTCATGCGGCCCTCCTCCAGGCGCAGGCCGCTGTCGGTGTCCACCAGGTCGCCGCTGACGGGGTGGGCGGCGGCCGGGTCCAGGTTGAGGCGCTCCACGAGGCTGCCGGCGGCCGGTGTCACCTCCAGCAGGCGGCTCAGGCGCCGGGCGCCGACGACGGCCCGGGTGTAGTCCTGCACGGAGCTGGTGAACACCCACAGCGGCCAGGACAGGTAGGCGGTGTAGCCGTAGAAGGTGATGAGTCCGCCGGGGGTGAGGCTGCCGGCCACGGCCATGCGCGCCGCCACCCACACGACGATGGCGGCGAAGAGCCCGGGCAGCAGGACCTGGAGGGTCATGAGGGTGGCCTGGGAGGAGGCCACCTCGACGCCGCGGCGCCGCAGCTCCTGGGAGGTGTCCCGGTAGCGGCGGGCGAAGACGTCCTCCCCGCCGATGCCCCGCAGGATCCGCAGGCCCGCCACCGTGTCCGTGGTGACCGTGGTGACCGCGGACTGGGCCTCGCGCTGGACGGCCTGACGCTTCTGCAGGGGCCGGATGACCAGGGTGACGATCGCCGCGACCAGCGGCATGCCCAGGATGACGATGAGTCCCAGGCTCACCGAGGTGCGCAGCATGAGGAAGGACACGACGATGAAGCTGGCCGCCGCCCCCAGCAGGGCCGGCAGGTGCTGGATGAGCTTGCCCAGGTAGTCGGCGTCGGAGGCGATGATGGTGGCGACCTCGCCGGTGGAGACCTGCCGGGACAGGTCCTTGCCCGTGGCGGAGATCTGTCGGCCCACGAGCCGGTCGACGTCGAAGGCGGTGCGCATCCAGGCCGTCACCCCGAAGTAGGACAGCATCGTGTCCCCGACGGCGTAGACGACGAACAGCACCAGCAGCAGGGCGCCGATGCCCCCAGACGCGGCCGTTGAGGCCGTTCTCGATCCCGGAGTCCAGGGCCTGGCCCAGGAAGGCCGGCACGATCGCCTGAATGATGTTGGAGGTGCATGCCGCCAGGGTCGCCAGGGTGACCGGGACGGCGGCGCGGCGCAGCAGCCAGCGCAGAAGCGCCCCGGCCCCGAGCGACGGGGGCTGGGGCAGTGGGGCGTCGGGGGTCATGGACTGCATGGACTGCATGGACTGACCAGTCAGGGCGGACAGCGCTGCCGGAGCGGTCGGGAACGACCGGGAGGACGGTTCGGGCATGATCGCATGAGGCTATCGGAGCTGACGCGGGAGCGGCAGAGGGAGAACCGGTGACAAGGAAGATACCGGGTGCGGGAATATCCGGCGAGTGCGGCTCAGTCGGCTGTCGGGCGGGTCGTGCGGATACGTCGGTGCCCCGGCCGCCCCCGTCGCGGGGGCGGCCGGGGCACCGGGCTTGGCGGGGCTCGCCTATCGCGTCCGCCTCGCCGTTCACGCCGAGATCACTCGGCTCACTCGGCTCACCTCGGCTCACTCGGTGGCGATGGCGTCCAGGACGGGGATCCGGGAGGCGCGCAGCGCCGGCCACAGGGCCGCGATGACGCCGACCACCACGGAGAGCACGAGCATGCCCACCATCTGGCCCCAGGGGATGCTCAGGGTCGTGAGCCCCTGCTCCTCCAGGACCTCCTTGAGGGCGGCGGCCAGGACCACCCCGGTCGCTCCGCCCAGCACGGTGCCGTACAGGGAGGTGAGGACCGACTCGGTGATGATCTCCCCGGACAGCTGGGCCTTGCCCAGGCCGACGGCGCGCATGAGCCCGATCTCCCGAGTGCGCTCCGAGACCGAGAGCACCAGGGTGTTGACGATGCCCAGAATGGCGATGGCGATGCTCAGCCCCAGCAGGCCGTAGAGGACGGCGAGCATCTGGTTGATCTGCTGACCGACCTGGTCGGAGATCTCGTCGGCGTCGCGCACCGAGTACTGGTAGGTGTCGGCCACGATGTCGCGGGCCTTGCCCCGCACCGTGTCGAGGTCGGTGCCCTCGTCCAGGGTCAGGAGCATGCCCAGCGGCGAGTCCAGGACGTGGGCCGGGTCCGTGCTGGTGCCCGGCGAGCTCCAGGAGCCCACCGACGCCGCCAGCTCGGGGGAGATGTAGTAGTTGCCGCCGGTTCCCTTCGGGTCGACGATGGCGCCGACCGTGGCCTGAACCGACCCGTAGGGACCGGTGATGGCGACCTTGTCCCCCAGCTTGAGGCCCTCGTCCTTCTTCGCGGCCACGTGGGTGGCGTCCAGATCCTTCATCGACCCGGCGCTCGTGGAGACGTCGTAGGCCTTGGAGTAGGTGTCGGGTTCGACGACGATGACGGTGGCGGTGGGGTTCTGGCTGCCGTCGGGCTTGGTGACGGAGTCGGCGTAGATGGAGTAGGAGGAGGTCTCCTTGACGCCGTCGATCGCGGCGATGTCCTTGGTCTTGTCGGCTGAGAGCCGGGTGGTCAGGCTGCCGATGGTGGCGGGCTGGACCACGAGGTCGGCCTTGAGGGACTTGTCGATCTCGTCGGCGGTCGAGGCCTGGAAGGAGGCGGCCAGCGTGGCGCCGGCGCACACCAGGGCCATGCCCACCATGAGGGCGCCGGAGGTGTTGGCCGTGCGGCGCGGGTTGTGGACGATGTTGCGCACCGCCAGGCGCCCGGCGGGCCGCAGCAGCCGGAAGGGCAGGCCCAGCACGGCGACCACCGGGCGGGCCAGGGTCGGGGAGACGATGAGCAGTCCCAGAACCGTGCCGCCCGCGCCCAGCCCCATGATGAGGCCGCGCTGCGTCAGGTCCGCGTCCACCCACGCGGCGGCGATCGCGGCCACGCCGGCCGCCAGCAGCAGCCCTCCCAGGATCGTGCGCAGCACCAGCGACTTCTCCCGGGAGCCCGACACGCCGCGCATGGCCTCGACCGGGTGGGTCAGGGCGGCCTCCCGCGCCGGCAGCAGAGCGCCGATGACGGTGACGCCCAGCCCCACCGCCAGTGAGATCGTGATGATCAGCCCCGTTCAGGCCCGTGCCCTCCAGCAGCGGCATGCCCGCGGCGTCAAGCATCGCGGACAGCCCGGCCAGGAGCCCCGCGCCCGCGGCCACGCCCAGGGCGGAGCCGACGACGCCGATGACGACCGCCTGCAGGAACACGACGCCGAACACCGAGGCGGGCGAGGCTCCGACGGCCCGCAGGAGGGCGAACTCCTTGACGCGCTGGCGCACGCTCATCGCGAAGGAGTTCATGATGATGAAGGACCCCACGAACATGGCGACGACGACGAAGACCAGCAGGAAGACCTGGATGAAGCCCAGCTGCTCCTCAATGGCCTTGTTCTGCTCCTTGATGACCTCGGCGCGGGTCTGAACCCGGGCGCCATCGGGAAGGATCTTGGTGACCTCGGACTTGACCGTCTCCACCGAGGCCCCCTGGGCGACGTCGACCGAGATGGACGAGACCTTCCCGTCCGGGGCGGCCAGCGGAAGGAGGTAGTCGGGGTCCATCCCCACGACCGTCGCAGCGGCCATGGAGGACTCGTAGTGGAACTCGCCGACCACGGTGACCTCGGTGGGGTGACCCTGGAGGACGATGTGCGTCGTGTCCCCGACCTTGAGGCCGGAGTTCCTCAGGGCTCCCGACTCCAGGGCGATCTCGCTCTCGCCCTGGGGCCTGTGGCCCTGGGCCCAGGTCAAGCCGGGTTCCTTCTCGTACAGCGGTAGGAAGAGCGTGGGTGCTCCCATGTTTGCGACCGGGGCGTCGTTGGCGCCCACGAGGACCCCGCTCGTCTGGACGCCGGGCTTGGCGGTCTCGACGCCGTCGATCTGCTTGATCTGATCGGCCAGGGAGCCGTCGATGGGCTGGGTCGGTGCGGACTCGCGACGAGCTGGTGTCGCCGTTGGTGGCGATCTTGGGGCCCTGGACGTACAGGTCCGAGGTGACGGTGGAGGACAGCAGGTTGGAGAAGGTCTCCGACATGGAGGCGCGCAGGGCGAGCGTTCCCGACAGGAAGGCCACCCCGAGCATGACGGCGAAGGTGGTCAGGAAGAACTGCTTTGGCGTGGGCGCGTACGGAGCGCCAGGCGACTCGTCTCAGGCTCAGGCCCCCTTGGCGGCCGAGGCGGCGCCCTGGGCGCCGGCTGCGGGGACGGGTTCGGCCTCACTCAGCTCGCGCAGGGCGTCCAGGACCCGGTCGCGGTTGGGCTCGTTCAGCTGGGCGACGACGTGGCCCGTCGCGCAGGAAGATGACGGTGTCGGCCCAGGCGGCCGCCTCCGGCTCGTGGGTCACCATGACCACCGACTGCCCCAGGTCGTCGACACTGCGGCGCAGGATCTCCAGGACCTGGTCGGTGGAGTGGGAGTCCAGGTTCCCGGTGGGCTCGTCGGCGAAGACGACCGCCGGCTCGCCCACGAGCGCCCGGGCGCAGGCCACGCGCTGAACCTGACCGCCGGAGAGCTCGGCAGGCCGGTGGGACAGGCGCTCCCTGAGGCCGACGGCGTCGATCACCTGGTCGAAGCGCTGCGGGTTGACCTTCTTGCGGGCGATATCCAGGGGCAGGGTGATGTTCTCCGCCGCTGTGAGGGTGGGGACCAGGTTGAAGGACTGGAAGATGAAGCCGATGCGCTCGCGGCGCAGGCGGGTGAGGCGACGCTGGCTCATGGAGGAGACCATGTCGCCGTCGAGCATGATCTCCCCGGAAGTGATCGAGTCCAGGCCGGCCAGGCAGTGCATGAGCGTGGACTTGCCGGAGCCGGACGGCCCCATGATGGCCGTGAAGCGGGCTCGGGCGATGTCGACGTTGACGGAGTCGAGCGCTGCGACGGCGCCCGAACCACGGCCGTAGACCTTGGTGAGACTGCGTGCGGAGACCACGGGCGTCATTCACCGGTCGGTGGGGCGTGAGGACGGAGGGGCGGCGGCTGGAACGGAGCTACTCATAGGTGCAGTCTGACAGCGGTATGGGACAGGCGAATCCTCCTGACGGAGGACAGGTCCCTGACTGCGCGGGTCGGTCGACCCTGACCCGAGGTCGGGGACGCCCCTGAGACGAGGGGATGACAGGGGCTGCAGCGGCGTGGAGGACGAAGGGTGTCCTCCTTGACCGACCCCGTTTTCTGAACCTATCGGCCGACTCGTGACTACCATCAGGGGTTGATCGGAGCCTGGTGAGGGACCCGGGACGGGTTGGCGACGAGCCCGATCAGTCGAGGTCACTCACACGTTCTCCCGGAAGGGCCCCTGCATGGATCCGGTTCAGCTCATGATGGCGGCGCACCAGGCCGATGCGGCGGTTGCCGCTCAAACTCCGGACCAGGCCCTGCAGGCCGCTATCGCGCAGACTCGGCCCGACTTGTGGGCGCCGCTGTCGACCAACCCGGCCGCCTATCCCGACCTGCTCGGCTGGCTGGCCAGTACCGGGAACGTCGAGGTCCTCGCCAACCTTCGTGCGCGCGGATACCTGACCGACGACGCAGCCGCCAACGCTGCTGATGCCGCCGGTGCTGTGGGTGCGGTGGGGGCTGCGGATACTGTGGGCGGCGAGCCCGCCGTGGATCCCGCTGTGGCTCAGGAGGGCCCGGCGCAGACGGAGTCGGTCGAGTCGGCTGAAGACGGTGACACGCCTGTGGACGAGGCTGAGGCCGCGGATGAGTCCGAGCCGGCCGTGGGCGATGAGGTCGCTGATGTCGCTGGCGAGGTCGGCGACGAGCAGGAGGCGGAGGAGTCCGCCGAAGGGCCTGATGCGGCTGGGGGTGAGGAGACCACGGAGTCTGCGGATGAGGCTGCTCCTGAGGCCGATACGGAGGCTGAAGTCGTCGAGGACGCCGCCGGTGAGGTCCAGGACTCGGGGACCGATGAGCCTGATGATGAGGTCGAGGATAACGTCGAGGACGCCGCAGTCGACGACGACCCCGGCGAGGTCGATGGCGAGCAGGAGACGGAGGAGCCGGCCGAGGGTCCTGTCGATGAGGCCGAAGGCGAGCCGGACAGCGATCCAGCCACGGAGCCGATGGTGGAGCCGACCGAGGCTGACGAGGCCGTGGGCGCCGATGACGACTCTGGCGAGGGTGGCGACGAGCCGGTGGCGGAGGAACCCGCTGAGGACGCCGCCGCCGACGAGTCCTCCGATGAGCGCAGCGCCGCTTCCCGCTGATGCGGCTGAGGAACCGGAATCCGGCGAGTCGGCTCCTGAGGGCACGGGCTCTGTCGCCGCCGAGTCGGCTGACGAGCCCGAGGAGGATGTCGTCGTCGACGAGTCTGCCGGTGACGGGGGTGCCGAGGGCACTGATACGGCTGAGGCTGACACGGAGACCGGAACGGAGGCTGTCGAGGGCGCTGGTGACGAGGCTGGGGGCTCTTCCGACAACAACGAGACGACCGTCCTCACCCGCTTCGCAGTGGCGCGAGGTCGACTCGGCCGATACGACTGACTTCACGGTCGCTCCTCAGTTCGCGGCTGCGGCCAGCGGCTGGACGGCGGGCTCGGCAGCTCCCGCCGCGGGCTCGGCCGAGTCGGTGGCCCTCCCCGTGCCCCCGCCGCCGTCGGCCGAGGACATCGCCGCCTGGGCCGAGACCCCAGCGGGGCGCCGTCGGGCTTCTCCGCCGCTCAGCCAGCCGTGGAGCTGGACATGTTCGGTCCCCAGATGATGGCCCAGATGCCGCCTCCCCAGCGGAATCAGCCGTCGAATTCCAGCACCGGGCGCCTGATCGCGATCATCGTGGTCCTCCTGCTCATCATCGTCGGTGGAGGCGGCCTGTGGGCCGGCAGCTACTTCGCCAACAAGGGCAAGGGCGGGGAGTCCTCGGACGCCTCCCAGGACAAGGCCGATGGCAACGGGGGCGAGGGCAACACGCAGAACGGTCAGGCCGACGCCGCGGCCACGTCGACCGCGGCGGCCCTGCCCTCGGGCGCGGTCAAGGCCTGCTCCAGCATGCCGACCTTCACGATCACCTCGGTGGAGGACGGCCAGGGCGAGCTCAAGGTCCAGGGCAACATGGCGACCTCCTGCGCCGAGGGCGACTTCCTGGCCGGAGCGTCCAACCAGGTCCTCGTCTACAGCTCCGCCAGCCCCGCCGGCGGCGCCGACGTCGACCGCCTCGTGGCCTCGGGAACCTTGACCTCTCCGGTGACCCGCTCATCATCCCCAACGGCGGACGAGCGGTGACGCTGCGCTTCGGTGAGCAGCACTACTTCCGCACCGCCAAGGACCTCGACCTCAAGGGCCTGTCGGTCAGGCCCTCCTTCGACCGCGGCTCCCCGTCCAGCGCCACCGCGAAGAGCTCGACGAACTCCCCGATGATCATCGCCTCCTCGACGAGCTCCAACGCCAACCAGGAGGCGCAGGACGAGCAGGCCGCCGGAGAAGCCATCCAGTGGCAGGTCAAGCACGACTACCCCATCGTCAGGAGACTGCCTGCGCAGTGGACCCCTGGTGTCCTCCAAGCAGGTCGGCCTGAAGGCCGATGGGGTGATCTGGAACAACCGCTCGATCCTTGCCGAGTACCTCAGGACGCGGCAGGCCAACCCGAATGCCGTCATCATTGACACCAGTCGAGTGGCCGGTCTACGACGACAGGGACTGGTGGGTGACCCTCGCAGGGCGATTCTACCCCGACGCCGACCAGGGCCAATGCCTGGTGCGATGCCCAGGGCTACGACTCCGACCACTGCCTGGCCAAGCGCATCGAGGTCCAGCGGGATCACCTCAGGGCACCACCAAGTCCCGCTGAGACGTGAGTCGGCCCGCTTGAGAACGTGATCGGCCCTCCCTGAGCCACGGCTGCTCAGGAGGCCGATGCGCTACTGGCGCGCTTCGGGACTGGAGGCTCTTCTTCAGGGTTCAGTACCCGCGTGGCCGACTCGTCCACCCGCGCCGCGAAGGCCGGATCGGACTGGGCGGTGGTGATGAGGGCCTTGATCATATCGGCGGCCACCGTCGGGTCCGCCGAGGCCAGCACGATGTCGCATCCGGCTCGGATCGCCTGCACGGCCCGATCGCCCGCGGCCACGCTCTGGACCTGGACGGCGGCGGAGACGTCGTCGGTGATGATCACCCCGGAGAAGCCCATCTCCGTGCGCAGCATGTCGGTGACGATCTTCGAGGAGAGACCGCCGGCGCCGAGGGGTCAATGAGTGAGTACGTGGCCGAGGAGACCATGATGACCTGCGCGCCGGCGGAGATGGCGTTGGCGAAGACGCCGACGGCGGCGTCGGACTGGCGGTTCGTGGTGCTGTCGACGACGATGGCGGAGGTGTCCGTGTTGTCCTTCACCCTCCCCAGTCCCGGGAAGTGCTTGTAGGTGGGGATGACCTTCGAGGACCGCATCCCCTCGGCGAAGGCACCGGCCTGGGAGGAGACCGTGGCGGCGTCGTGGCCGTACTCGCGCCCCCAGCGGCCGATGGGCTCGTTGGTGGTCGGCCGGGGGATGTCGACCAGGTCGACCACCGGGGCCAGGTTCATGTTGACGCCCGACGTCGGCCAGCTCCTTGCCCCAGGTGCGCGCCGCCGTCACCAGCTGCTCGCGCGGCTGAGTCGACTGGTCCAGCGCCGAGGGATGTCGGAGAAGCCCGAGCCGGACAGGACCTGGACCTCACCGCCCTCCTGGTCGGTGGCCACGAGCATCGGGGTGCTGCGGGTCGTGGCCGGAGCGACCTTGCCGGTGAAGGAGGAGATGACCTTCTGGGTCGCCTGGCTTCCCGCCGTGGTGCGGCCCGGCGATGAAGATGTTGCCGACATGGTGGGTGTCGACGGCCTCGTTGGAGGACTGCTTGGGGGCGGGGCGTCCACCCCCACCATCATGAGCTGGCTGACCTTCTCCTCCAGGCTCCAGCCCGCCAGCGCCCCGTTGGTGGCCGTCGCGGTGGCCGACGGCGTCGCGCTCTGTGGCCGCGGTGGGTGAGGGGCTGCGGTCGACGGGGCCGGTGCCGGGGTCTTGGGCTGTGCGCTGGGAGGAGGAGCCGCCGCTCGACGAGGAGCCGGGGATGAGGGAGCATCCCGTCAGGGAGCCGGCGCCCAGGAGGGCCGCCAGGAGCACTGGCCGTCGGCTCACGTGCTGCTGCGGGAACTGGCTGGTGGCACCGGGGCTGAGGGGCTTCCCGGCGTCCGGAATGTCAGGCCGATGACGGTCGTTCATGCCGGCCACACTAAGGCAGGCCCCTGGGGCTGCTGCGAGGTATGACTCGGCCGGTCTGTTCGTCGCATTGTCCCTGCGGTGCTACTCCCAGCCCAGTTCGTGGAGGCGCTCGTCGGGGATGCCGAAGTGGTGGGCCACCCTCATGGATGATGGTCACGATGATCTCCTCCTCCAGCTCCTCGCGGCTGGAGCACCCAGCGCTCCAGGGGCCCGCGGAAGATGAGGATGCGGTCGGGCAGCACCATGGACCAGCCCTCGTCGCGCTCGGTGAGGGGGACGCCGTCGTACAGTCCCCAGGAGCGTGGGCAGGCCGGGTCGTCATAGTCCTCCTCGGTGAGGACCTCCGGATCGGGCTCGTCCTGGACGAGGACGACGACGTTGTCCATCGCCTCGGCCAGGTCCATGGGGATCCGGTCGAGGGCGTCGCCGACGACGTCCTCGAACTCCTGCTGCGACATCCTGCTCCCGAGGGCTGTTCCTGCGGTTCCCTGGGGCGAGTCCGGCTCCTGCTGGTGCTCCTGGCTCACGGGCTCAGCCTGCCAGACCGGCAGGCTCTAGCGCGGTAGTCCTCGCGGACCGGAATCCCGTCGAAAACCGAGCGGTGAGGAGGGTCACGCTCCTGGGATTTGCGCTGCGGAAGACTGTCCCCTAGTGTTCATCCCGGTTCGAGGCGCGACGACGTCGAAGGCCCCTGGCCCCCATCGTCTAGCGGCTTTAGGGACCCCGCCCTTTCACGGCGGTAGCACGGGTTCGAATCCCGTTGAGGGTACGGATTCGCACAAGTGATAACACAGTGAATTCACACTGGCCTCGTGGCGCAGTTGGTTAGCGCGCCGCCCTGTCACGGCGGAGGTCGCGGGTTCAAGTCCCGTCGAGGTCGCGGAAAGGTCGGTCCGATCAGAAATGGTCGGACCGCTTCCATCCCAAGGCTCTGTAGCTCAGTTGGTAGAGCGTTCGACTGAAAATCGAAAGGTCACCGGATCGACGCCGGTCGGAGCCACTGCAGGCGGAACCCACAAGGTTCCGGGCCTTCACTGACGGCGAGCGGGCGCGCACCGGGCGCGCCAGGCCTCTTCTGCGGGTGCTGCGGATCCCTTCGCCGTTTCGGTCACCAAGCAGGCCTTCGCGATGGATGATGGCGGCCCACATGTGTGCGCCGCCACGTTCGCGAGCGCCGAGAGCTCCGCACTCACGCGGCCCACACGCCACCACATGAACCCGCGCCGCGTCACGGCGCCATATCCGCACTACGCAGAGGAGGCCATGATCTCAGGAAACGTACCCCAGCCCCGGATGAGCGATGGCGGAGCAGGAGCAGACCATCCTTCCCGACCCGAGGTCGTCGCGAACGCCTGGGTCGGCGACTGGCGCGCGCTGGAGGAGAGGGCGCCGCCGCGGACCTGGAGGGTTACTGGGCCGAGCGCGCCGGCGAGCTGGAGTGGTCAGGCACTGGGACACGGTGCTCGACGAGTCGGGGCGCCCTTCTACCGCTGGTTCGTCGGTGCTCGGACGAATATCGTCTCCACGCCGTCGACCGGCACCTGACCAACTCCCACCGCAACAAGCTCGCCCTCATCTGGGTGGGTGAGGATATCGAGCAGGTGCGTACCTTCTCCTACTTCGACCTTGGTCGGGAGGTCGGAAGGATGGCCAACGTCCTCAGGGCCATGGGCGTGCACAAAGGGTGACGTCGTGACGATCTACCCGCCCCGCATCCCCCGAGTCTTCTTCGCCATGCTCGCCTGCGCGCAAGCTCAGGGGCCATCCACTCGGTGGTCTTCACGGCTACTCCTCCGACGCCCTGAGCGCGCGCATCGATGACTCGGAGTCCAGGTCGTCATCACCGCCGACGGCTCGTGGATCAACAGCGAGGTCTTCCCCATGAAGAAGATCGTCGACGACGCGGTGCGTTCTCGCCCACCGTCCAGAACGTCATCGTCGTGAGCAACACCGGCACCGAGGCGGTCATGGACCCCATCACGCGACCACTGGTACCACGAGCTGCAAGCTCCCGATCGCCCAGGGCCGCTGCGGGACCGTGCAGGTCGACGCCGAGGATCCCTGTTCATCCTCTACACCTCCGGGTCCACCGGCAAAGCCCAGGCGATCCTGCACTCCACGGCGGCTACCAGGTGGGCACCTATGCCACCCTCCACGACTGCTTCGACGTCCACGACGCCGACCGCTGGTGGTGCACCTCGGACGGGCTGGATCACCGGCCACAGCTACCTCGTCTACGGTCCGCTGCTCAACGGCGCCACCGTTTTTCATGTACGAGGGAAACCCGACCTCCCACCCGGACCGCTGGTGGAACCTCATCGAGCGCTACGGCATCAACGCCTTCTACACCGCTCCGGCCATCCGCACACTCATGCGCTTCGGCGAGGCCTGGGTGCGGCGCCACGACCTGTCCAGCCTGCGGCTGCTGGGAGCGTCGGCGAGCCACTCAACCCTGAGGCGTGGCGCTGGTTCCACCACGTCGGGTGCCGACCGCTGCCGATCATCGACACCTGGTGGCAGACCGAGACCGGCATGTTTCAGATCACGACAGTGCCTCCATGCCCCAGAAGCCCGGCGCGGCGGGCCGGCCGGTGTTCGGCCAGGAGGCGGCCGTCGTTGATGAGGAGGGCCGGGAGGTCCCCGACGGCGTCGAGGGGAACCTCGTCCTCAAGCGGCCCTGGCCCTCGATGATGCGCCTCTCTTCCGTGAACCGCAGCGCTACGTGGACACCTACCGAGCAAGTACGGGCCTGTATCTCACCGGGACTCGGCCAGCGCGACGCTGACGGCTGGTTCTGGATCATCGGGCGCACCGACGACGTCATCAAGGTCTCCGGCCACCGCCTGGGCACGGCCGAGGTCGAGTCGGCGCTCGTCTCCCACTCCGCGGTGACCGAGGCCGCCGCCGTCGGCCTGCCCCACGAGGTCAAGGGCCACTCCGTCCACGTCGCCGTCGTCTGGCTACCGGGTCGAGCCGTCGCGTGAGCTCGAGGCCGAGCTGCGCCAGCACGTGGCGGCGACCCTGTCGCCGATCGCCAAGCCGAGTCCTTCGTCTTCATCGAGTCTCGCCCGAAAGACCCGGTCGGACAAGATCCTGCGCCGGGTGCTGCGGGCCGGGCGCTGGGTCAGGATGAGGGCGACCTGTCCACCCTCGCCGAGGGTGATCGCCTCGGCCTCGACCAGGCCCCATCAGGGGCGGTCCGGGCCACCGAGCAGGCCCGGAACCCACAGGGTTCCGGGCCTTCGCTCACTGATTGGGCAGGCGATCTGGGTTCCCTGCTGATCGCCCTGGCATGCGGTTGAGCTCGAGCAACTTCTCAAGGATCGGCTTATGCTTGTCGCGCCGGGCTGTACGCGGCCTCCAGAGTATGTTCGGAAGATCGCACTCCTCGTCACGTTGATAGCGGCTCCTGATGGTAGTAGATACCGGGGTCAGGTTGGCTGCTGTGGGCATGATGTCTTGCCCTGTCCGTGGATGATACGAGGGCCTCTATGTAGCGGGGCGTCGTGTGTGTGGTGCTGTAGGGTGGAGCGGCGCCAGTGCCTCACTGGGACGCGAGACGAGGAACTGAAGAACTGATGCGCCAAACGTCGCTGTGTCGTACGTCACGAACTATGGACGGTAGACATTTCGTCCGACAGTGAAATATGTGATAACGTTCAAGATCTGGGCGGTGAGCGCGATTGCACATGTCGAGTACGTGAGCTCACTTGCCTTTCGTTTCAGCATCTCTAGGCGATTGGGTCACTGTGGCACATGATGTGAGTTGTTCGTTTGATGAACTTGACCATGTCATCGTCTCGATTAGGTCAAACCGCAGGGGACTGTTGCTCTCCCAACTGATCACCCGGCGCCGGCTCATCCCGCAACCAACGGCTTTCCTGAGGTGTTCAACGCCTCGCTTGCAGATCTTGCTGCTGACAAGAATTCATTTGTTGATGATATTGAATCAGTAGCATCTGGGGTTCAGGCGACTTCTTCCATGTTCTCTGACACCGATTCAACTGTTGCTGATGGTGCAGCAGCGTTCATGCGAGGAGCGTGATTATTGTGACAGCAACACTATCTGCCGCTCGTTCTTTTGCTTCCGAACCTTATTTCTCTGCCGCTCAGAGTTGGATTCCCAGGGTAGACTGATTAGCCAAGCCGCCGAGGACGTATCTAACGTTAGAGCGTCAGTTGTTGACAACTGGCAGGGTAAGGCGGCCACTGCCTTCGCGGCGAAAACCAAATCGGTGGAGGACTCAGGGCAGCAACTGTCTAAGAACCTGAATGCGCATGCGCAGTTGCTGAGCTGGTATGCGGGCGCGAAAAGCAAAGCGTGTAAGAGTGCTGTAGCTGCGGAAAGTGCAAAAAGCAAAAAGGCTTTTGATGTATCGGACGCTGGAAGGTCTCTCTCCGTACAGCAATTAATTGAGATGTTGGCCTCCACATATTTGAGATGGCCATTTTTCAGTTGGTGATAGATACGCATGTCAGTGTCATTGAGCAAGTTGACGCTCAGGCAATTATGGCACTGGGAGGAAATGGGGGGCTAACTGCAAGTTTGTCCGGCGCTCCCACTATTAAATCGACCAAGTCGCATGTAACGTCAAACGGATATGGTTGGAAAATTTCCGGAACGGAAGTTTAAATTCGATAACGATTTTCCGTTTGGCTCAAAAGGAAGGTCAAGACACCTGGGTGACCACAAATCATAGTGGAGAGGGAAGCGATGTTGCGTGGCGGCCAGACCCTGCGGCCTGACCTAGATGATGCCCTTCCGATGTATGAACATTACAGAGATAAGTCGGGAACGGCAATGACTTTCGATTTTGAAGAGGGATATAAGGAGGACGCTGGGATTCGTCGAGAGGTTAATAGGGAGATGAGTCAGACATAACTGCTGCTAACGAGCTAGTTAAAGAGGGGTACACTTCGATTGATTTTCATTCCGGCGTTAAGGAGTCAGGGCAATATCCTGAAACGGAGAACTGGCAGAAAAACCGTCGGTGGATATTCTTATTACAGTGACTCGCAATTGAAAGTCGATGGCGATACGGTTACGTTGACAACGACAATGACAGCTGAGAGATCGTTGGAATTTCGATAGAAAACAAGACATGGGGACTGGGATTCCTGATTCTGAAAATGGCAGGTTTGAGGAGCTCGGGTGGGCTAAGAGCTTTGAAACAAGTGGTACTGTGATTCGGACTTACACATGGAAAGTCGGAGAAGACACTCCGATTGTCGATGACAACACTAACGATGGGCCTGGAGGGACTCGGAATGGGAATGATACGGGCGACGAGAGGGGAACTAGAGGTGAAGGTGGAGAAGGGGGCATGCGCATGCGTTAGCCTCGGCACTGAACAGGGTGCCCCTGATAAAGTGATTCAGAACCAGATATAAGAGAGTGTTGACGCTGGAACGAAGGTTCGGAGTTTCGAGCGAAGTCTTCACGATCTTTCAGTGGAATGTCAGTTCTGGGGTACGAACATGTCTGGTAGGGATGTTAAAATTGGAGAAAAATGGATGATGAAGAGTAAGTTTGGGCGCCGCGGCCTTATTGCGGGCATTGCTTCTGGGGTTGTCTTAGCTGTAGGTGGTTTGTGCCTCGATGTTAGGACGTCAACGTCGCGCGCAAAAATGATCGCTTCGAGAGTTCTCCGAGTACGTCCCTATAGTTGGATGTCAGGACAGATCTGAGAACTGCTCGAAGTGGATGCCCGGCGCTCACCTGTCGGAGGCTCATTGGGTTATGCATCGGCAGCGCGAGATGCTGCCATCTGATCGACCTCTATGGGTTAATGCGGTTCTTGTGCTCGATTCTGAAAACTACCAAGGCTCTTGCTGCGGTATCAACCGGAAAAAGTTGATCGTCTTCCTGGGATCTATCGATCTGCGGCAGTACGTCCCCACGGATGACGTGTGCTCCTCGGTCCCAAAGGAAGGGTCGATGACATCTTCGACGTCGACAACATGGTTCAAGACGATCCGAATACTACGGATGTCGACCGGTTCGGGACGGATAAAGTGGTTGTCTGTGCCGAATCGAACCTCCTGATACTCGTCGCGACGGGTATCATATGTGACTTGAAGCTGAGATGCAGGCGGCCATCCACGCACGTGTGATGGCCGGCGTGATCTTGTTTGATGAGCTCTCCGGGCTCGACAGGGGCGGCGAGGCTTGTTCACGGGAGTTGGTCGACGTCAGTATTATCTGTGGCAATGGGTCGAAGCGGCTTCGGTGGATGCTGTCAATGAGCCTCGGTGATGACGGACTGGATTATGGATTACTGTTATGAGACAGAGGAAGTGCTCCGATGAGGTCGAGGGGTTCTGCAAAAGTCTGTCGAGATATGGGATTTAGGTATTCTTGGGCACTGCTATTTGGTGTTTTAGGCTTCCTTGGTCAGACTCGAGGGGCTCGCGTTCCGGGCTCGTTATCTCAGGATCGAGTCACGATGGACCTGACTGCATCTCTGCTGGTTCCTTGAGACATTATCGATGACCACTTCAGCCAGCACGCAGAAGCTCATCTGCCTGGTTCGACGAGCACATCGCCTGACCGAGGCGGTCCTTGGTAAAGGCGACGTCGATTGAGGGCGACCAGGTCGTCGGTGGTGACCAGGAACCCCACAAGGTTCCGGGCCTCCGCTCGTCGTCGAGTGAGCCCCGAGTCGGGGCGGAGGGACTCACTGGCGGTCGCGCGCCGGTGGTTGCGCACGGAGGCGAAGATGGCGAAGGCGACGGCGACCGGCCAGAGGATCCAGGAGATGTGCCGGGCGTCGAAGATGAGCTCCACAGCGGGTGAGATGACCACTGCGGCCGGCCGGTGGGCTGCTGGCTGCGAGGGTGGTGGAAGGGGTCGTCGTCCTGATTGCCGCCCAGGAGGCCTGCTGGCCGACGTGCGAGGCCGGTCGGATATGGCTGGGCTCGACCTGCAGCGCCCGCGGGAGGCCGTCTGCGGGGCGCCGCCGGGCTGGGTGTCTGAGCGATGCGAGGACCGGGGGCCAGCCTCGTGAAGGTTGCCGAAGTCGGTGATGACCTGCCCGACCACCGCCTGCGTTGTGGGTCTTGCCCTGGGTGATGGCACGTCGTTGTAGGCGTCCTCCATCGCGCGCGCAGCTCGGCGCGGGCCTCCAGTCGGGCGAGGCGTGGCCGGGTAGAGCAGAACATGTTGTCGAGGAAAGGTCTCGATGGTGTCCATCCAGTGGGCTCACTTTCGCTGAAAGCGATCCGACGGATGCTTGGTGTCCTCACTCGGCGACCTTGGCAGAGTCAGGTGGGTGGTGCCCTGGGAGGTGAGGCGGTAGTAGGTGCCGGGACCTGCCGGAGTCGGCGCCTGCCGGCCATTCGTCGCAGTCCGGGCACAGCCTCACTGCTTAAGGTGGCATGCTCGTCGCTGCCACCACCGCTCCCGCGACCCCAGTGCAGATCAGTGCGAATCCTTCAGCCGCCCGCACGCCCACCACCGCTCCCACGGGCGTACCACAGGTCAATGGACGAGACCGTCAAAGTGGTAGACCAAGACGACGAACGACCTGGTCACCATCGCCTGGCAGGCCGGTGTGGGGTCATCATCAACCTCGTCGTCGCCTTCGTGGTGGTGGCGATCCGCTGAGATTCATGGGCAGGCGCCGCCTCCTGTACCGCGGATCGTGGACTTCGGACGCCGGCCCGCGCGCCGTCGGCGCCATGAGCCCGGGGCCTTCCTGGGCTCTCAGATCGCTCTGACCGGACTGCGGCACGCCAAGGGCGACTCCACGACGATGGTCGTCATCCAGGCATGAGGGTGACCATCGCCCTCATCTTCGCGATGACCTGGCTCGTCGTCGCCTTCGCCAAGGCCATCGAGGTCCACCGTCGTCAAAAGGGGCGCAGGCCGGCGGGGAACCGGGGGCGCGCCAACCGAGTGACCACCAGAGCCAGATCATCCGGCGCGTCGCAGGTGATCATCGTCATCGCCGGGCTCGTCAGCGCCATCACGAGCCTTCCAGCGTCCAGTTCGCCATGGGGTCGCTGCTGGCCTCAGCCGGTCTGGCCCTCCGTCATCGCCGGTATAGCCGCCCGCTCCATGCTGGCAACGTCTTCGCGGGCCTCCAGCTGGCCACCACCGCCATCCGCGTGGGCGACATCGTCGTCGTCGGCGAGAGCAGGGGAACCATTGAGGAGATCACCCTGACCTACGTGGTCATGCGCACCTGGGACGACCGGCGCCTCATCCTGCCCTCAACCCACTTCACCGAGAACCGCCGCCAACTGGACACGCGGGCTCCCAGGCCACCGGCTCTTCACCCTCGACCTGGACTGGCGCGTGCCCCATCGCCTCGCTGCGCGCTGAGCTGGCCGCCTCGTGGCCGCCTCCACCGTCTGGACGGGCGCCAGGCCTCGCTCCGGGTCTCCGACGCCGTCGGCAGCCAGGTCACCGTGGGGATCGTCCTGACCAGGACAGACCGGAGCGTCGGCGCCTCAAGTCGCTACGTGCGTGAGGGAGCTGGTCACCTGGCTCCAGCGGGAGGCTACGCCCTGCCGCGCACCAGGTGGAGGTCGAGCAGGTCGAGGTCACCCAGGCACTGCCTCAGCGCGCGCGGTGGCGAGCGGCCGAGGAGATCGTCGCCAAGCAGAAGGATGAGGCCGCCAGCACCACGCGGCCGCTGCGAGAAAGCTGGGCCGATGCCGCCGTGACCACAGGCCGAGGGCGAGCGCATGCCCACGGGCTGCCAGCCCGGCAGGCCGTCACCCTGGGGCGGAGCCGTGGGCCTTCCTGCTGCACCGCGCCCGGCGCGAGGACTGGGACAGGTGAGCCGGGCAGCCGCTACGTGGCCCGGCGCCCGAAGCGGATGGTGTGAGTTTTCGATGCGTGAACGCTGGGTCCCCGGCGTCGTCGGGCGGGTGACGATGGATCCCATGAGGTACCGACATGAGCGGCGCGCCCTCCGTAGCGCCCGCCTCGCGCCCTCCGATTCCCGGCCATCGACCTGGAGGCCGCCGCGCTCGCTGACGCCCAGTGGCGCGCCGCCACTGGAAGCCCCATGGGTAGCACGTGCTGCGTGAGGCCGGCACCGAGTGAGCCCTTCACCGCCCTGCTCGACGAGCTCGCGCGTCTACCGCTGCCGCGGCTGCGGCGCCAAAGCTGTCATCCGCTCCACCACCAAGTTCGACTCCCACTGCGGCTGGCCCTCCTCTACGACCCCTCCGGGTCCGAGGCGGTCACCCTGAGCACCGACACCTCACACGGCATGGTGCGCACCGAGGTCCGCTGCGCCACCTGCGCCAGCCACCTGGGACACGTCTTCGACGACGCCCCCAGACCCCCACCGGCCAGCGCTACTGTATGAACTCCGTGAGCCTGACCTTCGAGGGAGGAACAAGCATGATCCGGGTCCTGAGCCTCAACCTTCAGCACGGACTGCCCGGCGCCGGGGCCGGGACGGCAACGCCTCACCAGCTCACTGGCCGGCGCCGACATCTCCGACCCCGCCACGCGCCGTCATGCGGGCCACGGCCGAGCAGATCGCCGAGCTGGCGACATCATCGCCCTCCAGGAGGTGGACCTGGGTCAGGCCCGCTCGGTCGCCTCCACCAGGCGGCCTTCCTGGCCGAGGCTGGGCATGCCGACCTGCCGCCTCCGCCAGCTACGCCGGGCGGTGGTGGGACTGCGCCGTCGGCCCCTGCGCACCGCGCTGAGCTCGCCGACCGACGACGTCCTCGGGCCGCTGCGCTCGCTGTCGGGTCGGCCGATCGCTGCGGCAACGCCCTCCTCCCGCTTCCCGGTCTCCGGCTGGCACGTCAACGCGCCTGGGGCGCAGGGCTTCCAGCGTGGAGAAGCGCGGCGAGCGGGCCTGGGACCCCGCTCCTACCACGTGTCCACCGCCTCCCAGCGCATCATGGTGGCCGCCACCACTCGAGGTGCCCGAAGGCGCTGGCGGGCCGATCCGCCAGCTGTCGGTCGCCTCCACCCCACCTGCGACCCGCAGTCCACGGCGGCGCGCCAGCTCGCCGCCTGGGGGCGCTCGCCCGGGCTACGCCGGCCGCACCTGCTCGTGGGGACTACAATCTCTCCGCCGAGCAGGTCGACGTCTCAAGGCAGGACCGTGGGAGGGGCTCACCTTCCGGCATCCGGCCCAAAGCGCGGCGCATCGATCACGTGCTGACGACCTGTGGCCCACCGGCCCCGACGGCCTGCCCTGACCGATGAGGCGGCTGCGGCGGGTGAGGCCCGCTGCTGCGCCGTGGACTGGGGCACGCCTCCTTCATCGCTCCGACCACGTCGGCACCTGGGTGGACCTCGAGCCGGTCGGCTGACGGGTCACGCCTGCCCGCGCGCTTCGTCCCCACGGTCTTATAGCCAGCTCCGTCGCGGTCCCTTACCCGCAGGAGGTCGTACCACCGCTTCGTCGTTGTCGGGCCCGCGCGCAGCTGCGCGGTCGTGCCTTAGGTCGCGCGCGTTCGAGGGGTGGGGGTACGTACCGCGCGGACTACCCTACGAACGCGAGGCCGGGCCTGCGACCCGATCCGGTCGATGAGAGGGGCGGTGATGGCCGATAGTGAGTGGTGGGACTGGCCGTCTTCGTGCGTCGTAGGGTCATCGGCGTCGGCAGGTTTGCTGGTGCGCACCCGGGCCGTGCCGGCCGACGCCGACAGGGTCCTCACCCGCGTCTGCTTCTTCGCCGCCACCCCGGCCCTGCTCGTGACCACGCTGAGCCGCGCCGACCTGACGGCGGTCCTCCCGGTCCACCGCCGTGGCTGTGGCCGTCAGAGCTCTGCGGCCATCGTCTCGGCCTGGTGCCTGCACCGCCTCGTGCTGCGCCGCCCCACCGCCGAGGGCCACCATCGGCGCGCTCGCCTCCGGCTACGTCAACGCCGCGAACCTGGGGATCCGGTGGCCGTCCTGCGTCCTGGGGGACGCGGCCACCATCGCCCCGATCCTCCTGCTCGGCTCCTCGGTGCTCACCTGTCCTCACCGTGCTCGACGCCGTCACCCGCGCCGCGGCATGTCCCGTCACCGGCATTGTGACCCTCCCGCTGCGCAACCCGCTGCTGTGGGGGCGTTGTGGCCGGGACCGCGGCGAACCTGGAGTGGGGGTGAACCTGACAGGTGGGGCGGCGGCCACCCGGCTCAGGGCACGAGAGTGCTCAGGCGCGTCGCGGTGCCGCTCGCGGTGCTGGCCCTGGGCCATGAGCCTGGCGGGGCGCCCCGGCCTGCGGAAGCCCGCGCCGGAGGTAGCCGCACATCCTCGCAGGGCTTGCCGGTCCGGTTGGTCCAGTCAGCCCGGCGGGATCGAAAGCCAGCAATACGTAACTG
>BNJV01003008.1_pt1 | contig 173996 bp, 211 predicted proteins | sample 8540591 | NCBI WGS metagenome assembly BNJV01 (sample SAMD00202457, study PRJDB9452) | human saliva metagenome | host: Homo sapiens
ACTCCTTTTCGATAAAAAAAATAGAGGAAGGTCCCTCTACTTCTATTATTCGAAAAAAATTTGGGAAAGTGACTACATGACCATTACGAAACGAAGTAATAGTTTTCTTTTAATTCTCTATATCTGTCAAAACTGAGAATACCCTCATTTTGTAATCTTCCTAAAACAATACTAGGATGAATATCGATTTCCTCAGCAAAGCGTAGAATATCCGACTTATCAAAGTTTCCTTGTTCAACAAAAACTTGATAGTCTTCCGGTCTTATTAAGAGATCTTTTGCAAACTGATCTGCCCGTTCCTCAGAACGTCGGTATGACTTACCATTTCCATCATCTGATGAAAACTCGTTCTCCAGAATATGCCCAATCTCATGGAAAAGTGAGAACCAGAAAATATCTGACGCTTTATTTCGATCTGTGAGTAAAAGCAAGGCACTACCATTTCCAAATTTTTTCGTAGCACCATTTAGATTGGCATTTGGCAAAGCAGGTAGACCAACTAGGACAACACCACAATCTAGCAAGATATCATACAGGCGTTGAGGAAAGACTTCAGGATCTTGTCTGGTCAACTTTCTCAAAGCAGGCAAGTTTCTCTCAAGCTTTCTGCGATTGAGCTTAGTAGTCGTTATATCACGCGCTTTTTTAGATGCCAACTCCAACATGATATTGGAGTTCACTATACTTTTAGTCGTGAACTCACGCGTATTTCGATAACTCACCTGATTGTTAAAAGATGAGAACTTGTCTAAACTCGCCACTCCTAGAATCTTGCGAAGCTCAACAATCTTTTCTTTCAATGTATAGCGTTTATCTGGAACGTAGCCTTCTGCCTTAAAATACTTGAAATCAATCATCTCACAGATTTCTTTCTCGCTACCTTCTTCTAGCTCTTTTTGTTCTACAATCTCTGCAACTTTTACATCATAAGCATTCTGAAGATTGAGCCAGGTTTGCATGGAAACTCCACTTAACTTGGCTAACTTATGAGCCGTCTCTTTACTGATGGACTCCTCAGCATTGACCAGCTTGCTGATAGTCTTTGCAGAAACTCCTAAGCGCTCAGCAAACTCTTTTTGCGTTACGTTATAATCTTCAATCAACTCTTCAACATACTGACCTGGATGAAAAGCAATCAGGTCTTTGTATTCAACAATTTTCTTACTCATAGTGATTGCTGACCTCCTCTATTTTTAGGATTTCGATTTCAACAGGACTAGGAAATACCTTTTCTAAATCCTCCTCACGAAATTCTACAATCAACCGATAGGAACTTTTCCGACCATCTATATCCAAAGCAAACTGTCCCTGTCTCTTCCCCTTGAGTTGGTGAAAGTGATATTTAGGAAAAGCTATCACACTGGCCAAAGAATCTGCTGCTTCCAAAAAGGTAATCAATTGATGCAACTTTACAGCAATCTTATCCGAAAAATCCTTTTTAGCCTGCCTCAGCTCTGTGCACTGCTTTTTAACAGTTTTATTTGTATAGATAAGCTTCATATGTCCCTTTCTGTTAAATTAAATTACCTTTTAGGTAATTTAATTGTATCAGATTAGCAATGAAAAGACCAGTTAAAACTTTCATTAACTGGTCCTTATTGAATCAAAGACTGAGACCTTACCCCTTAAACTCCTCGACAAATTTCTTGAGTTCGGCATCGGCTTCTGGTGTCGTTCCATGAAGCTGGCTAAGCATATCTAGAAGAGAAGCTGTCTGGGTTTCAATAGTGGCGTTGGTTTGGTTAATCTTAGCCACGATTTCTGTCAGTGGCTCTACTTCTTCTTCCTCAAAGGTGTCCACATAGCGTGGGATATTGAGGTTGTAGTCATTTTCGACGATCTCCTCAAAGCTAGCTAGATGGGCAAACTTATCCATGTCCTCTCTACTCTTATAGGCCTTAAGGATCTTCTCGATATGGGCATCCGTCATGATGTTCTGATTCTTGCCCTTGTCATATTCCTTAGAAGCATCGATAAAGTAAACGTCCCGATTGGTCCGGTTTTTCTTAAGAATGATGACCGTCGTTGGGATGCTGGTATTGAAGAAGATATTGGCAGGAAGACCGATCACGGTATCGATAGCCCCTTCTTCCAGCAAGGCCTTGCGAATGGTTCCTTCAGCATTGCCACGGAAAAGGACCCCGTGAGGAAGGACGATAGCCATGACACCCTTATCCTGCTTGAGGTGGTAATAACCATGCAAGAGAAAGGCGAAGTCCGCCTTAGACTGAGGTGCGAGCTTACCAAATGGTGAGAAGCGTGGATCTTGAAGGAAGCCAGAGCTGGCAGACCACTTAGCTGAGTAAGGTGGGTTCATGAGGACCCCATCAAAGTTGGTTGGCTCTTGGGTCGGCCAGTCTTCGTCCAGCGTATCAGCATTGTGCAAGAACTGGTTTTCCACCGGAACTCCGTGTAGGATCATGTTCATCCGAGCCAGGTTATAGGTAGAGGTATTGAGCTCCTGACCAAAGTACTGGACGGTTTGAGGCTGGTGAGAATACTTCTTGGCATTGAGCAAGAGGGAGCCCGATCCCATGGTGGCATCGTAGAGGGTAAAGCCCTGCTCGTCTTCACGCCCTAAAAAGGCAATCTGGGTCATGAGCTTGGCTACAGGCTGAGGTGTATAGAACTCACCAGCTTTCTTACCCGAGTCAGTCGCAAACTGACCGATTAAGTACTCGTAAGCATCCCCAAGCATATCTCCTGCATGACCTGCTACATCCAGCACTGCCAATTCTTTCATAACGGCAGCCACTAGCTGGTTTTGCTTTTGAGGAGTGGCCCCTAGCTTCTTGGAGTAAAGATCAATGTCCTCAAAGAGATTCTCATAGAGGTCGTCACTTTGCTCGATATCTCGGAAGCCCTGAGCCAGATCTTCCAGCTGGAATGTCCCTTCATTGACCCGGTTCACCAAGGCTGTAAAGGTCAAGTCAGGCTTGATGAAATAATTGAGTTCATCGTTGACGACGGAGATCAGCTCCTCTTGAGAGGCTGGATCCTCATAGTAGGATCGGTAAAGCGCCAAGGCTTCATCTAAGCTCTCTGTCTCCTCCTCCATGGTCTCCGCCACGAAGAAGAGCAACTTATCTGAGAGATACTTGTAACAGATCATCCCCAAAAGGTAAGACTTGTAGTCATTGGCATCCATCTTAGAGCGGAGCACATCCGCTGAGTTCCACAGGGCTTGGTAGAGCGACTGGGAGGTTTGTGTTGTTTCCATAGTAATTCTTTCTGATTTCTTTTAGACCTTTTCTTGTTCCAGTGGGACGACGGCGAGGGTCTTGCCCAGACTAGCTAAGACTTTCAAGACCGTGTCCAATTGTGGACTGGTCTTTCCTGTCTCCATCCGAGCGATGACTGGTTGACTGACCCCACTGAGTTCTTCTAGTTTCTTTTGGCTAATGCCCTTTTCATGCCGAGCTTCGATCAGCTCTGTCATAATCGCGACCCGCAGATCACTTTCCAGGATTTCTTCCTTAGTGAAGAGCTCTGCTCTCACATCTTTCCAATTGCTGCCGATGGCACTATTCTTCATCTCTTAGCCCTCTTTCCTTCAAATCTTGCAACTCCCGCTTGGCTTTCTCGATTTCTCGTCTAGGTGTCTTTTGCGTTTTTTTGACAAAAGGATGCAGTAAGACAAAGCTCCCATCCATCCAAGCCACGAATAAAATCCGATCTCGCAAGGGTCTCAACTCCCAAATCTCCGCATCCAGATGCTTGATGTAGGGTTGGCCAGCACGTGTCCCCTGCTGGCTTAAAAGCTCGATGTAGTCGTTGAGCTTGTTGAGTTTGATCCGGCTGTCCTTATTATCGCGACGAGCTAGCTCCCTCATGTAGTCTAGGACCGGTTGATTCCCCTGTTTGTCCTTATAAAAATAAATAGCGTGCACAAAGCAACCCCTTTTCGAATTTATTATAACTCTAAAGTTATTAAAAGTAAATACTTTTAAGTTATTAAATACTAAGGAGCACCCTTTGAAAAGATCAAAGAGGCTCACTTATACTATTCGAAAAATGATGTGCTTATGGTTGCTTTTAAGGATCAATTTTGAAGGTTAGATAAACATATCTTGTAAGAGTTTATTTAGTGTCTATATCTAGAAATTATTATAAAAAAATCAAGTATTTTTTTATTATTAAGTAGAGTTACAAATTCACTAAAAATATTTTTGTTCTTAATAATATAGATAGTTCAGAATCCAGGGCTATACGACTTAAAGCTTTTTCTTTGAACTTAGGAGTTATTTGCGTGTTTCCTCTATAATCAATTATTTCTTTTTTTAAGTTACAAATCTTTAATATCCTTGAAAAATCAGATGAAGCCAAACTTTCTTCAACAATAGATTTAATTTTTATTAAACGTTGAATCTACATCAAATTTAGAGGATAAGCTATCTAAAAATACATGAGCATCGTGTTCATTTGGTTCACCTTTTTCAATTAAATGACTTTCCATGAATTCATCAAGTCTCTTTTTCAATGCTATACTTATTATTTTATCTTTCTTTGCTTTACAAGATTCAATAATACTTTGTTGAAAATTTTCAAATTTTCGTTGTTTTTCTTTGTCATCATCAAAAGGTAAGCATGACTTCACAACCGCTTCATCAACAAGTATCATCTCTACTTCATTAAATGGAAGAACAAAAATCCCCTCTTCTGTGTTCGCTTGAATACTACTTTCATCCATCCAATCATTATCTATAATTCCGTATGCTGTATTACCATGTAAATATTGTAAATCATTATAAGCTTTTGTATGTTGAATGACCTGTTTATGTCCTTGAACTGGTTTTACAAAACAAAATTCACTAAATAATTTGGAATATATCTGATAGTCTAAGCTAGTTTTTGTTCCCTCACAAAATAGAATTGGCTTTCTTGTTCCAGATACTTCAGTTAATAAGGATAAAGGCATTTCTTGTATTTCTTCCAAAATCTCATAATCAAAATTATAAGGTGCCTCAAATTCCTTACACCAGACATAGGTTGCATTTGTTCTAGATTGAACAAAGTCCATATTATGTGAAGCAAAAATAAATTGACAATCAGGTCGCTCTGATATGAGCAAATCCCACAATTCATTATAAACAGCCCCATTTAGAAATGTTTCTGGTTCATCAACAATAATATAGCTATTTTCTGGAGCTAGTAGGACATTACCAATATAAAACAATATACAACGTTCTCCATCACTAAGACCATTTATACTATATTTAGAGTTATTCTTTACAACATTTACAATTATTTTTATAGGATCGATTTCAAAACTAATTTCTGGTTTAATTTTATTCCAAATTTTTTCCAATTTTTGCCACAAAGATAATGAAGAATCATTTTGTCCTCTGAATTTATAAGTGGCCACAACCATAATATCTTTCACTAATAGTGTTATTAAGTTAGTAAAAGTATTTGAAAAATTTTTCTTGAATATTAAATGGATATAAATCAATAGTGTCATATTTAATATTTGTATTTTTTTAAATCTCGTATATATTTCTCTTGTTCAATATTATTACGATCAGAAATATTAGACACAAAAATATAATAGTTTCTGAGCAGGTAAAACATACATCTCATCTATACTATTCTTCCGTAATTCATTAATAAGACTTGATTTTCCTGCTCCATTAGCTCCTATTATAACAGTTGTGGAATCCACTTTCGAAATAAAAGAGAACAATTTAATTACTTTAAAATTCTCTAAAATTTGAGGAAGCATAGAATCATACAGATAAATATCACCACCAAAACAATTGTAGATGCTCTCTAATAAATTCTCACGTAATGTTTTTGTACCTTACCGTTACATCATTAGACAAAACTTCTTCATTCAGCTCTTCATTTATAAAAGAAATAAGTGTAAGTAGATGATTATCTACTCGATTATATAAATCTTTTTCATAGTCAGCTACCTGACTTAAATTATCTTGAAACCTTTCCTTTTCAGATTCTAATTTTGCAATTAAATCTTTTTTTAAACTATACATAACCCCTCCTTAAATAAACATATCTTGTAAGAGTTTCTTTTTGAATGTTTCTAGTTGAGAAATTTTTTCTTGGTGAGCAGTGACGAGGTTATCAAGGTAAGAGAAATAGACGCCGATGGCTTGTTGTTCTTCGAGTGACGGAGGAATTGGGATCCGAATATTTGCGAAGTTTTCATAAAAAAGATATTCCCTCACACTCCCCTCCGTATTCCTTCTAACTTCTTTGTTGAACTCAGGTGATTTTATAAACAGTAGCGCGTAGTTGTTATTTATAGACTTATCTAACGAAAAAATAACATATAAGGAACTTACAATCACTGTTTCATCTAAATCATTAAATGCAATGGATCCGACATTTATACGAGCTGGATTATATGCAAACTCGTTTGGTTCAACTATCTTATATGAAGTTTTTTCAAGATTTTCTAAACGACTTCCATCGAATTGTTCCGATTGAGGGATCAACCCACTCTGGTTGCTAACAGAATATGCAGGATAATCATACCCTTTACTATTTGATTTCCCTCTTTTAGTACTTATGCTCTTAAATTTCTTTATTTCCCACTCACCATCAAATCCATCCAAACGAATCTCAGGAACGGTCTGTCCAATTTTGGGAAACATCTTGGAAAGCATGGTCGACTTGAGGGATTGGTAGTTGGCAAGATTGGTCTTGTAGCTCGCCAGAAGGTCGTCAAGGGTACGAAAGAGGGAGCCGATGGCGGATTGTTCTTCTAAATCCTCTGGAATTGTGATAGAAATTCTGGATAAATCTTTTGAATTGATTGCTGGATAACTAGTTCCTGTACACCTTTCTATTACCTTATTTACAAAACCTTCTTCCTGTAATCTTGCAAGAAGAAAAGCGCTATCAACTTTTGGTCGTAATTGAGCATATTCAGTAGAAAAAACATAATTATTTTCATTTAAATCAAATAAATAGTTATTCTTCTGATATGGTCTAACCAATTGATAAAAAACATCTCCTTTTTGTGCAACACGTTGAGCACGTGATGGTGCACTCTCTCGCGTTTCTTCTCTATAGGATACTAACTCTGTTCCTAAAACTGATTCTAAATCTATATATTTAAAATTTTTCAGGCAACGATGATTTGGGATTAAATGTTGCAATCTTTGACAATTTCGTTTTAACTAAATTACTTGTATATTTTTTTAAATCTAAAATTCGGTATAGAAATATCACTCATAAATATATATCCTTCCTCCTTTTTTAAAAGAAAATCTAGTCTTCTTTTTCCTTGAAATTCCCCTTCTTTTGAATAACTTGGATCGAAGATTTTTTTTATTTGTTATCTTCAATCTATAAAGTTCTTCAAAAAATGCGTAAGCTCATAATTGCTTTTTGTACCAACAAAAAAACTAACATTTCTCTCATCAACTAATCCATGCATAAAGATATTTCTATTGAGGGGAAGGTTATCTTCTGAGTAAACACTCTCGATTTCTTTAAATTTCTTAAATAAATTAACTTCAACATAACCTTTTTCATGGTATTCTGATAAAAAAGTAATTTGAGAGACAAGTTCATTTAAAAAATCATCATTATTTGAGGCATTGACAAAATTTCTAAATGACTTTTGTGAAGTTTTTAATTCCGAAAAGTGAATATTTTGCTCTTGAATTTGAATCTGTGAAAGTAAAAACTCAATTCTTTCCAAACAAAATATCACCATCATTTTATACATTTTTATACTTTCAAGATATTCAAGTTGAGCAACTTCTTTGTATGTTCTCAACGATTTTGGAATAAAATCATAAATACTTCTTCCTCTTTGCTCTTCCCAGTATTTGAGATGTTCAGATAAATAGTAGTCTGCTTCAGATTGTTCTGTTACTTCCTCCATAGAAGCAAGCTCATCTAAAAACAATATGGGAGGATATATATCAAAATGTAAACATTTAGCAATTTTACGCTTTCTTTGTTCATCAAGTTGCCGACGATAATCATCAAAGTCAATATTCTTTAAAAAGTTTCCTATATTTTTAAAATTATAGAGTGTTTGTAATTTTTGAAAAATTGCTTAGATAATACTTCAAGTATCTTTGAATAATTAGATTGAATTGACGCTATTTTTTTCAAAAAGGTTTAAAAATATCTTGAACGTTATCTTGTATCACTTTCTTTAAACTTTGTGATATTGTTGGAACATTAGCACCGTTACTTTCATTGAAATTATTAATTAGATTTTTAATGTGAATTACCGATGCATTCATAATAGATGCATTCATAATATTAGATTGTTTTTCGGATTTTTTTCCATTTATGACATCAGAACTTATACTAACTCTTCCAAATGACTTTGATTCTAAAGATAATACCTTCTCACAGTATTCATCAAAATAATTTTTTTGAAAATGTCTTTTTAATTCAAGTTGTAAATCAATTGTTCTTTGTTCGATATCAGACTTTAAAAACTTATCTCTTCTAAAAAAACTTCATTAATGTAAAACTTTGACTCATCTTTATTAAGTAATACTTTCTTTTTTTCTACAAAAGTTTCATCTGAGATTTTTACATTTGTATCCCTATGCAATAAGGTTAAATTTCCTAATTTATTCTTGTCTGAATCTTTCTTTTCAAAACTACTTTGGGGTATAACATGTTCCAACTGCCAAATCAATTTACCTTTATGATCTAATTCTGTAAAATCTATTGCTCTCCCATTATTCTTAAACTTCTCAATGCTAACAAGCAGAAAACGAGTGAAATGAACGTGGGTCCCACTATAATAATTAACTCGTTCTCTCTGTTCATCCTCAACAAATTTCTGAATTACTTTTTGATAGTCATTTAATTTAAAGTAATGGTGCTTCTTTTCCTGTTCCTTAAAATATTTTAGAAATCCATTTCCAAAAACTGTTTCAAAACTATCTAATAATTTATCCACATTTTCTCCTTACCTCCCCACCCTCAGTGGTTCAATCACCTCTTCGATCAGTTGGGTATAGGCTTCTTTGATTTGTTTTTTGTAGCTGAGTGGGTTGAGAGCTTCTGCTACTTCTGCCTTGTAGTCTTTGTAGCGTTGGCTCTTGGTCAGCTGGCTTTCGCCGGCTTGTTTTTTGGCACCCTTGCGGTAGTGTTGGATATAGTAGCGCAGTTCGTCGACTCCGATATACCAGCGTTTGGCAAAGCTTACGATATGGCTATCAATGACGGATTCGATCATCTGGTCCAAGACTCCCGTGATGGATTGTCCTCGGTAACGTTCGGGCTCTTCTTGGACTTGGGTCCAAAGATTTTGGATGATCTCCGCTAGGCTTGGATTGGTCCGGTTCAGGCTCTCAATATAGCTATCCACGGTTGCGATATCCTTGTCACTCAGGGTCTGCTCGGCATTTTCCTCCTGCTGGATCATACTCTGGATCAGCATCAGGATATAGGCATAGTTGATCTCATCGACTTGGACAGACTCTAGCTCATAGTGGATGTCCAGCTCATCTTGGCTATCCACTTCTGGGTCCCTGCTCCTGATCTCCGCTAGGATATTTTGATAGAGGCCCAGATAGGCTTCGAGCTGACTGTCGCTGAGACCCGTTTCCCGATAGATCTCTTCCTTATCATACTCTGAGTAGACGCGGATCGATGCTTGGTACTTGTCAAAGACCTGATAGGCTTTTGCGACCTTACGGAGCTGGGCTGTTGGAGCCTGCTCGAGGGCGACTCCTTCTTCTTCGAAGTCTGTGACTTGGCCTTTAAACTCTGCCCAGGCTTTTAAGAAGTTGCGCTTCTCTTCTTCCCAGCTTGGTGCCAGGACCTCATTTTCTCCTCCATTGGAGTAGAGCTTGAGGGCATTGTCGACAGCTTCCTTAAAGGCTTGAGGGCGCTGGAAGGTGATGATATGACCGAAGTGTTTCTTGTCATCGAAGATCCGATTGGTCCGGCTAAAGGCCTGGATCAAGTCCTGTGGGCGCATGGGCTTGCGATCAATAAAGAGCGTAGAAAGGCAAGGGGCATCAAAGCCCGTTAAGAGACGGTCGACCACGATGACTAGGTCCAACTGCTCATTGCGGTAGAGGTACTTGTCCTGCTTTCTGGCCAGGCGATTATTGACATCGGTGTTAAAGCCCCGCAGATCCGCAAGGCTAAAATGCGTCCCAAACTCTTGGTTGTAGTCCTCCATGACCTGCTTCATGTGGTCTTGGTAGCCAATGGATTCTTCCTCATTTTCAGATACTGAGTAGGTAATGGTAAATTTTGGAAAATTTGGTAGGTATTGTTTGACCCGCTCAGAAACCTTGACCCGTTCCTTTCCAGCGAGAATGCTCTTAAGCAGATTATAATAAGCCTGTGCTCGTGGGATAGACTTGACTGTTAAAATAGCCTCATAGCTCTTTCCGACCCCTTTAGGGATATTAAGCTGTTGCTCGCTCTTATTGAGGATAGCATCGAGGACTTCTAGCATGTGCTCCTTGTCCTCATAGGCCTGGTCTGGGATCTCTTCTTCTAGGAGATCTGAGATGATGGTATTGCGGTAGTCTACCTTAAAGCCTAGAACCGCTCCATCATGGATAGCTTCTTTGACGGTGTATTCATGTAGGCGTTCACCATACTGTTGGTGGGTGGTCTGAGCCAGGTCTCCCACTTGCTTGCGTTTGTTTTCCTTAAAGATTGGAGTCCCTGTAAAGCCATACCAGAGAGAGTTCTTGAAGTAGGCCTTGATCTCTTTTTGCGTCTGTGGAGTGACTGCCCGGTGGCACTCATCCACGACAAAGGCCACGCGCAGGTCCTTGATCTTCCCAGCATCCCGCTGGTACTTTCCTTCTTCGAACTTACGCATCATGGTCGTAATTTTCTGGATGGTCGTGACTACCACGCGCTTGTCATTGCCCCCTAGGCGCTTGACCAGCTCATGGGTATTGTCCGTCTCGTCGATATCGATGACATCATTGGCCGCATAAGAGAGGAAGGACGAAGTCGTCTGCTGGTCCAAGTCTCTGCGGTCAACGACAAAGATGGTCTTTTGAATGGCTGGGATCTGCAAGAGATTGCGTGCTACCTTGTAAGAGGTCAGGGTCTTACCTGAACCGGTCGTATGCCAGATATAGCCTGACTCTTGACGGCGAGAGGCTTCCTGCACAGCCTCGATAGCATGGATCTGGTAGGGACGCAGGAGGATGAGTGCTTTCTTACTATCGTCGATGACCGAGTACTGCATGACCATCTGGTGGGCCCGAGGGATGGAGAGGACCTCATGGGCAAAGCTGTTGAGATCGATCATGGGTTGGTTATCCTTGTCCACCCACTTGGTCAGGAATTGCTTGTTTAGCTTGCTTTCACGCGCTGCAGCGATATAGCGTGTGTCGACCTTATTGGTCACGACAAACATCTGTAAGCTCGAGTAAATGCCCCGGAACTTGCCTTCACGGTCGTACTTTTTGATCTGGTGAAAAGCATCCAGAAAGGCCACTCGTGGGCTCTTGAGTTCGATATGGATAAGGGGAAGGCCATTGATCAAAAGGGTCGTATCGAGCCGTCGATCTTGGTCTAGCGGATAGGCCTTGTCGCGTTCGACTTGATTGACCACTTCGTAGCTCGACTTACCAGCCGCGATATTGTCCCGCCAGATGACCGCTAAGCGGATAGTCCCAAGACTAGCATCTTCACGTTGGACTTCAACCTTGGCGATGCCATTTCACCAGCAAGCCACTTGGCCGCTTCATAATAGTTGACAAAGTTGAGCTGGTTCTTGATCTGGCGCTTTTCCTGATCGGTCAAGGGATGGTCCGCTAGCACGGCGACATTGTTTTGTGCCAGCTTGTCAAAGAAATTGTCCCATAACTGGTCTTCATTCTTGAGATCCTCGCGATAGGTCCACTGACTCTCTCCTGATGTCAACTGCTGGATCAACTGTCTTTCAATCTCAAGTTCTGGAGTTGCTACTGCCTTCATCCGTCTATCCTTTTCCTGTACATAATCTCCTATTATTATAGCATGTTTGGGAAAGAAATTAACGCTTTCAAAGCATTTTGTTGGTTTTTCGCGCAAAAAAACGAACCTAGTCTGGTTCGTTTATTCTTAGTCTAGTTGAATCCCCTTTTCTGCTAGATTCTCCAGGCATTCATGGAGGTAAGTATCCTGGTGCTCGGGATAGATAGGGGTGCTCAAGGCTTCCTCTTCCAATTCTGGATAGGCTGGACAGGTCTTGCCTCGATAGGTCGGCTCCCACCACTCTGGGCTGACCTTGTAGCCACGAGCTGTCATCTCCTCCATGATCAGGCGGTGATAGGTATAGAGGCGATAAGGCGAGTAAGCAAAGACATAGTTGACCGTCGCGTGCTTCTTGCCCCAGCCATTACCTCTCAGGGCGCAGCATTCCCGGTGTTGGCCTAAGAGCTGGGGACGAGGGAGTTTGGGAATCAAGTCTTGGTGCCAGAGTCTCATCTATTGACCTCCTAGCAGCGTCGAGTCTTGTAAGTAGCGATTAGGATAGCGCTCAAGGAAATTTTGGATTCCCTTGATCAGGTCCTCTTGCTGGGCTTGGCCATGCTGGTACTTCTCAAGTAGCAACATGAAGCCCGCCTTTTCCTCTGCAGTCGCCTGCTTTTTGAAATAGCCCCAGATATGCTGGAAGGCATTGGATACCTGGCCACGATTTTCCGGCAAGGCCAGCGCTTGCTGGATCAGGTCCTCGACATGACTGACCTCCACCTGGTCTTGCTTGAGGTATTCCCGGATCTCCTTGTAAATGTTGCTGGAATGACTCAGCACCAGGTATTTATTTTTCGCCCATAGGACTTGGCAGTGACGTTTTTGATCCACTCGTGTCTCCTTTTGATCTTCTCTATGAATAGTCCTCCCATTATACCATGGAAATGAGTGAAGTCATAAAAAAGAGGCTGGGACAAAAGTCCTAGCCTCTTCTTGTCTTTAGATTGTCGAGCAAGACGCAGTGGTTTAGTGGGCTCTACTACGCTGATTTCATCAGCTTTTACAGCCCTACCCAACTGTGCGGAGGTGGGACGACGAAATCGAATTCTAACGAATTACCAATTTCTGTCCCACTCTCTCTTTCATTGATTACAAGGCTGTGATGGCTGTGATCAAACCAAAGATGATCCCTGGTGCATTGGCTGCAGCAAGTGGAATATCGCGTTCTTTTTTGAAGAGTCCGTAGTAAACCCAAAGGCTACAGTTGATGGCTGCGACAAGGGGTTGAACAAAGTTTCCTTTGTGACCTGCGAGGTTATCCATGATTTGTGGGAAGTAAGACACATACATCATCACAGACATAAAAGTCGCAACCCAACCAAGAATTTTCATTTGTTTTTCATTCATTTTGAAACTACCATTTCCTTTTCTTTTTTTAAAGTATGCACTATTCTACCTTTTGTCCTTTACAAATTCAAGTCTTTTTTTCAAATGTTACCGAACTGTAAAGTGTCACAATCTTGTGATTTTGCAGGAAGATGGATTTCTTTTCGAGGGAATATTCTCTCTAATTGTTGTTTTTAGATATATTGTCTAATTTTGTGGAAATGTAATCATTTTCATCTCGAATAACATGCAAATTAATTGCATTTTCTTCCTACTTATGCTATTTTGATACACAGAGGTAAAATTTTATGAATAAACAAAAAATCAACCAAATCGTTGGCTCGATCGGTGCCTTTATTGGAATTATCGTTTTCATTGCCTACATCCCACAAATTATTGCTAATTTACAGGGACATAAGGCCCAACCTTTCCAACCCTTGTCAGCTGCTATTTCTTGCTTGATCTGGGTCATTTATGGTTGGACAAAGGAACCTAAAAAAGACTGGATTTTGATCATTCCAAATTCAGCAGGTGTCATCCTAGGGGGATTGACTTTCCTTACATCACTTTAATAGAAATCGATCAAAGACTGAACTCGACTGGTTCAGTCTTTTTTGTGTATCCCTTTGAACACCAATTGACAATAGCGATCGGACTTTACAAGAAAAAGCCCGCTATAAGCGAGCTTCTCTTTTCCTAAATCTGCACAATCTTACGATAGCTCCGAGAGGTGATCCAAAAGACGATTAGGTAGGTGATGAGAAAGACGGCACAGACACTGAGGGTCACGATGAGGACTTGGCCACTATTGATGACACCGAGCACTTTGAGAATGAGGCGGATCATATGGTAGGCAAAGGCCAGGTGGACAAAGGCAAAGATGAGGGGGAGGAAGAAGACAGTCCGCACTTGACGGTTGATGGTCCGTTTGACCTCATCTTCATCAAGCCCTACCTTTTGGAGGATGACGAAGCGGTCACGGTCTTCATAACCTTCTGAGATTTGCTTGTAGTAGATGACGATAACCGTTCCGACCATAAAGATCAGTGACAAGAAAATCCCGATAAAGAAGATGCCACCAAAGAGGCTATTCAACTCTGCCACATCATTGGCTCGGTTACCTCCATAGATAAATGTTCCTTGGCCCTGTTGACTGCTCAATTCATCGATCATCTTGTCATAACTAGCTGCTAGCTTGAGTTGCTGGTCTTCATCGGCATTGACATTGAAGCCACCGTAGATATTGGTATTGATAGCCAGATTTGGAAACTGAGCGACAAAGGCTGCGAGATCAGGCACGATCAGGTAATTGAAATCCTCCGTCAGCATGTTAAACTGATTTGGCACGTGGTCGGTGATAAAATCCTTGGTCACCTCTTCCTTGACTTGGAAGTCTTGCCCGTTGATAGTAAACTGCTTTTGCCCCTTAAGAGCCTTGTTATGGGCAAAGAGGATGACTTGGTTGCCTGTCAGATCGACGTGTTCGCCTGTCATTTGTTCATAACTAGCTACATCAAAAACCATAAAGACGGTTTTAGGAGTGACGCTGCGTTCATCAGCTGGATAGACGGTGAAGTCGGTGCCCTTTTGTGATTTAACCCCAAAGTTGGCATAGGTCATCAGGTCACGATTCTTGATCTTGAGATGGTGCTCAGAGGCAAATTCATCAAATTTGATTGATCTGCTCCAGCTCGACCCCTTTTCCTTGGACAGAGAAATCATGAGGCGCCATGATTTTCTTGACCATTTCGCTACCGACATAGATGTTGGTTGCTGCAGAAATGGTCACCAGCACCATGGTCGAGAGGATGGCAATGGTCGCAAGCCCCACTGCATTTTTCTTCATGCGATAGATGAGGTTAGAGACCGAGATCATGTTGTTGGGTTGGTAATAGTAGCTCTTCTTTTTCTTAAGCAGGTGCAAGAAGACGGTGATCCCAGCATTAAAGAGCAGGTAGGTCCCGATCATGACCAGGATAACGGCTAGAAAGAAGGTCACAAGCGCAATGATGGGGTCTTTGACAGACAAAGCCAGGTAGTAGCCAAAACCAAGAGAGGCTAAGCCCAGGATGGTTTGGGGCCACAAGAAGCGGGCTTTCTTTTCACCACTGGCCTTCTCACGCGTCAACTGCAAGGCATTCAAACGGAGAATGCGCCAAGCATTTAGAAGAATCAAAAGTCCAAAGATGAGACCAAAGGTGACAAAGACCAAGATGACAATCCCAGGTTGGAAGGTGGATACTAGCTGGACCTTCATCTTCATGAGTTTCAAGAGAAAGGCAAAGATCAACTTGTCAAAAAGAGCTCCGATCAAGACTCCGGCTGAAATGGTTAGAAAGCCAAACATCAAAAGTTCCTTGAAGATCATGCTGATGAGATGGCGTTTCTCAAGGCCGAGCATGCTGTAGATTCCCAGCTCCTTAGAGCGGTTTTTCATGACGAAGCTATTGGCATAGAGCACGATGATGGCACCCGCTGCATTGACCACGAACAGTCCCAAGACGAGGGTAAAGATCATGGAATCGCCCCCTCTAAGCTCGTGAATGCGGGGATTAAAGGTCAGGGAGTCAAAGAGGTAGGCGATGGTCACTGCGAGAATGACCGCAATCGCAAAGGGATAATAGAGCTTGCGGTTCTTGATCAGATTGGAGCAAGCTAGTTTAGTGGTTAATCGAAACATCTACTCCACCTCGCTTGCCATGACCGTCAGAGTATCCGAGATTTCTTGGAACATCTGGCGCTCTGTCTTTTCCCCACGGAAGATCTGATTGTAGAGAATCCCGTCCTTGATAAAGAGCACGCGCTTAGCCCTCGCTGCTGCTGCGGTCGAGTGGGTCACCATGAGAATGGTTTGTCCCATGGTGTTGATATCTTCAAAGACATCTAGCAATGCTGCCGAAGACTTAGAATCCAGCGCCCCTGTTGGCTCATCCGCAAGGAGGATTTCTGGAGAGGTAATGATGGCCCGCGCTACGGCTACCCGTTGTTTTTGCCCACCAGAGATTTCGTAAGGGTATTTTTCAAGCAGTTGGTGGATGCCCAATTCCCGACTCACGCTATCGACCTTGCTCATCATTTCCTTGACCGGTCTGCGAGAAAGGACTAGAGGCAAGAGGATATTGTCCTTGACAGACAAGGTATCGAGCAGGTTGAAATCTTGAAAGACGAATCCTAGTTTTTCTCGGCGGAAGCTGGACGCATCCTTGTTCTTGATGGTTGAGGTGTCCGTGCCATTTAGGTAGACCCGCCCTTCGGTCGGCTGGTCCAGCATGGCCAGGATGTTGAGGAGGGTGGATTTCCCGGATCCTGATTCCCCCATGATGGCGACATATTCGCCCTTCTCAACGGTAAAATGGATATCCTTTAAGGCTTCAACCTGCGTCCCTTGAAAGCGGGTTTTGTAGATCTTTTTGATATGTTGAACGTCTAGTAATGACATGTTTTTCTCCTTTTACTAGTAGATCAAGAAAAATTCTTGGGTTTGTTGTAGGACTTGGAGACCAAATTCCGTCTTTTCCAAATCGGTTTGGTTATTTGGTTTCTTAATCTTTTTGGGTTGTTTCATCCATTTCAAGAGTTTCATTTTCTTGACCTCCTTCATTTGATGAGACTATTGTATAAAAAATAAAAGGCGGCTACCATAACCTAACCTTTCATTTTGACCTTTATTTCTTACATTTTTGTAAGATGGGGAAATCCTAATCCATGACCAACTTCTTCTCTTCAAAGTGAATGGCAACGGTCGTGCCTTGACCGACCTCTGAATGGAGGGTGATCCTGTGGCCCAATTGCTCTGCGATTTTCTTAGATAGATAGAGCCCCAGCCCTGAGGATTGCTGGGTCAGGTGGCCATTATAGCCGGAGAAGCCCCGCTCAAAGACACGAAGGACATCGCTATTTTTGATCCCAATCCCGCTATCTTTTATATAGAGAGTCTGGTCTTTAAAATAGATTTCGATTCCACCTGTGCTGGTGTACTTGAGGCTATTGGACAAGAGCTGCTCGATGATGACCAGGAGCCACTTGCGATCGGTGATGACCTCCTGCTCCAAATCATGTAGGTCCACTGTCAAGTTCTTTGGATAAAAAAGAGGGCATACTTGCGGACTACTTCTTTGACCAAATCTGCTACCGACACGCGCTTTAAGACCAGATCATCATGAAAACTCTCCAGTCGCAGGTACTGCAAAACCAAATTGGCATAGGAGTCAATCTTAAAGAGCTCCTGCTCCATCTGCTGCTTGACAATGGGCGTCTCGACATCTTGCACCAAGAGCTGGCTGGCCGCAATGGGCGTCTTAATCTGGTGAACCCAGAGGGTATAGTAATCCATCAGGTCATTGAACTTGGCCTGGGCTGTCTTCCCTTCCTCCAAGCGCGCCTGCTGTTCTTCCCTGTATTTTTCATAAAGAAGGTGTTCTAGTGGTGAGGCAACCTCAACTTCCTCATAAAGTGAGGCTTTGCGATAGTCCTGAAATGTCATGGCGAAATCCCAGATCAAGACACAGAGGGCAAAAAAGCCTAGCACTAGGGTCGCATAGAGGAAAACCTTCCCCGTCTCTGGAAAGAGATAGGCAAAGACCAAATCGACGGTCAAAAAGATGACCAATAGATAGAGTAGGCGCCTGCGGGATACCACATATTGCCAGAAGATGTTTCCAAATTTATTCATGGACCAACCCGTAACCGATGCCTTTCTTGGTTTCGATGAAGTTTGACAAGCCAGCCTCTTCTAGTTTCTTACGAAGGCGGGCCACATTGACAGACAAGGTATTGTCATCAATAAAGAAATCGCTATTCCAGAGCTCCTTCATCATATCATCGCGTGCCACGATACTGCCTGCATGCTCAAACAGGACGCGCAGGATCTGAAATTCATTCTTGGTCAGCTTGATGACTTCCCCTTCATACACCAAGTCTGTGGACTTGAGATTAAGGATGGCTCCCCGGTGCTCCAGCAGATTTTGATCTGTCCCAAATTCGTAGGAACGGCGCAAGAGTCCTTGAACCTTGGCAAGGAGGACATTTTGATCAAAGGGCTTGGTGACAAAGTCGTCTCCCCCCATATTGATGGCCATGACAATATCCATGGCTTGATCCCGTGAAGAAAGAAACATGATCGGAACCTTTGAAACCTTGCGAATCTCCTGGCACCAGTGGTAGCCATTGTAGAGTGGCAGGCCAATATCCATGAGAATCAAGTGGGGATCACTTTCGACAAAGATCCCGAGGACATCCATAAAATCCTCTACTGCGACCACTTCATAGCCCCATTGTTCCAATAATTGTTTGACTTGTTGGCGGATAATTTCATCGTCTTCTACTAAGAGAATTTTATGCATGGCTTTCTTTCCTTCTTATTTTTCTTCTTCCTATTATAACAGATTAAACAGCAGAGAAAAAGGCTGTTTCAGAGGGAAAGAAGAGCTGGCCCCTCCTTTCTTGATGGGAGGCGCTTTTTCTACATCCATTTTTGTGCTATACTGAAAGAAAGAAGACACGGGAGGCACAGATGTCGACGATTTTTGATTACCTAAAAGAAGTGACTTATGATTCCATATATGACCGCCCCTTTAAGGAACTGGATGTCCTCGCATTGACAGAGCTGACCTATCTCCCCTTTGGACACATTGTGCCTCAAGGAGATACAACAGGAATTCCAGTGCGCCTGTCTGATGCGATGGAACTGATCGACCGGACTACCGATTTCATCGTGAGTAACCAGCATCTCCAATTAGTCGATGACTTGGCTACTTCAAAGCGCTTTAAGAACATCAAACTCCTTAACTATGTAGACGAGTACGATCCCGATGTCCAAAAACAGTTTGCGGCCATGACCTATCGGCTTAGTCTGGATACGTATTTGGTCGTTTTCAGAGGAACGGATGACACCTTGATCGGCTGGAAGGAAGACTTCCACATGACCTATATGGACCATGTTCCAGCTCAGAAGCGCGCAGCTAGCTACCTGCAACATGTCATGAAGGAATTTCCAAAAGGACGTTTCTTAGTAGCCGGTCACTCCAAAGGGGGAAATCTCGCAACCTATGCCTGCTCGTATCTACCTGATCCCTTATTTGAACGGGTCGATGCGATCTACAGCTACGATGCTCCTGGCCTCAACAAGGCCATTATCGAAACCGAATGTTACCAGCGGACGTCCCCAAACATTCGTCGCTTTATCCCTCAGGGATCCATCATTGGCATGATGTTGGAAGTTCCAGAACCGACGACCATTGTCAAAAGTCACGCCTTTGGCGGCTTTGCCCAGCACGACGCCTTTACTTGGGAAATCAAGGACTACAGCTTTGTGACCGTTTCTGAAACCAGTCCAGATAGCCAGCAGACCGATCTGACCTTGAAGCAATGGGTTCGCGAAACATCGGCAGAAGAGCGCAAGAAGTTTTTTGATACCTTTTTTGGCATTTTTCTAGATGCCGGCATCACTTCCATCAATGACCTAACCGATCTCAAACAGCTAGCTAAGGCCAAAGAAATCCTCCAAAATGCCCAGGATCTGGATCCAACCGAGCGGGAAATGCTGGAACGCTTGGCCAAGCAGCTCATCGACACCCGCTTTCAAGCTTGGAAAAAATGGCAGACGGTTCCCCGCATCCTGGTTCAAATGGCCGCATTTTTCAAGCGAAAAAAAGCAGTCGAGCTTTCCTCGCCACTGCTCCTAGACCACAAGGAGTGAGGCTCAACTACTGACCTCTTCTATTCACTAGAACGCAAAAAGAGGCTGGGACAAAAGTCCTAGCCTCTCAATTATTTTTGGATTGTCGAGCAAGACGCAGTGGTTGAGTGGGCTCTACTACGCTGATTTCATCAGCTTTTACAGCCCTACTCAACTGTACGGAGGTGGGACGACGAAATCGAATTCTAACGAATTACCGATTTCTGTCCCACTCTCTTTTTCTATTTTCTATTGGTTCTGAGGAGATGGAGCATCTGGCGTGCTTTCTTCTGTTACAGCTGCGCTTGCAGACTCTGTTTCTGTCTCAGTTGTAGCAGGCTTGCTTCCTTCTGAAGCTGCTGCTTCTTTTTCCACCGGAGTTTCTGTAGCGACAGGCGTTTCAACCGTGGTAGCTGGTTTGCCCGCTTCGCTTGTAGATGGCGCAGCTGCCAACTCTGCCTGGAAGGCTTGGATGGCCTGTAGTAAGGCTGCTTTATCACTCTTTGGATTAGACAATTGGTCAAAGAGAGCTTCCAGACGGTCAAATACCGCATCACTAGCTCCCTTGTCCACCAATTGTTGGTGTAGGGCCATCAATTGGTTATAGAGCTGTTGGTAAAGAGCGACATCCCCAATTTGAGGCTCTTCCGTTTGCTTTTGTTTTTGCTTTTCAATGGTATCACTGATTTCGCGTAGAAGTGCTTCCCCACTTGAAATAGCCTTGTCTGGATCAGATTCTTTTCCAAGTTGAGCCAAGCCTGTTTCAAAAGCCGTTCGTTTACCTTGGTCTTCGACTTGTGGCAAGAGCGACTGGATTTGCTCTAAGAGGGCTGTCAAAATCTTGTTCTGTTGACGGGCTTCTGTTGCCTTATCCAACTCTCCATACAAGCCTTTGAGGAAATCATAAACCGCTACGTTGTAGGATGGGGTTTGACTTCCTTTTTGATCCAAAACTGTTTTTTCAATAGGATAGGTTTGGCCTTTATCTTGGGAGAAAAGCTGGTCAATAGCTTGCTTAGTTTGGTAGAGCTCCATAAAGTGAGACTTGGAATTCCAAGCTTCTTCAAAGGCTTGAGCTCGGTAGAGCTTCAAGGCTAGATCTGCTGCCTTGGTGCGGAGTTCTGGTGTCAAGCGCGCATCGCTCAAGCTTTGGTAGAAATACTTGAGGTAATCGACCGATGTCACACCCGTCCGATCTTGCATCTCCTGAACAGCTTCTAATAGCTTCCCTTCCTGTTCTAGACGCTTGCTATCCTTGGCAGCATAGGCTTCCTGCAATTGAGAGACCAACTCTTCCTTCTTCAATTGGAAGGCTTCTGTGTCTAGCAAGCGCACTTGTTCCAGCAATTCTTGGTAACGACGATCCAAGACTGTCTCTTCTTTTGGCTTGACCGCTTGAGTCGCATGAATGTACTGCTCATCAACCTGTTTGAGACTGGCTAGATAACCCTCTGTTGAGTTACTTGGGAAGCTCTTGACATTTTCCAAGAAGTGGCCCAAGATGAGCTCAATCCGTCTTTGTTGCAATGGATCAGAAGCATAGAGGCTGCGGCTTTCTGCTAAGAGCTGGTTGACCTTGTCCTCTACGACTTTCTTGTCCAAGTCACCTTTTTTATAAGACGATTGGATGGTAGGAAGACGGTGGGCTAAGTAGTCTGCAAGTCCTGCTGAACGCACCTTGATGTAGTGGTTGTGATCGCCATGCGGGATGACAAACTGACCATTTTCAATCTGGAGGCTATAAGGAGAAATCCCTGAACGAAGCGCTGTTGCATAGAGTTCATTGATAAAGTCTAGTTCAGGATTACCAGTTTCAAGTGGGATCCGGACATGTTCCTTCCGAACGGCATAAGGATGGATGTGGGTCGGATCGTATTCTTGGTCTGGATTGTTAAAGACAAAGAAACCATTGGAAATCTTAATGGCCTCGCGAGGGACACCGTAGGTCTTACTGATGTACTGGATCTTTTCCTCATCTGAGGCATCACGAGAATAGGTCGCAACGTCATCTGTCAGGGGCTGACCCTTGTCCTCTTCTTTCTTACCAGCTAGAGTTGCCTCTGCTGCTGCAATCTCTTGAGGAGAAAGGTCCTTTTTATAGAAATAATGGGCATGGTTGCCATGAGCGACCATATATCCTTCCTCGTCCTTGCTGATGACCTTGTCTGCGTGGAAGCCATGGTCGTGCTCCTCTTTGTGATCGTGACTGTCGCCATGCTCACGATCAGGATCAACTGGTCTTGTGCTTGGAATTGAAGGCAAGCCTGGACTTACTTCTGTTGGACTACTAGATCCTTGAGCACGAAGCAATTGGAATTGCCGAGCCAACTCACGCTCTAAAGGCGATAGAGAGCTGTAAGGGATAAAGTGGAAATGATCCCCATGAGGGTAGACAATCCCTTGATCGGTCCACTTGGTAATCTTACTTGGATCAAAGACAGAACCATCAGACTCCACATGACGAGAAGACAACGGGGCTTTCTGCAATTCTTCGATCAGATTGGTCAGGGTTAGACTCGGTTTGGAGGCAGCCGGTTTAGACGTCGTCGGTGTCGTCTGTGTATTGGTTGGACTGGATGACGGCTGGTTGCTCGCTTGCTTCCCAAGGCTTGGAGAGGCTTGATCTGAAGTTCCTTGCCTTTGTTCTGTGCTTGCTCCAGCTAGGTGTGAGTTTCCAGCCTGATGGCCAGCTTGACCACCTAAGACAGAGAGAGCTGCTGCTAACTCTCCAGCAGATAAGGCACTCTTTGGAATATAATGGAAATGGCCGCCATGGGGCACAATAAAGCCGTCCCCTGTATCTGAAATGACATCTCCAGGGCTAAAGACATAACCATCGTCCGTACGATAGCCACCACCTGTATGGTTCTTAGCCGTCAGCATCTCAAGAGTCTTGCCTTCTTTTAGCGCTTGACTAGGTTGACGGAAGTCACGGGTCTTGCCTGCCTTGTGCGAGGAGCTCGCTTGCACCGATCCCGTTTCTCCTTCTTCTTTAGCGCCTCCTTTTTGCTGTTGGGCGATCTCTTCGATCGAGCGCACATTGACTGTATGTTGGGCATCCTTTAAGTAGAGATAGTATTTCCCAGCGCGTTTAATAATATAGCCATCTTTGACCTTGCTCACGATATCCGCTTCTTGCAGCTGATAAGTTGGATCCCGCAAAATCAACTCTTCACTAAAGATGGCATCAAATGGGACCTTGCCGCTGTAGTAATGAAAATGATCTCCATGAGAAGTGACAAAGCCTTCATCTGTAATCTTGATGACAATCTGCTCTGCCTGGGTCTTTTCCTTGGCATTAACCGCTTCGATGCTGTCTTCCTTTTTGCTGGTGTCAGTCGATGACGCTTTCTTTTCTGCCTGCAGGTACTGAATCTGATTCTTTTTCTCTTCCTTGACTTGTGGTTGCTGACTGAGCGCGTAGGCACAGAGTCCTAGCCCCAAGGTCGCTACAATTCCAATCGTTCCCTTTTTCTTCATTCTTGATTTACTCCTCTAATTCCTTGGCTAAAGTCGCCATATTTTCTTCTAAATTTTCTAATAGATCCTTATCGTTTTGTGGATCGGCTTCCAGTGGATCCAAGACCTTGACACGCGCCCCTGTTGCCTTGGCAATACTATCTGCCACTTTTGACGACGTGTGCTTTTCCACAAAGATCGTTTTTACCTTGTAGTCTTTGACAAACTGCTGGATCTCGGCCAATTGCCGAGCGGTCGGTTCTTGCTCTGGGGAAATTCCAGCAATCCCTAACTGCTTGAGACCAAAGCGTTTGGCCAGATAAGAAAAGGCCGTATGCTGGGTCACAAAAGTCTTTTGCTTGGCCTTGTCAAAGAGAGGCTGGTAGTGGGCTACCAGTTCCTCACAGCGCTTTTCAAGCTTTTGAGCATTGGCCTGATAGCGCTCCTTGTTCTTTGGATCGATCTCTCCCAAGCGCTGGGCAATGATCTTTCCTTCCTCTGCGATTTTTACAGGATCCAACCAAGTATGCGGATCATACAAATGCTTGTCTTCTTTTCCCTGACCAGCCTCGACATCCTCTAATCCAGCCACCTTATCAAGGGTCATTCCTTGGCTACCTTCGATCACTCGCAACTTGGAACCTTGAAGATTGGGATCTAAGCGACCGGCCCAAGATTCCAGGGTCTGAGAATGATAGACAAATACATCCGCATCATAGATCTGGGCCACTTCCTTGGTTGAGGGTTCATAATCATGGATCCCTGCACCTGACTGAACCATCCAGATGTCATTTTGATCGCCAGAGATTTCCTTGACCAGGGCATAGATGGGATAAAAACTCGTGACAATTTTAAGACCTTTTTTAGAAGGGGGCTTGCCCGCATTTCCTTGACTTCCACAAGCTGTCAGTAGAAAGAAACCGAGAAACAAGAGTCCCAGAACCTTCATTTTTCTCCTATTCATCCTTCACCTCTTTTTCATTTTTATTAACTAGTTTATTAATCGGTTAATTAACTAGTTAATAATACTGCTAATGATTTGCTTTGTCAAGCTTTTTTTACATTTTTTTCCTTTTAATGTTAGAGACTAGCAATTTCCTAGGCCCCACGAGCCTTCCTTGCAGTAAAAAAAGAGGCTGGGACAAAAGTCCTAGCCTCTCAATTGTTTTTGGATTGTCGAGCAAGACGCAGTGGTTGAGTGGGCTCTACTACGCTGATTTCATCAGCTTTTACAGCCCTACTCAACTGTGCGGAGGTGGGACGACGAAATCGAATTCTAACGAATTACCGATTTCTGTCCCACTCTCTTTTATTGACGGTAGAAATATTGATCAGCCGGGTAGTTGCCTGCAGATTGAGTGACCACTAGACGTGGCTTGCTGGTATCAGACTGGTCTCCATCTGGATTTTGGAAACCGATTTTCAGCAGTCCAATCGCAGCACCAGTCTCCCCCATCTTCATCTCAACATAAGGAATCTTGCTCTTCTTATCCGAGTCTGCAACAGCCTTGAGGCTACCTTGGCCCTTGACTTTTCCGTCTGCTTGGATGACGATTTCAGCCCCCTTGCCATTGCGCCAGGTTCCAGCTAAGCTTGAGAAGTCGCCTCCGTTAATAGCCGCAATATCCAAGTCTTTCTCTTTTTTCGGTTGTGGGTAAGCTTTCCACCACTCTAGATGGTAATCACGGTAGGCCACGTCACCAAAGAGAATCCGACGTTCTTGGGAAGCTATTCCGTCAGGACCTGTCACACCCGCTGGGATCAAGTACAAGGTTTGCTCCTGCCCTTGGATCGCAGTCGCATTTGCCCCAGTGAAATAAACTTCATAATAGCCTTTCGCTTCTTAGGCTCTTTTTCTTTATTGAGCAGGTAACTCGCCCGAGTGCCTCCACTCCAGAAGGTCCATCCTGTCTCCCCATTTACAATACTTGGAAAAGCGCTGGCCTTATTTTGGTAATATTCTTCTGGAGTATAGCCGTAGAGTTTAAAACCTGAAGCTGCGATTTCCTTTTCATAGGTATCATTGGAATAAGCACCTTCAAACGGTGAGAGATTGCCATCAAGGACGACATCATTTGGATCTGTCGATTTGAAAAAATCCTCTCGATTGGCAAAGACCATCTCGTGGTCGGGATTTTTATCAGACATGGTGACCGTGATCAAAGGCTTCTTATCTGTCTTGTATTTGAAGACACGAACAGTGACTGTAAAGTCTGTATTGCCATCGGACTTTTTCATCTTGCCTGTCGAAACTTTGTTAGACCCTTCGACCTTCCAATCCGTACTAAATTCAGCGGATACCTTGCCGTCAGCCGTTTGGTAATCGATCTTCCAGGCCTTGCCTTTTTTCTCGATTTTGGCTTCATCCCGTTCATTAGAGACATAGTCACCACTCAGGTCAATGGCTTTTTCCTTTGGCTTGGTGACCTTCTTACTGGTCTGGTTAAATTCCTTTTGATGGTCTGGTTGGATGTTGGAACTAGAGTAGAGATAGACTCCACCGATCAGAACAACTGCTCCGACAAGCCCCAAAATCGGCCCCAGGTATTTTTTCTTCCACTTAAGATTCATTTTACTACCTCCATGGAATAAGATCTTTACACTAGTATACCCTAAATCGACAGTATAGTAAAATTCCCCTCTATGTAGTGGTTTTCCATGTTTGAACTGACTAGTTTTAGTAGAAAATACCTGTTTCTCAAAAACAATATTTTGTTTATCATTGTTTTTTTATCGTTTTTCGATACTTTTTTATTGACTAATTTTTTATAAGGAGTATACTATAAGTGAAAAATAAATAAACTTCAAGGAGGCTTGCGATGAAAAACTCAAAAACCTTAAAAAATGTCATTGAAGTCTTAACGGCTTTCATTTACTTCTGTGGCTTTATGACCGTGGCTGCATTGGTCGTCCATCTGCTTTCCCGCATGGGCCTTTTCAAAGATCTCATTCAATCAGGTCGCTTGTCCTTTGATGCGAATGGCATCCAGCTCTTCCCCAAACATCCGCAACCTCTCTGGCAGTTGCTCTTCCCACTAGCCTCAAGCGCTATCTATATTTACCTTCTCATCACCATTCGCAGCTTCCTCCAAAATCTCTACCAAGAAAAGATCTTTTCTCACTCCAACATTGATCTTTGCAACCGAGCTTGGAAGATTCTCTTGGTCTTGTCTTTTATGTCTGGCACACTTGAAACTAGTGGCAATGCTTATCTCCTTCCCTTCACTTTTCAATTTACCTTTAACACAGGGCTTCTCCTTGCCGTTCCAATCGTCTGGGTCTCTGGCAAGATTTTAGAGAGAGGTATTGAGATTGCTGAAGAAAATGAGCTAACCATTTAAGGAGGGTGCCATGATTATCGTCAATCTAGATGTCATGCTAGCCAAGCGAAAGATGAAATCCAACGAGCTAGCCGACAAAATCGGCATCACGACAGCTAACCTCTCCATTCTCAAGACCGGCAAGGCCAAAGCCATCCGCTTTACCACCCTTGAAGCCATCTGCAAAGAACTCGACTGCCAGCCAGGAGACATCTTGGAATACCGGCAAGATGAATAGGAATAAGAAAATATACTTAAAATATTATTTTAAGTAAAACTAACTAATTCTTTCTATAAAAAAACGCATAGTGATATGGTATTTAAAGACCATATCACTATGCATTTTTATAATGTTAAAGAAAGGTTGTCCAGTATTAAAAAGATACTCAAAAAAACCAAGCAATCTATTGAATGTTCTTAAATGAACTTTTCTCATTTTTACTGAGTCTTATTCTTAAACAGATTATCAACCCACAACTTACTATACTGAATAGCACCCACCTCATTGGGATGGAAACCATCAGCTTCAAACCATTCTGTATCGTGGGGAGCCGATAGCTGATACCATGGTACTAGTGTCAAGTTTTTATATTTTTTTGCTGAATCTTCAAGTAATTTATTCACTTGATTCGTCCACCAGTAAGTCGAACTTGGAAGATTGATCGTTGTCCAGTAAACTTTCTTCCCATCAAGAATTTTCATTATCTGCGATACTTGTGACTCGTTTAGAACACCTTGTCCTCCTTGATTTGTTCCAATCGATAGAATGACAGTTTTAACATCTGGATGTTGTTCAACAAGAGACTGAATATGAGAGATAGTATCTTCAGGTGCAATTCCAAATGTAGCATCCATAACCATATTCGGAAATACTTCTGAGAGATTATTATAAGTCTTAGTAAAAATTGAGTCTCCAATAGCTAGGATAGGGGTTTGACTAGCTTGGTAGAGTTGATAAGTTGTCACATCATACTTTTTAGCTAATTCTTCATATGGAGCAAGATCTTCATTACTAACTTTATTTTTTATTAGCTTCGTAGTTTTAATTTTCTTGTTTTTTGCAGCTTCAATCACTTTTTGATTTGACTTAATATCTTGCACGATCTTGTTTTGGGCCTTATCTGAATTCGGTGAAAGAAATACGATAGCCATTGAAATGGCTACTAAAGAAGCCATAGCATAGATTCGAACTTTATCTTTTGAAAAGCCATTTTTTGAGATGACATTTTTTATTTTACAAAATAGCTTACAATAATTTACACGACGTAAAGGTACTTCAACAAATCTAAAAGAAAGTTCAGACAATCCAATGATCAGTACTAAAGAAAAGAAATAGTAAAATATCCCATGTCCTAATCGAGTTTCCATTAAAACCAACACTGGCATTTGCCACAAATATATACCATATGAACGTTTTCCAATATAATCAAATAATCTATTAGAAAATAATTTTTCAATACCAAAATTTGGAGAAACGACTAAGGCAACAAGTAATATTGAGCAGAAACTAAAAAATAACATACCTCCTCGATAGGTAATCCATGAACGATCGGGTAATAAAAACAGAAATACTAAAATAATTGAAAAGAGTCCAATAAAGAATTTAGAAATGAAGCGTCTTCCTTTTTCATTGGGCCGTAGTCCTATAACTTTATCACTCGGCCAAATAAATGCAAGGGCAGCCCCCAGTAAAATACTAAATAAGCGTGTATCTGTTCCATAATAAATTCTTGACGGATCCTGATTGGAATGGTACAAAACTGCCATCTCTAAGGCTGAAATGATTGCAAATAGGACTAGAGCTCTAAATATTTTCCATCTATCTTTTACTTTGCGAATTAAAAACAGACAGACAACTGGCCAGACTAAATAGAACTGAGCTTCAATTGCCAAGCTATAAAAATGGCTAAATGGAGCTTCTGCCATTAATCTTGTAAAATAAGATGCCCCCTTATCAATCTGCCACCAGTTATTAAACATTAAAACACTAGAAACAAATACCATTCGTAAGTGGTTTAAAAAATTGGACTGAAACAAGAAAGTATAAAGGCCCGTGACAAGAATAACGAATATCATAGCCGGATATAGTCTTTTTATACGTCTCCTATAAAAACCAATTACATCAATCTGTTTATTATCCTTATACTCTTGTAACAATAAATCTGTTATTAAATAACCTGAAACTACAAAAAATAGAACAACTCCTAGATAGCCGCCTTTTACCTGTTGAGGAAACATGTGGTAAAGAATAACAAATATGACTCCTAAAGATCTGAGGCCATCGAATCCACGAATATATCGTCTTTTCAAAAATAATTTCCTTTCAAACATTTACTATTTCTCATTACAAATGATAGAATTCAAAAAATGTACCTGCATATAGGATGAATAATATTTTCTACCCAATAATGCTTCCATTTGGAACAGATGGATCAACCGTTAAGACTGTTAATTGATCTCCGTATTCTGCGGAAAGAATCATGCCTTGGCTGACATATTTCTTCATCATCTTACGTGGTTTAAGGTTGGCTACGATTTGGAGTTTCTTGCCGACCAATTCTTGTTCATTTGGATAGAATTTCGCGATACCAGAAAGGATTTGACGGTCTTCGCCATCTCCTGCATCTAGGCGGAAGCGAAGCAATTTGTCTGAGCCTTCGACGCGTTCCACTTCTTTGACCTCTGCTACACGGATTTCAACCTTGTCAAAGTCTTCAAATTTAATCTCGTCTTTTTCAGACTTGAGTTCCACTTCTTCTGGAATCCATTCTTTTTCTTGTGGTTTTCCAGCAGTCATTTGAGATTGGATGTAGGCAATTTCTTCTTCCATGTCGAGACGTGGGAAGATTGGAGTTCCTTTGGCAACCACTGTGACATTTTCAGGGAAGCCTGCTAGGGTCAAGTTTTCAAGATCGAAGTCCAAGCCCAATCCTAGTTGTTCCATGATGGCATTTGAGGTGTTCATCATGAATGGTTGGATCAAGTGAGCCACAACACGAAGGCTAGCTGCTAAGTGAGCCATGACCGCTGCCAATTGTTCCTTGTCACCATCTTCTTTAGCGAGGACCCAAGGAGCAGTCTCATCGATGTACTTGTTGGTACGAGAGATGATGTTCCATACGGCTTCCAAAGCGCGTGGGTAATCAACCGCGTTCATTTGCTTGTGGTATTCAGCGATGTTTTCTTCAACCACCTTGGCCAAATCTGCATCAAATGCTGTGACATTTTCGACATAAGCCGGAACTTGACCACCAAAGTATTTGTTGATCATGGCTACCGTCCGGTTGAGGAGGTTTCCAAGGTCATTAGCCAATTCATAGTTGATGCGAGCCACGTAGTCTTCTGGGGTGAAAGTCCCATCAGAACCAACTGGAAGGCTACGCATGAGGTAGTAACGAAGTGGATCCAAGCCGAAGCGTTCCACCAACATTTCTGGGTAGATGACATTCCCTTTAGACTTAGACATCTTGCCGTCTTTCATGACAAACCAACCATGGCCAATCAAACGTTCTGGCAATTTGATATCCAACATCATGAGAAGGATTGGCCAGTAGATGGAGTGGAAACGAAGGATGTCTTTTCCGACCATGTGGAAGACCGTTCCGTTCCAGAATTTGTCAAAGTTTTCATGATCTTCTTGGCCATAACCAAGAGCCGTCACATAGTTAAGCAGAGCATCAAACCAAACGTAGACAACGTGTCGAGGATTGGATGGAACTGGGACTCCCCAGGTAAAGGTAGTACGAGATACCGCCAAATCTTCCAAACCGGGCTCGATGAAGTTTTTCAACATTTCATTGAGACGGCCATCTGGCGTGATGAAATCAGGTTGGGATTTGAAAAACTCAACCAAGCGGTCTTGGTATTTGCTGAGGCGGAGGAAATAGGACTCTTCAGAAACCCATTCTACTTCGTGGCCTGATGGGGCTACCCCACCGATGACCTTGCCATTCTCATCACGGTAGACCTCAGCCAATTGGCTTTCTGTAAAGAACTCTTCATCAGAGACTGAATACCAACCAGAGTATTCACCAAGGTAGATGTCGTCTTGAGCCAGCAAACGTTCAAAGACTTGGGCCACCACTTTTTCATGGTAGTCGTCTGTTGTACGGATGAATTTATCATATGAGATATCGAGTAATTGCCAGAGTTCTTTCACTCCAACGGCCATCCCATCTACATAAGCTTGCGGTGTAATCCCAGCTTCTTCTGCTTTTTGCTGGATCTTTTGACCGTGCTCATCGAGACCAGTCAGGTAGAAAACATCGTAGTTCATCATGCGTTTGTAACGCGCCAAAACGTCACAGGCAATCGTTGTATAAGCTGAACCAATATGCAATTTACCAGATGGGTAATAGATAGGGGTTGTGATGTAGAATGATTTTGTCATTTTCTTTTCCTTTCAGGGCTAATGGAACCCAATTTAGTAACACTCTATTATAACATTTTTAGGAGACCCTGAAAACCCAAAACCAGCTAGGATCTAAGGAAGACAAGCAAAAAAGCTGACCGAAGTCAGCTTTCTATGATTGATAACGAATCACGCTATCTTACTTTCCAAGATAGTATTCTTTTACAACGTTCAATTTTTCGTCAAATTCGAATACCAATGGTGGGAAGTTAGGGATTTCCACATCCATGATTTCGTCGTCTGACAATTGTTTGATGTGTTTTACAAGAGCACGGATTGAGTTACCGTGTGCTCCTACGAATACGTTTTTACCGTCTTTAAGAGCTGGAGCGATTTTATCTTCCCAGAATGGAAGGGCACGTTCCAAAGTAACTTTCAAGTTTTCAGCATCTGGAATCACTGAATCGTCAAGTGAAGCGTAACGACGGTCAGTGTGTGCTGAGTGTTCATCATCACGGTCCATTGCAGGAGGCAATACATCGTAAGAACGACGCCAGATGTGAACTTGTTCATCACCAAATTGTTCAGCAGCTTCTGCTTTGTTTTTACCAGTCAAACCACCGTAGTGACGTTCGTTCAAGCGCCATGATTTTTCAACTGGAACCCACAATTGGTCAGAAGCTTCAAGAGCTAAGTTAGTCGTTTTGATCGCACGTTTCAATACTGAAGTGTAAGCTTGGTCAAATTCGATACCAGCTTCTTTGATCAATTTACCAGCGTCGATCGCTTGTTGTGTACCTTTTTCAGACAAATCAACATCAGCCCAACCAGTGAAAAGGTTAGCTTTGTTCCATTCAGACTCACCGTGGCGAGCAAAAACCAATTTTACCATTAGATGGATCTCCTTTTTATTCTCCGAGGTTTCCCCCCGTTTATCTATTCTATTCTACTAGATTTTCAGTAAAAAATCTAGTGGCGACCATAGAAAAGTGCAATTTCTCACAAAAAAGAGCCTGACGGCTCTGGTTTGAAAATGAGGAATGTTTCTTCTTTCACTTAGACAGGCTACTCTGTTGCTTGATTCTCTTCAGTCAAGGAATTTCGTTGTTCAATCATTTTTCTTAAATCTTTTAAATCACTATACATATGAACCATATAAATTAGCAGACAAAGATAAACACCAAACCCCAAATTATAATAAACTTTTTGAATTGTTAATGAAAATGCAGCATATATTAGAATAACACTACAAGATAGGTGAATCAAAAAAGATTGCAGGCTAGCCAAAAATGGATACCCCTTTTTTTCAAAAGAATCATGAATAATATAGGCTATAACAGGTAAAACAATTAATAGTATGAGAGAAATAATAAAGTAAGAATTCACCACACCTTTAAATTCTTGCCCCCAAAATACTGAGTTGCTTTTTCGAAATAGAAAAACCTGTGAATCATCTGAATACGAATAATAAAGACCATTCAAAAATGGAAATCCAACAATTGATAGAACTAGAACAATATACAACGCAAGCTCCCAGACTAAACTAAGATTACTTTCTTGTTTTGTTTCTGACATCTTTAATTCCTTTCCTTAACCACTCTGTCTTCAATCTCAACCTCATCGAAATTCGAATCTGTCACAGTTCCTAAGACATAGAGACCATTTGGCAAACTCGATGTTTGTACAATCGCTTCTAATTCATCCTTAAATCGGATATGATCCCTCTTCACACCTTTAGGTAATGTCACTTGAACATATAGGACATCATTATCTAAAGCTTCTTTTACCGGAAAACCATACCATCCTCCAAGAACAGTCCGTCCCTTCTTCGCCGATTGTTTCTCGTAATCTTTAAGCCAATGTATCCCGCCAATATACTTTATTTTACTTGAAATACCAAGTTTTAATTCAACCTTCGATCCTTTTAAGATAGAATTTTGATCTATTTTTTTCTTTAATTCCTGCTCCAACTTTTTTCTCTCAGGATTCAATTCTAGGGCTTTTTCAAGAATGGGTACATACGTGCTAGGAGGCTCACTATACATTCCTATTGAATCACCAAGCAATCCAAAACGTACTTCTTTAGCTACAGGTGGATAATATGGCAAAATGACTTGTTCCAACATCATTTGTTTCTTCAATGGAATAGAGATGACTTTCCCATTAATCGTTTCAGAATAGGTATAATTAGCATTAATCACTAGTTTTGATTCACTTGTAATCGAAAGGCCCGTGATCCGAACCTCTCCTGAATAATGATTATTCTTGTAGATTTCCTTGATATTTGATTCTAAATTTATAAAAACAAATAGTTAAAAGGATAAAAAAACCAACAATGACCAGTAAACTTTTTAGTTTTTCACTCTTTATCTTCATTTTTTAAATCTTTCTATAAGTCCTTATCTCACAAACATTGTTACTCTATCCAACTATATGAGGGGCCGTTTTCAAGAAAAAGAAAGACCATATAGCACCAATCATAAAAATGGTCACTGCCGCTAAGGCATAGACCTGCCACATCTTCCAAGAAAAATTCTCCAGCTTCTTCATCTCGTTCTCCTTTTGTTTGATCGTAAAAGTATATTATATCATGATTTTCCCTATTTTTCTCCCGGTATAAAATATAGGCAGGCTTTCATTGCATCAAAAAAGAGCCTGACGGCTCTGCTTTCTCTCACACTAATTTTTCTGACAGTCGGGGCAAATGCCATAGACGGTCATCTGGGTCTTGGTGATCTGGTAGCCACTTTGACTGGCTGCTTCTTCGCGAAGATCTGGGACTTCAATGTCCACATCTGCGATACGACCACATTTTTCACATACCACATTCAAATGGTCATGCCCCATGAAATCAAAATAGGTCGTGGTATCATTGCGAACCTTGATCTCAGAAACAACACCCTCATCAATTAAAACCTTGATATTGTTGTAGACAGTTGCTAGACTCATGCTTGGAAACTGAGGCAATAAATCACGATAGATCTTCTCAGCGCTTGGATGTTCATGACTCGCCACTAAATAGGAAAGAACTGCTCTGCGGGTATCGGTAATCCGAATGCCCTTAGCACGCAAATTTTGCAAGACTTCTTCCACGCGCTCTTCTTCATGACGATGCAATGCGTTCACTATGATTCCCCCTTTCCAATATGATTTAATCGATTCGTTACCCTTATTATATCATGTTTCAAAATAAATCACTATTTAGAATGCTTTTAATTAAAAAAAATGTCCGGGGGACATTTTTTTCACGAGCCTGAAAAATGGAAAAAGCGAGTTTATGTCCAGTGGGACATTGATTCACGAGCCTGAAATAGATTCATCTACTCTCAGCCGATCCAACTGGTCATCCAGCGCACGGTTCCTAGGATCATTTTGACCACGAGGATCATAAAGCAAAATTCCAGTACAAACCACAGCCCTTTCAGTAGATACAAAATAGGTCGGATAAACAACAAGGCAAAGAGGCCTAAAATGAATCGCATGGTCTTTTCTCTCTTTCTTTTTTCCTATTATACCCTTATCCTATAGAGCTGTCCAACAAAAAAACCATCCTAGAAATCTAGGATGGCTTTTCAAAATGCAATTATTTAACTGCTTCTTTAAGAGCTTTACCAGCTTTGAATGCTGGAACTTTAGAAGCTGCGATTTTGATTTCTTTACCAGTTTGTGGGTTGCGACCTTTACGAGCTGCACGTTCACGAACTTCGAAGTTACCGAACCGATCAATTGAACTTTTTCACCTTTTGAAAGGTATTCTGAAACTGCTGCGAATACAGCGTCAACAGCTGCTGCTGAATCTTTTTTAGTCAATTCTGTAGCTTCTGCCACTTTTGCGATCAAATCTTGTTTGTTAGCCATTTAACAAATCCTCCAATTTTTTTTAGGCTTTACGCCTTAACAGTACTATAATATCTAAAAAAAGCCTTTAGGTCAAGTACTAAACCTGTTTTTTCAAACATTTATTCAGCTTATTCGTAGCGTACCAAAACTGCAAATGCATTCTCACCTGTATGGGTTTGAATAATCGATCCAGTTTCGAGAACTGGGATTGCTTTTTCAACGAGAGATTGCAACTGAGCCTTCATTTCATTGGCCCACTCTGGTGTCCCTGCGTAAGAAATCCCGATCTCAGCCACCTTACTATGGGAAAGTTTCTCTACCAATTCATCCAACCATTTCTTAAAGGTCTTGTTTCCACGTCCCTTGACGATTGGCTCCAACTGATGGTCCTTCATTTGCATCACCACACGGATATTGAGAAGCGAGCTCAAAAGTCCAGTAACACGGCCAATGCGACCACCTTTAACTAGATTTTCCAAGGTAGATACGCCGATATACAACTCTGTCTTTTCTTTGACTTCTTCGATACGAGCTAAAACGGTGTCTAGATCTGCTCCTTCTTTAGCCAACTTAGCTGCCTCAACCACTTGGAACTTCATAGCTTGGTCTGTAAAGCCACTATCAATCACAGTTACTTCTGCCCCTGACAAGGTTGCCCCTTGACGAGCCGCCTCTACTGTTCCTGACAAGGCATGAGACATATGAATCGAAACGATATGAGCTCCGTCTGCTGCTAACTTTTCATACACCTCCGCAAAGACTCCAACGGGTGGTTGGCTGGTCTTTGGAAGATTTTTGCTAGACTGCATTAAGCGCAAGAAGTCCCCTTCGCCCAACTCACTGTCGGAATAAAGGACTCCATCCACCATAACAGAAAGTGGCACAATGGTGATGCCATATTCTTCAACCACTTCAGGCTCAATTGTAATAGATGAGTCTGTAACTATTTTAATATTTGCCATATATTTCTATACTCTTCCTAAGAATGTTCTGCTTTCATTATATCAAAAAACACGGGGTTTTGCAGTGAAAGATATCCATTCCTGCTTCCTCAGTCGTCTGCGGCAGAAAAACCTGTATTATGAAGGACATGGTCATGGACAATGCCTTGATCATCCAAGAGCAATCCATGGAGGACTCCACCAAAGACAGCGCCCCCATCGACACCCATCTTTCTGATCTGAAATCCAAAGATTTTCGGTACCGACTGGCTCATTGAGCAGTCCATAGACCGGTGTATGGCCAAAGACGATCCATTTGCCTGTATGATTCTCCGCTTCATGGAATGGTTTTCGGATCCAGACCTTTTGGTAATCACTGGTTTCTCGCCAATTTTCAAGGGTTAGATCCACACCAGCGTGGACAAAATAATAGGTCTCTGTCTCGTAGTCAAAGGGCAAACTGCGGATGAAGGCCACCAAGTCAGGAACGGCATTTTCTACTGCTTGCGCATCCGCAATGCCATCTACAGGAGCATCGAGTGGCCGGCCTAACAGAGAGTTGATGGTCGTATCGCCACCATTTCTTCGGTAGTGATCATAACGCTCTTCTGGATTGTCCAACCAGGCTAAAAACATGTACTCGTGATTCCCGGAAAGGCAAACAGCTCCGTGATGGTCTACGTAGTCTTTTACGATTTCAATCGATCGTTTGCTGTTTTCGCCTCGATCTATCAAATCCCCTAAAAAGACCAATTGAGCTTTTCCATCCCACTCTGTCATGAGCTCTTCTAGCATTTGTGCTTTTCCGTGAATATCTCCGACTACAAAGTATGTTGACATTGGTTCAAACCTTCTTTCTCTTAACGCTTGAGAAGTTGCTCTGCTTGTTGACGGGCAGCTTCCGTTAGATCCTCTCCTGCCAGCATCTTGGCAATTTCTTCGATTCGTTCTTCTCTATTGAGCAAACGCACAGTAGATACAGTTGAGTGTTCATCACTGATTTTCTCAATATAGAATTGATAATCTGCTGCAGCGATGACTTGAGGCAGGTGAGAAATAGCAAGCACCTGGCCATTTTGACCAATCTTATGAATTTTCGCTGCGATGGCTTGGGCCACGCGCCCAGAGACTCCTGTATCCACCTCGTCAAAGACGATACTGGTTTTCCCTTCTTTTCGAGAAAAAGCAGACTTAATGGCCAACATCAAGCGTGACAATTCTCCGCCAGATGCCACCTTGACAAGAGGTTTAAAGTCCTCACCTGGGTTGGTCGAAATGTAAAACTCGACGGCTTCATTTCCCTCCCGATTAAACTTAGCCTTGCTAAAACGCACTTGAAAACGCGCCTTGTCCATGTAGAGATCTGCCAATTCTTGCTGGATTTCATTTTCCAAAGCTTGGGCCAGGGCATGCCGCTGATCACTCAAATCTTGAGCCAAGGTGACCAAACTCTTTTCCAAACGTTTGAGTTCTTTTTCCAAGTCCTCAGACGAGAGGTCACTTCCGGTGAGGAGGCTATATTCTTTGGTGATTTGTGCCAGGTATTCCAAGACGTCCTTGACTTGGCCACCATACTTGCGCGTGATGGAGTGGATCAAATCCAAACGCGATTCCACCTGCATGAGGCGATTGCCATCAAACTCCAGACCATCGACCACATCTTCTAAGCGCTTGGTAATATCCTCAAGGGCATAGAAGGTTTCAGATAACTGGCTTGAGAGCTCTTTGTAGCTGGGATCATATTCTTCGATGCTTTCCAGATCATTCATGGCTGAGCGAACATTGGAGAGGCTCGAAAAACTCTTCTGCATCCAGCATGGTATAGGCATTGGTTAGGGTATCTGCAATCATCTTGTGATTGAGCAGGCGTTGGCGTTCTTGCTCCAGACGCAGGTCCTCATCCACTTCCAAGGCAGCTGCCTCAATCTCTGCAATTTGAAACTCCAACATCTCGATACGGGCCTTGTTTTCCTGCTGGTTGCGCTGGAGTTCCACCACTTGTTTGCGCAGGCGTTTGTAGTCTTCAAAAGTCTGACGATAAGCGTCTTTGGTTTGGAAAAAGGTTGCATCCCCAAATTCATCCAGCATAGCGATATGCAATTGGGGCCGCATAAGTTCTTCCTGATCATGCTGGCCATGGATGTCCACCAAATGTTGCCCGACTGCCTTTAAGACAGATAAATTCACCATCTGACCATTGATCCGGCTGACACTTCGTCCATTTTGCAAGATCTCTCGGCGAATGATCAATTCATCGGTCCACTCTAGCCCTTGCTCTTCAAAGAGAGCCGTCAAGTGGCGATTGCTCTCAACGGTGAAGAGACCTTCGATTTCTGCTTTTGGGGCTCCGTGTCGAATGACGTCCGTCGTTGCACGGCTTCCCAGCATCATGTTCATGGCATCGATAATGATGGATTTCCCTGCACCTGTTTCCCCTGTCAGTACCGTCATTCCCTTTTCAAAATTTAAGGAAATCTCTTCGATAATGGCAAAGTTCTTAATCGAAATTTCTAATAGCATAGGCTCTTACCACCCAAAGATTGATTTGAGGATATTCTCTGCTTCTGGAGCTGAATAGGCGATCAGTAAGATCGTGTCATCATCTGCAACAATACTAAAGATATGCTCCTTATAAATCTCCCGCAAGCGACGTTTGACTAAAGGAGCCGTACCTGGAACCATGGTGAAATTGACATATTCTCCCATCCGACGATGAGACAAGATATTGCTTTCGATCATCCCGATCCCTTGGTGGTGCTTACGCGGCAATTCATAGACATAGGTCATGTCTTTTAGAGGGCGTTTTACGATGCCCAATTCTTTGATATCCCGTGATACTGTCGCTTGGGTTGCTGAGATGCCTTCTTCTTTCAAATGTTCGACGATCTCTTCTTGCGTCCCCACTTCATGATCGCGAATGAAGCGGCGAATTTTTTCTAATCTGATATTCTTACTCTTCATGTTTAAATTCCTTGTGTGCCAGCTCCACAACAGCCTCCAGCTGCTCTGTAGTTGGCTTTGTTTTCTCTTCTTTTTTTTCTAGATACATCAAAAATTCGATGTTGCCATGGCCTCCTTGGATAGGGGAATAATCCACTCCCATTACCGCAAAGCCATGTGTCCCTGCAAAAGCAGCGACCTTTTCAAGAACGGCTAAATGAATCTTAGGATCCTAATGATCCCATTTTTCCCGATCTGCTCGCGTCCTGCCTCAAACTGAGGTTTCACCAAGGCCACGACTTGTCCATTTTCTGCCAAAATCCGGTGAAGGGCTGGCAGAATCAAGTCCAAGGAAATAAAGCTGACATCGATACTCGCAAAGCTCGGTGTCGCTTCAAAATCATCTGGCTCGGCATAGCGGAAATTGAACTGCTCCATCGAGACCACCCGAGGATCATTGCGCAATTTCCAGGCCAACTGATTGGTCCCGACATCCACCGAAAAGACCTGGCTGGCTCCGTTTTGCAGCATGACATCTGTAAAGCCACCTGTAGAAGCTCCAATATCAATCGTAATTTTACCCTCTACAGATAAACCAAATTGGTTCAGTGCTTTTTCTAATTTAAGACCGCCCCGGCTGACATATTTGAGCTTTTCACCCTTTAATTTCAACTCGGTTGCTTCATCAATTTTTTCACCCGGTTTATCGAAGCGTTCGCCATTGATGACGGCAACGACAAGACCTGCCATCACCCCTCTTTTGGCTTGTTCGCGGGTATCAAATAGGCCTTGTTTATAGGCTAATACATCCACTCTTTCCTTAGCCATCTATTCGTAATCCTTCTATTAATTTCTTGATCGCTCGCGGATCAAAGTTGCAAGCAGCTTTAATCTGATCCAACAAGTCCTCGCAAGCATCTAATTCGCTTGTCAGCAAAGCTTTTGATTCTTCCAATCCCAACAGGGCTGGATAGGTCGATTTTTCAGCTACTAAGTCCTTTTGAGGGGTCTTGCCCAGAGCTTCAAAATCAGCGACCAAATCCAAAATATCATCCCGCACTTGAAAAGCCAGGCCTAATTTTTTCCCGATTTTTTCTAAGAGCTGACCAATGTCTGCTTGCAACTCTAAAATCAAACCTGCTGCGATGAAAGGATAGGCAAGGAGGCGTCCTGTCTTATTGGCATGGATGGTCTGCAACTCTGCTAGTGTGAGCTGTTTGTGCTCCCCTTCCATATCAAGGACTTGGCCAGCTACCATTCCACGACTTCCGGATGCATCCGACAATTCAAGGATCAAAGAGACCTTGACCGCATCAGGAAGGGCACTCGCAGCTATCATTCCCAAAAGGGATCGAGAAAAAAAGCGCATCCCCTGCTAAAATCGCCAGGTCTTCTCCGAATTTCTTGTGGTTGGTCAATTGCCCCCGACGGTAATCGTCATTGTCCATGGCTGGCAGATCATCGTGAATAAGGCTTCCTGTATGGATCATCTCCAAAGCTCCCTGCCACTTGAAAAGTGAGCCTCCGTCAATTCCAGTCCAAAGGCCTCTAACAATTCTAGAAGGAGCAAGGGGCGCAGGCGTTTTTCCACCTGCCTGGATCGAATAAAGGACCGACTCCACTAAATGGGGGGCAACGGCTTTCTCCTCATAAAAAGAGCGAACCGCTTGCTCTACTCTATTTCGTTTTTTTCTTCTTGTCTCATGCTAGATCCGCTTCAGTACCATCTGCTTGCATGACCTTGACCAAGGTTTTTCTCTGCTTGATCCAAGGTATCTTGCAATTCTTTTTGACAACTTCATTCCTTTTTTTGGAATTCTGTAATGGCTTCTTCAAGAGCCACATCTCCACTCTCCAATTTTTTTGGACGATGGCTTCCAAATCTGCTAAATTTTCTTCAAATTTCTTTTCTTTCGACATGTTTTACCTCTACTTCTAACTGGCCATCTCTCATGATGAGGGATAGCGGGTCCCCTTCTGTTACTTTCGCAACCGAATCTAGGACCTGATCTCCTTCCTTGACCATGGCATAGCCACGCGCAATAATCCGACTGGTATCGAGCATCAAGAGAGCTTCTGATAAGCCTTGCACCTTGATCTTTTTGCTCTTTTTAGGACTTGTTCCATTCGGTTGGTTAAGATTCTCTTATCTTGGAGCAGGCGGTCCTGGTAGCGCTCGATGCGATGCAAAGGAGACATGGCTTCTAGGCGATGACGCAGACCTTGCAGCTGATTGGCCCCTTGTCCATAAGCATCGCGCATCCCTTGTTTCAATCGCAATTGCAACTGGTCAATCTTTTGCAGGTAGCCATCATAGAGTCTTTCAGGCTGTCTAAAAAAATAACCGATTGACTTAATTTGGCCAAGCGTTCACGATTATAGGCCAAGCGATTGGACATAGCTGTTGCCATGCGATTTTCCTGCTTTTTGTAAATGGGACAAGAGATCCAATTTCGTTACTGGAGTGGCCAATTCAGCAGCGGCTGTCGGAGTAGCGGCTCGTCGGTCTGCTACAAAATCGGCTAGAGTCGTATCTGTCTCATGTCCAACACTGGAGATAATCGGAATCCGCGATTCAAAAATGGCTCGCACCACTGCTTCTTCATTAAAGGCCCAGAGATCTTCGATCGAACCACCCCCACGACCGATAATCAAGACATCCAAATCATCCCGTTGGTTGGCCCTTTGAATATTAGCAACCACCTCACTAGATGCACCTTCACCCTGAACCTTTGTCGGGTAGAGCACAATCTCAACACCAGGGAAGCGTCGGCTCACCGTTGTGATAATATCGCGAATCACGGCCCCACTTTGACTGGTGATGATCCCGATCTTTCTTGGAAATTGCGGCAGAGCTTGCTTCCACCGATCCTGAAAGAGCCCTTCTTCGGTCAACTTTTTCTTGAGTTGCTCAAATTGGATGGCCAAGGCCCCTACCCCATCTGGCTCAGCCTTTTCAATGACAATGGAATAACTCCCACTTGGCTCATAGAGCTGAATGCGACCGATGACGTTGATCTTCATGCCTTCTTCTAGCTCAAAACCAAAGCTTCGATAAACCCCAGCCCAGACCGTCGCCTGAATAACCGCTTTTTCATCCTTTAATGAAAAATATTGGTGGTTGGGACGTTTTCGGAAATTGGAGACCTGCCCTGTCAGATAAACCCTTTCCAAATAGGGATCCTTATCAAATTTTAATTTCAAATATTTGGTCAAACTTGATACGGATAAATAGTTGGACATAGGAACTCCTTTCTTCAGAATATGATCAAGTTTAATTATACCAAAAAACACCAAAAAAGGCTGGCAGACAAAGCGAAATCATGAATTTCCTTCCTCTACAAGCCTCATTTTATTCAAGACACTTTCTATTTGTCTGTTTAACACCAGCTTCCTTATTTTTCACACTTCTCTAACCGTTCAATAAAGGAGCTAAGAAGCGCTTGGGGTTCCCCTTCATTTGGATATGCATAACTAATATAGAAGACTGTTTTTTCCTCTTCAACCAGCGGAATTTTGACAAGATTTGGATATTCTGGAAAGAGAGTCAGATCGGTCATGAGACCAATTCCTAAATTTTCTTCGATGAAACTTAAGACCAAGTTGGAATCGGTCAAGACAACAGTAGACTGGGCCAAATCATCAAAGCGAGCATTCAAGCGTTTAAAAGCCGTCATGTGCACATGATGCTCATCTAACAGAATGAAGGTCTCCTCTAACACCTCTTTAAAAGAAATTTCCTTGCGATCTGCTAGTGGATGATCCTTTGAAACAATCACAAAAAATTCTTTTTTATACAGAAGCTGACTGGTCAAATGCGCGTGCGAAATGGGCTCTAAGCTTCCCAATAGACTAAAATCTAAATCCCCACGCACCAACAATCGCATCAAATCCCTGGAACCTAATTGCACCAATTGCAATTGACGAAAAATCTCAAGCTCTTCATCATGCGTCCCAAATTTTTTCATGATATCGCTAGTGATCAAAGGCGGTAGTCCAATGCGCAACAGATTCTTTTTACTTCGTTCAACAGCTTTTTCCGTCTTTTCGATTTCGATTAAAACTTCTCGCGCGTGATTGGCTAAAACCTTCCCCGGCTGAGTTAGGTGCAAAACACGATTAGAAGACGATTTTTCTACCAACTGACAAGCATAGTGATCCTCCAAACGCTTGATGGCATAGGTCACAGTCGGTTGACTAACTTGAAAATAATGCGCCACATCAGTATAAGACTTTAATTTCGACAGTTGATAAAAATATTCCAAGTCTCGGATATTCATCTCTATCCCTCTATTTCTACAATTTCCATTTCCTTCATTCTAACACAAAACTCTTACTTATAAAATTTTTTTATAAGGACAAGGGAAGTTGACTATAAGAATTACCGAAGACTATAATGGCTTGCGTGAGAAAAAATCTTACAGATAAATTATTTATGAGGAGTATTTCGCAATGAAATCACATGAAATTTTAAACAATCCTTTCTTAAATAAAGGAACTGCTTTCACAATGGAAGAACGTAAAGAACTTGGCCTGATTGGTCTTCTTCCTCCATATGTTCAAACCATCGAAGAACAAGCTGAACAAGCTTACCAACATTTCTTGCGCAAACCATCAGACCTTGAAAAACGTCTTTTCTTGATGGAAATTTTCAATACAAACCGTACTCTTTTCTACTACCTCTTTAACCAACACATCGTTGAGTTCAACCCAATCGTCTATGATCCAGTGATCGCAGACACCATTGAACAATATTCTGAACTCTTTGTAGACCCACAATATGCCGCTTACCTTGATATTAACCACCCAGAAAATATCGAAGAAACATTAAAAAATGCGGCTGGCGATCGTGATATCCGCTTGATCGTTGCAACTGATGCAGAAGGAATCCTTGGGATCGGTGACTGGGGTGTCCAAGGGGTTGACATCTCTGTCGGAAAACTCATGGTCTACACTGCTGCTGCAGGCATTGATCCAGCTTGCGTTATGCCTCTTGTCATCGATGCTGGTACCAACCGTGAAGAATTGTTGAACAATCCAATGTATCTGGGGAACCGTCATGAACGTGTTCGTGGTGAAAAATACGATGCCTTTATCGATCAATTCGTTCAAACAGCTGGAAAACTTTTCCCTAAATTGTACCTTCACTGGGAAGACTTTGGTCGTTCAAATGCGGCTGATATCTTGAATCGTTACAAGAAAGAAATCCCAACTTTCAACGATGATATTCAAGGAACTGGGATCGTTGTCTTGGGCGGAATCTTTGGAGCTATGGATATCACTGGTGAAAAATTGACAGACCAAGTTTACCTTTGCTATGGTGGTGGTTCTGCTGGTGCTGGTATTGCAGACCGCGTTCACGCTGAAATGGTGGCTGAAGGACTTTCCCCAGAAGAAGCTTACAAACGTTTCTTCATGATCGATAAACAAGGTCTTTTGTTTGACGATATGGAAGATTTGACGCCAGCTCAAAAACCATTTGCTAAAAAACGTTCTGACTTCGAAGGTAAAGGCGATATGACCAATCTTCTTGAAGTGATCAAAACCGTAAAACCAACGATCTTGGTCGGAACTTCTACAAACCCAGGTGCCTTCACTAAAGAAGTAGTTGAAGCCATGTGTGAAAACACTGAACGCCCAGTTATCTTCCCAATTTCTAACCCAACCAAGAAATTGGAAGCAACAGCCCAACAAGTCATCGAATGGTCAGACGGTAAAGCCTTTGTCGCTACCGGTGTCCCTTCAGGAACCATCAGCTACAAAGGTGTGGACTACGAAATCGGTCAAGCCAATAACGCTTTGATCTACCCAGGTCTTGGCCTTGGTATGTTGGCATCTGAAGCCAAATTGTTGACAGATGAAATGATTGGGGCAGTTGCTCACTCATTGTCCGGTATTGTCAATCCAGGTCAACCAGGTGCGCCAGTCCTTCCACCATTCCAATATGTAGCTGACGTGTCTATCAAGGTAGCAGAAGCTGTTGCCAAGAAAGCTCAAGAACAAGGGCTTGCACAAGCTAAAGAAACAGATATGGCCAAAGCTGTACGTGACCTTAAATGGTATCCTAAATACTAATAAGGAGCTGACTGAACAACCATGAAAAAATTGAATGAAATCAACATTTCCGGTGTCAGTCTTCCTCTATATGCATTCATCGTCATCGTTCTTGCGGTGACGATTGCTATGGGGAAACTCCCACTCAATATGCTTGGACTAACCCTCCTTTTGGTCGTCATGGGGCACCTTTTCTACTTTATCGGTGAGAAACTTCCAATTATGAATTCTTACCTAGGTGGTGGATCCGTCTTCACCCTACTAGGAGCTACTCTTCTAGCGACCTTCCATGTTATTCCAGCAAATATTATCACAGCCACCAAAGGCTTTTTGGGAGATTCCTTTGGCTTTCTTGATTTTTATATCGCAGCCTTGATTTGTGGGGCTATTCTAGGGATGAATCGCAATCTCTTGGTAAAAGCTTCCGCTCGCTTTATTCCTGTTTCCTTGGTCACCATGGTCGTTGGTGCTCTCTCTGTTGGGATCGTTGGAAGCCTTTTGGGACAAGGATTTGGACATTCAATTCTCTATGTTTCCTTCCCACAAATGGTCGGAGGAATGGGAGCTGGAATCCTGCCTCTTTCAAAGATCTACTCTGCCAATCTCCACGGAAGCCAAGCAGCTATCTTCTCTCAATTGGCACCCGCTACCACACTTGGTAATATCCTTGCCATCATTGGAGCTGTTTTGATCGTCAAAGTCTTTGAAGACAGTCCTTACAATGGTCACGGTGTCTTGATCCCCGTCAATAAAGATGAATTGAAGAAAGAAAAACTCACCCTTGATCCGACCCAAATCGGGGTTGGCATGATGTTTGCCTTTAGTATTTTTCTTCTCGGGGTCATCTGCAATGCCTTTGTTCCAAAAATCCACAGTTATCCCTTCATGATTATCATCGTCTTTATCCTAAAAGCTTTCAATGCTGTCCCAAAACCTTTGGAAAACTGTGTGGTCATGTTCAACCAAGTCATTATGACCAACCTTACCCATGCAGTCCTAGCTGGGATCGGTCTTTCCTTGATTGACCTTTCAACTCTAGCGAAGGCGATGACCTGGCAATTCATTCTCCTAAGCTTGACATCTGTTCTAGCTATGGGGCTTGCTTCTGCTTTGATCGGAAAACTGGTTGGATTGTATCCAGTCGAGACTGCTATCGGATCTGGTATGATCAATAACTCTATGGGAGGAACCGGAAATATCGCTGTTCTCTCCGCATCCGATCGCATGGAAATGATCGCCTTCGCCCAAATGGCCAACCGACTCAGCGGGGCTATCATCCTCATTCTCGGAGGGCTCCTCGCTTCCATTCTCTCCTAAAATCATGACCACCCGTCAAACGGGTGGTTTGTACCAGGGCTATAAGCCCAGATAACTAGCCAGCGCCTAAAGACGCTGGCTTTCACTTTGTTCAAGCCTTATTGCATTTGACTCGTCACAGACCTCTCAAAGAGGTATACGTACTACTTGCCACTATCCCTAAAGGGATCTTCATATTCTTTTACACTCAACTTATCTAAAGCAATATCTTTTCGCTCTTGTTCCTGAATGTATTTCTTTATTGTGGCTTCATTGAGGCCAACTGTACTTACATAATATCCCTCTGCCCAAAAATGTCGATTTCCAAACTTATATTTCAGATTTGCGTGTTTATCGAACATCATTAGAGCACTTTTACCTTTTAAATATCCCATGAAGCTTGCAACACTAATTCTAGGTGGAATGCTTACCAACATATGAACATGATCTGGCATTAAATGGCCTTCGATAATCTCAACACCTTTATAACTACATAATCTATGGAATATTTCTCCCAAACTACTTCGATATTGATTATAGATCACTTTTCGTCTATACTTAGGGGTGAACACAATGTGATATTTACACATCCATTTTGTGTGTGATAAACTATGTGCTTTTTGAGCCATATTTTTCTCCTTTCGCTTTACAATTGGCTTGAACACCTTAATTGTATCGCGTTTGGAGTTTTTTTGGTATAACCTTCGATGCGCACCCGCATAGCGGGTGGTTTTTTTTTGTCTCGCACCTAACGGAGCGAGACGGACTGAAAGTCACATAATAAAAGACAAGTCACAGGACTTGTCTTTTATTCTTTAGGAGACTATTACTTTCCTATTTTTGATAGGTTTTTACGACCAAATCAACCCCTTCATCTGCCGTGAGAGTATAGACGGGATTCTCAGTCGTTTCATAAAAGGTCATCGAGAGAGTTTTACCATCCACGAATACTTCGATTGAGTTGGTATCGCGAATGATCGAAAAATGATGATCCTTTTCAGCATCCAACTGAATCCATCTCGATTGAAATGCTGGATCTTCTTTTCCAGAAATAGGGTGCCCAAATTGGTCTCGACTTAAGCTAAAGCGTTTTTGAGAGGCGTCGTAAATCAATTGCAAGACACTATCAGGATCAGTTTCATCACCATATCCAAGGATAAAGGAGTGACCCGGTTTGGCATTTAGTTCAAACAAGGTTTGTTTCCCTCTCGCTGGGATCGTGATCTGATTGCCCTTAACAACGGTTTCTGACGCAGGCTCTACAAGAAAGTGTTCTTTCACTGACTCAGGTAACTCCTGAACCAATCGTCCGTCTTTCAAGGACAATTTTCTTGGAAGAGTCATACTACCTGCCCACCCATGAGCTAAATCATGACTGGGGATAGACCGGTGCCACATTTGCATCCAGGCAACCATGTATCGTTCGCCATTTGGTCCTTGACAAGTTTGAGGGGCATAGAAATCCAAACCACCATCGATTCATCATAGGAATCGACATGAAAGCGCCCTGTTTCCCAATTCATGTCACCGATAAAGGCAACCGTCGAATTTAAATTCCAGTATTTCTTGCTGCCTTTCCATTTCAATGGGAGACAGGATCAAGACCCATTTGCCATCTAAAGGGAAGAAATCGGGACACTCCCACATAATCCCTTGCCCTTTTTCACCTTCTAGAAGGAGTGATGTAAAGGTCCAATCTATTAGATTACTTGATGCAAATAGAAGAATTTGACCTCTGTCATCTGGCGTCTTAGAAGCAACGACAGCGTAATAGCTTCCTTGATATTCAAATACTTTAGGATCACGAAAATCTGCAATATCTGCGATCCCCTCAATATGTTGAGCATGGATCACTGGATTAGTAGGCAACTTTTCAAAGGTAATGCCATCTGTCGACACCGCAAGACACTGAGTCTCCTCGCGCTTTTCCTCATCGTCTACATGACCCGTATACAGCAAATAGAGCTTGTCATCTTTCACAATAGCACTACCCGAGAAGCAGCCATCCTTATCATAGCTTTCACTTGGTGCTAAAGCTACTGGCAATTCTTCCCAATGGAGAAGATCTTTTGATTTGGCATGCCCCCAATGCATGGGACCCCAAACACTATCATAGGGATAGAATTGGTAAAACAAATGATATTCCCCACGGAAGTAAACAAAACCATTTGGATCGTTCATCCAGCCGATTGGAGGTAGCAAATGAAATGCTCCTCTATATTGCTGGTCAACCTTCTCCCTGTTTTCATCGATATACTGATTTGCTTTTCGAATGCTTTCCTTCATCTTTTTTACCTATTTTCTATTTTCAGTGCTGGTAACCTGATCTTTGTCACTCCACTTCTTCATCCATTTGGGGAATTTCTTTGCTGATGGTTGTCGGTAGAACCACATAAGCCTCCTTGCTCAAGTCTTCAGCAATAGCTGAATGAAGGTAGGTCGCGACCGCCACGCGCTCATAGAGACTGACCTGTGGAAATTGACCTGCAAACCCCGCGATCATCCCTGCCAAGGTATCTCCCATGCCACCTGTTGCTTGGTAGGGACCACCAACATCTAGCTGATAGCCCTCTTCCTTCCCACTTGTCCAAATGCGTGTGTGAGGCCCCTTTTCTACTATGACAGTCCCTTCAGGAAAGTTCTGTACTGCTCTTTGGCTCCTCTCTTCTGTCTGGCTTGCTAGATCAAGTCCCGATAGTTTTTCCCATTCTTTTTGATGAGGGGTAAAGACCAACTGAGCTTCTGGCAAGTCAAATTGAGAGGTTGCAAAAAGACTAATAGCTCCTCCATCTAAAATCAGAGACCTGATGCCTAGAGACCTGCTCAAAAAAATCATTTGCTAAGACTCCTTGGTTTTTCATTAGATTCCTTTAAGCCCGGCCCTACTAAAATCACGCTAGCTTTTTTTGCACTTGCTCACAAAGGAGTTCATGATCCGCTAGATCAAAGCCCATGGCTTCAGGAAGATGGCTATGAAGGGCCGTCAGATTGTCAGGATCTGTTGCGACAGTGACTAACCCCGCTCCACTGTGAACCGCAGCGATCGCTGCCATAATGATGGCTCCCCCATAGGGATAGGTTCCTCCAATCAGGAGCAGACGACCAAAATCTCCCTTATATGACGTCATTGGGCGCTTCACAATGACGCGCTGGATCTCTTCTTTCTGAACTCTTCTCATACCTTCCTCATTTCTAGCGAAAAAGGAGAAGCCACGACTCCCCCTCCTTCTTTTATTTTCCTCTAAATTCTGCGAAGACTTGCAAGATCTTAGCAGCCACAGCTTGTGGCTGATTTTGTTTGGCCACTAATTGATCATCCGCATAAGGCTGAAGGGCTGGAAAATCACCAATCTGAACTGCATAAAGAGCTTTTTCAAAGAGCTCAATATCATTTTGATCATTGCCAAAAGCTACAAAATTTTCTCCACAGAGTTCTTCGACTGTAGTCGCTTTATGAGTGTTTGCTGGATTGAGATAGATACATTTTTCATGAGCATGATAGCGGATATGGGCCTTATCTGTCTTTTCGATCCGCTCGATGATCTCATCCACGAGTTCTTCATGACCACCCATATAGATCACAACCTTAATCGGATCTGTCAACTCCTCTAAAGAACAATACTGGGCTTTCTTGAGGGGATCTACATTCGCAATAAAAGGAATCTTTTCCAAAATCTGTCCACTATAATCAAAGGTATCATCCACAAAAAATGGTAGATTGTAATGGCGACAAAAGCCAAGGACTTCTCGATACACATCCTTGTCCAATTGTTCCTCATATACCAATTGCCCCTGGCGATAGGCCAATCCACCATTTAAGCCTATCACGAGTTGCTGACTCAATGGGTCCCCTAAAAGACCCAAGCAGTCCCGGTAAGAACGTGCAGAAGCAAAGGCAACTTCATGGCCAAATTCTTCTGCTCTCAATAAGACCTGTTTGATTTCATCATCGATTGTGACACCATCGAATGACAGGGTTCCATCTAAATCAAATACAAACTTCATCTTGTTCACACTTTCATTTTTTTAAGGCAAGAACAGCTGCTTCGTAGGTCTGCTCCATCAGCATGGTGACGGTCATAGGACCAACCCCTCCTGGTACCGGAGTAATATGACTGGCCAAAGGGGCAACGGAGTCAAAATCGACATCCCCACACAATTTGCCATTCTCATCGCGATTCATTCCGACGTCAATGACGACGGCACCTTCTTTCACGAAGTCTGCTGTTACAAATTTCGCACGACCGATCGCAACAACCAAGATATCTGCTCTTCTAGCAATTTAGGCAGATGATGGGTCCGAGAATGGGTCAAGGTTACCGTCGCATTTTTGGCGAGGAGCAACTGCGCCATTGGTTTTCCAACGATATTGGAACGACCAATCACGACTGCTCGCTTCCCTTCTAGATCAATCCCGTACTCTTTGAACATCTCCATGATCCCAGCGGGAGTTGAAGGCACCATGAGAGGATTTCCAGCCCACAAGCGTCCCATATTCAATGGATGAAAGCCATCCACATCTTTTGTCGGATCAATGGCTAAAAGGACTGCATCCGCATCGATATGCTTAGGCAGTGGCAACTGCACCAAAATCCCATGCCAAAGGGGATCTTGATTGTAGTGTTCGATCACTTCTAATAATTCAGCTTGGCTAATGCTTTCAGGAAGTCGTCTCACTTCACTCCGAAAGCCTGCCGCAATAGCAGAACGCTCTTTATTTCTTACATAGATTTTGCTGGCTGGATTATCTCCTACCACGATGACAACGAGGCCAGGCACAACCCCTGTCTCTTCTTTTAATCGTGCTGTTTTCTCCGCAATCTCACCCTGTAATTTTGTAGCGAGCGCCTTCCCATCAATGAGTGTCGTCATATCAATTCTCTTTCTAGTCAAGTAATGAAAATAGTCCTCTCTATTATAGCAGATTTCAACTCTCAAACCTAACTGTTCCTAATTAGAATTTCTTATAGACGAAAACTATAGCCAGATGGACAAAAAATGAGCTTGAGACCACCCCAAACTCATCCACACAGCTGCTTAGTAAAGCAATTCATAAATTTCCATTGCAATTAAATCAATGCTATCAAATGTATAGGTTTCACGCGCTTCAACATCACGAAGTGTAAAGGTTGAACCTTCTTCTTCATTGTGGTTGTAGGCTACTTCAGCGACAACAACACCGTCACGTTCAAAATTACGTTTCAAGTTTCCACCGTCTTTTGTCATCGTCTCCAAACGGTTGATAATCCGTACTAAATGTGATTCCATTTTATTTCTCCTCTTTACTTTCTACTCTCCTATTTTATCATAAAAGAGAAAGCTCTTCCAATAAAAATTCACATTTTTCCATTGATTTGCTCTCTTCTTCAATCCTTAGCGACATTCCGTAGCAAATTCTTGCAAACTTCTAGAATACTGATATAATGAAACTATAAATCTTTGACTATTTTTGACCTTTTGAAAATAGGCTCGTCTCTTGATGGAAAACCATCAAAAACCTACTGTGAGGTATGTATATGCTTTGTCAAAATTGTAAAATAAATGAATCAACCATCCATTTATATACAAATGTAAATGGACGTCAGCAGCAAGTAGACCTCTGTCAAAATTGCTATAAAATTATGAAAACAGACCCAAATAACAGCTTCTTGAAAGGCATGACCCAACGGAGCCAACTCACTGGAGATCCTTTTGAAGATTTCTTCAATAACCTTGGAAACTTCCAAAGTCCGCAAGAACCTCAAACCCCTCCAACTCAATCCGGAGGCAGTTATGGAGGTGGCGGCTACGGCCAAAACAATAACCGTGGTGGTGGTCAAGACCTCGTCAAGCACGCCCTCAAAAGCCAAAAGGACTGTTAGAAGAGTTCGGCATCAATGTCACAGAAATTGCCCGCAAAGGGGATATTGACCCTGTCATTGGCCGTGACGAGGAGATTATCCGTGTCATCGAAATCCTCAACCGTCGAACCAAGAACAATCCGGTTCTGATTGGAGAGCCTGGGGTCGGAAAAACTGCTGTTGTGGAAGGCCTGGCTCAAAAAATCGTCGATGGCGACGTTCCTCATAAATTGCAAGGAAAAGAAGTCATCCGCCTAGATGTCGTCAGCCTCGTTCAGGGCACAGGCATTCGTGGTCAATTCGAAGAACGCATGCAAAAATTAATGGATGAAATTCGTCAACGCGAAGATGTTATTCTGTTCATCGATGAAATCCATGAAATTGTTGGCGCAGGATCAGCTGGCGAAGGCAATATGGACGCTGGAAATATCCTTAAACCAGCCTTAGCGCGCGGAGAACTCCAATTAGTCGGGCTACTACCCTCAATGAATACCGTATCATTGAAAAAGATGCGGCCTTGGAACGTCGGATGCAGCCCGTTAAGGTCGATGAACCAACGGTTGAAGAAACCATCACCATCCTCAAGGGCATCCAGAAAATACGAAGACTACCACCACGTCCACTATACAGACGGGGCCATCGAAGCGGCGGCTATTCTTTCAAACCGCTATATCCAAGATCGCTTCCTGCCAGACAAGGCCATTGATTTGTTGGATGAAGCGGGATCTAAAATGAACCTGACCCTAAACTTTGTGGATCCAAAAGTGATCGACCAGCGCTTGATTGAAGCGGAAAACCTCAAAGCCCAAGCGACGCGCGAAGAAGATTTTGAAAAAGCAGCCTACTTCCGCGACCAAATCGCGAAATACAAGGAAATGCAAGGTCAACATGTCACCGATCAAGAGACCCCTGTCATCAGCGAAAAAACGATTGAACACATCGTTGAACAAAAGACCAATATTCCTGTTGGTGATTTGAAAGAAAAAGAACAGTCTCAATTGATCAATCTGGCTTCTGATTTGAAAGCTCATGTGATTGGTCAAGACGATGCCGTAGATAAAATCGCGAAAGCCATTCGACGCAATCGTGTTGGCCTAGGATCACCTAACCGTCCGATCGGAAGCTTCCTCTTTGTCGGACCTACCGGTGTCGGAAAGACCGAATTGTCTAAACAATTGGCGATCGAGCTCTTTGGCTCTGCAGACAATATGATCCGCTTTGATATGAGCGAATACATGGAAAAACATAGCGTAGCGAAACTAGTCGGAGCTCCTCCGGGCTATGTTGGCTACGATGAAGCTGGACAACTAACGGAAAAGGTTCGTCGCAATCCATACTCCCTCGTGTTGTTGGATGAAGTGGAAAAAGCCCATCCAGATGTCATGCACATGTTCTTGCAAGTTTTAGATGATGGCCGTTTGACAGATGGTCAAGGCCGTACCGTCAGCTTTAAAGATACCATTATCATCATGACCTCTAATGCTGGAACCGGCAAAGGCTGAGGCCAATGTTGGTTTTGGAGCTGCTCGCGAAGGTCGAACCAACTCTGTACTGGGAGAACTCGGGAATTTCTTTAGCCCTGAATTCATGAACCGTTTTGATGGCATCATTGAATTCCAACCTCTATCAAAAGAAAACCTTCTCCAAATCGTTACCCTTATGCTCGATGAGGTCAATCAACGTCTCGCACAAAATGAGATTCATCTGGATGTGACAGAGAAGGTCAAAGAAAAATTGGTCGATCTGGGATACGATCCAAAAATGGGGGCCCGCCCACTCCGTCGTACCATCCAAGACCATATCGAAGATGCTATTACCGATTATTACCTGGAACATCCAAGTGAAAAACAACTCAAAGCAGTCATGACCAGCAATGGGAATATTAGCATCAAAGCTACTCAAAAAACGGCAGAAAAGAACACTTCTGAAAAAGGAAGACTAAATTTTCTAGTTTTATAAAAAGAACAGGAAGTCTTATTTCCTGTTCTTTTTAATTTTCTTCTTGAATCTGATAACGAAGAATTGTTTTTAATTTATATGGATCTGTTCGATGGAGATTGTTTAGATAAATCTCACGATGAACTTTCGAAATTCTTTTAAGTTTATGGAGTTTGCAAAAACGCTCCATTTCATCAAAAGTCTGAATTTCTGTATCAAAAGGTCCTACATGAAGCATGGCAAGACTGTAGCCTTCTTCTAGTTCTTCAAAACGAATAGCATCATAGAGCTGATTGGGTTTCTTGATTTTAACCTCTTCCAAAGCTTTATCAAACAAGTCACTCGTAACAAAATTAGGTTGACCAATCATAATACTATAAGACAGTTCACTTTTAACTAGTTTCCCTTCATTCTCCTGTTCCCATAAACCTTCTAATGGAAAAACAGTAAAATCCATGTAGTCTTGATCCAGAGGAGACTTTTTATACTTCATCTTTATAGCATATGCTAACGCATATAAGGCACTCACTCGTTGAGAAAAATCTTCTTCATTTGGATCCCCTTTGCCGTCAATTATGATATAGGATTTAGAAGGTACTTGCAGGATAGTGGGCTTATCCTTGATTTGATAGAGAACTTTCTCTATTTTTCTCCATTCATATTTCATTTGACCTATCTCCTTTCTATCTCAATTCTAGCATTAAAACCCTGACATCTTTTGTCAAGGTTTATAAATCTTTTGTATATTTTCTAATCTTGAAATCATTGATCTTCTCAGATGATCCGGTTCAATAATCTCTACCCCATCTAAATAAGACAATAAGTAAGTATAAATACTCTCGTGCTCTGGCAATTGGGTTTTAACATATAAACATCCATCCTCACACTGAAAAATCTCTTCTTCTAAAAAGTCTTCATAAACTCTAAAAGCGAGCTTTTGACTAAACTTCAATGATACTTCCATTAGATTTTTCCATCTTAATAGAAGTATCAATAGGTTCAATCACATTTTTTTGGTTAATTGTTTCTTCCAGTAGTTGATAGTCATTAATCCTAGATAATTTAAAAAAACGCCAATCTTCTTTTGAACAACAATAAGCATGAAGATACCAGTCTCTTTTTTTAAATACTAGTTTAAAAGGCTCAACTGTACGAATCGTTTTCTGACCATTTCCACTCAGATAAGTAATCGAAAGTCGTCTTTTTATCTAAGATAGCTTGTTTAATTGTATCAAAGAGATCTTTTTTTGCCCTTTTTCGTTTCCTCCAATCTGTTAAGTCGACTTCTAACCAAGATTTAGCTGAAACTTTAAAAAAATAGATTCCAATTTTGTCAGTAAAAAAATCTTGTTTATCTTCTGTCAAAGTCTGGAGACCTTGTAAAGCAGATAAAAGTTTTTATTTTTTTCCTCCTCTGATACAAGGGTGCGATCAAGAACGAAGTCTTCCATTAAAAAGGTCCCTCCAGCCTTTCCAGGAACAGAATAAAGAGGAATACCTGCTATGCTTAATCTCTCAATATCACGATAAATTGTACGTACTGAGACTTCAAATAATCGAGCAAGTTCAGGAGCGGTTATTCTCCCATTTTCTAAAAAGTATGTATAAAATACGAAATAGTCTTGATTCAGCCATAAAATCACCTCCCTTTTATTATATCAATTAAACTAATTTGATAGGAGTGTTTAACTAAACAAATTTATACTTCAGACAAAGTAGCTACTTTTTACACAAGTTCGGCAGTTTATTCTTGACAGCTTTCACCTCGTCCATTATGATAATAATAAAGATACTAGATAATGAGGAAAAATTCAATGACCATTCCAAGTTTTGGTGAAAAAAAACAAGATGTGACCTACGTCAATCGCTATGGTGTCTACGCCGTTATTCCCAATAAGGACAAGGATCAGATCATCCTCGTTCAAGCTCCTAATGGAGCCTGGTTCTTGCCCGGCGGAGAAATCGAGGCAGGTGAAGATCACTTGCAAGCTCTGAAACGGGAACTGATCGAAGAATTAGGCTTTTACTGCTAGTTTTAGGGCAATACTATGGCCAAGCAGATGAGTATTTCTATTCCAGTCATCGCGACACCTACTACTACAATCCTGCCTATATTTATGAAGTGGTAGACTATACAGAAGCTCAAAAACCACTGGAAGATTTTAACAATCTTGCTTGGTTTCCTGTAGATGAAGCGATTGAAAAACTCAAACGTGGCAGTCATAAATGGGGCATTGAACAGTGGAAAAATACCCATAAAAAATAAAGGAATTCTTTCACAAAAAAAAAAAAAGTGCTATAATAAATGAAGATAGAGGTTAGGAGGAACTCATATGAAGCTCATTAATACCACAAATAGTCATGCTGCACTGGTCAAAAGCCAACTTGCCAGCACTGACGCCTTGCTTGTCGAGGTTTATTCCGCGGGCAATACCGATGTTGTTTTTACACAGGCCCCAACACACTATGAATTATTGATCAGTAACAAACACCGTGCTATTCGTGAAACTGAAGTAGGAAAAAATTCGTGAGTTCTTTTTAAAACGTAAGATTGATCTTCAAATCATTGACCAATCCGCTATTAAAACCCTCTACTCCGATAAACTAATTGAAATTTCCTTTCCAATTACAAAGTAAGGCCAATTTGCCTTACTTTTTTTATTTCCCTAATTCATGAAATCTCTACACTATTCTAGCCATTAAAAAAGAAGTTCCTTTATGGAACTTCTTTTAATGGCTTTTATTTAGCTTCAAATCCTTCTGCGACTGCGTCCGCAAAGTTCTCTTCGACGATGCTTGCACAGTGATCACAGATGGTTGCGTGGTAGTGGCGTTCAGCCGTTGTTGGATCGATACGACGGCAACGGTCACAAACTTCACCAGCTGCACGTTCAACCGTGAAGGCTACATCTTCAAAGGTCACTGCACCTTCTGGAGCTGGGCCTTCTGCGATGGTCAATTCAGAAACAATCAAGAGTTGAGCAACATTGCTATCAACAGCTCCAAGAAGTGTTTTCACAACTTCGTTTGGATAAACTGTCAAATGAGCTTCAAGTGATTTACCAATCACTTTTTCATTCCGTGCTTCTTCCAAGGCTTTTTGAGCTTGACCACGGAAGTCCATGAAGGCTGACCATGTATCCAAGATTTCTTCTTGGTTGGCAAACGTTTCTGCTTCTGGCAATTCTGACAATTGAACGAAGTCTTCTGCTTCAAACTCAAGATAAGACCAGATTTCTTCAGCAGTGTGAGGAAGAATTGGCGTCAAGAGTTTCGTGATTTTCACAAGGATATCATAGAAGACTGTTTGCATTTGACGGCGTTCGAGTGATTTAGCTCCTTCGATGTAAACAACATCCTTGGCAAAATCCAGGTAGAAGGCTGACAAGTCAACGTTGATAAAGTTAACTAGCGCCTTGTAGATCGTCAAGAACTCAAAGTTTTCATAAGCGTCACGGATGGTCTTGACAAGCTGGTTAAAGCGAATGGTCATGTACTTGTCCACTGAACGAAGCTCGTCGTAAGCAACTGCATCCTCAGCTGGGTTAAAGTCAGAAGTATTGGCAATCAAGAAACGAAGAGTATTCCGGATCTTACGGTAAGTCTCAGACACTTGGCTCAAGATATCCATTGAGATACGCACGTCATTGCTTGAGTCTACACTGGTTACCCAGAGACGCAAGATTTCTGCACCAAATTGCTTTTCAACATCACTTGGAGCAATGGTATTTCCAAGAGATTTAGACATCTTCTCACCTTTACCATCCAAAGCAAAACCTTGAGACAAGATTTGTTTGTATGGTGCGACACCATGGTTCGCCACAGATGTGATAAGAGATGAGTTGAACCAACCACGGTATTGGTCTGAACCTTCTAGGTAAAGATCAGCTGGGTATTTGAGTTCTGGACGGTTAACCACAACCCCATTCCATGATGAACCTGAGTCAAACCAGACGTCCATGATATCTGTTTCTTTTGTAAATTCGCCATTTGGTGAACCAGGATGCGTAAACCCTTCTGGCAAGAGGTCTTTCGCTTCACGCTGCCACCAGATGATGGAACCATGCTCTTCAAAGAGTTGCGCCACATGTTCGATGGTTTCAGCTGTCATGATTGGTGTTCCATCTTCTGCATAGAAGATTGGAAGAGGCACACCCCAGGCACGTTGACGAGAGATGACCCAGTCACCACGGTCACGAATCATGTTATAAAGACGCACTTTCCCCCATTCTGAGTGGAATTTCACTTTTTCAATTTCATCTAGGATATCTTGACGGAATTTTGATACAGAAGCGAACCACTGTGGCACGGCACGCCAGATGATTGGTTTTTTCGTCCGCCAGTCAAATGGGTAGGAGTGAGAGATTTCTTCTTGAGCAAGGAGCAAATCGCCAAGTTTTTCGATAACTGTTGGAACAACCTTGTCATAGAACTGACCAGCAAAGTCAGGGCCAGCATTTTCCATCATGATTCCGCGTTCGTTAACAGTAACAGCAACTTCGAGGCCATTGGCAATCCCTACATTGTAGTCATCCTCACCAAAACCAGGAGCAGTATGGACGATACCAGTACCTGAATCGAGGGTTACATGCTCACCAAGGATCACCAATTCATCCACTTCAGGATCCCATGGATGTTCTGTAACGATATGGTTCAATTCTTTTCCTTGGTAAGTTGCAAGGACTTCAGCATTTTCCCAACCGAATTTTTCAGAAAGGCTTGGCAAGAGCTCAGATGCTACGACGTACTTGCGGTCAGATCCAGCAGGTTTCACTACGACATAATCAAACTCTGCACCCACCGTCAATCCACGAGAAGCTGTAACCGTAAATGGAGTTGTTGTCCAGACAACGATGTAGGTATCTGTATCTAGGACACCCTTACCATCTTTAACTTTGTTCGCATAGTAAAGAGATGTTGATACCAAATCATGGTATTCAATTTCCGCTTCAGCGAGGGCTGATTCAGAAGACCAAGACCAGTAAACTGGCTTAGCTCCACGGTAGATATAGCCTTTATTGGCCATTTCACCAAAGACGCGGATTTGTGCTGCTTCATAGTCAGGCGTCAAGGTTACATAAGGATGATCCCAATCACCTGAAACACCTAAGCGTTTGAAGTCTTCGCGTTGTTTATCTACTTGAGAAAGAGCGTATTCACGGCAGAGTTTCAAGTACTCAACCAAGTCCATTTCTTTACGTTTCACACCTTGTTTAGCCAAGACTTGCTCAATTGGCAAACCATGGGTATCCCAACCTGGGAATATAAGGGGCGTAAAATCCTGACATAGACTTAGAACGAACAATGATATCTTTTGAGATCTTGTTCATGGCATGCCCTACGTGAATATTTCCGTTGGCATAGGGAGGGCCATCATGAAGGGTAAAATGCGGTTTTCCTTCATTCAACTCTTGACGGCGTTGATACAATTTTGCATCTTCCCATTCTTTTTGCCAAACTGGTTCTTTCGTTGGAAGCCCAGCCCGCATTGGAAAAGCTGTTTTTCCCAAGATTCAATGTTTCTTTGAGTTTCATTGTGTCTCCTTATTGATTTAAAAGCTATAAAAAAACACGAGCATCCTAAAAAGGACGATTGCTCGTGGTACCACCTTTGTTCGAGAAGTCGCAAGCGACCTTCTCCTCTCATCCCGTAACGAGGGAAACGTCCGTTCTTACTCAAGGGTTCAGAACGAATACTGTAAAAGGATCATCCATTAAGAGGGAGTGCAGATCTTCCACCATCATCTGCTCGCTAGACCTATCATTAATGGACCTGTTTTTACAAAATTATAAAATATTGACAGATTCACGATTTGCATCATCTTCTGGTTGAACAGTTTCTTCAACCTCAACGACTTCCTCATTTTCATGACGAGCGTGCTCTGCTTCTTCTAAAGCGGATTGAACTTTTTCATTCAAACCTTCAAACGCTTGTGTTGCACCCAATTCTAAATTAGCAGCTTCGATGCGTTTTTGCAATTCTTCGATTTCAGCTGGAGAGAATTGACGAGTCAAATCAATGTTATCATCTTCTGCATGATGATGGTGAACTGATTCACCCAAAGCTTTCTCCACAATTTCACGGAAAGCTTCATCACTTGTTTGAATGTACATAGCTGTTGGACGAAGAATTTCATCCCATTCAGGTGTATCGATAATGCTCAATTGGCTTTCGATTGTTGATTTCAAACGTTGATGGAAGACGCGTGTCTTGTTCTTCAATTCCTCTGTTTCAACGGCAACCTTCTTGGCATTATCCGTTGCATGACGAAGGATTTCATTTGCTTTTGTTTTGCTTCATCTACTAAGTGCTGTGCATCTTGTTCAGCTTGACGAACAATATTTTCAGAACGTTCGTTAGCTGCTTGTTTGACACGTTCCGCAGTATCTTGTGCAATCAAAACAGATTGACTCAATGAATCTTTCATTTCATCAAAATAGTTTAAGCGTTCTTCAAGAGCTTGAATTTTTGCTTCTTGATCATGATTTAAACGAACAAGATCTTCATAATCGCGAACAACGATATCTAGAAATTCTTCTACTTCGTTCGCATCATACCCTCTAAATTTAACGCCAAAAGTTTTATCTTTAATTTCTAAAGCAGTAAGAGCCATAACTCCTCCTCATTTTTTACTTAAGAGTACTTCAACAGTTACTTTATATTTTCCACTCTTTGAAATACCATTTTCAGAAACAATTTTAAGACGCCCAAAGCGTCGGACACTGACTAAATCATTCAGACCTACAGCATAGCTAACATTGGAAGTAGTCGCATAGTTAACTTTCACTAGACCAGAACTAATCAACTGACTAGCTTGTGAGCGCGAAAGCTTGAAGGTCCCAGCAATCACCTTATCTAACCGATAACTCGACACTAGAATATCTCGCTGCTGGCTTTCTTCCTCTACGATCATTTGTTCAGATAGAGGAACTTCCCTCAGCTTAACAGGTACCCGAGAAATTTTCTGGATGTGATCCATGAAAATAGTGAACAAAACGCTGTTCAACAAATACTTGGATCTTTCCATCACTCGTCAGAATATCTCCAAAGGACTTGCGCTCCACACCCTAATTGGTGAACAATGGTCCCCAGTACCTGGGAATGGGTCAAGTGATGAAATTTTGAAGCATAGACCATTTCCAATAAGGCCAGATCAAAGTCACTTGGATCTAATTGGTAATAATCTGGAGCAACAATAACCTTGGCATACTCCATTTTCTGCTCATCACTGGAAGCAAAGACCTGTAATTGGTAGCTTGCCGCGACATTTCGTAAAATAGTGACCTGATGAGGGTTTAAAAACCCGTCACCTCAACAGAATAGCGTTCCACCACTCTTTCAGACAATTCAATACAACGATCAATGAATTCGTGATCTTCGCGATTGAAATGTTGGTAAATCTCTGTCTGTCCCATCGTATTCTATCCAATCAAAAGTAGGAACAAGCGGGCTAATAACTGATTCATCAAGTTCAAGACCAAAAGTGCTACTAGAACTGTAAAATCCAAGCCCCCAAACTGCAATGGTAACTTTCTAAAAAGGCTCAAAAATGGTTCAACTAGGCGGTGAACCATTTGTCCAAGAGTACTCTGAGGTGCCCCAGGGAACCAAGATAGTAAGGCATAGATGACAAGAATGATGGAATAGATTTGAATGATATTTGATAAGTATTGAAAGATAATCATCTTAACGATTACGTTTCATATCATAGTCAAATTCTGTCACTTCCACATCATTTGGAAGGCGGATATCTTCAATGTTAACGACTACATTAATTGGAGTCAACAAGTACATGGTACTTGCAACACGACGAAGATTTCCTGCTAAAACATAACGAGCCCCATCCAAATAATCTAAACAACGACGTGCTTGTACTTCAGTCATATATTGGAAGTCAATCAAGATACTCTCATTAGATAGTAATAGATCAACAATTTCAGTCGCTTCCTCGTATTTGCGGGGATAGCGTACATCAATGGTAATCTTTTCATCTGTATTCGCACGATTAGCAGCCAATTCACGTTGACGTTCATGCAAGCGAGTAATATTTTCAGATGTATTTTTCGTTGTTGAAACAGGTTCCTTCACTGCCGCTGTAGACACTGGAGTCGTAACAGGTGCGACAGGAGTCGGTTTTGGTTTTACTGGTTCTCTTTGACTAATCTGTGGACGTGGAGAAGTCACTTGAGGAGTCGGCTGTGGCTGTGGAACTGGTTGTGTTTCCGCCCCAGCTGCTTTTGCCTCGCGAACTTCTACTTCTTCACCGTCTTCTGTGAAGTAGTCAATAAAGTTGTTAAATTTATCTTTTAATGACATAGTTCTTTCCTATTTAAAAAATGATGTCCCAATTCTAACATAAGTCGCTCCGTTCGCAATGGCTACTTCAAAGTCACGACTCATACCCATACTTAGTTCTGAAAAAGGCATATTTTTTAATTGTTTCTTTTCTAGTTGTTTCTGAAGTTGGTGAGTTTTTGAAAAAATATCCTGCAACTCTTCTTGACTAGCCTCAAAAGGAGCCATCGTCATTAAACCAACAATTTCAATTTTGTCCAGCTGTGCGATTTCCGCTAAAACATCATCCAGTTCATCGGGTGCAAATCCATGCTTACTTTCTTCACCAGAAATGTTCACTTGGAGGAAACACTTGATCGGGTGTTCTGCTCGCTTTTGAATTTCTTGAGCCAGCTTTCACCGAATCCAAGGCATGAAAGTAATCGACGAGATTAATCACGTCTTTTACTTTCCGCCGTTGGAGGCTCCCAATCAAGTGCCAAGTGAGGTCATACTCTCTTAGAGCTTGATACTTTTCTAGGAATTTATCGACACGATTTTCACCGATATGTTGGATACCTGTTTTCACCAGTGCTTCTGTTGTAGCAACATCCACATACTTGGTGACAGCTATCACATTAACTTGATCTTGACGGTTAGCTTTGTTTCTTGCTGTTTCTACTTGTTGCCGAACAAGATCAGCATTCTCTACCAGATTCATGATTAACGATTCCGGAAGAATGGTGGTGTTTCCAATTCATCATCATCTGAAGATGAATCTACGTAACGATCAACTTGATGTGTTGATGTTGGTTCAGTTTGGCGAACGATATTCTCACGACGAATATCCCAATCACCAAAGGCTGAGCCACGGTTTGGTTCTACCGCTGGACGACTTGGAGTTGTTGGCAATTCAACATCTTGTTTCAAATCAAATTCACGGTCAAATGGTGCAGCTTGTGGGCGTTGTTCACGTGGTCCTGTTTTATAAGGACGTTGTGAGGAAGCAATTCCGCTAACGCGTTCTACCTTGTCTTGACGGACACCAGTTGCAACAACCGTCACGCGGATTTCATCTTTAAGAGATTCATCAATAGATGTACCCAACCAGATGTTCACTCCGTGACCTGCAGCTTGGTTCACAATTTCTGAAGCTTCTTCAGCTTCGATCAATGTCATATCCAAACCACCTGTTACGTTGACGATCACGTCTTCTGCACCATCAATTGTAGTTTCAAGAAGTGGAGAGTAAATGGCTTTTACGAGCCGCTTCGATAACGCGTTCTTCACCGCTACCAACACCAATACCCATGAGGGCATTTCCCTTTGTTTTTCCATAACAGTCTTCACGTCTGCAAAGTCAAGGTTGATCAATCCAGGACTTGTGATCAAGTCAGTGATCCCTTGAACACCTTGACGAAGAACGTTATCTGCTTCACTCAAAGCTTCAAGAAGTGGTGTCTTCTTGTCTACAATTTCAAGCAAGTTGTTATTAGAAATAATCAACAAGGTATCTACATGCTCGCGAAGTTCGTTGATCCCTTCAATAGCAAAGTTGCCACGTTTTGAACCTTCAAACCCGAATGGACGAGTCACAACGGCTACTGTCAAAGCACCTACAGCTTTGGCAATACGAGCGATGACTGGTGCAGCACCTGTACCAGATCCTCCACCCATCCCTGCAGTGATGAAGACCATGTCTGCACCTTGCAAAGCCTCTGTTAACACTTCTTCGCTTTCTTCAGCCGCCTTACGACCAACTTCAGGTTGACCTCCAGCACCCAATCCACGAGTCAATTTTGGACCCAATTGGATAACTGTTTCAGCTTTTGCACTTGAAAGTGCTTGAACATCTGTATTAGCTGCGATGAATTCTACACCGGCAACGCCTTCGTCAATCATACGATTGATGGCGTTACCGCCACCGCCACCGACACCGATTACTTTAATTACTGCACCTTGTGCCGCTGCTGTGTCAAATGAAAATGTCATAAATACTTACACTCCTTAATCAAACATATTACCGATCAAATTTTTCATTCGGTCTGTGAATGTAGTTTTTGGTTCTTGTTTGCTATCATTGCTTGCTGCTGGAATTTCTTGAGCATCCACTGGAGATTCAATCTTCTCAGCATTGTATGCAGGTACTACCGGTTGTGCTGGAGCAGCAGGTTGTGGTTGTACTTGTGGTTGCACTGGACGATCAAATTGAATCGGTTGTTGACGCAAGACTTCGTCTCCATGAACCGCAGCTTGAGCAATAATATCCACATCTGTCAAATTGCCTGCATATTCAGACAAGCTAATCACATGGGCAAAAGCTGGATTGCGAATTCCAATTTGATTTGGAACAAACAATTTCACATTTACACCAAAGACTTCTTGAGCCAATTCTTCAACACCAGGAAGGATCGCACCTCCACCGATAATCACAATACCACCAGGAAGATCCAACAAATGTCTTCTCTCAAGGTCTTGTTTGATTTGCTCAAAGATGTGTTTGATACGTGCTGAAATGATTTCAGCTAAGTACTTCTCAGTCACTTCAACTGGCTCTACTTCACCGATGACTTCTACATGGAAGACTTCGTTTCCAGCAGATGGCACATAGGCTTCACCATAGTTGAACTTCAAGCCTTCTGCCAATTTTTGAGAAGTTTTCAATACTTTAGAAATATCTTTGGTAACATAATCGCCACCTTCTTGGTAGATATTTGTAAATTGAAGTTCTTGGCTACGAACAGATGCCACCGTTGTTTGGCCACCACCCATATCGATCACCGTTGATCCGAATTCACGTTCGCCTTCATTCAAGACTGTTTTGATCATCGCAAGCGGTGAAATGATGATGTTTTCAACTTGTAAGCCTGCACGTTCAACAGTTTTACGCAAATTGTGCAAGATTGTACGAGGTCCTGTATAAAGAAGGCCACGCATTTCAAGTCGGATCCCCATCATTCCGCGTGGATCGCGGATCCCTTGGAAACCATCAACTGTGAATTCCTCAGGAATGAAGGTGATTACTTCACGATCCGGTGTCATACTTTTTGTGAGTGCAGATTTGACAACATTTTCAACATCTGCATCTGTGATTTCTTTCGAATCACTTGTGACTGGAATCATTCCTTGAGTTGCTTCGATTTGTAGTAAGTTTGCAGGCAACCCAACATTGACTAGATTGATTGAAATCCCTGCTTTTTCTTCAGCTTGGCTGATTGCATTTTTAATTGCATTTGAAGCAGCTTCGATATCTACTATAATTCCATCTTTGACGCCAGCACTTTTTGCATTGCTGACTCCAATTACATTCATTTCTCCATTGACATGTTCTGCCACCAATACTTTTATTGAACTAGTACCGATATCTAAACCTGTAAAAAAGCCGTCTCTAGCCATTACACCAGTCCTCTCTCTTTATTTGTTTTCACTTTACATCTATTTATAGCCCTTTTAGTTGGAACTATCCAAACTTCATTATATCACAAAGAAGCCTAAAATGGACATTTTTTCTTCAATTATTTGAGATAATTTATGGGCTTTACTCATTCCCAGAAGAATTCTCCCCTTCTGGATTCTGTTCTTGATTCTGTTCTTGGCTTGCTTCCTCAGAATGTTCATTCTGATTTTCTGTACTTTCAGCCTTTTCTTTCTCAGCTTGCTCTTTGGCATCTGCGATGGATTGTTCACTATAGCTGAAGACTCCAGCCTCCATATCAATGGTGGAATCATCGTCTAATTGCTTACTGATCGCCTTATAATAAGGAAGCTTGCGGGTAATTTGGGAAACAGGCACCAAGATTTTATTATCGTTTTTCATGGTGATGGTCACCAGATCCTTGGTGACCTTACTCGGTGTCAGATCAACCGAAACAATTTTATCCGTAATGGAAGAAGAAATAGACTTCATTTCTTGGACAAATTGTCTAACCAATTCTCGATCTGAGAATTTTAAACTAATATAGGAGGACGGCAATTCCGAAGCTGGAGTTACTGTCTCAACGACTTCTCCATTTTTCCAATACTGGATAGTGGTCTTCTCCGGTCACATAATAGGCAACCACTTTGTGTTCCACGATATTGACTTTAAAAAGGTCACTGGGAATTGATAATGCATGTGCACTTCTTTTGATCCATGGACTAGCCGTTTTCATATTTTGTTCATAGACCGATTTATGAAGGAAGGTCGTCAGAGTATAATCTTCTTCTTTGATGCGACTTTTTTTCATACAAGAGTTGCTGATCAACCGCTTTGTTTCCCTGAAAATTCAATCACTTTCTGTGTGGACAAGGGGACTTAAAAAAATAGATTGAGAGAAGGGCGACAATCGAGCTGATTCCGATAACCGGAAGGGCACGATAGATATGGCGTTTTGCCACTGTCGGTTCCTTCTTTGGCTTTTTCGTCTTTAAGCCTTTAAAGAATGAAGGCTTTTTCTCTTGCTTCTCTGAAGGATCTAGCTCCTCTACAGCCGGATCATCCTCTTCTCCTTCTGAACTTTCTCCATCCGCATCTGGATCCTCTTTGGCCTCAGATTCAGATTTATCTTCAGATTCTTCTATTTCTTCAGATTCTTCCTCTGAGCCGGAAGCTGTTTCTTTTTCTGAAAGGTTTTCGTCTTCTTGTGCTTCTTCGCTTTCAGTTTCCTCTGTTTCAGCTTCTTCCGCTTTTTCAAGCGCTTTTTTTTCTAAATATTCTTTGTTTCTTTTTTGCCAGGCTGACAATTCTGTAATTTTGTCATCCGTTGGCGTTTTTTTATTGTCGTCCGTCATCTTTTCCCTTACTGATATCTTTTTGAAGCAGACCATAAAAATCGTCTAGTGAAAGGAGTTCTGTCGATTTTTCCATTGCTTGGTGGTAGACTTGGCTTTGCTTCAACATTTCTTGAATGGTTTCATTAAAGGTTTCGAGGGTCAATTGATCTTCCTGCAATTGCTCTGCATAACCTTTATCCACAAAATATTGGGCATTTTCAATCTGATCGCCACGACTGGCTTCTTTTCCAAGTGGTACAATCAAATGGAGTTTGTTCATAGCCAAGAGTTCAAATAAGGTATTGGCTCCACCCCTAGTTACCACTAAATCAGCCTTCTGGAGCATGGGCAAATACTGATCGGTTACATAATCCACTCGATACAAGCCACCCTCAGCCTGATTCAATGTTGAATCGCCCGTCAAATTGATGATATTGTAGTGCTGCAAGAGCTCTGCTTGATGCTCTGTCACAAATTCATTAAAGACACGCGCACCGGCTGATCCTCCGACAAAGAGAAGGGTCGGCAAGTCTTTTCGGAAACCTTTTGTTTTTTCTTCTAAATCTTCTGAAGTTGTCGGAATATGATCTGTGACCTTGGTTACCGCACCGATATGCTCACTCTTTGTCAAACCATGTGCTTGCTCAAAAGTCGTGTACATCTTGGTAGCAAATTTATAAGCAATTTTATTGGCCAATCCCATCGAGAGATCGGACTCATGGATATAGACAGGAACACGCGTGAGATCGAGCTGCGATCACTGGTGGCACAGAGACAAATCCCCCTTTTGAGAAGAGAACTTGTGGACGCACACGAAGCAGGATTGCAATGGACTGGAGCGTTCCCCAAGCCACCTTGAACACATCCATCATATTTTGGAAAGAGAAATAGCGACGCAATTTCCCTGTTGCAATTGAATGGAAGCGTACGTCTAAGCCAGACTTTTTGATCTCTTGGTATTCGATTCCTTTTTTGTCCCCAATATAATGGACTTCCCATCCATCTTCGATAAATTTTGGAATCAAGAGGAGATTAAGGGTCACATGTCCCACGGTTCCCCCACCAGTAAACATTATTTTTTTCATCTTATTTCAACCCTTTACTGTAGCAAGGAATTCATCCCCACGCACTTCAAAATTCGGATACATATCCCAGCTGGCATTGGCAGGACTTAGTAGTACAACATCTCCGGGGCTAGCCAAGTCGAAGGCTTTCTTTGTAGCATCTGCTACATCTGCCGCATCGACATAAGGGACGCCTGCTTTATCGGCTGCGCGTTTCACTCGAGGAGCTGATTCCCCTAGAATCACCATTTCCTTTAAGCCAGTAATGTGAGGCACCAATTCATCAAATTCATTGCCACGATCGAGCCCCCCTGCAATCAAGATCACCTTGCTGTTATCAAAACCAGAAAGAGCTTTTTGTGTTGCTAAAATATTGGTCGATTTACTATCATTATAGAATTTGACACCTTGAATCTCATCCACATATTGAAGGCGGTGTTTCACTCCTCCAAAGGCCGACAAGGTTTCTTTAATGACCTCATTCTCCACACCACGGACTTTTGCGACCGCAATCGTTGCTAAGGCATTTTCTACATTGTGGCTACCTGGAACACCCAGTTCATCTGCTCGCATAACAACTTCTCCCTTAAACTTGAGAAGTCCATCTTCCAAATAAGCCCCATCCACCTTTTCGACCGTTGAAAATGGAAGGACTCTTGCCTTGGTTTTTGTAGCGAGTTCCTTGGCCAAATCTTGATTGAAGTTTAAGACAATGACATCTTTTTCTGTCATATTCTTTTGAAGATTCCATTTGGCAGCTACATAATTTTCAAAAGAACCATGATAGTCGATATGGGTTGGCATGAGGTTGGTAATCACTGCAATCTCTGGATGGAAGGCTTCAATTCCCATCAATTGGAAAGAAGACAATTCCATGACCAGAACATCCTTTTCTGTTGCTGTTTGTGCAACTTGACTAGCTGGAAAACCGATATTCCCAGACAATAGACCACCTTGGCCGGCAGCCGTCAAGACTTCTCCGATCATGGTTGTTGTCGTCGTTTTTCCGTTTGATCCTGTAATCCCAATAATTGGCGCATCCGAAATCAGATAGGCCAATTCCACTTCAGTGAGGACTGGAATACCCTTTCAAGTGCTTTTTCAACCATTGGGTTAGAATAAGGGATTCCTGGATTTTTGACCATGACTGCAAAGTCTTCATCCAACAATTCCAGAGGGTGACCTCCTGTCACAACTTTAATCCCTTCTTCCAGTAAACTTTGTGCTGCTGGATTTTCTTCAAAAGGTTTGCCATCATTGACGGTCACAATCGCTCCTAAGCGATCCAACAAACGGGCAGCTGACTCGCCTGACTTAGCCAAACCTAATACAAGAACCTTTTTATTTTCAAATTGTTTCACAAATTTCATGATTTCTTCGCTCCATTTTTATCACTCTCTATTTTACCTTTTTTTAGCAAAATTAAAAAGCCCAAAGGGCTTTAAAAATCACGTCAGCGTTTATTTTTTCTGTTTGGTCGTCATTTTGGAAATATCCACCAAAGCCAGGTAGCCAACAAAGGCGAGAAAGGCACCGACAAAAAACTCAGACGGTAGTTGGAATATCTGAAAAATGGCGAGACAAGTCAGTACGATAATGGAGACGATTAAGACCACCATTGTGACACTGTTTAAGGTACCACGAATACTTTTGGGGGTCATAAAAAGGTAAAAAAGGAGAATCAAAATCCCTAAGATAAAATAGACCATTTTGTTTCTCCTTTCTTTTCGTATTATTCAGCAGCTGCTGATTTTTTCTTTTTATTTGCTTTTTCGCGTTCTGCTTTGTTCAAGATTTGTTTCCGCAAACGGATAGATTCAGGCGTTACTTCCATGTACTCATCGTCGTTCAAGAACTCAAGAGATTCTTCCAAGGTCAAGATACGAGGGGTCTTGATGACCGCTGTTTGGTCCTTGGTAGCTGAACGAACGTTGGTCATTTGTTTTGCTTTCGTAATGTTTACGGTCAAGTCGTTCTCACGAGAGTTTTCCCCGATGATCATTCCTTCGTAAACTTCTGTACCTGGATTGACAAAGATCGTACCACGTTCTTCGATAGACATGATAGAGTAAGTGGTTGCTTTTCCGTTATCGATTGAAACAAGAGCACCACGGTGACGTCCACCGATTTCTCCTGGAATCACTGGCAAGTATTGATCAAAGGTGTGGTTCATGATTCCGTAACCACGTGTCATTGACAAGAACTCTGTTGAGTATCCAATCAAACCACGCGCTGGAACAAGGAAGACCAAACGAGTTTGACCGTTACCAGTTGAGATCATATCCAACATTTCACCTTTACGTTCAGAAAGGCTTTGGATAACAGATCCTTGGTATTCTTCTGGTGTGTCGATTTGTACGCGCTCAAATGGTTCACATTTGACACCATCAATTTCCTTGATGATAACTTCTGGACGAGATACTTGCAATTCGTATCCTTCACGACGCATGGTTTCGATCAAGATAGACAAGTGCAATTCCCCACGTCCTGAAACTGTCCATTTATCAGGTGAATCAGTTGGGTCAACACGAAGAGAGACGTCGGTTTGCAATTCCGCTTGCAAACGTTCTTCGACTTTACGAGAGGTTACCCATTTTCCTTCGCGACCAGCAAATGGTGAGTTGTTAACCAAGAAGGTCATTTGAAGGGTTGGTTCATCGATGTGAAGGATTGGAAGAGCTTCAACTGCGTCTGTCGGTGTGATGGTTTCTCCAACGAAGATATCTTCCATACCAGAAATAGCGATCAAGTCTCCAGCTTTGGCTTCTTGAATTTCACGACGTTCCAAACCAAAGAAACCAAAGAGTTTGGTAACACGGAAGTTCTTAGTCGTTCCATCCAATTTAGAAAGGGTTACTTGGTCCCCAACTTTTACAGTACCACGGAAGACACGTCCGATACCGATACGTCCAACGAAGTCGTTGTAATCAAGCAGGGATACTTGGAATTGAAGAGGCTCATCTGAGTTATCAACTGGAGCTGGGATGTGATCAATGATGGTATCAAAGATCGGTGCCATTGTGTGCTCTTGATCAGCTGGATCATCTGAAAGTGAAGAGGTTCCGTTGATCGCTGATGCATAAACAACTGGGAATTCCAATTGGTCATCATCCGCACCCAATTCGATGAAGAGTTCAAGAACTTCATCTACAACTTCTTCTGGACGAGCAGATGGTTTATCGATTTTGTTGACTACAACGATCGGAACAAGATCTTGTTCCAAGGCTTTTTTCAATACGAAACGCGTCTGAGGCATGGTTCCTTCGTAGGCATCTACGACCAATACAACCCCATCAACCATTTTCATGATCCGTTCCACTTCTCCACCGAAGTCCGCGTGTCCTGGTGTGTCCATGATATTGATTCGAGTTCCGTTATAAGCAACGGCTGTATTTTTAGCAAGGATCGTAATCCCACGTTCTTTTTCAAGATCGTTTGAGTCCATTGCACGTTCTTGCAATTCTTTACGTTCATCCAAGGTGTGCGATTGTTTCAACAATTCGTCTACCAAGGTTGTTTTACCATGGTCAACGTGGGCAATGATCGCAACGTTACGAATATCTTCTCTTAATTTTGTCATGATTTCCTCTATAAAATTTTAAATAATATTTCTAACTGAACAATTATACCACAGTCCTATCTAAAAAACACAGTTCAGCTAGTTGTAAATGTTTTCATCTTCATTTCTTTTCTCCGACTCGATTTCCTTTTCTTTTCATGATACACTGATGATAAGAATTTCAGAAAAAGAGGCTCCCATGAGATTAGATCAATTGATGGCAGACCATCAGTACGCTCGTAAAGACATCAAACAACTTTTGGCCCGAAGGCAAATCTTGGTCGATCACCTACCAGCTCAAAAGCTATCCCAAAACATCGACCCTGGACTCCAACAAATCCAAATAGGGGATCGGATCATTCAAGAACCGCGTCACCACTACTACATGCTCCATAAACCAATCGGGGCCGTGACCGCCAAAAGAGACGCCCACCATCCAACGGTGATCGATCTAGTGGACCCTCAACAAGAGTACCCAGACCTCTATCCGCTTGGTCGCCTCGATCGCGATACGAGTGGTTTGCTCCTCATCACAGATAATGGTCCCTTAGGATTTCAACTGCTCCATCCTCAATACCATGTGGAGAAGGTCTATGAGGTAGAAGTCAATGGTCCGCTCTATGCAGCCCACATCGAGCAATTTCAGAATGGGATTTCATTCACAGACGGCCCTATCTGCAAGCCGGCCTCCTTGACCATTCTAGAAAGTACCCCCAGCTACAGCAAGGCCCAGGTCCGAATCTCAGAAGGAAAATACCACCAAGTGAAAAAGATGTTTTTGGCCATCGGAGTCAAAGTAATGACCTTAAAACGCTTGTCTTTTGGTCCCTTCACCTTGGATCCTCAGTTAGCCCCTGGAGAAAGCCGGCCTTTGAATGAGGTAGAGCTCACATGGGTCAAAGATTTCCTTGAAAAAACGAGATAAAAAAGCTCTAACCACACACTTTGTGCAGTTAGAGCTCTTTTTATTAAGCGTCTTTTTTCACTTTCCCATTCCAAGAATCAAGACCATAAGACAAGACATAAATGTCTGTATAGCCCTGTTTCTTAAGATAGAGAGCCGCATTGGTTACACGCGAACTACGGCTATTTTCATAGAGCAAAATTGGTTTATCTTTTCGCAAGGCTGCAAGACTCAACTTCAACTGAGTAGAAGGAATGTTACGTGCTCCTAAAATATGCTTGGCATGAAACTCAGCTGGCTCTCGCAAGTCAATCAACTGCCCTTGACGAATCAGCTCTTCAAAAGTCGCATTATCCACAAATTTAGCAGCTTTACGGATGCGGAAATAATTAAACGCCATCCATCCAAATACTCCTAAAATAGCCAACCAAACAATGATATTTCCCATCACTCTACCTCACTCTTTTTCAAAAATTCTAATTCTTGCTTGTGTTCTCTTCTTAAAACGGTATCGGCTTCTAAATAATCGAGCCGCTCCATCAGGCCTGCATCATAAAGACGTTGAAGCTCAATTTTCATCAATTCGATGTCATAGAGGCGCTTCCCTACGTAAATGATGATTCCAAAACGTTTTAAAAATTGTTGAACATCATACAGGTTTTTCATGTTCATTATTGTATCAAATTTAGAAAGGCTTTACAAGATTTTCAAGTAAATGATGACATTTTTCGATTTGTTTACGAATAAATAAGTATGATCAACTTTTATTTTTTTACCATCGGAACTTGTTTCGCCTCTTTTTTGGGACTAGTGGTCGATCGCTTCCCAAACCAATCCATTCTCACTCCTCGCAGTCATTGCGATCACTGCCAGCACGTCCTTGGAGTTTGGGATCTCATCCCCATTCTCTCGCAACTACTGCATCGTTTTCGCTGTCGCTATTGTCATCAGACCTACCCATTTTGGTACTGCCTTTTTGAGGTCTGGAGTGGCCTGCTCTTTTTAGCCTGTGCCAATGGTTTTCTTTCTCTGCCTCAACTTCTAACACTACTGGGAGCTGCTGTTTTAGCCATCTATGACCTTCGCTTTATGGAATACCCCTTTAGTCATCTGGTGCTGTCTCCATGCCCTGGTCCTCTTTTTATCCGGTAGTAATCTCCTCATGCTGGTCTTTTTACTCCTTGCGATTGGAGCTCATTTTTTCTTTATCGGAATGGGAGCAGGAGATTTCCTCTTACTCGCCACCTTCTCGCTGTCCTTTTCCTCTACCAAGATCCTCATTCTCATTCAGATCGCATCCATCTTAGGTATTCTCGTCTTTGCTCTCAAAAAAGAAAGAGACCGGATTCCCTTTGTTCCCTGTCTCTTTCTCAGTTATCATGCTTTACTGCTTTATACGATATTTTGCAGATAAATTCTTTTTATTTTGCAGCCTTCGCTTCTAGATAATCGGCGATGGCAGCCACATCTTTATCCCCACGTCCGGAAACGTTGATGATAATGATCTTGTCTTTATCCAATTGTGGAGCACGTTTGACCGCTTCTGCAATCGCGTGTGAGCTTTCAATGGCTGGGAGGATTCCTTCTGTCTTACTGAGGAGAAGAAGAGCTTCTACTGCTTCGTCATCCGTTGCAGCCACATATTCGACACGACCAGAATCTTTAAAGAAAGCATGCTCTGGACCAACCCCTGGGTAGTCCAAACCAGCAGAGATCGAGTACACTGGCGCTACTTTTCCATCTTCGCCAAAGACTGCATAGGTCTTCATCCCATCAACCACACCGATAGTCCCTTTGGTCATGGTCGCTGCGTGTTGATCGGTGTCCAAGCCATGTCCAGCTGCTTCTACCCCAATCAAGCCGACTTCCTCTTCTGCGACATACTCAGAAAAGGCACCGATGGCATTAGAGCCACCACCGACACAGGCAATCACATAATCCGGCAAACGACCTTCTTTTTCCAAGATTTGACGTTTAGATTCTTCACTGATCACCTTTTGGAATTCATGCACAATGGTTGGGTAAGGGTGAGGGCCAACAGCAGAACCCAAAACGTAAAAGGCATCCAGATCCGCCATCCATGCTCCAAACGCAGCATCAACGGCGTCTTTCAAGGTCTTAGTCCCGGTTTCAACCGCATGGACGGTTGCCCCCATCATTTCCATGCGGAAGACATTCAAGCGTTGGCGTTCCACGTCTTCTGCCCCCATGTAGACATCACAGGCCATACCGAACTTAGCTGCCGCAGCTGCTGTAGCTACACCGTGTTGACCGGCTCCTGTTTCAGCAATCACGCGCGTTTTGCCCATGCGTTTGGCCAAGAGGATTTGCCCCAAAGACGTTATTTCAATTTATGCGAACCTAGGTGATTCAAGTCTTCGCGCTTCAAATAAATTTTTGCCCCACCTAAATGTTCTGTCAAACTTTCCGCAAAGTAGAGCGGTGTTTCCCGTCCAGAATAATCTTTCAAATAATGTTTGTATTCTGCGATAAATTCTGGATCATTTTTATATTGTTCAAAAGGTTTCCTCTAATTGATTGAGCAAGTTTTGAATGGGTTCTGGTACGAAAGATCCACCAAATTGTCCGAAAATAGCCTTTTTGTTTCTGTCATGATTGTGTCCTCTTTTCTATATCTTCAATCCTGTTTATGATCTTTTTCTCTCGCAGGGCCCTTTGAGCTGCAGTCTCACTGGGTTCCTTTGAGATAAAAAAACCTCACACAGAAAAATCTGTGTGAGGACGATTCGATACCGCGGTGCCACCTCAATTGTAGGAAGCTATTTTTTCTCCTACATCTCTGACCTGTCTAACAACAGGGTGCACGATAAGGTGTGCTCACCGAATTTTTATTGTTTCAAATTCATTATCATAAACGCATCAGCCCATTTCAAGATTCACCACTGCTTGTTCGCAATCACCACAAGCTCCCTGGAAGTGAGAAAAATCTCTACTTTTCTGATGTCTTGAAGCTATTATAGCTCCCGCTTCTGATTTTGTCAACAAAAATTTTAAAAAGTGGTTAAAATGTTCGGATTTTACATTTCACCATTTTTTGCTAGCAATCGTGCTCTGCAATACTGAAAGCCTATATAAGCCAGATAAGCCCCTAAGGTATTGGTCCACAAATCATCTAGCTCAAAGACACGATTGGCATCAAACAAGAGATCTAACAGAACTTGGCTACATTCAATCCACAAGCTCATCGCAAAGCCGAAGCACAAGACCCGTTTGCAGCTCCTCAACCAGGGCCATAGCCAGAGAAGTTGAAAGACCAGCGGGCTTAACAAAAAGATATTGGCTATATTTTGGAGGATGACCTTAATGAGTTGGAGGACACTGGTAATCTGGCCAAGATTCATCACCGAATTAAGAGGAACTAGCAGGACGACGATACGACCGAAATGTTGAATACCCGGTGTTTCCATACCTGGCTCTGGCTGTTGGGGCAAAAAACACATCAAACACAAGAGGATAAAATAGAAGAAGCTGCCACTCCGTAACAGCCTTCTTCCTCTTTTTGTTAGTTCTGTATGATCCATCAGCCCTTGTTTAAGGTTGCGCATGTTCAACAATCGCTTTCTCCCGGTCCCGTTTCATGGTATTTGAACGCAATTGGCCACAGGCAGCATCAATATCTGTACCGTGCTCTTGACGCACTACACAGTTAACACCTTGTTTTTTCAAGGTATCATAGAAGGCCATGACCCGTTCTTTTGGACTCCGGCTATATTGGTCATGCTCACTGACAGGATTATAAGGAATCAAGTTGACATAAGACAATTTCTTGATATTCTTGAGCAATTCTGCCAACTCTAAAGCTTGCTCGACTCCCATCATTGACTTCATTGAGCATGATGTACTCAAAGGTCACCCGACGGTTCGTAGTCTCAATATAGTATTCAATCGCCGCAAACAATTTTTCAATTGGGAAAGGCCCGGTTGATCTTCATGATGCTAGAGCGCAAGTCATTGTTTGGAGCATGAAGAGACACTGCCAAATTGACCTGCACACCTTCATTTGCAAAGTCACGAATTTTATGAGCCAAACCAGAAGTTGACACGGTAATATGACGAGCACCAATCGCTAATCCCTTGTCATCGTTGACCGTCCGGATAAATTTCAAGACATTGTTATAGTTGTCAAATGGTTCTCCGATCCCCATGACAACGATATGGCTGACCCGTTCATCTTGGCCACGTTCGTCAAAGTATTTTTGGACCAACATGATTTGAGACACGATTTCACCCATTGTTCAAATCGCGTTGTTTTTTGATCAAACCAGAAGCACAGAAGGTACAACCGATATTGCATCCTACCTGAGTCGTTACACAGACAGATAAACCATAGTGCTGACGCATCAAGACGGTTTCAATCAACATGCCGTCTGGCAATTCAAAAAGGTACTTGACCGTTCCATCTGCTGACTCTTGCACGATCCGTTGCTTGAGTGGGTTGACGACAAACTGATCATTTAACTTTGCAATCAAGTCCTTAGAAAGGTTGGTCATTTCTTCGAAGGACTGGACGCGTTTGCGATAGAGCCATTCCCAGATTTGTGCTGCACGGAATTTCTTTTCGCCGTTTTCTTCCGCCCAATCAATCATATCTTGGCGTGTTAAACTATAAATGGATGGTTTCATTCTTTCTTACTCCTCTTTTTGTCGAATCACAAAATGACGTTTGTTGTCTGTCTTCGTTGTTTTTTTGGTCTCAGCAGACGGTCTTGTTTTTTTCGAGTTTTTGGCTGGTTGTCCCTTGTCGCGTTCTCGTTTTTGGAAACGATCTTTTTGTTTGCGATTGCGCGAACGCTTCTTGGGCTCTCTTTCTTCTGATTGAGCTTTTTTGACCGGTGATTTCTTATCAAAGGAAGCACGATGAGGTTCCTTATTTTCAAGGACAAAATAAGCACAACCATAGCTACAATATTCTAACAAATAATCGTCTAAGCGACTTAGTTTATCCATCGTTGCAACATCGCGCTCTTCCTTATAAAAGCCACGCAAGCGCAACTGCTCATTGCTCCAATCACCAACAATGTAATCAAACTTGGTTAAAATCTCAGAAAATCGCTGACCAAAAACAGTCGCATCAAAAGCTTCCTTTTCATTTTTTAACAACTCAAAGGAGAGGTTTTCTGAACGGATTTGGTCTCCTACCTGATGAAAGACAGGTCCAGGAAATTTATTGTAATTATATAATTCAGGGTCAATCTCTTTTCGCATAGTGTTCCTTCATCAAAATCTATTTACTGTAACACTTTATTTTATCATAAATTTGATGACTTGCGTCAGATTTGACTAGAAAAGAGTTGAAATTCAACATTGAAAGTTTCCAAAAGGAAAAAGAGACAAAGAAGGCAATCTTTGTCTCTATACATGTTCATCAGATGATGAAAGGGGTAAAAATAGAGTAATTTTCGTATAGCTATTGGCCTTAGAATCAATCTCCATATGATAGGCTTCGCCAAATTGAAGATGCAATCGTTGGTCCACATTTTTCAAGCCAACACCTCCTAAACGAAGAAGGGTTTGGTCTGTTGATTCTGATCGGTCAAACCCTCGTCCATTGTCAAAAATCGATACGCAGGCGTAGTCTCCACTGACTTCAGTTGTCACTCGAATGAGACCTGGCCGATCGATCTCTTTAATGCCATGGTAAATCGCATTTTCCACTAAGGGTTGAAGCACTAATTTGGGGAGCTGATAGTCGCCCAACCGTTCATCTTCTAGAATTTCATAGTTGAGCTTTTCACCATAACGTTGCTTCTGAATGAAAAGATATTGGCGGACATGGTCAATTTCATCTCTCAGTAGGATTTGTTCCTGGCCTTGGTTGAGAGCCAGTCGAAAATATTGAGCCAGAGACTTGGTGATGTCGACCACGCGCCGACTATCATTAAACTCCGCCATCCAGACAATCGTATCCAAGGTATTGTAGAGGAAATGCGGATTTATCTGAGCCGAAAGTGCCCGCAACTCGTAACGCCGTGCGTTCTGCTCCTCTTCCTTGACCTGTTGCATGAGGTTATCGATTTGGTCCAACATGGCATTAAAAGCTTGAGCGAGGTCCACCAATTCTGGAGATCCTTTGGCTGCAGCCCTCACGTGAGCATCTCCTGCTCCAATCCTCAAAATGATAGTCTGAAGGTCTCGTAAGGGTTTGATCCACAAACGCAGAACAAAAGCCGATCCCTATCAAACACATGATCAAAGCTAGTAATCCTAGACCAATGAAAGAGTACAGGAGTTGCGACTGCAGCATCTGAAGTCCTTCAAGTGAAGCCACTCCAATCAAGGTCCAATCGCTATCTGGAATCGGAACCTGATAGATAAAATTCTCCCCTCCTTTGCCATAACCATCTTTCACAGCAATATAGGGCTGCATGGCATGCATTTCTTGACTGGAAGAATAAACCGCTTTTTTGGGATGGTAGACAAACTCATGCTTTTGATTAATGATAAAACTAAAGCCTTGTTTCCCTAGTTGAAGGTGATCCAAGTAAGCCTGAAGGCTATCGTAGCCAATATCCAAGCGCACTACTCCGAGATTTTTGCCAGTCTGATCGACCACTTCTTGGGTAATAGAAACCACCCATTTTTCTTTTTCCGAGGTCAAGGATTCCTTTCGAGCTGGCGTCAAAACTGGCATGGCTCTTTCCTTAATCGCCTCTTGATACCAACTTTCATTCATCATATCTGAGGAAGTCTGCATGCTGATTTTGGAATCTGTCGCTACCAGACGCCCATCCTTGGTCACTAAGACTGCTGAGACCAAGTCCGGATCCGTTTCAATCATCGTTCGCATCAGGTGTTGAACCGTTTCTTGATTCGCACTCTTGTCTTGGGCAAATTGGCGAACAGCCTGTTCCTTGCTAAGTACCGTTGTGGTCTGCTTTAATTTTTTTAGATAGGAGGTGATAAACTGACTGCTTTGATCGATACTATTTCTTGTCGTCCGCTCCGTTTGCTGGCGGATCGTCCCTGAACTCGTTTGATAGTAAAGGCTACCGATGAGACCAAAAAGTAGGAGAATGAAGAGAAAAAAGTAGAGGACCAGCTGAATCAGCAAGGGATATCGTTTCATTCATGCTCTCCTTTTTTGTACTGCCTTGGTGTCACCCCAACAACCTGCTTAAAGCGTTGAGAAAAATAGTTCATATCTTCAAAACCAACCTGATCTGCGATCTCATAAATCTTTAGATCTGTCGTGAGAAGCAAGAGTTGAGCCTTCTTCATTCGCTCTTGAATGAGGTAGTCTTGGAAGGGGAGTCCCAATTTTTTCTTGATCAATACACTTAGATACGAGGCACTGAAACCAAGTTGATAGGCCAGATCCTTTAGAGTTAACTGAGAGTCTGCTAAACGAGCATGAATGGCTTCTTCCAAGTCTGTCGAATAACCCTGACTGACCAAATCTTCGACTTGCGCTTTCTTACGCTCTTGATCAAGTTTTCCTTTCACCTTTGCTAACATCTCTTCAATATCATCTTTTGAAAAAGGCTTCAGCAAATAATCATCTGCACCTAACTTGATGGCTTTCCTTGCAAACTCAAAGTCATCATAACCTGTCAAAAAAATGATATGGCAAGACGGAGATTGTTCTTTGACGAGATGAGCCAGATCCAAGCCATTCATTTGTGGCATATTGATATCGGTTAGAAGGATATCGGCTGGTTGCTCTTTAAACTTTTCCCAAGCCTCACGGCCATTTTCTGCCTGGTTGATGACAGTCATTCCAAACTGTTCATAGTCAACTAAGGAAGTCAGACCCTGCCGGATAAGCTCTTCATCTTCCACAATCATGATCGCATACATGTCTTTCACCTACTTGTCTTTGCTATACTTATTATAGCAAATTATGGTTCCAAATGTCTCAGACGTAGTCCAATAAATAACCGTAGCCCTTTTCTTTCATTTCTGCTTTGGGAATGAAGGTAATAGACAAACTATTGATGCAATAGCGAAGGCCGCCTTTTTCCTTGGGACCATCGGTAAAAACATGGCCCAGATGAGAATTTCCTACACGGCTCCGAACTTCTGTCCGGGTCATATTGAAACTCTTATCCTCCTTATAGATGGCCACATCAGGACTAATAGGCCGACTGAAACTTGGCCAACCACAACCAGAATCAAATTTATCCTTAGAGGAAAAGAGTGGGCTCACCGGTCACGACATCTACATAAATACCGGCATCAAACTGATCCCAGTAACGATTGGAGAAGGCCCGTTCGGTATCATTTTTTTGTGTCACCGCATACTCTTCAGGGAGATAACTTCTTTTTGATCTCCTCATCGCTTGGCTTAGAGTAGCGACTAGCATCAATAACAGGATAAGAAGCCTGATTGACATCGATATGGCAGTACCCATTCGGATGTTTCTTTAGATAATCCTGGTGGTAGTCCTCAGCCTTGATGAAATTGGTCAGTGGCTCTTTTTTTCCACTGCTAACGGTTTGTCGTATTTTTTTGCTTCTTCTTCAAAGACTTGGTTAATGGTTGGAAGGTCTTCTTGGGAGACATAATAGACACCTGTTCGGTATTGTGTTCCTTGATCATTTCCTTGACGATTCTTCGACGTTGGGTCGATAATCCGGAAATAATGCAGGAGCAATTCTTTCAGAGATACCTTCTTGACATTGTAGGTGATGTGAACTGTTTCAGCATGGCCTGTTTGAGGGACCAATTCATACTTGGTCGTTTCTCCCTTTCCATTGGCATAGCCTGATACGGCATCAATCACACCTGGAACACGGGAGAAATATTCCTCTACGCCCCAGAAGCAACCACCAGCCAAATAAATTTCACGATGATCCTTTGGATCAACCGTTTCCTTTGTTTCCTTTTTGGCTACTGGAGTCTGACTCATCGATGCTTTTTTAATCATCTCAGTGCTTGTTTCTGATTGATCCATTCCGTTTGCTCCCTTACTAAAGAAAAAGAAACCAATCGATAGCAAGCCAATGAGAAGGATAGCAAACACTTTCCATTTTGTTTCCATTGTCTATCTCCTTACTGCATGTTCTCTAGGGTCTTGAGGATATCCTCTTTATTCATATAGCCAATATGACTCTTTGCTAAAGTCCCATCACTATTGATAAAGAGCGCCGATGGATAAGAACGAATCCCATATTCTTTGAGCAGTTCCCCTTTACTATCTAGCAAGACTGGGAAATCCTTGTAATCCAAAGACTGGTACCAGTTTTTGAAATCTGCTGCTGATTTTTCGCCATTAAAGGTTGGAGCTACAACAGATAAAACCACGTAATCCTTACCTGCCTCTTCTTTTGCCAACTCATTGGTATCCTCTAATGTCGACAGGCAAATAGAGCACCAGGAAGCCCAAAATTTGAGGTAAACTTTCTTCCCTTTGTAATCGGATAAGCGGTAGGTCTTGCCATCCACTCCTTGCAGGCTAAAACTCCTTCACTTTCTTGCCAGATGGTTGCCTAGCCCCAGCTTTGGCTGTTTGTTGGCTCATGTCCTTATTGGAAGTAGCCATTCCTTGACTCGAACAAGCCCCCAAAAGTCCAGTACACAAAGAATCCTGCAGCTACTAAAGCTAATTTCTTCATCATTATTACCTCTTTAAACAAGGAGAAAGTCATCCTCAGATGACCTCTCCCTTCTTTCATTCCTTGTCTGATTTCATATCAGATGATTCACTCTTTCATTTTTCATTTCTGAATCGCTAGATTTCATCTCATCTTTTTTCATATCGTCCTTCATTTCAGAACTGCTGTCAGACATCATAGATGAATCTTTCATGTCTTCTTTTTTCATTTTATCATCGGACATGGATGAATCCTTCATGTCATCCTTCTTCATATCGTCCTTCTTCATATCGTCCTTCTTCATCATACTACTATCGTCCGTTTTTTTCATATCTGAATCTGATTTCTGTCCAGAACAAGCTGCTAAAGTGACGATGCTAAGTGTAGCAATAGAAAGTGCAAGAATTTTTTTCATGATTTTTCTCCTTTAATCATTCAAGATTAGTGAAACAGGGATGCGAGGCTATTAAGATTTCCTAGCATCAGCAAGATGCCCATCAAGATGATGAGGGCACCACCAATTTTTTTCAAGGTTCCCATGTGGGGCTTGAGTTTAGCAAAATGTTGTAGAACCCAGCTAGAAGCTAGAGCCAAGACTAAGAAGGGGAGCGCCAATCCTAATGTATAGACCAGCATCAGGAGAGCGCCTTGCAAAGCCCCATCTCCTCCAGAAGCGGCAATGGCTAGAACAGAACTCAGAACTGGTCCGACACAAGGGGTCCAACCAAAACTGAAGGTGACCCCTATCAGAAAAGCATTGAAGAATTCATTGCGCTCCCGATTCTTATTGAGTTGGATGGTCTTTTGCTTTTGGAGTTGTCTCAGATTGATCACTTCCATTTGGTGAATCCCTAATAGGATCACAATCCCTCCTAGCAGATAGCGAAACCATGGAGCATAAAGCACCTGGCCAAGGGCCCCTGCACCGTATCCTAGAATCAGGAAAACAGTTGATAGACCTGCGATAAAACAAAGAGTCTTCACCAAGCCGTACCAAGAAATATCTCTTCCAAAAAAATCCGAACAGTTTTCACACGTTCAGAATCCAATAGAATCCCTACATAGACTGGCATCAGTGGCAAAAATACATGGGGAGAAAAAAAGGATAGAACTCCCGCTAAGAATACTGAAATGGAAAACAAACTGGTTTGAATCATTTCACTACCTCCCTTTCTTTCTGATACCAGTATAAAGAAAAAAATCCCTCTAAAAATAGAGAGATTGATAAGCAAAAACTTGAATTTGATTAGAAGGTGAATCTTCCTATCTGCCAACTCTACCTCGTACTTTCAAGTACGAGACTGATCTAACAAGATACTTCTACTTCTTTCCTTCAAATAATCAATAGCGTCTTGAAGGGTTTTGACGGGGACAATTTTCATCTTCGAATGAATTTGTTTCGCTGCTTCTTTCGCTGTTTCATAGTTTGATTTGGCCTTGGGATTGGCTTTCTTTTCTTCTTTGGAAACTGGATTATTAGGGGCAAAGAAAATTTCTGCTCCTTCTTTATCGGCTGCGACGACTTTCTTGTCAATTCCACCGATATCGCCAACCGTTCCATCTTGGTTAATGGTTCCTGTCCCTGCAATATGGCGTCCCTGACGAAGATCTGGATCAGCCACTTGGGTGTAGATGGCTAGGCTAAACATCATACCGGCACTTGGTCCACCAATTCCTTGGGTCGCAAATTGGACAGGAACATCGCCTTTGGCTTCAGTCCGGTCGATCAGGCTAATCCCGATTCCGTTTTTCCCGTTGGACAATTTGATGATCTTTCCGTCTGCGGTCTTGGTTTGTCCATCCTCAATATAGGTCACTGAAACGGGATCGCCAATTTTTTGAGAACCAATATAGTCAATCAATTCTTTGGAACTCTTAAAGGTCTTGCCATTCACACCGGTGACGGTATCCGCAATATTCAAGATTCCCTTAAAGGTCGAGTCATCTGCCACTTGCATAACATAAACACCTAGAAAGTCCATCTGGGTTTCTTTTCCAGCTGTCTTTAACCCTTGGTAGATGGCCATATTTTGCGAGGTTTCCATATAGAATTGGTTAATCCGCGTAAATTCTTGGCTCGAACTACCGCCTGTCATATCCTTGGCAGAGTAGATATCTGTAAAAGGTGTCGCCCAAGCATAGATCAAATCAGCCGGAGTCGCTTCTTTCACTGCTACGGTTACAAAGTCATAAGACCCTGACTTGGTATCCGCTTTTCCATCGACTGTCATGACCGATCGAATGTCTTCTGCCGTTCCTGGCATCTCAATATAATAGGGAAGGCGAATCACAAAAGCAGCTAGCAAGAGGAGCAAGAAAAGAACGCCTGCAATCGGCCATCGGTATTCTTTCAATCGTCCCTTTTTCTTTTTAGGGGTCAAGCTTGGTTTATTCGCTTGTGTCATCTTTGATTTCCTCCATTACACTCTTTGGGTACATAAGGTGAGATATCCTGCTGAAAAGCCAGCAACTCTCGAATACGTGTTGAACTAATGGCCTGGTAAGGAGGCTGGGCATAGAGATAAACCGTCTCCAATTCAGGCGCCAACTGGTGATTAAAATAATCCATATTGGCTTCGTATACTAGATCCTGTGCATTGCGCAAGCCCCGGATCAAGGTGATGACCCCAAGATTGCGCGCCACTGTCACAGCCAACTCTTGAGTTGACGTCACAATTTCAACATTTTCCAAATGAGCCAAGGGCCCCTTTCACCATGCGCACGCGCTGCTCAATGGAAAAGAGTCCGACTTTTTCCGGATTATAAAAATTCCGACATAGACACGGTCAAACAAGCGACTAGCTCGCTCGATCAATTGCACATGCCCAATGGTAATCGGATCAAACGATCCTGTAAACAATCCACTTCTATCTGACATATACTGTTACCTTACTAATTCCATAGATTTTTTCTTTCCAGATTCCCACTTGTCCGATTTCCTCAGGAAGTTCTACATGTTTATCAGTTTCGCACACAATCATGATGTCCTCTGACAAGAGATGGCGCTCGCACAAGGTTTCGATATCGCGAACAATCTCTTCCTTGGCATACGGAGGGTCTAAGAACACCAAATCAAAGGTGCCCGTTAAAAGCCCTAAGGCCTGCTTGGCCTCCATTTTTAGCAGTTGAAACCGTTCCTTTTCCTTGGTCATGGCAATATTGGCTGCTACAATCTCCTGCGCTCTACGATCTCTTTCCACTAAAATGGCCTCTGACATACCTCGAGAGACGGCCTCGATAGAGAGCCCACCGCTTCCTGCATAGAGATCCAGCACTCTTCCACCATCAAAGTAAGGACCAATCATATTGAACATGGCCCCTCTGACCTTATCAGAAGTCGGCCTGGTTGTTTTTCCTTCAAGTGTTTTGAGGGGACGTCCCCCATAGGTTCCAGATACTATTTTCATAGGGACCATTATACCAAAAAAAATCAGAAAATTGCGATTTGATATGGTCAAGCGACAATTAAAAGAGGCTGGGACAAAAGTCCTAGCCTCTCAATTATTTTTGGATTGTCGAGTAAGACGCAGTGGTTGAGTGGGCTCTACTACGCTGATTTCATCAGCTTTTACAGCCCTACTCAACTGTGCGGAGGTGGGACGACGAAATCGAATTCTAACGAATTACCGATTTCTGTCCCACTCTCTTTCTTCCTTATAGGATATTTTCATATTCATCGCGGACAGATTGAGGCCAGACACTGGTTTGGACTTCACCGATATGTTTCTTACGAAGTAAGAACATAGCCAAACGAGATTGTCCAATCCCTCCACCAATCGTGAGTGGGAAGAGACCATTTAACAAAGCCTTGTGCCACTCTAATTGGAGACGATCCTCGTCCCCTGTGATCGCAACTTGACGGCGAAGCGTATCTTCATCGACACGGATCCCCATTGAAGACAACTCAAAGGCTGAACCTAGAACGTCATTCCAGACGAGGATATCGCCATTCAAGCCCTTGTAGCCATTTTCAGACTCTGTTGTCCAGTCATCGTAGTCAGGTGCACGTCCATCGTGTGGTTTGCCATCTGCAAGCTCTCCACCAATCCCGATCAAGAAAAACGGCTCCGAATTCTTTGGCAATGGCATTTTCACGCTCTTTTGGAGTTAAATCTGGATAGCGTTCCACCAACTCTTCTGTGTGAACGAAGGTAATTTGTTTTGGAAGAACTGACTCAATATCATAGCGCGCTTCTACTGCTAGTTCTGTCAAACGAATCGCCTTGTAGATTTTTTTCAACCGTTTCTTTGAGGTAGGCGATGTTGCGTTGACCATTTGGGATGACCTTTTTCCCAGTCCCATTGGTCTACATAAACAGAGTGGATAGCGTCTAGCGAATCTTCATCTGGACGAAGAGCCTTCATATGGACAAAGAGACCTTCTCCTTCGCCAAAACCAAAACGTGCCAAGGTATGGCGTTTCCATTTTGCAAGTGAATGCACGACTTCATAAGTCTCATCAGGAATTTGAAGGACCTTGACAGATACCGGATGTTCAATCCCAGAAAGGTTATCCTGCATCCCATCTCCGACCTTGCTCAAAATTGGCCCTTGGACTTCAATGATGTCCAATTTATCTTTTAAATATTGTGTAAACGTCGTTTTAACAAACGAAATTTCCTTTTGTTGATGGATAAAACTTTTTTTCATATAATGCCTCGTTGTTAGAAGTTGTAAAACTGATTATACTCCTTTTTCATTCAAAATCCAAGCCTTTTCATTCGTTTTCAACTGAATTTTTCTCTTGCAAAAAGGATTCATTTTTGATAAACTATATGTAACTTTTAAAACGTTACATAGGAGAAGCGACATGTTTGATGCAAAAAAACTAAAAGAAAGACGCCTGGAAAAAGGCTTGACCCAAGCAGATGTCTACGAGGATCTCAAGATTTCTCGTAAGACTTACTCCAGTTGGGAGAATGGTTTGGCGGAGCCACACGAAAAAAATCTCAGGAGGTTGGCCAAGCGCCTCTCCGTTAAAGAGGACTACTTTATTAACAAAGACTCCGCACTCTACACCTACCCTTTATTAACCCCACCTCATCAAAAGAAAGTCGACCAGTTGGCCAGCCAGTTATTAGAACAGCAGCAAAGTTGTTTCCTTGACTGCTTATAAGGTTCTTTCGATTGAACTAGCAGCCGGTTTGGGACATACCTTTTATGACAACGAAACAGACTATGAAACTGTCTATTTTGACCAAGAGATCCAGCACGATTTCGCTTCTTGGGTATCAGGTGATTCGATGGAACCTCTCTATCCCAATGGCTCTGTTGCCCTCATGAAGCAGACTGGCTTTGACTATGATGGGGCTGTCTACGCCCTCATCTGGAATGGAAAGACCTATATCAAGAAAGTCTATCGGGAGGCTGAAGGCTTGCGCTTAGAATCCATCAACCCTGACTACGATGATTTATTTGCTCCCTATGAAGACGAGCCCAAAATCGTCGGCATTGTGGTCGGGCATTTTCTTCCACTTGAGGTTTAAATATGCTATTTGATTATTCACGTGAGCCTCATTCTGATATTGCTTTTGTGGATATGAAAAGTTTTTATGCCAGTTGTGAATGTGTCCGTCTGGGGCTCAATCCCTTGACGACTTCTCTTTGCGTCATGAGTCGGAGCGACAATTCTGCTGGCCTGATTTTGGCGAGCTCTCCCGTTTTCAAACAAGTCTTTGGCAAGAAGAATGTCAGCCGTAGCTACGACCTACCTTTTGACCTCAAAACCAGAAAATTTAATAGCTACGTCGCCAAAAAGCAAGGATTGCCCACAGATCCAGCCTTTATTGCATCCATTGAATCCTGGGCCAAGAGGACTCTGATTGTCCCTCCACGGATGAATGCCTATATTCAAGTCAATATGGAGATTCAGAAGGTCTTTCAGGAATTTGCGGCACCAGATGATATTTTCCCTTACTCGATTGACGAAGGCTTTATCGATCTGACTTCTTCCTTAAATTATTTTATTCCAGATCCCTCCCTCTCTCGAAAGGAAAAACTGGATCTCCTTTCTGCCAGAATCCAAAAAAGGATCTGGCAGGAAACTGGAATCTACTCTACCATCGGCCTCAGCAACGCCAATCCCCTTCTTGCCAAGCTAGCCTTGGACAATGAAGCCAAGCATTGCCGAAATATGCGCTCCAATTGGTCTTATGAAGATGTAGAAAGTAAGGTCTGGAAACTGCCCCAGCTTACTGATTTTTGGGGCATTGGACGTCGGACTGAAAAGCGATTGCAAAAAATCGGGATCACGTCGATTGCTGAACTGGCCCAGGCTCACCCAGATCTCTTAAAGAAAGAATTCGGAATCATGGGCCTTCAACTGTGGTTTCATTCTCATGGCATTGATGAAAGCAATGTCCACAAGCCTTATCGTCCGAAATCGCGAGGCATTGGCAACTCTCAAATCTTGCCCTATGACTACCATCTACAAACCGACATTGAACTGGTATTTCGGGAGATGGCTGAACAGGTGGCTATTCGCTTGCGACGGAAAAAAAGAAGACCCAGCTGGTCTCCATTCATGCCTCCTACTCCAAAATCGAGGGACTTCCGTCCATTCACTGCCAGCAAAAAGATTGAGCCCACCCAATCCACCAAGGTTTTATCCGATACGGTTCTGCGACTCTTTCGCTCCAAGTACGAAGGAGGAGCCATTCGGCAGATTGGTGTTTTTTATGGAGAACTTGTCGAGGAGTCTCTTCAACTCTTTTCTCTCTTCGATGACCCAGTAGCCTTGGAAAAAGAGGAGAAACTCCAGCAGACCATTGACCGCATTCGGGACCAATTTGGCTTTCACCTCTCTTCAGAAAGGCTCCTCATTACTAGAAAACTCACGCGCCATTGCACGCAGTAAACTAACAGGCGGACATTCCGCAGGAGGCTTAGATGGATTAACATGATCGACCGTTCTTATCTCCCTTATCAATCCGCCCGAGAATTTCAAGATCGTGGCATGGCCAAATGGGCCGGCTTCTTTTTATCCGAGCACACAACTGCCCTGCATACAAAAGAAATTGACCGCAGTCAGCTCACAATTCTTCCACTTGCTGAACAGATCCAGCTCCTGGAGCAGGCCTTTCAACAACAAACGACGATCTCGATCACGACTCTAGAGGGGAATCAATTTGCAACCTACACAGGTTCGATTCACACCTTATCTGCTTCTGAGCTTCTTCTCAAAAGCGATGGCCACTACCACCGTCTCCTCGTAGACTCTATCATTTTTATTGAATCTGAGGAAACACCCTATGAAACCTATTCAGACTAAACACGAATTACAATTTGATTATTTTTCGGAGAATTACCACCAATTTGAGATGGACTTTTACAAGTGGGCCGCTACTTCTACGCCGCTCGTCTTTTTAGAAGACGATATTCTCCACTCTATGGCAGCAGGCCAGCGAAACTACTTTCGTCTTCACCACACCAAAAGTCGGGATCATCGAGACCATTATTTCTATTTTAAGGTTTCCACACTCTCCCAATCACCCCTGACCCGTATTTACGCTTATACAGGACATCACTTACAAAAGATAGATCCTCATCAGACAGAGAAAAAGGATAGCTTGATCTGAGAAGCTATCCTTTTTCTTAATTTATGGGATTCACTACAGTCCTTACGAGTGATTAGAATCCATCTACGTTTGTGTAGATTTTTTGTACGTCCTCGTCGTCTTCAAGAACGCTGTAAAGTTTTTCAAATGTTTCCAAATCTTCACCTGACAACTCAACTTCTGATTGAGGAATCATTTCCAATTCTGTTACTTGGAATTCTTCGACACCTGATTCACGCAAAGCAACGATCGCTTTGTGAAGATCAGTTGGAGCAGTGTAGACTGTGATCGTTCCTTCTTCTGCTTCGACATCATCTACATCAACATCTGCTTCAAGCAAAAGCTCAAAGATGGCATCGGCATCATCACCAGCAAAGACGATAACACCTTTGTTGTCAAAGAGGTAAGATACAGAACCTGAAGCTCCCATGTTCCCACCGTTTTTACCAAAAGCAGCACGGACATTGGCAGCTGTACGGTTAACGTTTGAAGTCAAAGTATCAACGATCAACATCGAACCATTTGGTCCAAATCCTTCGTAACGTCCTTCTGTAAAGGTTTCGTCAGTGTTTCCTTTTGCCTTATCGATCGCTTTATCAATTACGTGTTTTGGCACTTGCGCTTGTTTCGCACGGTCAATAACGAATCTCAAAGCAGTATTTAGTTCTGGATCTGGTTCACCCTTTTTAGCAGCTACATAGATCTCCACACCAAATTTAGCATATACTTTTGAGTTGGCACCATCTTTGGCAGTTTTCTTGGCAACAATATTGGCCCATTTACGTCCCATGAGGATTCTCCTTAAATTTTTTCAAATTATTTTCAATCTTTAACATTATATCACAAATCATCGAAGTTAGACTAGATTTTTCTATTTTTAGAAAGGGGATTTTATAGGAATTTTCTTCGAGTTGGGAATTTTAAATAGCTATCCTAACTATCAAAAAGATCCTCTTTTAAAGACTTAATAATGATCTTTAAAAGAGAGGAAAGCGACACCTGACTCATCTAGCATATAAATCAGGCGATTCTCTGCATCAATCCGTCTTGACCATGCTCCTTGAAAGTCATATTTCAAAGGCTCAGGCTTACCAATCCCTGCAAATGGGTCCCTTTGGATCTCTTTGATAAGGGTATTGATTCGCTTCAGTGTTTTTTTGTCCTGACTTTGCCAGTAACAATAATCCTTCCAGGCTTCTTCTGTAAACTTGAGTAACATCTGTTACCCCTCAATCTCATGGAGTTGAACCTGACCAGCTCGGACTTCTGCCATGCCCCGCAAGACCTTATCTGACAATTCCTTGTTCTGAGCTAGTCTCAGGGTTTCTTGTAGGCTATCCCACTCGCTCTTAGAGATGACCACAATATCTTCGTCTGGATTCTTATTCACGACCGTCAAAGGCTCAAACTCATCATTCACCTTCTTCATATAATCCTTCAAATGATTGCGGAATGTTGAATAAACGACTGCTTCCATGACCATACCTCATTCTACCTCTTTTCTATTATTATACATGAAAAAGAAAAACTTGTCAGGAACTTGTACAAGTTTTTCCCTCTTCACTTAATTATTCGTAAAAAGTTTCTAAATTTGGTAAAAACAAAAAAATCCATTGTCTAAAAAGATTTTTTAGACATTGGATAAACACTGTTTCCGTGCATCATAAACTTCTTGCCTTACGTGAATGTGGGCAGAGAAAATTTACGTCAGACTGTTTATTCTTCCACTCTCACTGGCACTCGACCCCAGATCTGCTCTGGCAATTGGGGATGGCCTAGTTGATACACCTGATCCGCTTGCTGGGTCAAAGTCATCCCAAGGTTCCTTACCGATTCGTGTCACGATTTCTACTGATTTTTTCAAGCCTTTGAGATGAGCTTGTCCCTTTGCGGAAAAATCCTAAGACATGAATGGCATCGGGAAGAGCTTGATCCATCGCCCCTACCAAGATGTAGGTCAAGATGCGGCGCACACGTGCCTTGGTATAGCGCTTGGTTGCGACTTTCTCCACCAGGTCTTCCACAGAACTAGCACTTCGAACCGCATCCTTTATCCGATTGGCCAGTTCTTCATTGACTTGAAAAATCTGTGTCAGATCCGGATGGGTTAGGATTTGATAACGGAGCAGTTGGTCATAATCCTCCCAAGATACCTGTGGAGCCGACTGAAAGAGTTGGCTATTGGGCATGAATTTAGCGACAAAGTCCTGATCTTCCTTGTGTAGGCGTAGACTAGTGGCAGAAGCATAAGCCACTTCTCTTTTTCTTCTGAATGGTAGCCTGCACCTTGCCGTTGGATAGCCCTTGAGCGCAATCCCCTTCCCAGCACAAGCCTTGGCATAGGCCAAACCCAGGATATGATTGGGAGTATCTCCTGTGAACTCCACTCCAGCAAAGGTTTCCCACATTTTTTGGGTCTTTTGTGGATAGGATAAATCGTCTGGAAGACTTCGCAGGAAAGCTTCCATTTCCGCTTCTTTCTCCGAATAAACAGTCGCAATCGCTTGGTAATCTAAGACCTCTTCTGTCCCAAAAGTCAATTGGTCGATTCCCAGACGGGACAAGATTTCTACCGCTCCCTTGGCAAAATGATCAGCCGACTGAACAGCCACGAGAAAGGGGAGCTCGACCACCAGATCCGCTCCATTTTCCAAAGCCATCTGCGCGCGAATCCACTTGTCTACAATGGCAGGCTCGCCACGTTGAACAAAATTCCCAGACATGGCCACAATCTTCAGCCCTTCTGCCTGTTCCAGCAAGTACTTGTGACCATTGTGAAAGGGATTAAATTCTGCAATAATACCTGTAACTGTCATGCTGGCCTACTTCTGTGCTACAAAAAACCAACGTTTGCTGGTCTTTGTTGGCTCTTTATCTTCAAAGTCTGCGTACAATTTGAAAGATTTAAAGCCAGCCTGCTCCAATAAGATGTCATAGGTTAAAACTTCATAAGTGCGTTCCTCATGAACTTCATCGTGCCGACTAAAGGATCCATCTTCTTCTTGGACAAAGAAGGTCAGCTCATGGACGATCGAGTGAGGGGCTGCATCCTCATAGGTATCCCAGAGCATGGCAAAGTCTTCTGCATTTTCGTGGTAAGAATAGCCTGGGAAAAACCTCATCCGTCTGATAGGTTGAATGGACATCAAAGATAAAAACCCCGTCTTCATTAAGGGCATTATAGACTTCTCTGAAGACATCCCCTACTTCTACCTCGTCCTGCATATAGCAGATAGAATCGGAATAGCAGGTCACGAAATCATAAGTGCCTGCTTGCGACAGGTCCAGCATATTGCCCTCGATAAAATCAATCTTTTGCTTGGCTGAAGCAGCTCTTTTTTCAGCAATTTTCAGCATATCAGCACTCAGGTCTAATCCTGTCACATCAAAACCAGCTTGGGAAAAGCGAACAGACTGGATCCCTGTCCCACAAGCCAATTCCAGTAATTTTTTCTTATCTTTTGTCTTTGGGAGATGCCGGAGGGAAAAATCCGTCCATAAGTCATACAGACTATCATCCATGACCGCATCGTAGACCGCCGCAAACGTTTCATAAGTCGCCATATTCATGATACCAAGTCCGCCCGTAATCCGATAGAAAATTAGGAGCACGACGATGGAGCTAAGCTCCAAGGAGTGCTATCTATTTTCCGAGGATTACAGGACGGGTTCAAATCCTTTCTAAGATACAAGGAGCGTTAAAAGCATAGAGAAAATAGGGAACTTTCTGCCGTATCATCAGATACAAAGGAAGTTACTTTTTTTCTCACAGCTTTTAGCTCGTGTTCAATTAAGAAAACAACCAAACACGAGGCCCCATCCTTTCTTTCCATAGAATTTCAATTTAACCAACAAAACTCAGTTGCTACCAACTGAGTTTACCTGCTTATGCTAGGGCTGCTGAAAGATCGACAGCACTTGCTTCGTGCCATAGCTTTTCTAGGTTATAGTGGGCACGCATTTCTTCTGAGAAGACATGGACCACCACACTACCTAAGTCAAGAAGGACCCAACCTCCAGCTGAATCACCTTCGACGTGGCTGGCATTGCCACCAGCTTCAACGACTTTCTCACGAATATTTTCAGCGATAGCTTCCAACTGGCGGCTATTCATAGAGCTTGCGATGACAAAGTAGTCTGTCACGCTGGTCAAGCTTTGAACATCCAAAGCCACAATGTCTTCTGCACGCTTTTTCATCTGCTGCTTTGACAACTAGTTCAAGTAGTTCTTTTTCTTTCATGTAATCCTCTTTCCTTAAAAAATTGATTTGTAATCTAAGACATCCGCAAAACGTTCTGCCCAAATATTTTCATAAAATTCATTAAGCGTTTCTGCCGGAATATCCTCTCCATCAAAGGTTGTGACAGCTCCTTCTGGAATGACCAGCTTGTAGCCGTATTCAAACCCCACTTTGACGGATGTATCGACACAATATTCTGTCTGCATACCACACAGGACCAGTTGTTCAATCCCTTGTTGATCCAAGTATTCTTTTAATCCTGTCTCTTTAAATATGCTATTGTATCGCTTCTGAAATACCTTTTCATTCGCCTGTCTTTTCAACAGGGGCGATAATTGCCAATCTTCCGACGTTAAAGCCTCTGGCGTTTCAATATGCTGTATATAGATGATTTCAACCTGCTGTTTTCTAGCCTGATCTTGCAAATAAGCGATCTTCTCTAGGAGATTTTCTGTCTCAAAGCCTGTTTCCACTAAGATATTTTGTACATCAATAATGATAAAAGCTGTTTTCACTCACTGCTCCTCTTTCAAATACTTCACAAAGGCGTTATAGGTTTCGATGGTTTGGGGATAAATGGGCAATCCTTGGTGGGCCAGGTGTTCGACTGTGCGAGCCGTCTCATAGGCCACAGCACGATCCAAAGAAACTTGAGCGATATCACGTGCTTGCTCTACCCCTGGAAAGGCCCGGTTGTGTTCAATATAATCTGCCACATAGACAATCTTGTCTAAGGTTGACATCTGTCCACTCCCCACGGTGTGAATCTCAATACTGCGAAGAATGGCTGGATCTGTCAGTCCGAGGTCTTCTTGAATCTTGTAAATCCCGACCATCCCATGCCAGACATTGTTACCCCAGTTTTTTAATGCTGGATCCAGCTCATAGCGATCGATCAAGTCCAGAAATTCCTGATCTGATAATTTCTTGGCGTAGTCATGTAACAAACCTGCTAGACCAGCCTGCTCTTCATCAGCCCCATAGCGTTTGGCCAAGTCACGCGCAGCCTTCTCAACCCCTAAACAGTGGGTTAGTCGCTTTTCTGGCAGGATTTGACGCATTTTTTCAAGCAAGACCTCACGAGAAAAGCCTAGATAGTTTTCATAGGTCATTGATACAATCCTTCTTTCTTGATGTAGTCCAAGACTGGTTTTGGCAACATAAAATTCGGCGTCCGGCCTTTGGCTACAAAATCACGCACCATACTAGAGGAGATGTCCATTAGAGGAACATCCACCCAGATCACCGGATAAGAAGTCCCTGCCTTATAGCGTGGTCGCTGGACCCCGACAAATTGCACAATCTCCACCAATTCATCGATGCGGTGCCATTTTGGTAAATAATCCACCATATCTGCACCAATGATGAAGTAATAATCTGTGTCTGGATCCCGTTCATTGAGCAAGAGCATGGTGTCGTAGGTATAGGAAATCCCTTTCCGCTCGAGCTCAATCGTCTCGATCTCCAGACCTTCAATGCCTTCAATGGCTAATTCCAGCATCTTAAGGCGATGGTGCTCTGCAATCGTCCCCTTGGCATCGACATGCGGTGGCTCATACTCAGGCATCAAGAGCACCTTATCTAACCCTAATTGTTGGCGCACTTGATCCGCAACGACCAAATGGGCATTGTGGACCGGATTGAAATTTCCACCCAAAATACCAACTTGTTTGCGTTTCTTGTCTTTGATCTCTGGCTCTAACTCTACCTTGGTAAAGGGAGTCAATAGTTCAATTGCCATAGGTTTGCTCTCCTCGATGTCTTAAATTTCTTTTACCTTCGCTGAAATTTTACGATTTTCTTTTTTGCTCGATTGTTTAAATAAGATGAGAATCCGACCAATCTTTTGGACCGTTTCCACACCGATTTCTTCTTCCAAGATTTCTGCTACTTCATGGATATTCTCATCCGTATTTTGAAGAAGGGTCACCTTGATGAGTTCACGCGCATCTAGCGCTTGGCGCACACTGGTTTTGATTTGGTCATTGAGCCCGTTTTTCCCGATTTGGATAATGGGTTTGAGGCTGTGGGCTTGGCTGTTGAGGAAAGCCCGTTGTTTAGATGTTAATGTCATGTTTTTACTTCCTTTTTTGATCCTTTTTTGATACTTTTCTGATGTGGTGGCGGTCGAACTCATTTTGTCAAAGACCTCTTTGAGCAGGGAGTTCCATGACCTCAAAATTTGGAGCCTAGGTCTCCATTTTTCCGCGCCTAAGTAGTAAAATATCTACTTAGGCTTTCACCACAGCGAAAAGTATCCTTTCTAGGCTCGTTGCACTCGCCCAGTCTATACAGAAACTATTTCCTTTCAAATTTTTAAATGATAGCTTTGCGGGTAACGACGGCGACGCCTTCTGGTGCCCAGACGGCTACTTTGGCTTCTCCATTGACGCGGATCCAGCCGAGTCCTGAGATGACCAGGTCTGTCTTGTCCTTGATGGTAAACTCATGAGAAACCAAGGGCGGGAATTCTTCTTTTTCCTTGCTATTAGGTGGAGTTAGTAAGCCACCGACATGCTTGTTATAAAAGGCGGTCGCTCCTTCTAGCTTGGTTCTGTGAAGCTTGAGTTCGTTGTCAAAGAAGGCAGTGAAACCTTGCTTTTCTCCCTTGATAAAGTCAAAACGTCCCAGACCACCCAAGAAGAGGGTTTGCTCTGGATTGAGCTGATAAGTCTTGGGTTTGATTTCCTTTTTAGGGCTGACATACTTGAGATTTTTCGCTGTCAAGTAGTGAGCCATCTGGTGGCGATGGATAATCCCTGGTGTATCGTAGATATAGGATCCATCATCCAATGGGATTTCGATCTTGTCCAGTGTCGTCCCTGGGAAGCGAGAGGTCGTGATGATATCCTTGTCTCCAGTGATTTCTTGGATGATCGCATTGATAAGGGTCGATTTCCCTACGTTGGTCACACCCACCACATAGACATCACGGCCCTTGCGGTACTGCTCAATCTTTTCCATCAAGTCCTTGATAGCACTCTTGTTTTGAGCAGAGGTGAGGACCACATCGACAGGACGCATGCCTTCTTCGTGGGCCCGCTCCATCAACCAATGAGTTACCTTGCTATCCTTGACAGACTTAGGCAAGATGTCTTTTTTGTTCCCGACCAAGAGGACATCATTTCCTGCTACAAAGCGTGGTAGGCCAGGGATAACGGAGCCATTAAAGTCAAAAATATCCACTACATTGACCACGAGTGCATCACTATCTCCTACTTCGTGAAGGAGCTTTAGAAAATCATCATCTGTCAGATGCACATCTGTGATTTCATTGTAGTGACGCAGACGGAAACAGCGTTGGCAATAGACTTCGCCTGTTTCCAAGCCCTTTTCAAGAGCTGATTGGGGAGTATAGCCTAGCCCCTCTTTGTTTTCTGTCTGAATGGGGGCTCCACAGCCGATACAGAATAATTCTTCCATTCTTAAATTCCTTTTTTGTATACAATCGGACCATATTTCTCGGCCATTTGCTTCATAACACGGCGTTCACGCGCCCGGTTGATCTGCGTCTTGATCGAGTCATGCTCGACCAAAGGCTTGACCAAAATCGAACGAATGCCTGCACGATGGGCAGCCCGGATATCCGTCATCAGTTGATCCCCGACCATGACCACTTCATTTCTCATAGTGGAAACGTTTGAGGGCCCGATCAATCCCAAAAGTAAAGGGCTTGAGCGACCAGGCTTCATAGTCAATATCAAATTTCTCAACAGCGCGCTTGACCCGTTTGGGACTATTATTAGACACCACGATAACCCGAATCCCTCCATCACGAAGGTCATGCAACCACTGGCGCATTTCAGGAGTCCCATCCGGATTATTCCAAGCAATCAGGGTGTTATCCAAATCCACAAGGACCGCCTTGATACCCTGTTTTTTCAAGTCTGCAACGGTGAGATCATAGGCTGCTTCCACCGCAAAATCTGGTTTGTAATTTTCGATTGACACGTTTTTCTCCATTTTTTATACTCCTTTCATTGTAGCATAAAAAGGCCCATTTTGCACCCGCTTCACGACTAAAACAGCGACAGACTCCGATCAGGTCGCTTTCACTACTCAAAAAATAGACAAAATCCTTACAAACTTCCAAAAACATGGTATAGTAGAAGAAAAAGAACTCGGAATTTTTTATGAAACAAACAAGCTTAAAAGAGGTCTCTCCTCTTCTCCAGCGCATCATCAATTGGTCATCCATTATTGGGGCCCTCGCAACCTTGGCCTTTTGTATCTGGGCCTACTTTTCTGGCATCCTTCAATCCAAAGAAACCTTGTCAGCTTTTATTTTGCAAGCTGGAATCTTTGGTCCACCTCTCTTTATCTTTCTTCAGATCCTTCAAACAGTGGTCCCTATTATTCCTGGCGCCCTGACATCTGTAGCAGGTGTCTTCATCTACGGCCACATCATTGGGACCATCTACAACTACATCGGGATCGTGATTGGCTGTGCCATTATTTTCCACCTTGCGAGAATGTACGGGCCTAAGTTCGTCCAATCCATGGTCAGTCAGAAGACCTACGACAAGTACATTGGCTGGCTCAATGAAGGCAAGCGGTTCGATCGCTTCTTTATCTTCATGATGATCTGGCCGGTTAGTCCCGCTGACTTCATCTGTATGCTGGCAGGTCTGACGAAGATGACCTTCAAACGCTACATGACCATCATCATCCTCTGCAAACCTATCACCCTTGTCATCTACACCTACGGTCTCACCTATATCATCGATTATTTCTGGAAAATGGTCTAAAACATAACACCACCTCCTAGTCAATTAGGAGGTGGTGTTTTTTGTAGTCCTATGAATAGTCGGTTACTCTCTATTTCGCAACCCAACCAATCGCATCTGCAGGAGGATTGTCCACATCAATCCAGATGAAGTCAATGCCAATTTCACCGTTTTTGAATTTGGAAAGACGGATACCATTGATTTCTAGCTGAGAAAGTTTCTTACCCGTTAAGATCTCTCTATCCTTTAGCTGAAAGACCCCACGAAGAATCCAATTGCCAAGTATTTCTTGCTTATCAGTTGATTGAATGGCCTTCCCAGCTTCTTGGTTGATATAGGCAGTAATCACATCACCTGATGATAAAAATCGTAGCTTAAAGGTCCGTTCTCCTTTTGGGAGCACAAGTTTACTTGTACCTGGCTCAAACCTTCCAATATCTTTACCAAAAAAGTCCGGACGCTCCTCATGAAAATGTTTGGAGTCTGGAAGAGGAATATACACTTCACTGACTGGACGATACACCAGCTGTTCAATTTCTTTGATTAGTTTTTCATTCCCCGTCTCGTTTACAAAGCGAATCAAGTCCTCGCGAATAGATTTCATCTGGGCTTTTTCTTCCTTGGTAGACCATCTTTTTCAAGAGGATTTCTTCTAAAGAAAAGGTCACAAAGGCTAGTTCTTCTGGAGCGAGACTGTCTTTAAATTTGTCCTGAATCTTTAAAATCCGTGGCAAGCGCTCTTTTTTGGCCAATTTTGATCCACCATTAAAGGCATTAAAGCCCGAATTTTCTTCTACATTTCCTTGCTTATCTGTGATCACCCACGACACCGTCTCAAGAATCTCTGAATCACTTTTTTCTGAGGTCAATAAAGTGAAGGTGTTCAAAGAGATAAAAGGGATCTTCGACATAATTCACATCCCAAGTATCAACCACAATCTCCTTATTCCTAAAGGTCATATGGAGCTGACTATCTGCGGCCGTGTACTTGTAGTCATGATGACCATCTGTGAAACGGAAATTTGTCGGATTGTTCTTGGTTGTCGAGCCTAAAATCTTGAGATGGTCTAGATCAACGGGCAAATAAGTCGTCTCTCCCACATGGATCTGAGGTTTGTGACCTTTCGAGGTCGGCATCAAGACATGATAGACGGCTTCTACATGACTAGAATCAGAATGAAATCCTTTTATGAGTGCTTTGGATGATTCAATCCGTTGATTTCGCAAGGTCGCAATCTCACGGGCCAGTTTTTCATAGCGGGCATCATTTTCTTTATCAGCTGTTTCCTTGTCCGGTGAACTATCAGCATGAAATCGAATTTCACTCAATAGTTCATTCCAAGACTGTGAATCTTTCTTGAATTGAGCAATCTTTTGATCCCCTGAGTCCAAACCAAAGGATTTAATCCCAACCAAATACTTATGTTGCTCATCAACGACCAGCGAAGCATCATAAGAGGTGTTGGCAATATCTTCACCAACAGCATGAAAAGCTTTTTGGAAAACAGTCTCTTGGAATTTTGAATTGACTATCGGAGCAACGTAGTTTTCTCGATCGTTAAAATCTTCGGCTTCAGCTTTTTGAGAAAATGCTTCACTCAGACTAGCAAAATTGGTAATGAGCGTCTTGTATTTTTCTTTTTGTTCATGTTTAAGGTTTTCCCACATCATTCATTCCTCACTTATTATTTAAGTATATCAAAAGAAGACTAGATTTTCACTAGTCCCCTTTACTTATATAATTCGTTAAATAATGCTGTAAAACTCCAAATTGCCACGTTTTTTTACCAATCTGAAATAATCTTCATCTGATAAAATGGCAAGACCGTCCTCATAGGACGCAATCTTCTTCTCTGCCTCCTCATAAGTGGAGACAAAATCTTTCACATAAGACTGGCCTTCAAACTGTCCATTCATCTTGGTATAGATAATCGCGAATTTTCCTGAACGATCCAATTGTGACAGCCCATTGCTCTCATTAAGGGCAAAAGCAATCCGCTCAGCAATGCGTTTAATCACAGGGACGACCACACTATTTCCAGCCTGTTTATAGAGTTGACCATTTGAAACCCCCTCAGGCAACTTAAAGGTCTTTGGATAACCTTGTACATTGAAGGTTTCCTTCGGTGTTAACTTACGAATCTCCCCACTGTCAGTCAAAATCAATGGAACATTATGCCCGCCAGTTCCCATATTGGCCGTTAAGGTTGGAACAACGCCACTTTTATTCTCACGAACGTATTGACGACGCCACTGGTAGACCGTATCTTGACTAGTCACATTGGCCTTGAGGTCAGCATAGAAATTTTGCTTGCCTTCTCGATAATAGTAGGCCTCATCTGGCTTAGCACCAAAATCAATAACGTCAGCCAAGGTCGTTGTCAACTTGATTTCCTCTGGGAACTCAAACAAGTCATAGGCTTCTTTGGTATCAAAACCAACGATATAGATCCGCTCGCGGTTTTGTGGGATATTCCCATAGTCTTTCCCGTTGAGAACCTTCCACTTGATAAAGTAGTTATTCTCCGTCAAGGCCTCACGAATAACCTTGAAAGTATTGCCATGGTCATGACCGACCATATTCTTGACGTTTTCGATGAAAATAGCGCGAGGTTTACGCCCCTCAATCATACGAAGCAACTCGAAGAAAAGATCGCCACGATCATCATCAAATCCCTTGCGATAACCCGCAATACTGAAGGCCTGGCAAGGGAAACCTCCCATAATCACATCCACGCGCTCAGCCGGAATTTCTTCTGGCTGCACCGCATGAATATCGCGACTATCCAAATGCGTATTTGGATAATTTAAACGATAAGTCTGACGCGCATACTTATCAAATTCATTGGCATACACCACTCTGAACTCGTTGGTCTGTTCAAATCCCAACTCAATTCCCCCAACACCTGAGAAGAAAGCTGCAATGTTGTACTTCTCGGATTGGTTCGAACTTACAGAATTTGTCATGTAGTAACCTGCTTTCTAAAAAATATTAACAAGAGTAGTATAACATAGATTTAACGAATGTTTATCAATTTATTAATTCCTTTCCACCTAAAGATTTCAAATTTATGGTCTTCTAATTTACCTTTTATTACCTTGTAGCTTCATCGTAACATACTAAAGCCCTTTTCAGCAAACCTGTGCCTAGTATAAAAACAAACTAAAAAACTATAACTTGCTAAGAAATTAATCAAACTATTTATAACGATATTTCCTCGTTTTCCTTATATCAACCTTACTATTCTGACTATTTAAAATATCAATTAATTTCGAAACTATAGCTCTCTTATTAGAAGTTGAAACTATTTCAAAAATCACAAATTTTTCTCAGAAATAGCATCTACATATTCTTCGATTGGCAAATTGAAGTTCAATTGTTTCTCTAATTTAGACCTGAATCCTTTGATAAATTCTTTTTTTCTTGATATAAATCAAAATAATAACTATCAATAAGTTTCAAAATATAAAAAAATCTAATATATTATTACTATCATTAAAGAGCCATTTAAATTCTCCCATTGAATCAAATATAACTCTATTATTAAAGCTAGGGTTATTTTTTTAAAAATATACTCTAATCTGAATAATCCAGTTAAAGATAAGTTTCTTACAATATATTGTAGATTGATATCTCCTTCAATCAAACAATATTCAATCATAAATTGCAAAATCATTTTTTTGCGCAAGTTGTAACAATCTTTTTGTAAACAAATCAGTTACTTTATCAGTTAAAAATAAAAATATTCTACACAAATTTCATTATTGAATTCATTGTTTTTTTAAAATCTTCAAACCTATTTCTAGGGAGAGCACTTCTTTCAGTTAACAACCACTGGATATACAATATTTTTAAATTTTGATATTCTGTGTCTATCTCCAAATTGATCAAACCAAGTAACAGTAGTGATTTCATCATTACGAGTGTTCCATATTGTATCTAAAAATTCTTTCGTAATACGATGGTTGATATTGGTACTTAATAAAATGTTTTTTGCTTTATGAAATAAATAGTCTTGATGTTTTTTTATTTTTCATCCATTATTTTTTTGATATGAGTATCATAAAAATTAATATTATTATCCCAAAGATCACCATCTGTGTATAATAATTGATATAGCATGAATGCCAAGCAATACTCTTCATTCATACTCAAGATAAGTTTCTGTATTTTTTGAGCTTTTAATTTTTGTTTTTCCTGCTCCTCACTGTCATCTGCTTTAACTTTCGTTTGACTAAAATCTTCAATTCTTCCTCCAGCTAAGTAATTAAAAACAAATTTTAGAATAAAACATACTGTTATAGAAATCATTACGTTTACTCCCTTCAAAAATCATAATACAACTTTTTAAATTCTGGAAGAGAAAAACTCTCTCTCCTTGCTCGTATAGCTTGAATAGTCGCTTTAATTTAAAACGTAAAAAAATCTTCATTTTTTCTCTTGCAACTCCTTTTTCTTCTTTGGAATTCTTAATAGAATGTAATTCATCCTTCAATTCATCAACTATTACATTTAGTTCGATATCTTTATTGTTAATAAGAGTCTCAAATAGATATTCTTTGATTTTATAATCACTTGATTGTCCCAAATAGAGACTCGTAGGTTTCTCAATTTGTAAAACTTCAAATGTATCATCCTTTTTCTCAAGACTTTGAAAAACTCTAAGATCCTGCTCAATTAGTTCTTTCCATGTATTTGAAAGAATATTATCCTGAAATTTCTTCAAAAAAATTCCCATTTATATTTGCAATACTTTCTATAGAAGTTATAGAAATCAGAAATTTGCTTAGATGAAAGCTCTTCTAAATATTCATAGATTGAGTAGGCTAAGTTATAGTTTTTCCCAGTATTCTTCATGAAAGATAGAATATACAAAAATCATTACGCTCCTCTACATCAATTAATAAAAACCGATTTTTCTATAAATACAGATACAAAATTATCGACATATTGATCTGGATTTTTATATACCTTCCAAAATAGCTCCTTCATTTCTCTTTGAAGTGAGATAGAAATTTCCTCATCAACACTTGTTTTTCTTAATTCTCTTATTTTTTTAATCTCAGCAGGTGACGAATCTTGTTTTTGATTTTTTTTATGAATCCCTTCGGCGTTTAACCTAAAAACATTATAAGCAACACTTATATTCAGTTTCAGTAGGTAGATATAAATAATGACTACTATTCCTGAACTTGCTTGCCAAATATATTCAAAATAATATGGTTGATGAATAAAATTTATGAAAACAGGCATTGCAACTGTGAGGAGTAAAAGAATATGAAATAATTTTGTCCGAGTGAATCTGGACCAAATTGATTTATCTAGCATGAATTTAGTCTTGCTTACTCCCAGATAATAAGCCTTATCATTTTCCGTTAAAAATTGAAGAAAAGCAACGTATATACCATACAGACTAAATACTCCAATTTCAAAACTAATTAACTCAACGATATTGGTAGCGGAATCTTGAAACGAAATTGTGGGCACTTTAAAAAACTCTTGAACATAGATTAATGTTATCAACAATAAAAGCAAGACAATCTCACTTATTTCTTGCATATGAATACTAATCTTATATTTTAGATAATCCTTAAGATTAAGATACTTCAATATAATATTTCGAACTAGAGGTATGGCCAATCCAACAATTCTTAATCCCCACAAAATATCCGATATAGAATAAAAATATCAATATAACGATAAGAGCAATATCTAAATTTTTGCATTGATGTAAAAATTAATTTACATAACAAATAAAAAAATAACCAATTACTATCACTATGTCCAGTTTTCTCCACCCATTAATAAACGAATTAATAGAGAATAGAAATAAGAAAAGCCCGATTAAAATAAACATATACCCTCCGAGATAACTTGTTCTTTCCGAATTATACCAAAAACCCCAGCAAATTGCTGAAGTTTATAGCTTATTTCACGAGTTTCTTCATCTCATCAATACATGCTATGGTTGCATAATATTTAGATTGGAGACCAGTTTGTTTGTTGCGTTCTTTTTGACCGACTTTTGATTTTTCAGAGAATCGAAGTTGAGTTTCTATTCTATCTGCTTGGGATTCTTATTTTTGTCGATTTAATGACTTTTGGCTTGGTTCGGATTCAGATTGTGCAGGATTTGAAATAAGCGCAGGCTAAGTAAAATGCCTAGATAAATCTATTGCTTGCTGAAAATGAACGTAGCCGTATCTGTCAGGATTTGCATGATAGTCTGGGACATTCCTTTGCTATGCTGAGTGTCAAGACAGATTTAGCCTTGCAGTTATTTCAGATGCAGGCCTATCCACAGGTGGAGAAGGAATTAAAAGAAATTCACCAGATAAGTAAGGATTCCATGAATGAAGTGCGAACCATCGTGGAAAATCTGAAATCACGGACTTTAGCATCAGAGCTTGAAACTGTTAAGAAGATGCTAGAAATTGCTGGAATTGAGGTTCAAGTAGACAATCAGTTGGACAAGGATAGTCTGACCCAGGATCTGGAGTCGACAGCTACTATGATTTTGTTAGAACTTGCGACCAATATCATCAAGCATGCCAGCGCTGAAAAAGCCTATCTAAAATTAGAACGTACAGAACAGGAATTGATCCTAACAGTCAGAGATGACGGAAAAAGCTTTACAACTGTAAAAGGAAATGAACTCCATACAGTGCGTGACCGTGCTACAGCCTTCTCAGGTCAAGTTGAACTAGTCAGTTTGAAACATCCAACAGAGGTGCGCGTGCATCTGCCTTATAAGGAGAGAAAGTAGATGAAAGTATTAGTCGCAGAAGATCAAAGTATGCTTAGAGACGCTATGTGCCAGCTCTTAAGCTTTCAACCAGATGTAGAGACTGTCTTTCAGGCGAAAAATGAAGCTGAAGCTCTCGAGTGGATTAAACAAGAAGTTCCTGAAACCAAGGTGGTTATCGTTACGACCTTTAAACGTCCAGGTTATTTTGAACGAGCTGTCAAAGCAGGAGTTGATGCCTATGTCTTGAAAGAGCGAAGCATCGCAGAGCTCATGCAAACCCTACATACGGTGTTAGAGGGATGCAAGGAGTATTCTCCAGAGCTCATGGAAGTCATGATGACTCACCCCAATCCCTTGACCGAGCAGGAAGTAGCTGTTTTACATGGAGTTGCCCAAGGCCTGTCCAACCAAGAAATTGCTGATAAGCCCTACCTCTCAAACGGTACTGTTCGTAATTACATGACCAATATCCTCTCCAAACTAGGCGCCAGCAACCGAACTGAAGCATCCAAAACTGCCGAAGAAGAAGGCTGGTTGTGAGGGAGAGAAAGTAAAAATCTCTTAGAAATGAATCTAAGAGATTTTTTTGTTGATCAGGTCTATTTAGCTACCCAGCCGATGGCATCGTATGGTGGGTTCAAAAATTTTTAACTTGTTATATATTATCTATTTTCGATTGATTTTATGTGTTGTTCTTGTTTAAGGAGTGAATTAGGTTTAAACCCAAATTTTTCTTCTATTCTAGCTTTTTCTTGATAGCTAAAGGAATGCCGTGATACATGATTAACAACCATTAAATTCAATATGGTACGAGCTACGTGTGACATATTTTTTTATTGTTTCTATCATTTAAGATAGATTTTTTTCCGAGAATTGTTTTTTTCATATTGTAGTTCTAATCCCCTTTTTTTATTAATATATAGCTAGGATTAATATTGCTATTTTTCTATCATTTCTGAAAAAAATAATGAGAAATAGGTTCTGAACCAATTGATGAAACAGTTTTTCATAATTAGTGAATATATAGTAGCAAAATTCATACTCACAAGTATGTCATGAATATCTTTTCTTAGTTTATCTTCATTTAGGTTTTTCTGTATCAACTTCTTTTTGAAATAAAGCTCTCTAGAAAAAGTATAAAATCTTTATCGGAGACAATCTGAATAAAAGAGGTAAGAAGTCTTAAATTAGCATCAACTGTATTTTTTAGTATTTTATTAAAATCTTTGTTTTTTATTGACCCGTATCTGTTCTTAAGAATTACTCCAATTACTTCTACGGTTTGAATTGCATTTCTAACTTGATTTTGTCTGTGAGCTTGTTTTTCTTCAATTATCTCTGTGTTATCTCTTTCTGAGTATGCATTTTCCTCCAATCTGTCTCGATGATTCAATTCGGATTTTCGTTTTTCCTCGAAGTTCTCTATCCTGTAATCAATATTATTAGATAATTCATTAACTTGTTTATCAAAATCACCCAACTCTGCAGAATCAAGTGTTGCTTCTGTATAATCACTAAATGAATTCTCTAAGCTATAGTTTAACATTTCTATTAATCGTTGATCTTTACAATGATGCGCTAGAAAAATACTTATGTGGCCATTCTGTTCTAAATCCAGATTCAAAATAATGTCTTGTATGTCAACAAGATGTTCATTAAAGTTATCAGATAGATATTGCCCTAAAAAGTAATAATATAGATACTCATAGCAAAAAAACTATAATTAGAAGAGTTACTTTTTTTCAACAATCCAGTTTTTCATTAGTAAACTTAGATACTCTTCTAAGTCAAAGATTTTTATAATCATTTTGATAATCTTCTAAAAAAATAAATTGAAATCCTTATTTGATACTTCTAAGACTTCTTTTTTAAAAAGATACATAGAAAAAAATAAGACAAAAAGTTTAAATAAGACACAATCCGATCATTACTTACTCCACAATTTTGAAAAAGCTAACTGAATTAGTAAATTATAACAATGACCGTGTGAAGATATAGGAGTATCGAATCTGTTATTAACATCAGTTGAAGAACCTAGGATAATTAAAATATACAGAGGAAATGCGGGGATAATACCATTCTTATATCCTCTATCTAAAACCCAAACTGATATCAACAAGATTCGAATTCTCATCAATTTTCTTTAATTTATCATTTGTATTTAAATCCCTATAGAGTGATTTTTGATTCTATAAACTTCGTTATTAGCTCATTTCTTAAAGAAGGTTTGAAAGGTTGTATTGTGAATCTTGTTACTGTGAAATCATTCGAACTAATATCATAAATATCATCAACAAACAAAATTAATCCTGCGTACTTGTCAATTTTTTTACAGTATTTTTGTAATTTTTGTCGAAAGTTTATGAAAAATCATCAATTATAACAACTATATTTTCTGCTTTATTTTTTTATGATTAGTTTTTATATGTTGAAATATATTTGTTGCGAACTGCCTTTTTCTATATTTTTGAGAATTAATCTCTTTACTTTCCAAATATATAGGTTGAAAAACCGTCACTATATATATCTAAAAATAATTTTTTTGCAAAAGATGTTTTTCCACTTTGTCTATCGCCTACTATAAAAACTTTATCTAAATAATATTTACTATTCAGTAACTTTTCTGCTGAAAGATAACTTATATTTTTCTTTTTCTATCTATTCTTAGTTCTGGATAAGTATACAAATCTGAAAGTTTTAATGTGGAATTAAGAACATTAGAAATTAAGCCAATCGAATCAAGTTGCGAATGAACTTCTTCTTTTAATTTATCTTGAGGGCAGAGCTCTTCTTTTGAGAGCTTATCAGATAATCTTATAAAAAGAGAATTTAATTGATCAGATGAGTCAAACGACATTTCCTCAAATTCTTTACAGAAAGATTCGTAAGGTAATGTACCAAAAATGTAAGGCAAATCATCTGCTGAGATTTTGATAGGTATTACTTTATCTAAGAAATTATGTTCTGTTATTTCTTTTTAATTCGAAACTCACACCCGAATCTTTTTATTTCAGATTTTTTTCTAAATAGGCTTTGTCACAAATAGATAAAATAACATCGCAATTTCTAATATTTTCAATCATGAATTGTTTTTAAGGTATTTTTTTGTTAACAATATTATCATCATAAATTACTTCTAAAATTTTTTTCTTCTAGTTCAAGTTCAAGTTTACGTATAAAGTCTAATTGTCTCTGACTATAATTTTCATCATCTGACCAGGCATGTGCAATAAAAATTTTACTCATTTCATTCTCCTTTAGATAAAGTTCTTTATTTTATTATATCAAAAAACACAGTTTTTACACTGTGCCTTATTATATTATGTATTTATATTTTGATTTCAAACCAACTTCTTCATCTCATCAATACGAGCTACGGTTGCGTCGTATTTAGCTTGGTAGTCGGCTTGTTTGTCGCGTTCTTTTTGGACGACTTCTGGTTTGGCATTAGCTACAAAGCGTTCGTTAGAGAGCTTCTTACCGACCATATCCAGTTCTTTTTGCCATTTGGCCAATTCTTTTTCAAGACGAGCCAATTCTTCTTCGACATTGAGAAGGTCAGCGAGTGGCAAGTAGATTTCTGCACCTGTGATGATGCTTGACATAACCAAATCAGGTACCTCTACATCTGCTGCAATTTCCAGGTGTTCTGGGTTTGTGAAGCGTTTGATGTAGTTAACGTTGTCATTGAAGAAGGCATCAAGCTTGCTATCGCTTGTCTTAATCAAGATAGTGATTGGTTTGCTTGGTGCTACGTTCACTTCTGCACGTGAGTTACGAACAGAGCGAATCACATCTTTAAGAGCTTCAACGCCGGCTGCTGCTTCTTCGTTTTCAAACTCTGGACGAACCACTGGGTATTCCGCAGTCACGATTGTTCCTTCAGAGATTTGGCCATAGATTTCTTCAGTTACGAATGGCATGATTGGGTGAAGGAGACGCAAGATTTGATCCAAGGTGTAAAGAAGAACAGAACGAGTGATGACTTTTTCGTCCTCATTGTCACTGTATAGCACTTCCTTAGTCAACTCAACATACCAGTCCGCAAACTCGTCCCAGATGAAGTTGTAGAGGATGTGGCCAGCGACACCAAACTCAAACTTATCAAAGTTTTCAGTGACCTTACCGATGGTTTCATTGAGGTTGTGGAGAATCCAGCAGTCTGTCACGTTACCTGCTTGACCAGCAGCCACTTTAGCTACATTTTCACGCGCCACATCCAAGGTCAAACCTTCATTGTTCATGAGGATGTAACGTGAGATGTTCCAAATTTTGTTAATGAAGTTCCATGACGCATCCATTTTCTCGTAAGAGAAACGCACGTCTTGACCTGGTGCAGAACCGTTTGAAAGGAACCAACGAAGGGCATCAGCACCATATTTCTCGATGACATCCATTGGGTCAATACCGTTACCGAGTGACTTAGACATCTTACGTCCTTGCTCGTCACGAATGAGACCGTGGATAAGGACATTTTGGAATGGCTGACGACCAGTGAATTCCAATGATTGGAAAATCATACGAGACACCCAGAAGAAGATGATATCGTAACCTGTTACCAAGGTTGAAGTTGGGAAGTAACGTTTGAAGTCTTCTGAGTCGACATCCGGCCAGCCCATAGTTGAGAATGGCCAAAGGGCTGAACTAAACCAAGTATCCAAGACATCTTCGTCTTGTTTCCATCCGTCACCTTCTGGCGCTTCTTCGCCAACGTACATTTCACCCTCAGCATTGTACCAAGCTGGGATTTGGTGACCCCACCAGAGCTGACGAGAGATTACCCAGTCATGGACATTTTCCATCCATTGAAGGAAGGTATCGTTGAAACGAGGTGGGTAAAATTCAACCTTGTCCTCTGTATCTTGGTTAGCAATAGCATTTTTCGCCAATTGATCCATCTTCACGAACCATTGCGTAGACAAGCGTGGCTCAACCATAACCCCTGTACGCTCTGAGTGACCAACTGAGTGGGTCATCTTCTCAATCTTAACAAGGGCACCAATTTCTTCTAACTTCTTGATAACAGCCTTACGAGCTTCAAAGCGGTCCATGCCATTGAATTCACCAGCCAATTCATTCATAGTACCATCATCGTTCATGACGTTCACTTGCGGAAGATTATGACGTTGACCAACTAAGAAGTCATTAGGGTCATGGGCAGGAGTGATTTCACCACACCAGTACCAAATTCAGGGTCTGCGTGTTCATCACCAACGATTGGGATTGGCTTGTTCAAGATTGGCAAGATAACATTTTTACCAATCAAGTCTTTATAACGGTCATCATTTGGGTTAACCGCTACGGCAGTATCCCCAAACATAGTCTCAGGACGTGTCGTTGCTACTTCAAGGGCACGTGAACCGTCTTCCAACATGTAGTTCATGTGGTAGAAGGCACCTTCGACATCCTTGTGAATAACCTCGATATCAGAAAGGGCTGTACGAGCTTTTGGATCCCAGTTGATGATAAATTCACCACGGTAAATCCAACCTTTTTTGTAAAGCTCTACAAAGACTTTACGAACCGCTTTTGAAAGACCTTCGTCAAGAGTGAAACGCTCACGAGAGTAGTCTACCGAGAGCCCCATCTTGCCCCATTGTTGCTTGATAGTCGTCGCATACTCGTCTTTCCATTCCCAGACTTTATCAAGGAATTTTTCACGACCCAGGTCATAGCGAGAGATGCCGTCCTCAGCCAAACGCGCTTCTACTTTAGCTTGAGTAGCAATCCCAGCATGGTCCATACCAGGAAGCCAAAGCGTGTCGAAACCTTGCATTCGTTTTTGACGGATAATGATATCTTGCAAAGTTGTATCCCAAGCGTGACCAAGGTGAAGTTTCCCAGTTACGTTTGGTGGTGGAATGACGATTGAATAAGGCTTAGCCTTTTTATCGCCAGAAGGCTTGAAAACATCTTCGTCAAGCCATTTTTGGTAACGACCAGCCTCAACCTCGGCTGGATTATATTTAGGTGAAAGTTCTTTAGACATGTGTGTGTCCTTTCTCTATTGTTTTCATTTTTTCTTGAATCTGCTTTGCGACTTCTTCTGCAGACAGATTCGTATTATTAATTTTCAGGTAGTGGTGAAGGCCACTCGGTTGCTTTTGAGAATTAAGTTGATCTGTTTTATCAGTCTCTAAAATTTCTCTTTCAGATACCTCAAAATTCCGTTTCAAGGGTTTGTATTTCAACCGATTCTCCGTTCGATTGCGACGTAAGCGCTCCTCAAGAGACGTTTCTAATTCAACAAAGAGAATCTCTTGATGATACTCATTTAATAAATCTTGAATATTCTTCAAATACATCAGATGGTATTGATTTGAAAAATCAGTTACACCTGTTAAAATCACCGACCGATGATGCCTGGCGCTTGTTCCAAGAAAAGAAAAGGTAACGCTACGAACAAATTCCCACATTTCTTCCGTAAAATCCTGATAGATTTCGAGTGCGAAATCAATTGGTTGATGGTTGAAAAAGAGAGTCGCACCGGTGAGTTTCGAAAGTTCCTGACCAATGGTCATTTTCCCTGCAGCTGGAGCTCCAATGATGAAAACATGCATCAATCCACCTCCCACTCACTCTTCAGCAAGCCGTATCTCAAATCATCACAGCGATTGCCTTGGGCATCTTTACGGTCTCTTATGCGTGCTTCAAGGGTGAAACCAAGCTTCTCAGCAACTCGTTGACTTTGGACATTGTAGCTAAAGCAAGACAATTCTACCTTATGAAGCCCTAGTTCTTTAAAAGCCAGGTCAATCAAGGCACGTGCTGCTTCGGGCACATAGCCCCGGCCCCAATAGTCTGGGTGTAAGGTATAGCCAATCTCCAGCACATCGTCTTCGTGGCGATGGTTGAAGTCAACAGAGCCAATGATTCTATCGGTTCCTTTGACCACAATGCCGTAACCAGCTGGAAGATTTTCTTTTTGATTGCGATCGGGAAGGATATGCTCTAGATAATAGATCTCGTCTTCCAAGGTCTTGACGGGTGGAAAGCCTGCTGGGTAAGAGACTTCTGGAAGACTGGCGTAGGCATGGATGTCCTCAGCATCCGCCACTGTTCGGACTCGTAAGACCAGACGCTCCGTTTCGATTCGTTCTGGCAGTTCAGCTCTTGTCATTCTTCTTCCTCGCTTTCTTCATAAAGCTTCCCATGGGGTCGACTCGGTCGTCCAGATAACGATAAACGCGCTGATGGCCGTCCCCCATAAAGTAAGTCGGTGCAAAACGGTCATTTTTAAAATGCCCCTTATCATCTAAGAGCTCTGGATCAGCCAGTCGCTCAAGAATCTTTGCAAAGATATGGCAAATGCCATCTTCCTCGATAATCCGATCTACCTGGCAATCCAATACGACTGGACAGGCCTCCAAAATCGGAGCCTGGGTCCGTTCAGAAATCTCATAGTCCAGCCCTAAGTGATCCAACTTCTCCCGATGGCTGATAAAGCCAGCCTGCTCCATCTCCAGCATAAAGTTTTCATCAGGGATGTTCACAGTGAACTGTTGATAATGCTTAATCTGGTCTGCCGCATTTTCCTCAGCACCAACACCGATGACCAGCCAATCTCCCAGACTATAAGAGGAACTGCAGGTTGTGATATTGTGCTCAAAGTTCTGGTCCTGATACCCCAAGATGAAGATAGGAAAACCATAGTAGAGTTTACTGGTGTTAAAAGATTGTTTCATGACAACCTCCTTTGGCTAGGGGTGTAAAAGAAAAATCGTCCCTGTCATTAATCTGACAGGGACGAATGTGTTGATCCGCGGTACCACCCAATTTCGGGCAGAGCCCGCATCTCTCGTCTTTAAAACAAAAAGACATTATTATTTCATTTTTATCCATTAGCAACCAGTTTTGACACATTTGTGGACTTCTCAGCACCGCCACTTTCTGTAAAATGTGGGATTCAAAACACCTCTAATAGGTTCATTTTAGCAAGTTTTCCTGGAAATAGCAAGAAATCACAAAAGCGATTATTTAAATTTAACGCCTAGTTCTTTCAATTTCTTAATTGTAGCTGGGCCGATTCCTTTAAGGGCCAACAACTCTTTTTCTGTCCAGTTTGCGAAGTCCGCAACAGAGCGAATACCTTCATCATAGAATGTTTGCGCACGATCAAGTGCCACACCTTCCAAACTTACAGCAAATTCTTCCACTGAAGAAGCCGCTTGTTTCACTTCTTTCGCCACTGCTTTTGTAGCTTTCTCAACCTTTTTAGGTGCTTCTTTCACAGCCGCAGTTACAGTTGCGACAGCTTTTTCAAAAGATGTCTATTTTTGATGTTTGTATTGTTTCGCACGGTTTACGTTCTTCTTTGCCATTTTTCCTCCTAAATTCAGTGATCAATCCCTAAGGCAACAAGGTTTCATCACCATTATTCCATTCAATAATCCGTTGATGTCATTTCAACTTTTTTATTGTAACACAATCCCCTAAAAAATCAAGTCATTGCTCGATTTTCAGGTAAATCTAGCTAGTAAAACGCCTTCAATAATCACCTTCTAGTATTTTCTTTCACCAAAGAGGCCATCTGGTAAATCATGAAATCCTTTTCCAGCATGGAAATTTTCAAACTTCCCTTGCAAAAACTGATACGCATCCAAACGGCTTTCATAGCGAATCATAGCAACTTTAGCTCGCTCATCCTGATCTTCATCAAAAACCTTCTTACTTTCTTCGAGAGCCATTTCATTGATCATGACTTGAGTCTTGATCCACTCCTCAAACTGTTTCATAAACTCTGTTTCGTAACTCATCTTTACTCCATTCCTCTATAAAAATCCGTATCGATCTCCCGATAAGGTTGAATGTTCTGAACATATTCCAAGACACCTTGAAAGTCTCCAGCTTCATCACGCACGGCTGCATAGGTGACATGGACAAATTTCCCACGCGATTCTGATTTGAACCACATTTCGTACTTGTCTTTTTTCCCTTCACGCAGCCCTTGCATGATCGCTTTAACCTTCTCCAAATATTTCGGTGGGTGACACAGCTCAACATTGCGTCCTACCTGCGATGGCGTCCTCTTAAAAATCATTTCTTCAAAAGGCGCAGCATCATTGTAATATTGGAAAACATCATCCTTATTGACAAAGGTGATCTCCATTGGCAACTGGTTCAAGATTAAATTCGCTTGCTCCACAGATAGAAAGCCATGGCCAAAAGTTTGTGGTTGCTTGCGATCGAAGCTCTCTTCTTTTTTCTTAGGTGTGAAGGTAATCGTCAACTGTCCCTCAGGAGTCTCAATGACCTGACGTTGCTCATCGCCTTTTGAAGAAGGAAGCGGTACAGTTGAACCCTCTGACTCTTTCGACGCTTCCTCCTTGAAGTCAACGCGTTTTGGCACCCACTTTTCACTCGGAATGATAATGGCATAACCATAAGCATCACTTTCTTCTGCAATGGAGAGCCAGTCATCCTGGGTAAAGGACTCCAGCAAAATCATCAAGAGGATCGACTCTTCCTTGAAGATCATGGCCTCAAACTCTTGCGCAAAGGTTTCAAAGCGTTCCTTGACTTCTAAGATGCCAGAATCCGGCAGTTCCTTGGCAGTGTCCAAAACTTTCGCAAAGAGGTCCCGAATCTGGTCATCTACTCCCCACATCACTTTTGGTGGGGAATCATGCCCATATTTTTCCATAATCGGAAACATCAACTCTTCCTTGCGTCGGTAATGCCGGTCAAATTGACCCACCAAGCCCAGCTGACGTAACAAGCCCTTATGAATCTCCTGAATCATCTCAGGATCCTCGGTTGTCTCATAATTGTCCAGCAAACGACGTACCCGCATCATAGCCGCACGAAGGGCTAGATTCTCCTGTTTAAAGATTTGAACAGGATGGCCCGGGTGGTCAGTATCTGCTACTTCGACCCCTTGAACAGCATTCTTAAAGAGATTGGCATGGACATCACAAAGCTCCATAACATCTTCAAAAGTAACCCCTGCATCTGAATTCATCAGTTCATGCTCCATAAGAGAGATCTCAATCGCAGAAACTCCTGCAAAGGTCGCATCAAACCGTTCCTGAACCGACTCAGGAGAAGCTCCATGATGAAGCTCTAATAAGATATCTCTTAAAACGTGAATTCGTTCATCACTCATTGATCTAGCCCCACTACTTCATAGCCGTTGGCCTCTAGTGTTCGCACAATCTTCTCCATAGGAGTACCTTCTAATTTTGATCCTTGTTTTAAGGAAACCTTGCGCCCAACTGTATTGCGCATGATCGGATTGGCTAAGGGTTTAAAGCCCAACTCCACCAACAAATCCAATACCTCCGGATGTTGATCAATAACTTGAGCAACTGGAATCGATACATCAATAACATTGTCCATTTATTTATTTCCTCTACTCATTCCCTTTATTCTCTCTCTGACGAGCCCGTTCTTCTCCCCACCAAAGAGGCATCAATTCACCTAAAGTAATGGTCTTACGACTTTCATAATCCACCATAAATTCTAGATGACGATTCTCTGCATCTAGCTCAAGGAGAAATTCACGACAGGCCCCACAAGGCATCCCAGAACCTTCTCCATAAGGAGGCTTGTCTCGAAAAGCAATAATGCGCTTGACCTTGGTCTGTCCTGATTTTTGATACATGTTGAAGAGTGCTGCTCGTTCGGCACATAAATGAAAGACGCCACAGGTTCCTTCCATACAAAAGCCCGTAAAAATCTGACCATCTGCAGCCTCAACAGCAGCAACCACATGTCGAGCATAGACAAAATCTGAAACCTCTTGAGGCGCATAAAGAGCTTTCGCCTCAAGATAAAGTTTTTCCAAAATATCCATTCTTCTTTTTTCACTTCTTCACTAATTTCACAACTGCTTCTGTCCGTGCAGTATGGGGGAACATGTCCACTGATTGAATGTATTCAACCTGATAAACCTTTGTCAAAGCCACTAGATCCCGTGCTAAAGTAGAGACATTACAAGAGACATAGACCATCTTTTCAGGTGCATAGTGCAACAAGGTCTCGATTAATTTTGTACCCAAGCCCGTACGAGGTGGATCCACGATCACAGCATTAGCCCGATAGCCTTCTTGGTACCAGCGAGGAATGATCTCTTCTGCTGTCCCAGCCTCATAGTGGGTATTCTCAAATCCCATCCGTTTAGCATTGTATTTGGCATCTTCAATCGCTTCAGGAATAATATCCATCCCCCGAACACTTTTCACTCTATTAGCAAAAGCAAACCCAATCGTTCCAACCCCACAATAAGCATCTATCAAGTGATCCTCTGGAGAAACATCTAGAGCCTTAACCGCCTCACTATACAATACTTCGGTTTGTTCCGGATTCAACTGGTAAAAAGCTCGAGGAGACAGGGAGAATTCATAATCCAAAACACCTTCCAAAATAGCCTCTTCTCCCCAAATAATCTGCGTTTGTTCCCCGTAGATCTCACTGGAGCGAGACGTATTTTTATTAACGGCAACTGTGACAATCTCAGGGTGTTTCGTGACCAAGTCTTCCACCAAATTATTTATGTTAATCTGACGACTGGTGACCACAATGATCTGAACTTGACCAGACTTCCGAGCCCGTCGAATCATCATGGTTCTGACACCCAGTTCTTTTCGTTCATCAGCAATCGGAATCTGATAATAGGTCAATAAATCCGCAAGATCGTTGGCGATAGCTTGAATAACTGGATCTTGAACCAAACAATCTTTTAATTCAACTAAATAATGTGAATTTTGAGCATAGAGTCCTGCCTTCACCTGGCCCTTGAATTTCCTTGTTTGAAATTGCAATTTTGCACGATAGTAAAGAGGCTCCTGCATTCCGATTGTCGGCCGAATATCATACTGTTCAAATCCTTCAGGTGAGAACTTCTTCAAGGCCTGTTGCAACAAATCCGTCTTAAACTCCAGCTGCTTGTCATACTTCAAATGCATGATTTGACAGCCCCCACAGGTCTCATAGATATCACACATGGGCGTCACACGAAACTTAGACGCCTTATTCACAGATAGGAGTTTGGCTTCCGCAAAATTTTTCTTGACACTTGTAATTTGACAGAAGATATCTTCTCCCTTCAAAGCGCCTGGCACAAAGACAAGTGTTTTTTTATAAAAGCCAATCCCTTCTCCGTTAATTCCCATTCGTTTAATTTTCAAAGGAATTTTTTGTTTTACTTTAACGTTCATATCCCTATCTTAACACATTTTTCGGTATAATAAAAACATGAAAATTACAAAACTAGAAAAGAAAAAAGACTCTACCTCCTGGAATTAGACAATGATCAAAAAAACTTTATATTACAGAAGACACCATCGTCAAATATTTCCTTTCCAAAGATAAAGAAATCAGTGAAGAGGAACTAAAAGAAATCCAAGAGTTTGCTCAATACTCCTATGGTAAAAACCTGGCCCTTTACCATCTTTCTTTTAAAGCTCGGACAACAACAGAAGTCCGAGACTACCTGACAAAATATGAGATTGAAAGTGGCATTATTGATAAAGTGGTCCACCACCTAAAAGAAGACAAGTGGTTAGATGATCGTCAGTATGCAAGAAACCTGATAGAGGCTAACCTTCTCAGTGGCGATAAGGGCCCTCTCTTATTACAACAAAAAATTCAACAAAAAGGGATCTCAAAATCTATCCTTCAAGAAATTCTTGCAGACTATGATTTTTCAGAAGTGATCGACCGTACCGCAATAAAACTCCTAAAAAAATACCAAGGAAAATATCCGTTAAAAGCCATTGAAACGAAAATCATCCAAGCACTCATTTCAAAAGGCTTTGCGTACAACCAAGCTCAAATAGCTTTACAAAATCTCGAACTCGAAACAGATGAAGAAACAACACATGAGCTCATTCTAAAAGAGTTAGAAAAACAATACCGTAAATACAGTAAAAAATATGAAGGCTATGATCTCAAACAACGCTTGACTCAAGCACTAGCCAGAAAAAGGCTACGACTATTCTGATATAAAAATCAGCCATCAGTGACTACTTAGATGAATAATTCTATCTTAAACAATCAATTTGGAAATATAATAGAAAAATAAGAAAAAATTTGAAAAAATATGATACAATATAGAGGATATACTTAGATTGTAGAAAGTTGGTAAGTTATGAAACTACCTAAAGAAGGCGACTTTATTACAATTCAAAGTTATAAACATGATGGCAGTTTACACCGAACATGGCGTGACACCATGGTATTAAAGATAACCGAAAATGCAATTATTGGAGTAAATGATCATACACTTGTTACTGAAAGTGATGGTAGACGTTGGATTACACGTGAACCAGCGATCGTATATTTCCATAAAAAATATTGGTTTAACATCATCGCCATGATCCGTGACAATGGTGTGTCTTACTACTGTAACCTAGCAAGTCCATTTCACATTGACCAAGAAGCCTTAAAATATATCGACTATGATCTCGATGTCAAGGTCTTTACCAATGGTGAAAAAAAATTGTTAGATGTTGAAGAATACGAGCAGCATAAAGAAAAAATGCACTATTCAGATGACATCGACTTTATTTTAAAGGAAAATGTTAAGGTTCTAGTAGATTGGATAAACCAAAACAAAGGTCCTTTTTCTGAGGAATATATCAAAATTTGGTATAACCGTTATGTTGAACTGCGAAATAAATAAAGTTGGAAAGAGCGAAAGCTCTTTTTTCTTATAAATTAATAAAAAAAAAACTACAAAAAAAGTCTAATGACAACCATTAGACATTTTCGATACACTATCGGGAAGACAGGATTCGAACCTGCGACACCTTGGTCCCAAACCAAGTACTCTACCAAGCTGAGCTACTTCCCGATCTAAAGCTTTCGCCTTATGCACCCTAGAGGAGTCGAACCTCTAACCGCCTGATTCGTAGTCAGGTACTCTATCCAGTTGAGCTAAGGGTGCTCTTTCTTATTCTATTCTTACATAGTCTCACGACCATGCACCCTAGAGGAGTCGAACCTCTAACCGCCTGATTCGTAGTCAGGTACTCTATCCAGTTGAGCTAAGGGTGCTTCTTTCAACCTAAATCTATGCCGAGGACCGGAATCGAACCGGTACGATCGTTACCAATCGCAGGATTTTTAAGTCCCTGTGCGTCTGCCAGTTCCGCCACCCCGGCCTCCTCAAGCGAACGACGGATTCGAACTCGCGACCCCCACCTTGGCAAGGTGGTGTTCTACCACTGAACTACGTTCGCATCGCTTTCTTTATAAAAAAATGCCGGCTACATGACTTGAACACGCGACCCTCTGATTACAAATCAGATGCTCTACCAACTGAGCTAAGCCGGCTCATTATTATTCTTCTATGCGGGTTAAGGGACTTGAACCCCCACGCCGTAAAAGCGCCAGATCCTAAATCTGGTGCGTCTGCCAATTCCGCCAAACCCGCAAAAATATGACCCGTACTGGGCTCGAACCAGTGACCCATTGATTAAAAGTCAATTGCTCTACCAACTGAGCTAACGAGTCTTAAAATAATTTTCATTATCCTAACGGTCCCGACGGGAATCGAACCCGCGATCTTCGCCGTGACAGGGCGACGTGATAACCGCTACACTACGGGACCTATGGGAGTTAACGGGATCGAACCGCTGACCCTCTGCTTGTAAGGCAGATGCTCTCCCAGCTGAGCTAAACTCCCAAATGAGCCTAGATCATCTAGGCTCAATCTCTTGCTAAGCGACTTCCTTATCTCACAGGGGGCAACCCCCAACTACTTCCGGCGTTCTAGGGCTTAACTGCTGTGTTCGGCATGGGTACAGGTGTATCTCCTAGGCTATCGTCACTTAACTCTGAATGTTTAAACATTCAAAATTGAATATCTATATTCTAACAAACTAAACCTAACTTTGTCAATATCTTCTGACTCTTTGGATAAGTCCTCGAGCTATTAGTATTAGTCCGCTCCATTGCTCACACAACTTCCACTCCTAACCTATCTACCTGATCTTCTCTCAGGGCTCTTACTAACATATAGTTATGGGAAATCTCATCTTGAGGTGGGTTTCACACTTAGATGCTTTCAGCGTTTATCCCTTCCCCTACATAGCTACCCAGCGATGCCTCTGGCGAGACAACTGGTACACCAGCGGTAAGTCCACTCTGGTCCTCTCGTACTAGGAGCAGATCCTCTCAAATTTCCTACGCCCGCGACGGATAGGGACCGAACTGTCTCACGACGTTCTGAACCCAGCTCGCGTGCCGCTTTAATGGGCGAACAGCCCAACCCTTGGGACCGACTACAGCCCCAGGATGCGACGAGCCGACATCGAGGTGCCAAACCTCCCCGTCGATGTGAACTCTTGGGGGAGATAAGCCTGTTATCCCCAGGGTAGCTTTTATCCGTTGAGCGATGGCCCTTCCATACGGAACCACCGGATCACTAAGCCTCGACTTTTCGTCCCTGCTCGAGTTGTAGCTCTCGCAGTCAAGCTCCCTTATACCTTTACACTCTGCGAATGATTTCCAACCATTCTGAGGGAACCTTTGGGCGCCTCCGTTACCTTTTAGGAGGCGACCGCCCCAGTCAAACTGCCCGTCAGACACTGTCTCCGTAGATGATAAACCTACCGGGTTAGAGTGGCCATAACACAAGGGTAGTATCCCAACAACGCCTCCATCGAAACTGGCGTCCCTGATCTCTATGGCTCCTACCTATCCTGTACATGTGGCACAGACACTCAATATCAAACTGCAGTAAAGCTCCATGGGGTCTTTCCGTCCTGTCGCGGGTAACCTGCATCTTCACAGGTACTAAAATTTCACCGAGTCTCTCGTTGAGACAGTGCCCAAATCATTACGCCTTTTCGTGCGGGTCGGAACTTACCCTGACAAGGAATTTCGCTACCTTAGGACCGTTATAGTTACGGCCGCCGTTTACTGGGGCTTCAATTCATACCTTCGCTTACGCTAAGCACTCCTCTTAACCTTCCAGCACCGGGCAGGCGTCACCCCCTATACATCATCTTACGATTTAGCAGAGAGCTGTGTTTTTGATAAACAGTTGCTTGGGCCTATTCACTGCGACTGACTCAAAGCCAGCACCCCTTCTCCCGAAGTTACGGGGTCATTTTTGCCGAGTTCCTTAACGAGAGTTCTCTCGCTCACCTGAGGCTACTCGCCTCGACTACCTGTGTCGGTTTGCGGTACGGGTAGAGTATGATTAACGCTAGAAGCTTTTCTTGGCAGTGTGACGTCACTAACTTCGCTACTAAACTTCGCTCCCCATCACAGCTCAATGTTACAGAATTAAGCATTTAACTCAATTCACACCTCACTGCTTAGACGTGCACTTCCAGTCGCACGCTTTAGTTAGCCTACTGCGTCCCTCCTTCACTACATACTCTAGTACAGGAATATCAACCTGTTGTCCATCGGATACACCTTTCGGTCTCTCCTTAGGTCCCTGACTAACCCAGGGCGGACGAGCCTTCCCCTGAAACCTTAGTCTTACGGTGGACAGGATTCTCACCCTGTCTTTCGCCACTCATACCGGCATTCTCACTTCTATGCGTTCCAGCGCTCCTCACGGTACACCTTCTCCACACATAGAACGCTCTCCTACCATACCTATAAAGGTATCCACAGCTTCGGTAAATTGTTTTAGCCCCGGTACATTTTCGGCGCAGGGTCACTCGACTAGTGAGCTATTACGCACTCTTTGAATGAATAGTCGCTTCTAAGCTAACATCCTAGTTGTCTGTGCAACCCCACATCCTTTTCCACTTAACAATTATTTTGGGACCTTAGCTGGTGGTCTGGGCTGTTTCCCTTTCGACTACGGATCTTAGCACTCGCAGTCTGACTGCCGACCATAATTCTTTGGCATTCGGAGTTTATCTGAGATTGGTAATCCGGGATGGACCCCTCACCCAAACAGTGCTCTACCTCCAAGAATCTCAATGTCGACGCTAGCCCTAAAGCTATTTCGGAGAGAACCAGCTATCTCCAAGTTCGTTTGGAATTTCTCCGCTACCCACAAGTCATCCAAGCACTTTTCAACGTGCCCTGGTTCGGTCCTCCAGTGAGTTTTACCTCACCTTCAACCTGCTCATGGGTAGGTCACATGGTTTCGGGTCTACGACATAATACTATTGCGCCCTATTCAGACTCGGTTTCCCTACGGCTCCGTCTCTTCAACTTAACCTCGCATCATATCGTAACTCGCCGGTTCATTCTACAAAAGGCACGCTCTCACCCATTAACGGGCTCGAACTTGTTGTAGGCACACGGTTTCAGGTTCTATTTCACTCCCCTCCCGGGGTGCTTTTCACCTTTCCCTCACGGTACTGGTTCACTATCGGTCACTAGAGAGTATTTAGGGTTGGGAGATGGTCCTCCCAGATTCCGACGGGATTTCTCGTGTCCCGCCGTACTCAGGATACTGCTAGGTATAAAGACTATTTCGATTACGAGGCTCTTACTCTCTTTGGCTGACCTTCCCATGTCATTCTTCTATACTCTTTATGTCCACATTGCAGTCCTACAACCCCGAAGAGTAAACTCTTCGGTTTGCCCTCCTGCCGTTTCGCTCGCCGCTACTCAGGCAATCGCTTTTGCTTTCTCTTCCTGCAGCTACTTAGATGTTTCAGTTCACTGCGTCTTCCTCTACCTATCCTTAACAGATAGGAGTACTAGCCATTAGCTAGTGGGTTCCCCCATTCGGACATCTCTGGATCGTCGCTTACTTACAGCTCCCCAAAGCATTTCGTCGTTTGTCACGTCCTTCTTCGGCTTCTAGTGCCAAGGCATCCACCGTGCGCCCTTATTAACTTAACCTTATTTTTGGTCTTGCGACCCTAAACTCTTTAAATATTTACAGCGTTTCGGTTTATTTTCTTGTTACTATTTGATATAGATATTCAATTTTCAATGTTCAAGCTTAACACTACTATAGTGTTAATGGAGCCTAGCGGGATCGAACCGCTGACCTCCTGCGTGCAAAGCAGGCGCTCTCCCAGCTGAGCTAAGGCCCCACAAGACCTCTCAAAACTAAACAAGAAACCAACGTACATTTCCATTTTCCTTAGAAAGGAGGTGATCCAGCCGCACCTTCCGATACGGCTACCTTGTTACGACTTCACCCCAATCATCTATCCCACCTTAGGCGGCTGGCTCCTAAAAGGTTACCTCACCGACTTCGGGTGTTACAAACTCTCGTGGTGTGACGGGCGGTGTGTACAAGGCCCGGGAACGTATTCACCGCATGCGTGCTGATCCGCGATTACTAGCGATTCCGACTTCATGTAGGCGAGTTGCGACCCTACAATCCGAACTGAGACTGGCTTTAAGAGATTAGCTTGCCGTCACCGACTCGCGACTCGTTGTACCAGCCATTGTAGCACGTGTGTAGCCCAGGTCATAAGGGGCATGATGATTTGACGTCATCCCCACCTTCCTCCGGTTTATTACCGGCAGTCTCGCTAGAGTGCCCAACTGAAATGATGGCAACTAACAATAGGGGTTGCGCTCGTTGCGGGACTTAACCCAACATCTCACGACACGAGCTGACGACAACCATGCACCACCTGTCACCTCTGTCCCGAAGGAAAAGCTCTATCTCTAGAGCGGTCAGAGGGATGTCAAGACCTGGTAAGGTTCTTCGCGTTGCTTCGAATTAAACCACATGCTCCACCGCTTGTGCGGGCCCCCCGTCAATTCCTTTTGAGTTTCAACCTTGCGGTCGTACTCCCCAGGCGGAGTGCTTAATGCGTTAGCTGCGAGCACTGAGTCCCGGAAAGGACCCAACACCCTAGCACTCATCGTTTACGGCGTGGACTACCAGGGTATCTAATCCTGTTTGCTCCCCACGCTTTCGAGCCTCAGCGTCAGTTACAGACCAGAGAGCCGCTTTCGCCACCGGTGTTCCTCCATATATCTACGCATTTCACCGCTACACATGGAATTCCACTCTCCCTTCTGCACTCAAGTTAAACAGTTTCCAAAGCGTACTATGGTTAAGCCACAGCCTTTAACTTCAGACTTATCTAACCGCCTGCGCTCGCTTTACGCCCAATAAATCCGGATAACGCTCGGGACCCTACGTATTACCGCTACTGCTGGCACGTAGTTAGCCGTCCCTTTCTGGTAAGTTACCGTCACAGTGTGAACTTTCCACTCTCACACTCGTTCTTCTCTTACAACAGAGCTTTACGATCCGAAAACCTTCTTCACTCACGCGGCGTTGCTCGGTCAGACTTCCGTCCATTGCCGAAGATTCCCTACTGCTGCCTCCCGTAGGAGTCTGGGCCGTGTCTCAGTCCCAGTGTGGCCGATCACCCTCTCAGGTCGGCTATGTATCGTCGCCTTGGTGAGCCGTTACCTCACCAACTAGCTAATACAACGCAGGTCCATCTCTTAGTGATGCATTTGCACCTTTCAAATCAATATCATGCGATATCGACTTTTATGCGGTATTAGCTATCGTTTCCAATAGTTATCCCCCGCTAAGAGGCAGGTTACCTACGCGTTACTCACCCGTTCGCAACTCATCCGCTCGGTGCAAGCACCAAGCTTCAGCGTTCTACTTGCATGTATTAGGCACGCCGCCAGCGTTCATCCTGAGCCAGGATCAAACTCTCATTAAAATAATTGTTTGTCTTAAACTCATTCTGTCACTGACAGATTTATTGTTTTTTTATTGTTCAGTTACTACAACTTCAGTTGTAGTGCCCTGCACATTGGTTCGTCTTGTTCAGTTTTCAAAGGTCTTTGTCGCTCTCTCGCGACAACTATATTAGTATATCATGACCTCTCCTTACTGTCAACACTTTTTTTAAATTTTTTTATTTTTTTGAAAGTTTTTTTACTTTTTTTGTTTACATAAAAAATCAGGAGCAAGGATGCCCCCGATTCCTCTATATTTTATTGATGTTTTCAATCTCTTATTTGATCTCTATTCTTTTACTTCCAATAGACCGATGTCTCCATCTTCTCTACGGTAGATGACATTTGTTGTGTTGTCTTCTGCATCACGATAAATGAAGAAGTCGTGTGCCAATAGATCCATTTGAAGGATCGCTTCATCTATATCCATCGGTTCTAGATCAATTGTTTTTGAGCGAACAACTTTTTCTGTGGTGGTTGCTTCTTCTACAACTGCATCGGTAAACAATTTACCTGCACCAGATTTAACACGATTTTTCTTTTCGATTTTTGTTTTATTCTTACGAATTTGACGTTCAATTTTATCTACAACAAGATCAATTGAACCGTACATATCTTGAGAAACATCTTCTGCACGAAGCGTGATAGATCCAAGCGGAATGGTTACTTCTACTTTTGCGGTCTTTTCACGGTAAACTTTTAAGTTTACTCGAGCATCCAGCTCTTGATCTGCCTGAAAAATATTTTTTTCAATCTTTTTCGAGTTTAGAAACGACATAGTCGCGAATGGCTTCTGTTACTTCTAGGTTTTCACCACGGATACTATATTTAATCATATTAGTACCTACTTTCTAAACATTATGTTTTTATTTATATGTATATTATAACGCTTTCATAAAGTTTTTGCAAATCTTTTTTTACCTTGCGATTGAAAAATGTCTTTATTTCTTTCACACCTTTTTTTCAATTAGTAGGCGCTTCATTAATTCGATTGTTTTTGCCCGTTGTGTAGATATCATCCAAGATAAGATATTTCTGCTTTTCTGAAACTTCTCCTTTTAATTGAAAAGTGTTGAGAGGTTTTTTTAATCTTTCTTCTCTTGTTTTTTTTGATTGGGCTAAGCTGTCTTCTTTTTGGAATAGACTGTTGTACTTTATTTCTGCAAAATCTAATATAGTTGATACTTGATTGAATCCTCTCTCCTGCTTTTTTTCATGGCTAATTGGAGTCGGTATTATCGTATAGCTTTTATACTTTTTTTCAAGGCTTTTTTTGATGTCACATGCAAATACCATTCCTAATAAACGATCTCCTTCAAATTTATATCGCTTGAAATAGTCCTTCATTGCTCGCATTATATCTATATAATGCTTCATGTTCGACCATATTCCCCTTTTTGTATCCAGTATTCGCAATCTTTACATACTTTCTCCTCCTTATCTTTATAACATCTAGGACAATGGATTTCGCCAATTTGTTCGAAGTCTTCTTTGCATTCTTTACAAATCCATTCTTCTTGTTGATTCATAAAAATAAGGTCTGTGAAATGTTCACCAGTTTTCAACTCTTTAGTACAAAGCAAACATTCTTTCAAAATCCAGCCTCCTGATTCATTTCCTTTATTTCTTTGATCGCTTTTTTCATTTCTCGTGTTATGCCATCTGATAGAAAAAGTAGTTTACCTGTTGGTCTTTCTTTACTTCGACCGACCCTTCCTGAAATTTGTACGAGGGCACTTTTAGTAAATAATTTGTGATTACTTTCTAAAACAAAGACATCTACAAACGGAAAAGTCACTCCTCTTTCTAAAATTGTTGTCGAGACTAGCATGGTTATGGCTCTGTTTCTAAACTCTTCTACCATTCGTAGGCGGTCTGTTGTCTGTGAGGATACAAAACCTACTGTTTCTTTGGGAAAGTATTTTTTTAAGTTCTCAGTAAATTGTTGTCCTAATTCTATTTCAGATACAAAGATTAACAATGGGTAGTGAGTCTGTCTTTGTTTCTTGATCAGTTGCAATAGTTCGTAAGGGATTCTTCCTTTTTCTATTTTTTCCCTAATTTTCGGCACCCATTTTATTTCAGGGACCACTAGTGGGTTCCCATGGAATCGTCTTGGAAGGCTATAACGAATGATTTCTTTTTTCTTGACCTTTTTATCTAACTCATCTGTAGAGGTTGCTGTTAAATATAGCGTATTCCCCCCTTTTTTTATCGCATTCTGAGCTGCTTTATATAAGATTGAATTGTCCACATAGGGAAAAGCATCTACCTCATCTATAATAAGGAGATCAAAGGCCTGAAAAAATTTTAGCAATTGGTGGGTTGTTGCGATTACCAAAGGCGTTCTAAAATAGGGTTCCGATTTCCCATGAAGTAAAGAGATGGGGCAGGAAAAATCGTCCTTCATCCTTCCGTACAGTTCGATACAGACATCGATTCTTGGGGTAGCAATACAGACTGCTTGTCCACTCTTGATTGCTGTTGCTACAACCTGGTACATCATTTCCGTTTTCCCAGCTCCTGTCACAGCATGTACCAAGGCATTTCCCCCTTCCTTAACTGCTTGGATGAGACCATCGGATACCTCTTGTTGATAGGAAGTCAAGGTTCCTTTCCAGTTTAACACCTCCTGTCCTTCAAAGTCATGCTGTGCAATAGCATAAAGTTTTTGATCACTCCGGATTCTTCCCAATTGGATACAGGCTCTACAATACAGTACCTCTTCACTCAACTTCCAAAGTTTTTGATCAATCATACTGCCACATCGAAAACATTGGTACCTTCCATTTTGTTTTTCTATAGTAGGAAGTTCTTGGGCAATTTCTTTTAGATCATTTGTCATTTGACTCTCTGTTAAGAGCCTTCCATAAGAATCTTCTATCTTCATACTTATTAATTCGCAAAAGTTGGAGAAATTCATTCTTTTTTTGTAAAATATGAATATGGAATATGTTACATTTAAAGAGAACGGTACTGTTCAAGAAGAAATCAAAAAATCAAAATTCATTTGTCATGTCAAGCGTGTCTCCTCTGAAGAGGAAGCTAGAGATTTTATCAATGCCATCAAAAAGGAACACTATAAAGCTACACATAACTGCTCTGCTTTCATCATCGGAGAACAAAGTGATATCAAACGGACCAGTGACGATGGAGAGCCTAGCGGAACAGCTGGGGTACCGATGTTAGGAGTTCTGGAAAATCATCACATCACTAATAGTTGTGTTGTGGTTACCCGCTATTTTGGAGGCATTAAATTAGGTGCTGGCGGTCTAATTCGTGCATACGCTGGAAGTGTGGCTCAAGCAGTTCGAGAGATTGGATTGGTAGAAATCAAGGAGCAAGTGGTTCTTGGAATCACACTTTCTTATTCCCAATACCAAGAGTTTGCTAATTTCTTAAAAGACAATCAATTGGCGGAACAAGATCCAATGTTTACAGATCAGGTGGCGACAACTATTTGTGGATAAAGATAACACAAGCTCTATCACAGCTGCTTTAGTCGAATTTTACAATGGCAAAGTCCTTATAGAAGATCAAGGAATTCGTGAGGTTGAAGTACCCCTACTTTCTGTAGAAAATTAATCAAAAATACTATCGGCAACGATAGTTTTTTTTTATCACACCCATAAAATTTCTATATTTTACATTCTTCCCACAAGGGACTATACTTGTTAGTATCAAGAAAACCTAGAACTGAGGTATATTATGGCTATTTATGAAAATATTACAGAATTGATTGGGAACACTCCGATTGTCAAATTGAACCGTCTTGTTCCTGAAGGAGCTGCAGATGTCTATGTCAAACTCGAAGCCTTCAATCCTGGATCATCTGTTAAAGACCGGATTGCTTTGAGCATGATTGAAAAAGCTGAAGCGGATGGTTTGATCAAACCAGGTGATACCATTGTCGAAGCAACTAGTGGGAACACAGGAATTGGCTTGTCATGGGTTGGTGCAGCTAAAGGCTATAAAGTTGTGATTGTCATGCCTGAAACCATGAGTGTGGAACGTCGTAAAATCATCCAAGCCTATGGAGCTGAACTCGTTTTGACTCCTGGAAGTGAAGGAATGAAAGGTGCCATCGCTAAAGCTGAAGCAATCGCTGCAGAAAGAAATGGCTTCCTTCCTCTTCAATTTGAAAACCCTGCTAACCCAGAGGTACATGAAAGAACAACAGGACAAGAAATCGTTGATGCCTTTGGAAAAGATGGTTTAGATGCTTTCGTCGCAGGTGTTGGTACTGGTGGTACTGTTTCTGGTATTTCTCATACTTTGAAAAAGAATAATCCTGCTGTCAAAGTCTATGCCGTTGAGGCCAATGAATCTGCAGTCCTTTCTGGCGAAAAACCTGGACCACATAAAATCCAAGGGATTTCAGCGGGCTTTATCCCAAATACTTTAGACACTAATGCATATGATGGTGTTCGTCGCGTATCTTCAGAAGAAGCTTTCGAACTTGCACGAGCTATTGGTGGGGCCGAAGGGTTCTTAGTAGGCATTTCAAGTGCTGCTGCTATCTATGCTGCGATTGAGGTAGCCAAAGAATTAGGAAGTGGTAAAAAAGTTCTTGCTCTTGCACCAGATAATGGGGAACGTTATCTTTCAACTACTCTTTACGAATTTGAATAATTCTTTATATAAAAAACTTCGATAGGGTTTATAAACCTATCGAAGTTTTTTATTTTTTCTCTTGCTTGCTAAAAAATACTTTTCCTTCTTTGACCCAGGTTGGCATTTGTTGAGCTAATGGAGCAAAACCACTCTTATGGCGGTCATTTGAAAAACGATGATGCCGAACAGTTCGCTGTGGTGTCTCTTCTAGCGTTCTCAAAGAAAGGCTGGCTTTCTTTGAATATTCATCAACATCGATAACTTGTACAAAGACCTTCTCCCCAATCGAAAGAATGTCATGAATATTACTAACATAGCCACTTCGAATCTCTGAAATATGAATCAAGCTCGTGACACCCGATTCTAATTCAACAAAGGCTCCATAAGGTTGAATGCCTGTAATGGTCCCTTCTAACTTGTCTCCAATTTTCATATCAATCCTCAATCTCGACGGTTTCAATCACGACATCTTCTACCGGCTTATCCATCATACCTGTTTCAACAGCCGCGATCTCATCCAATACGGCAAAAGAAGATTCATCCATCAATTGACCAAATACTGTATGACGTTGATCTAAGTGAGGAGTTCCCCCTTCTGTCGTATAGATTTCAGCAATTTTTTCAGGCCAGCCACCGCGAACCAATTCCTTTTTCGAATATGGAAGATGCTGATTTTGTACAATAAAGAATTGACTTCCGTTCGTATTTGGTCCAGCATTTGCCATTGAAAGTGCTCCACGAATATTGTACAATTCTTTTGAAAATTCGTCTTCGAAGCTGTCACCATAGATGGATTCTCCCCCCATACCTGTACCAGTTGGATCTCCTCCTTGGATCATAAAATCTTTGATAATGCGGTGAAAAATGATGCCATCGTAATAGCCAGATTTGGCAAGAGCTACAAAGTTTGCAACAGTTTTTGGTGCTTGATCCGGGAACAATTTAATTTTCATCTCACCATAATTAGTTTTGATCACAGCGATAGGACCTTCAATCGTAGCAAGTTCTAACTGTGGTAACGTCAATTCTTTTTCAACCATATTTAACTCCTCTAAGGCATAGAATATGCCATTTTCTTCTAAATTCTTGGTGATATAATCAGCTTTTTCTCGTAGCTCTGGAGCAGACTTCCCCATTGCGATACTAATTCCAGCATAATCAAAAAGTTCTAAATCATTCAAACCATCACCGAATACTAGAACATTTTCTGGCTTCAAGTCCAAATGATGGACAACTTGAGAGACTCCCGAAGCCTTTGATCGATCAAAACGAACAACATCAGATGAATGCGGGTGCCATGGAACTAGACGTAACTCCTCTTGTAAGGAAGGCGATAATTCTAAACCATCATTATCTTCATCAAAGGTCCACATTTGGAAATTGGTTCTTTCAAATGCAGATCCGGATCTACTGGTAAATTCGGATAAATGATGTCAATAGCATCACTGATCAAAGGTGTCCGATTGGACAGGGTAGCTTGATGACTAGCGACCAACCCATAATCAATCTCAGATTCTTTAGCCCAATCCACAAAAGAAGAAACGATTGCTTCATTAATTGGTGATTGGTAGATCACATTTCCTTTGGCATCTTCAATATAAGCTCCATTTAAAGTGACTAAAAAATCCGGCTTCAAATCCATTAGTTCAGGAACAACCCCAAAAATCCCTCTGCCGGTTGCAATCCCTGTTAAAATTTCCTTCTTTTTCAACTGATGAAAAACATCTTTTACAGATTCAGGAATCAAGCCTGTTTCTTTTGCACGTAATGTATCATCAATATCAAAAAAGACTATTTTTACTTTTTTGGCTTTATAACGTAATTTTGCGTCCACTTATCTCCCCCTCTTTTACTTGCTCTATTATAGCATTTTTTGACTTAAAAATCTTCCTGATTCACCAGATGATGACGGAAAGCATAGACGACAGCTTGCGTCCGATCGCTGACTTCTAGTTTCGATAAGATGTTGGAGACATGGGTCTTTACCGTTTTTAAAGAAATAAAGAGTTCATCTGCTATCCGTTGATTTTCATAGCCTTTTGTTAGTAGAGCCAGAATATCTCGTTCTCTAGCAGTCAGATCATCATGCAATTCAGCATGGTTCTTTCGTGACTCAACTTTTTGACTAACTTCTGTCTCAATCGCAAATTCTCCCTTTGCAACCTTTCGGACAGCATGTAAGATCTCAGTTGCTGACGAGGTCTTTAAAATATACCCTTTTGCACCGGCATCTAAGACAGGGTAAATCTTTTCGTTATCTAAATAAGACGTTAAAATGACAATTTTAGCTTCCGGCCACTCTTTTAGGATGGCTAGAGTCGCATCGATTCCATTTAACTCCGGCATCACAATATCCATGATGATGACATCTGGTCTTTCTTTCAGCGCCAACTCTACCCCTTCTTGCCCATTTTGCGCCTCTAAGACTTGCTCAATATCGGTTTGCATGGACAAAAAGCTTTTCAATCCCAATCGGACCATTTCATGGTCGTCTACTAATAATATTTTCATACTGTTTCCTTTTCATTTTTATCTTTTACAAGGAGAGGAACACGAATATCTACAGCCACTCCCTTTTGAGGACTCGTTCTTATTTTAATGGTTCCCGCCATGTCTTCTACACGTTCTTGAATATTTTTTAATCCATAACTCAATCGTTCCAATTTTTCCTGCTCAAAGCCGATTCCATCATCTACCATCCGTAAATGAAGTTGTTTTCCTTCCTGGTGCAAAAAGACATCCATTTGTTGAGCTCTAGCGTGTTTTAAGGTATTGCTAACAATTTCTTGGACAATCCGAAACAGATGTTCTTCCATATCTTTTGGAATGCTCACGTCATTATGATGAAAGACAACTGTTAGGTTACTCTTTTCCTTCAATTCTCTAAAAATCATCTCCATGCCTTCTACTAAACTTTTTCCTTCCAATTCTGTTGGACGAAGATGTAAAAGTAAGACACGTAAATCATTTTGGGCTGTACCTAGAATATCTGATACACCATTTAGTTGTTGCTGAATCTGACTTTTCTCTAACTCAAGGGCCTGTGCTGCCACGCCAGACAAAATCATATTGGCTGCAAACAATTCTTGACTAACCGTATCATGTAGATCGCGCGCAATTCTCTTACGCTCGATTTCCACAATTTCTTCCTCATTTCGGATCACACGATTTTCACTTTTTTGTAAATTTTCTTCTAGTCGAAGCAATTTGCTGTCCAATAAATCTAACTGTTGATTCAATTCTTTGGGGGCAATTTCTTTTCGCTGTGAAGCGGATAGGATCGCTTCTACTTTTTGTTGTACTGCATGGACCGTTACAAATTGCGTGATTTTAATAATTAAGACAACCAAAGCCGTCAATGCAAGCGTCAGACTAAAAACCATAAATAGGAATGACTGAAGCAAGGAAAGGTCTGAGAGAAGTTTGCCCCACTGAAAACCAACAAAATGGAAAATGGTATGACAAATGACTGCAACCACCATTAGGGAATAGAAATACAATAGGAGATAATCTAATTTCTTCATGCGCGAATCACCTCAACATCCCCAACAATACCAACTAACACAATTTTTATAGAACGGTGCGATCTCCGATAGTGTGCCGTTTCAATGTCTATGGTTTCATTCCTCATTTTACGGACAGGTAGATCCAAAAACTTCAGATCTCCATACAGAGTGTTAATTTGTAAATGCAACTCCAAATCAATCGGTAAGATAATTTTTGTATTTCCAAAACCTTTCCGAATGATCACTACATTGTCCCAATTGCAAATGGCTACCTCCTCTAAATGGAGGGTGTCATTCCCAAAAACTCGGATCACATTCAGATCTCGATACCCTCGACTTTGCTTTGAAAAATGTTGTAAATCACCAATCCATCGAGTTTTTTCCTGACGAATTTTCGTATCCTCTTCAACATCAAACACAACGGCTTCATTTTCCTTATACATATAAGGGTAGGCAATCAATAAACCATAAACCACCGCAAATAAAATGGCTGCAATCACAAAAGGATTCAGCATCACGATAAAAAACAAGAGCACACTTAGCGCGATTAATAGAAAATTCGCCTTTTGTTTGCCAAAATAGTAATACAGAAGCAACAAGAAAAGTACCATTAAGACAACAAATCTGTAAAAAAATCAATTGATAAAATGGTGATCGTCGCTAATGTTAACAAAATGGCTTCAACGAAAAATAAAAAAATTTGTATTTTTCCACATAGTCTACCTCATCTTTTTTTATTTTTATCAAAATTTTTATCATTTGACTTCCGTCTGTGGTTGGATAATACGGAGAGAGAAAAAACACCCAAAAGATAGAAATCCTTTGGGTGTCCTTGGTATCGGAATGAATGGTTATTAAATAAGTTCTTTCCGATAACGGTTGTCTAGAGACATTATTTATACATGAATGCCCAGTAATAGTTACCGTCGCCATTGATGACTGTCGCTACCGCACCTTCTGTGGCATTTGGATCGAGCATTAATTCTCTCAATCCACTGTTATACCATTTCGTTACGACTGTTGTTGCATTGTCTTCACGGCGAGCTACAAAACCTGTGCTATCGTACTGACGTGAAATAGTATGGGCTTTTGGTAAGGCACGTGAGTTGTAGACATCATCTGACCAAGTCAATTCTTTTTTAAGCCTTGTGCTTTTTCGCAATTCGTTAATCTTAGCAAAAGCTTCTTTTCGCTTTATCTAACTCGATATAGTTTGTATTGTCTGTCGCTTCTACACGATAAATGAATTTCACATAGCCAAACTCAACATCTTTGTAGTTCTTGTCATCTACTCCACTCTTCAAGTTAGCGATTAAAAACATAGTCTTTAGCCCATGGGTTTTTCTTTTAGATTGCTCAAAGAGTTCTGGGTCCTCGATTTCCCATTCTACTTTTGGCATCCCAGCCAGCATTGTCAATAAATTTAGGATTCATTTTCTTAATGACATAGTCCTTAAATTCATCCACATTCTTAAATGGAAGAGCTTGACCTGCTTTAGCTGTTTCTACAAGATTTGTAGAATAGAGCTTCACGCTTGAGTCACGATCGCTATAAGCATATTCATCATCTTTGGCATCTTCGTGGAATTTTGGATCGATCTCAGGATCTTTTGGATCTGTCATTCCATAAAGTTTCCATTTGTCTCCGTTCCATTTCCAATAAGCAGAGTAACCAGTTGCTTCTGTATCAGATGGAACATAGTAATAGTGAGTCGAACCGTCAAAGTAGTAGTTCTTATCACGACGCAAAGCTGCTGATCCAGGTTTACCAGGAGGATAGACTATCTTAGGTGCTCGTCCATTCGGAGCCCATGGAAGATGTTCTAATCCTTCTGCTGGTGTCTCAACATATGGAGGAATTTGGTTTTCACTAGGCTGATCTGATGATACCAAACCATCATTTCCTGGGACTTCAGGTTGCACCGGTTCTTCTGGTTTTGGTTCACTTGGATTTTCTGGGGTTGGTGCGAAAGGATCAAACTCTCCATCTGCTCCTACAAATGGAGGATTTTCTGGGAAGATCAAGTTCCCATGATCTTCTGGTGTAGATGGTTCTGATGGGTTGACTGGTTGATCGGGTTTATTGCTTGGATCTGGCTCGTCAGGTGTTGGAGTTGGATCAGGAGTCGGTGTAGGAACTGGATCAGGAGTATCAGGATTTTCCGTCGAATTCTTCACAAATACCCATTTACCATTTTTATAGTAATAATAATCCCCATTATCTAATACATAATAATGGTAGCCATTTTCATATACATAATGAGGGTCATTGGCAAGGTTATTAGTAGAGTTATTCCGATTAGTTAGAGGCTTCCACTCACCATTGCGGTAGATCCGGTAAGTTCCATCACTCATCCGATAATAATGATTACCATTCCAATAAATGTAGTTTTTGTCACGAACTAGATTGTTATAACCATAGTAATTATTCCAGTTATTATAATTGTAGTTATAGTCATTATAGCCATAATAATAGTTCCAACTTGGATATCCATAGCCATAACCATAGGTCCATGAATTATAACCATTATAGCCGTCCCAATTATTGTAACCATTGCCATAATAGTTTGTATTGTAGAAGTTGGTATTCCACCCTCTATTATCTGCAGCTACTTTTGTTGCTATAAATGCTGGAGCAATCACAGCCATTGCTAAAATCGATCGGCTCAGCATTCTATAATTTCTGTCCATTTTAATAATCTCCATTTGGAAGTATATATGAAAGTTACATCAAGCATATGTACATATTCAATAGTCGTTCTTTCCAATTCTATCTTAGCGAGTACTATTTCTTTCCACTAGTTGGTAAGGCCTATTCAAATAATGGATAGAAATTTTCTGAAGAAATAACTCTCTATTAAATTAGTTCCGACCGGCTTTTCAATCTTTGATTTCCTCTCATGCAGATTGTAGCATAGATTCATAATAAAAAAAGCAAATGGTTTGATATTCAATTATTTTTTTATTCTCAAATTAAATTACATTCACTAGCTTAACTCCATGAAAAAAATAGTTTAAATGCTGTATTATTAAGATTTTTTTATAAAAATCCATATTACCTTTCTGAAAAAAATCAATATTATAAAAACTCAAATATTTTTCCCTCTTAGGGTGAAATATAAAAATCACGACGTGAAAATAAAAACAGGTAAGAATAGAAGGGCAAACAAAATGTGTTTGAAACTATAAAACGCATAATATCAGGTATCTATATATACTGATATTATGCGTTTTATTATGGAAATATTTATGGACCTATTTTCTCAGATTGAGTTTTTACCTAACTTTTTCTTGCAATCAATTTCCTAATCATCATCTGCTGCACTACTACTTGAACTATCGGTATCCTTTCGATCTGATGAAGACGAACTAGACGTTTCTGAACTTGAAGAAGCTTTCGTACTTGAAGAAGAAGTCACTTTAGGCTCATACACTGTCAATATAATTCTGGTCCGATTAATATCCACTGTATTAGATGCCTCAGGAGTTTGACTCACAATTTGCCCTGCAGAAACAACAACCCCATCAGGAAGATGGTCCGTTTTTCTTAATTCAATATTGGCTTCCTTGATGTCATATATTTCAATCAAATTGCTACGTGCGAAATCATAGGTTGATCCAATATAGTTTGGCATTTCAATTGAAGTTGTTTCTTTTGCTACTTTTAATACAATCTTAGTTTTTGAATTCAAAGAATATTGCTCACCTGCTGCCGGTGTTTGCTCAATAACCGTCCCAGGATCATAGTCAAAAGTTTCAACTTCCTCTATACTGATCATCTTACTTGACACTTTATAAGTATTTTTCAGATCATCCTCTGCTTTTGCCCTCGTTTCTCCTACATAATTTGGCATTTCAAAGCTATTTGGTCCCTTTGAAACAATCAAATCAATTCGACTTTGTTCCCTCTTTTGAGCTCCCGCATTTGGATTAGTTCGAATGACATAGCCTTCCGCAACAGTATCACTATATTCTTCCTTTTCTTCACCAACTTGAAGATCTTGACCTTCGATAATCGCTCTGGCCTCAGCAATAGTCTTACCAGAAACATCCGGAACTGTTTTATTGGCTGGACTCATATACAACAAGAAGGTAAAGGCAGCAAGAACTAGCGCGATTGCAACAAACAATACTTTATAACGTGCACGTAAGCGTCTTCTTGGCTTTTTATTTGGTGCCACGACCTGCTGGTTGGATAATGGCCGTTTTGGATCCACCGAACTGATTTCACTGCGCACCTCAGAGATTGGAACTGGAGCGGTCTTTGGAGTCGGACTCACTTTCGGAAGAGTTTTTGTATCAGCCTTTGTTTGATCTTCAAAAACAGCTTTTTCTCATTTCTCCTCTCATAAGACAGGCAGCTTGAAAGATCTACATACATCTCTGCTACTGACTTATAACGGTCCGTCAGCTTCTTAGCCGTCGCTTTGATCACAACATTTTCTAAAGCTTGCGGAACATTCTTATTTTCTTCACGAATAGAGGGAAGAGGTTTTTGGAAATGTTGCAGTGCAATCGTAACCGCACTATCCCCATCATAAGGAATGTGTCCAGTCAACATCTCATAGAAAATAATTCCCATAGCGTAAATGTCACTTTGAACCGTAGCTTTCGATCCCCGTGCCTGCTCAGGTGACAAATAATGGACTGATCCTAACATAGAGTTGGTCTGGGTCAAGCTTGTCTCTGCAAAGGCCACTGCAATCCCAAAGTCTGAAACTTTTGCAGTCCCATCCGGAGTCAAGAGGACATTCTGTGGTTTTAAATCTCTATGGATAATGCCACGCGTATGGGCTAGACGCATAGCAAGGAGAATCTGTCCCATCAAACGAACCGCTTCTTCATTTGATAAAGGTGCATTTTCTTTGATATAGCGTTTCAAGTCTAAACCTGCAACATATTCCATTGCAAGGTATTGTTGCCCTTCTTCTTCGCCAATGTCTGTAATCCGAACGATATTTGGATGGTCCAGTTCCGCCATCGCTTTTGCTTCCCGCTGAAAACGAGCAACTGCAATGGGATCCGTCTGATAATTCGTACGCAGTACCTTGACTGCAACTTCTTCACCATCTAAAATCAAATCACGCGCAAGATAAACATCTGCCATCCCGCCGCGCCCAATTTGTTGGATGATTTTATATCGCCCGGCAAAAATTTTGCCGATTTGAATCATGCTGCGTCCTCCTCATTAAAGTGGAGCAATACAACAGTAATATTATCCAACCCTCCAGCATTATTGGCAAAACGAATCAAGGTTTTAGCCTTTTCTTCCAGTGAAACATCACTCAAAACAATATCTCTGATTTCATCTGGACCAAGCATATTGGTTAATCCATCACTATTGATCAAAATATAATCATCTGCTTCAACTGTGACCAAGCCATAATCTGGCTCAAGCTCATCCTTTTGACCAATAGACTGAGTGATGATATTTCGCTGAGGATGATGAGCAGCCTCTTCCTCTGTAATTTGACCAGCACGTAAAAGAGCATTTACAAGAGAATGATCACTTGTCAATTGCCGGTATTCACCGTGGCGAATAAGGCCAATTCGAGAGTCTCCAACATGAGCATAAATCACTTGTCCTTCCACGAAAGTCAAGGCCTCTAGTGTGGTTCCCATACCTTTGTGTTCGTCATCTTGACCTGCTAAATGAATCCGACGATTCACATCCTCTAAATGATTTGCAAACCATTCACGTACTTGATTCACTGTTTCAATTTCAGAAGAAACCCAAGCAGCACCCAGATCTGTGACTGCCATTTCACTAGCAATATTACCGGCACGGTGTCCTCCCATACCGTCAGCGAGAAAAATCATAGATTTCCCAGCCTTATTTTTATATTGATTTGCATAGTCTTGGTTATTTGTCCGTCTTTGACCTACATCGGTTAAGATAGAAATATCCATACTGTCAGTTCCCTCCTGATGTTATAAAATTCTCTTAAAACAACTGATAAAGAAGCCATCACTTTCATACAATTCAGGTGTAATCAGAATACAGTTATTTTCAAGAATATCTTTTCTTTTGTGATCCAATGGGACTTGTTCAAAATTTGGGTGACTTTTTAAAAAACGATCAACCACTTCAAAATTTTCTTTCCCTATAATTGTACACGTACTGTACACTATTATACCACCTTTACGCACACTTTGACAAACACTATCCAGAATTGCTAATTGAATGGCTTGTAAAGAGACAAAATCTACACTCTCTTTATTGTACTTGATATCCGGCTTTCTCCGTATCAGTCCAATCCCAGAACAGGGTGCATCCACCAATACTTTATCGAATGCATCTGGTCCAAATGTTTCAAAAACTCTTGTCGCATCTAACTTCTTTGTCAAAATTTTATCTGCAACATGAAGCCGATTGGCATTTTCTTGAATTAATTTCAGTTTATGATCATACAGATCTAAGGCTGTAACTTTCCCAGTTGTAAGAAAAGAAGCGATGTGAGTTGTCTTTCCACCTGGTGCCGCACAGGCATCTAAAACCCATTCATCGCCTTGTAAATCCAAGGCCGGTGCCACCAATTGACTAGATTCATCTTGAATGGTGATCCGGCCCTCTTTAAACAAGGAGTGCGCCGCAAAATGTCCCTGATCTTTCACGAGGGCAGAAGAAGCAATGAGGGATGCACTTGCTTCCAACTCCTGAGCGAGTTTTTCTTTTTCACTCAGATCAACGACACGAATACTGGATTTATTACGCTGATAAAGACTTTTAAAAATAGCACAAGCACGTTCTTCACCATATTCTTCGATCAATTCTTTAACCAACCATACAGGTAGGGAATACTGCACCGAATAACGTTTGTTCTTTCGCTTGATCGTATCAACAGCTGGTAGCCCCTCGCGGAGAAGCTTTCTAAGAATAGCATTGACAAACTTCTCACTGCCTTCTTTACGGCTTTTTGCTATCCGAACGGCTTCATTGACGATGGCATGATCGGGAATTCGATCTAAATAGACAAGTTGATACAAACTCATCATTAAGAGAAAATAGACCCATGGATCCAATTTTGTCCGATCTTCGATCACCTGAGAGAGATACCATTCGAGCGTTATTTTCCGTGCTACTGTACCGTAAACAACTTCCGTAACAAAGCTTCTATCCTTATCCGAAAGCTGGGAATGTTCTAGCGTTTTTTTCAAGGCAATATTGGAATAAGCCCCGTGTTCAAAAACTTCTTCCAAGACTCGAACAATGTGTTCACGCGCATTCATTTGTTTAACTTCCAAAGCGATCTCCTAATTTCAATTGACGACCCGCGCCATTCAAAAAATCTGTGATGGACATTTTGGGTTTTCCTGCCGGTTGCACAACTTTGAGGGACAGCGCTCCTTCTCCTGCAGCTACCAGCAACTCTTTTTTGGTCAAACCAATCACTTCTCCAGGATTTCCATTTCCCTCGCATAGCTCTGCTTCGTAGACTTTAAAACGTTGACCATTTAATAACGTATGAGCCACCGGCCAAGGATTCATCCCTCGAATCTGATTAAAGACTTGGCGGTTGGTTTTGGTCCAGTCCAAAACCTCTTCTTCCGGCAAAATATTCGGTGAAAATGTGACCAAATTTGGATCTTGTGGACTTGGCTTGATCTCCCCTGCCAGGTAAGCTGGCAAAGTATCTAGGAGTAAGTCACGTCCAAGGACAGCCAATTTTTCAAACAAGGTTCCCACATTGTCCTCATCTAAAATTGGTAGAGAACGAGCTGCAATCATGTCTCCAGCATCCATTTCCTTGACCATTTCCATAATTGTAACCCCAGCTTCTTCATCACCATTGATAAGAGCATAGTGAATGGGAGCTCCACCTCTATATTTAGGCAATAAAGACGCGTGGACATTCACCGCAAATTGGAAGTTCTCCAACAATTTTGTCGGTAAAAATTGTCCAAAAGCAGCGGTCACAATTCCATCTGCATCTAGTGATAAGAGAGTTTCCATTTCTGGACTACCCGATAATTTCTCCGGCTGAAGAACCGGTAGTTGATGTTTCAAAGCTACCTGCTTCACCGGGGTCATTCGAATCTCCTTTTTGCGACCTACTTTGCGGTCTGGTTGCGTCACAACTGCTAGAATTTCATAACGCGAATCTGCTAACAAGCCCTTTAAAACGGTCGCTGAAAAATCAGGTGTTCCCATAAAAATTAATTTTGTCATTTTTCTTCCTTACATGAAACTTTGAGGTTCATTATCAATACTCAGACGCAGATCTTTATTCCCTTTTTCTTGGGTAAATTCTAAGATTTGATTCAATACCTGTGTCATACCTTCTTCGAAACGATACTTCACAATAATTTGATAATGATACAAATTATGTGTACGTGCAATTGGTTTAGGAGTTGGTCCTAAGATTTGGACCTGATCGGATAAGCCAGATCGGAGGATTTCCATAACCTGATGTGACTTCTCCATCACAATTTCCTCACTCTTATGCGACAGGGTTAACCCAACTGTGAAGTAATACGGTGTATAGCCCAACTGCCGACGAATCTGCATTTCATAGGCAAAAAAGCCTTCATAATCTTGGTCTTTAGCAAACCGGATTGCATAATGATTGGGGTTGTAGCTCTGAATGATGACTTCTCCTTCTTTCTCTGCTCGTCCGGCCCTTCCTGCCACCTGAGTCAAAAGCTGAAAGGTTCGCTCTGAGGATCGATAATCCGGTAAATTTAAAGAAGTATCCGCATTCAAGACCCCCACTAACGTCACATTTGGAAAATCCAGCCCCTTAGCAATCATTTGCGTCCCTAACAAAATATCCGCTTCTCCATTCCCGAAAGCATCTAATATTGCTGCGTGGCTCCCTTTTTTTCGGGTGGTATCCACATCCATGCGCAAAATTTTAGCCTCAGGAAAGATCTCTTGTAATTCATCATAGGCTTTTTGCGTTCCTGTTCCGTAATAACGAATGGAAGGACTTTGGCAATTTGGACAGTGTCGAGGAATTGCCTTACTATAACCACAATAATGGCAATTCATAGTTTTGGTATCCATATGGAGGGTCAAAGAGATGTCACAATTAGGACAAGTATCCACAGTCCCACACTCGCGACACATAACAAAGCTGGAATAACCACGGCGGTTCAACATCAAGACAATCTGCTCTTTTTTCTGCAAGCGTTCAGCAATAGCTTCCACTAGAACAGGAGTGAAGTTACCAGCTTCATTTTGGCCAATATAATCACGGAAATCAACAACTTTAACTTCTGGAATTTTGGCTGCCGGATTGGCCCGCTGGGTTAGACGAATTAATTCATAAACCCCTTTTGTTGCACGAGCCCGCGATTCTAGACTTGGTGTGGCAGATCCAAGAAGCAAGACTGCTTGATTGTACTGAGCCCTTAAGACTGCGACTTCCCTTGCGTGGTAGCGTGGGTTACTATCTTGTTTGTAGGAAGCCTCGTGCTCCTCATCAATAATGATGGCTCCTATGTTTTTTAAAGGAGCAAAGATTGCTGAGCGTGCTCCCACGACTACCCTGGCCTCCCCACGTTCAACTTTCCGCCATTGATCGTACTTTTCACCGTTTGATAAGCCCGAGTGTAGAATGGCTACTTCCTGACCAAACCGCGAGATAAAACGGTCTGTCATCTGTGGTGTCAGGGAAATCTCAGGGACCAACATGATAGCCGTTTTCCCCTTATTTAGAACTTCCTGAATAATCTGCAAATAAACTTCCGTTTTCCCACTTCCAGTCACTCCTTCTAATAAAAAAGGATTTGATGTTTTTCCAAACTGAGAAACAACTGTTTCCACAGCTTTTGACTGCTCTGTATTTAAAAGCAGGGCTTGGGACTGTTCTTTTCCTTCATAATAAGCAGCCGCCCGATTCACTTCTCGCTCAGTAATTTCTAACACACCCTGATCAATAAAATAAGCCACTACTTCTCGTGAAAAATTCTGATACAATCCTGCTAAAGGTTGCTCCCCTTGCTCTAGTAACAGGTGTTCTTTCAATGCTAGCCTTTTTTTAGCTCTCGCTGAAGGTTGAAGTTCTTTTAATCGTTCCTGGTTAATGCGATACCATTTTTCTGTTTTAATTTGTTTCTTATCCTTGGCCTTGTATTCTAATACCAAATCGCCTTTTCTAACCAAGCGCATAACCAGAGCTTGATCAGCTACATCTAAAGAAGAAAAAGCGACTTCATTTTTTTTACCAAAAAGCTTCACTTTGGTTGCTAGATCCAATGACGGCTGAGGATACAAAATCTTGTCGTAACTGGAATTGAGGAGAGAGGGAAGCATGGTTTTTAAAATTGTTATCTTATATGAAAAAACACTTTTTCGCAATTGATCTGCCAACCAGAACTGTTCTTTGTTTAAGACAGGTGTGTAGTCTAAGACTTCTACAATCGCCTTCAATTCCTCTGTAGTATCGATAACTTCTAATACTTCGATCACAATTCCTTGAATCAATCGATTGGCTTACCAAAGGGCACATGGACCCGTATTCCCGCCTCTATCATATCCTCAAATTCTGATGGAATCTGGTAAGAATAGGGTTTATCCGTCTGCATCAATGGGACATCTACGATTACTTTTGCGATCACTTTTTCACCTCCAGCCTCTATTATATGTGCTTTACTTTATCACGGAACCCTTTAAATAGCAAAAAATAAGATTGAGAAGCTCCCAACCTTAAATTTTTTCACCATCTTCTTTTTCTTTGGCAATTTGTTCCTTAATTTTGCGCTCCTCTTCTTCTTTACGAATCCGCTCAGCTTCACTACGTCGGCGAAGAGCTTCACGTTTTGCTTCTGGGTCAGGGTGAACAACCACATTGCCCGACTCGATTTCTTCAAGCGCTTGTAATGTTGATTTCACTGATTTAAATTCTTGAGTTGGAACTGCACCACTTTCCAATTCATGTGCCCGTTTCGCCTCAAGAATGACCAATGAATATTTGGATGGTACTTTGTCAAGCAACGTATCAATAGAAGGTTTTAACATCATATTCCTACACCTATTTTCTAATTATTTATCTCGTCACAATTGTCTGTGTTTTAGGTAACATATCCAGATAATGACCAATAACACGATCTACACGGAAGTGCTCAGCTTCGATCACACGCTTCACACGCTCAGCTGCAAGAGGAACTTCATCATTAACAATCGCGTAGTCATATTCACGCATCATAGCGATTTCTTCTTTGGCTTTCTCAATCCGTTGCGCAATCACTTCTGCACTATCTGTTCCACGTCCCACCAATCGATCTTGCAATTCATCCAAATCAGGTGGTGTTAAGAAGATAAAAACTGCATCGGGTACTTTCTTCTTCACTTGGAGCGCACCTTGAACTTCAATTTCAAGGAATACATCAATTCCTTTGTCCAAGGTTTCATTCACATAAGTCAGAGGAGTTCCATAGTAATTCCCAACGTACTCAGCATATTCTAACATTTGTCCTTGACGGATTAAATCTTCAAATTCTTCACGTGTACGGAAAAAATAGTCGACACCATCCACTTCACCTGGACGTTGCGCACGCGTTGTCATCGATACAGAGTATTGAAACTGATTATCTGAGTTTTCAAAAATTTCTCGTCTGACCGTTCCTTTTCCAACCCCCGAAGGGCCAGAAAATACGATTAATAAGCCACGATCCGCCATGATATCTCCTTCAATGTCTTTCTATCTAGTGTAACAAAAATTGACCTAATTTTCAACTGATTTTTTTAAAACAAAAAGCTCGAGATGCTCCATCTCAAGCTTTTTGATTATTTTGCATAATCAACTGCGCGCAATTCTCGAATAACCGTAACTTTAATGTTTCCAGGATATTCAAGATTGGATTCGATCTTCTCACGAATATCATGAGCTAAGATCGTCACTTTATCATCCTTAATTGCCTCAGGACTAACCATAATGCGGATTTCACGACCCGCTTGAAGGGCAAAACTTGTCTTAACTCCTTCGAAACTATTTGCAATTTCTTCAAGATCTTGCAAGCGTTTGATGTAGCTTTCAAGTGACTCACTTCGTGCCCCAGGTCGAGCCGCACTCAAGGCATCCGCTGCAGCGACAATGACTGCGATGACACTTTCGGGTTCCACATCACCATGGTGACTGGCAATAGTATTGACAACCACTGGGTGTTCCTTGTACTTCCGTGCCAATTCCGTCCCAATCTCAACGTGACTTCCTTCAACTTCACGGTCAATCGCTTTACCGATATCATGTAAGAAACCTGCACGTCGTGCCAAGGTAGCATTTTCACCCAACTCGCTAGCAATAATACCAGAAAGTTTGGCAACTTCAATGGAGTGACGCAAAACGTTTTGACCATAAGAAGTCCGGAATTGCAACCGTCCCATGATTTTCATCAAATCTGGATGGAGGTTTGGCGCACCAATTTCATAGGCAGCCGCCTCACCGTATTCACGAATCCGGTTGTCAATTTCCTGACGATTCTTCTCAACCAGCTCTTCAATACGAGCTGGATGGATCCTACCATCTTTGAGAAGGCTCTCCATTGTCATACGGGCAATTTCACGACGAATCGGATCAAACCCTGACAAGGTCACCACCTCAGGCGTATCATCGATAATCACATCGACACCCGTCAAGCTCTCAAAGGTACGAATATTGCGCCCTTCACGACCGATAATGCGCCCCTTCATACTATCGTCTGGCAAATGAACTGTTGAATTTGTTTGCTCAGCAACAAAATCACCCGCCATTCGCTGCATGGCTTGAACAAGAATGTCTTTTGCGATTTTATCAGAACGTTCTTTCACTTCCAATTCAGCATCACGAATCCGTGAGGCAATTTCTTTTGAAAGTTGCTCTTCCGTCTGATTCAAAATAATGTCACGCGCTTCTCCTTGACTTAGAGCAGCGACACGTTCCAGTTCCTCTACTTTCTTGTGTTCAAGCTCTTCCAGCTGTTGTTCACGCGTATCAATGTGTTTAGTTCTATCTGTAAGACTTTGCTCTTTGTGTTCAAGAGACTGTTCTTTGCTTGTTAAAATGTCGTCTTTACGATCAAGATTGCTAGCACGTTCTGCCAAACGGCTTTCTAATTGCTTCAATTCTTGTCGTTCTGACTTAAACTCAGCATCGACCTCTTCACGATATTTTCTGGCTTCTTCCTTTGCCTCCAAAAGTGCTTCTTTTTTAAGTGAACTTGACTCATGCTTCGCCTCTTTTAAAATTAAATCGGCTTCACGTTCAGCCTGTCCACGTAAATTCGTTGCTTCTTGTTCAGCATTCAAAAGGGTGAGTTCCATGACTTCTTTTTGAAGCTTTCATTTTCAAAGTGCAGTTCCCACATATCCAATGACTAAACCAATGACCGCGGCAAAAACACCTGTAATAACAAAATTCATGCTTTTACCCCAAATCTATTTAATTAGTTGAATTAAAAATTCTTTTACATTTTACCATAAATTACTAAATTTAACAATCTAAAAAAACAAGATTAACCTATTATATTTTTTTGCTAAATTCTTGTTTCTTTCTTCTAATTTCAACCCTCTTAGTCTTTAAAAACTGCTCAGAAAAATTCATCTATTTCTACTTTGTTGAAATTGCTTTTTATGCTATAATCAAGAAAAACAAAGAAGGAATAGAGTATGACAAAAGAAGTAATTGTTGAAAGTTTTGAATTGGACCACACAGCTGTGAAGGCTCCCTATGTACGCTTGATTGGTGAGGAAACTGGACCCAAAGGAGACATCATCTCCAACTTTGATATTCGCTTAGTGCAACCCAATGAAAATGCGATTCCAACTGCAGGGCTCCACACGATCGAGCACCTTCTTGCAATGCTTATTCGCAAACGCATCGATGGTATGATTGATTGTTCACCATTTGGTTGTCGCACCGGTTTTCATATGATCATGTGGGGGCAACATTCTAGTAATGAAATTGCTAAAGTGATCAAAGACTCTTTGGAAGAAATTGCATCTGTCAGTACTTGGGAGAACGTTCCAGGTACAACCATTGAGTCTTGTGGAAATTACAAGGATCACAGTCTCTTCTCAGCTAAAGAATGGTGTCGCTTGATTCTAGATCAAGGAATCTCTGATGATCCATTTGAACGCCATCTTGTTTAATACTCAGAAAAGAGGCTGGGACAAAAGTCCTAGCCTCTCAATTATTTTTGGATTGTCGAGCAAGACGCAGTGGTTGAGTGGGCTCTACTACACTGATTTCATCAGCTTTTACAGCCCTACTCAACTGTGCGGGAGGTGGGACAGAAATCGAATTCTAACGAATTACCGATTCCTGTCCCACTCTCTTTTCTATTGTAATCTTTCCCCAAAATGGTATATCTACTCATACATTAATAATCCAGAGCATCTGAATGACCTTTCCCGTTCCCTACAAAATAACCAGTCTTGGCATTGATACTAAAGAGATAGGTTCCATCTGGTTTAAAGAGGTTGTAATAGCCATTACCGTTAATGATATTGACACGCTCTAAAATGTATTGATTGCCAGTGATATGTCCACGTTTACGAGCAATGTTCAATACTTTTTCAAGGATACCATCACCAAATACCCAAGCCGGATTATTGACATCATTGATAGCTGCTTGGTTATACGGCACACGACTCAAGTTCCGCTGTAGTGGAACACCATCGCTTGGAAGACCATAGCCTGAATAACCTGGACTTGCAGTTCCTGCACCACTTGTAGTAGCATTTACAGCTGGAGCTGGAGTTGCATTCGAAGCTTCTGTACCACCTGTTCCTGTCACTGGGGCTGGTGTCGCAACCTGTTGTGAACGTCCCTGCGCTACTGCCTCATTCAATAAGCTATCTAATTTTTCATTGCCTGTCTTTGTTTCTGCAAAGGTCGCATCACTTTTTGCTTTGGCATTTGCATCAAGAACTCCATCTTTGATGACAGGGGAACTAAATTGAGAATTCACTTTTTGAATGGCAGAAACTTGCTTCACAAGGTCTTCATATTTTGTTTTAGCCGTATTATAATCACTGCTTCCTTCTAATTTGTCCAGCAGTTTCTTCAGATTTTCCAAGTCTCCGAATTTATCATTTTTAAGACCACTTTTTGATTTATCTACAAAAAAGGCATCATAGGCTTTGGTAAACTCTTCTAGTTTTTGAGCTTGTGTTTCACTGCTACTTGATTTAGAAGTAGAAGATGACTTGCTAGATGAAGACGATACAACTGTAGTACCACCAGATGTTCCACGACTATGCATCCAGTTATAGGTCACAAAAATGGCCGAACCGACAATCGCAAGACCTAATACAGAGTATAGAACCGTTTTGATTCGTTTACCCGCATTGCTTGGAATTTCCTCAGGAAGGTCCTCTGCTTCTTCAATTGGTTCGGTTGATGTAGGGCCAAATTTAATCTTAGCTGGTAACTCTGTTGAGATAGCATCCATTTCAGGTCTTTGTTCCAAGACCGTTTCCGTTACTTCCGGTGCCTCCACTGCTTCAGCCACTTCAGCAACTGTTTCTGAAGTTGCCAACTCTTCAGCTTTCTCCAATTCTTCTTTGGCCAACATCTTTGTATCATATTTATCCGCTTCGATTTCCGCTCGGTGTTGTTTGATGTATTTATCTAAGACATTATCACCTTCTGTCACACCTGCTTCGATTTCTTCTGCCTTTCGATTGGCCTGCCCGATCGTCATCTCTTTGGCATCTTCAAAATCTAAAATCGATTCCGTTTCTTGCTCTAATGCTTTCTTGTCCTTCTCTGTCATAAGAATCCTTTCTATGCCTTTATCTGCCGTTTTACACGTTCTCCAAAATATTGGTAGAGATCAACTTTCAGAGTCCCATTATAAAGTTTTCTTTTTTTATCTGCTTTACTATCGTATTTAGATTCAAAACTTTCATCACTGGTTAGGATAAACTTACTCCAGGTTTTGAGAGGAGCAAATACTTGTCCCATTTCAGCATACAACTTAGTCACACCTACATCATCGGATAATCGCTCCCCATATGGAGGATTAGAAATAATGACCCCATTGATCTTGTCCGAACGAAGATCCTGAACACGCATTTGTTTAAAAGTGATATCACTGCTAACACCTGCTTTTCGTGCGTTCTCTTTAGCAATATCAATCATACGCGCATCAATATCTGTCCCCATAATATCCAAAACCAGGTCTCGATTGATTTTTTTACTGGCTTCTGTACGAACTTCTTGTATCAGACGATCATCAACCCAATTCCACTCCTCAAAAGAGAAGGTACGTCTTAAACCTGGCGCCATGTTGCGTGCAATCATCGCTGCCTCAATACAAAAAGTACCCGAACCACATGTTGGATCAATTAAAGGCTTATCTGGGTACCAGTTTGACAACTGAAGGATAGCAGCTGCCATATTTTCCTTGATTGGTGCACCACCTTTTTCAGTCCGATAACCACGCTTGAAGAGGCTACTGCCTGTAGTATCAATCAAAACCGTAGCTTGATCTTTGAGAATCGATACTTCGATCTTGAACTCTGCCCCATTTTCTATCAAGGGAACCCCTTCTGGTCGAGCATAATGTCTTTGTAACTTTTTAACAACTGCTTTTTTCGAGATTGCCTGAACGCTAGGTTCATTATGAAGTTTTGATTTAACACATTTAGCCTTTGAAATAGGAAAACGTGCACCCAAAGGCAAATAATTTTCCCAATCCAAAGCAAAGACACCTTGAAAGAGTTCTTCAAAAGTTTTAGCTGGAAAACTACCAACAACTATCTTTATTCTATCAGCCGCACGCAACCAGAGATTCGTCTCAATGATTGTCCGAGAATCACCTTGAAACCGTACCCGTCCATTTTCAACCTGGCAATCGTAACCAAGATTTCTTAATTCCCGTCCTACTACTGCTTCTAAACCAGCAGCTGCTGTTGCGATCAATTCAAAATGTTTTTTCATATTATTCCTATCACTTTAAAAAAGGAGGTTGAGATCTCTCTCCACCTCACCAACCTATATGCAATTTTCTATAAGCCATGTTTTGTTCCAGAAATGACTAGGTACCATTTCCTTCGATAATCATCTGTCTACTGTTTCCAGTCAGAATACTATGTTCGTTTCCACGTATTCCATGCCCCGACCAAAGTTTGGGTTGCTAGCTTGAGGGGTTTACCGCGTTCCACTTTTTAGGTTTCCCTAAAAACTACGTCACTGTGGCACTTTCAGAGTTACTAGAACCTATCCAAAGACTTAGCTCTTTCACCCGCCGTAACTTGAACATCAAGTCCCTAGGCTTATGAATTCACCTAGCACAAACACTACAGGCATCACAGCCTGTGCTAGCATGGACTTTCCTCATGAGGGAAGAATCTCTCACGCGATTATCCAAAAATTGCATGATTTCAAAAATTAGAAATCTCGATCTACGATTTGTTTCCCAAAAACTTCTTTTTCTAAACGATTTAGTCGTTTCAAAATATCAAAGTTTGTAGCTGTTGTCACCTGTGGAAATTCTTGTGTTGCTGTACTAGCAATTGGAGTCTCTTGTGGTGCAGCCTGTGATTTCTTAGCAATTTCTTCACGAAGGCGAGTATTTTCTTCACGTAATTCCTTCACTAGTGCCGCATAAGTCTCGTAGTCTTTTATGACATCATCTAAAAATTCATTTACTTCATCTTTACTGTATCCGCGGACTTCTCTTTTAAAATCTTGATCAAAAATATCTTTCGCGGTAAAAATAATACTTGCCATCACTCTCTCCAATCTAGTTTATCAACTCAATTATATAAAAAAATGGTGAGAAAAATCAAGGTATAACACTTAGTTTTCGTAAAAATTTTCAGCAAAATCATTCAAGTCATCAAAACTCAATCTTTTGACATAAAATGTTTCTTTCTCTAACATCATTCTATAAAGATAGTTTAATTTTGTTTCATTTTCAGGATCATAAAAAATATAGGCTCCTTCTACATTCCCCAACAAAAATTGATTGTACTCCTTCAATTGTCCAGGACTAACATAATGAGGATAGGCATATTTCACAAAATCTACCTGTTTGAAACGTGCTAAAATTTCCTGATTGGCTTCATTCCAATTTTCACCAACATTCTCAAACAAGAAGATCGTCGCCATTTGAAAATCGTAATCCTTTTTTAATTGAAAGGCAACTTCTAGTACCCAAGCCTCAAATCCCAAATTACCAGAAAAAACCAGCCATTTCACTCCTTCTTCAAACAAACGTCGAAGGTCCCTTTCAATGGCTTTTTTAATAATGGTCAACCGAGGGTCTTTGTTAGAAAAGACTCCCACATCAAAATTTTTATAACCTGCAACAAGTATGGTATTCATTTTTTCCTCATTATTCTAATTTATGATATAATAGAGTGATGTAATTGTACCAATAAGGAGAACTATGGTCAACTATCCACATAAAGTAGCCCCCAAAAACACGGTCTCTACTCAAAGGAAGCATCCGATCGATTTTGCGAATCGTGGTATGACATTTGAAAAAATGATCAACGAAAGTAATCAATATTATCTTTCTCGAGGCCTGGCGGTCATTCACAAGAAACCAACTCCAATTCAAATCGTGAAAGTGGATTATCCACGACGCAGTCGTGCAAAGATTGTTGAAGCATACTTTAGACAAGCCTCAACGACGGACTATTCTGGAGTATACAAGGGACGCTATATTGATTTTGAAGCTAAGGAGACACAGCAAAAGCAGTCCATGCCGATGAAAAATTTCCATCAACATCAGATCGATCATATGGAAGCGGTTGTCCTGCAAGGCGGTATCTGTTTCGTTCTATTACATTTTGCAAAACTTAACGATACCTACTTACTCCCTGCTCCTGCATTAATTCGCTTTTACAACATTGATCACGGCAGTAAGTCTATGCCCCTCTCCTATATTCAGGAGCATGGCTTTCTAGTGGATAAGAATCGACTACCAAGCGTTCCTTATCTTGATATTATCGAACAGAAACTTCTAGGCGGTATTTAAATGAATAAACAAACAGTCATTCAGTGGTTGAAATATGTTGCTATCGCAGCCATTTCATTCTTTTTACTTTTATTCGTCCTCGGTGGGCTGATATTTGGATATTATGCAATGAAGGCCCCAACCTTATCTGAAAAGGATTTGGTTGCAACAACATCAAGTAAGATCTATGACAACCAAAATAACTTAATTGCAGACTTGGGAGCTGAGAAACGAATCAATGTTTCCACTAATGAAATCCCTACTGATTTGGTCAATGCTATCGTAGCGATTGAAGACCACCGTTTCTTCAATCACCGTGGGGTCGACATTATTCGGATCGGCGGTTCCTTCCTTCACAACTTGCGAGGAGGAAGTCAAGGTGGTTCAACCTTGACGCAACAATTGATTAAATTAACTTATTTCTCCACATCGGCCTCTGACCGTACCCTCTCTCGTAAGATCCAAGAAGCTTGGTTGGCAACTCAACTGGAAAAGAAAGCAACCAAACAAGAAATCTTGACCTATTACGTCAATAAAGTATTTATGGCGAATGGGAACTACGGAATGCAGACCGCTGCAAAAAGTTACTACGGGAAAGATCTAAAAGATCTTTCGCTCCCTCAATTGGCACTCCTTGCGGGGATGCCCCAAGCACCAAATCAATACGATCCATACTCCCACCCTGAAGCAGCACAACAACGCCGAAACTTAGTATTAAAAGAAATGCTTGAGATGAAGACCATTTCTAACAAACAATACGAAGCGGCAGTCAATACACCTGTTACAGATGGTCTGCAAAGTCTTAGTTCTTCAAGCAGTTACCCAGCCTATATGGATAACTATCTGAAAGAAGTTATTGAGCAAGTTGAAGAAGAAACAGGTTACAATTTGCTCACAACTGGGATGGATGTTTATACAAATGTTGACACCGAAGCGCAAAAGAAACTTTGGGATATCTACAACACAGATGAATATGTCAACTACCCGGATGATGAATTACAAGTAGCTTCAACAGTTATCGATGTCAATACTGGTAAAGTTGTTGCCCAACTCGGTTCTCGTCACCAATCTAGCAATGTTTCCTTTGGTACCAACCAAGCGGTTGAAACTAATCGCGATTGGGGATCAACTATGAAGCCGATTTCAGACTATGCACCTGCTCTCGAGCATGAGGAATACACTTCTACTGCCGCTACGATCACAGATGCGCCATACAATTTCCCTCATTCATCAACACCGGTTTACAACTGGGACCGTTCTTACTATGGTAGCATTACCATGACCTATGCGATCCAACAATCTCGTAACGTTCCTGCGGTCAAAGCACTTGAAAAAGTTGGCCTTAAAAAAAGCTAAGAAATTCCTAAATGGGTTAGGAATCGACTATCCCGAAATGGTTTACGCGAATGCCATCTCAAGTAACACTAGTGATTCGAGCAACAAATACGGAGCCAGCAGTGAAAAAATGGCTGCTGCCTATGCGGCTTTTGCAAATGGTGGTACCTATTATAAACCAAGCTACGTTAACCGAGTCGTCTTTAGTGATGGAACGACTAAAGAGTTTGATTCTGAAGGAACCCGCGCTATGAAAGCGACGACAGCCTACATGATGACTGATATGATGAAGACGGTCCTCATGTCTGGTACTGGTACAAATGCGGCTATTTCAGGAGTTTACCAAGCTGGGAAGACCGGTACTTCAAATTATTCTGACAATGAATTAAACAAATTAACAAAGAACTCAAGTTATTCAAGTATTGTAGCGCCAGATGAATTATTTGTCGGCTATACTCCGGAGTATTCTATGGCTGTCTGGACTGGTTATTCAAATCGATTAACACCAGTATTGGATAATGGAATGCAGGTTGCAACTGATGTTTATCGTCAAATGATGCTCTATCTTGCAAATAATAATAATTCCGGTCATACGGACTGGACACAACCTAGTGGTCTTTATCGAAATGGTTCTTACCTCTATTTAAACAATGGTAAGAATAATTACAATAACTACTACTATGAACCAAGTTATTCAACTGAAGAATCCTCTACTGAAGAATCTTCTTCAAGCTCTTCTAGCGAAGAAAATCCATCTAAGCCAACTGAGCCTTCTTCACAAGACTCTAACAATCATAACGAATAATATATTCTAGTTCACAGCAAGGACCATCCTTTCTGTGAACTTTTTTGTTTTTTAGAGGACAAAAAAGAGCCCAAGGGCTCTTTTGGATTGATTATTTTGCTAAAGCTCCCATTGGATCCCACGGTGCTAGGACAATTGGTTCTGCTTCATAGGCTGCTAATTCGTCTGGTGTTAGGAATTCTTTACGAACCACAATTTGGTAGGTATATTCATCCATCCAAGCATCAGAAGCCACAAAGTAACCATCTGTACCGACCTTGTCCCCCCATGAATTTTCAACCTTCCATTTACGCGACTGACCTGCTTCGTCTAAATCAACCCCTGTCAAGACCATAGCGTGTGTCATGAGACTTTCTGCATAGTCCAAGCGACCCGCCTTGTCTTGTGTCAAATGAATGTCCATACTTGCTTCAAAATCGTAGACATCAGTTGCCAAGATTCCGGCTTTACGGTTGCTGACTTGGCCTACATCTGAACCAAACCAGACAGTTTCTCCTGCTTTCATTTGAGCAATAGCTAATTCTTTCAATCGATCCATTGGAACATTTAGGTAGCGGACTGGACGGCTACCTACAACATTGCCCAGCATATCTACGGTGTAAGATTTCCATATGGCTTATCTGTAGTTGGGGCATTGATAATGGAGACGTAATCGTCTAATTGAAGGTCTACATATTTTTTGTAGAAGCTTTGTGGAGTTAAGCCACTTTCGCTATGGAATTGGTTGTCCTTATCGCGGTATGCAAAGTCAAATTCACGTGGAGGCAATCCTAAGGAAATGGCCAAGAAGTTAAAAATTTCTTGCAACAGCGCTTGTTTCTTGCTCGCAACTACCTCACTATCTGCTCCTGAATGAATCAAATCACGCAAGATTTGCGCATCTTGACGCAAGAGTTTATTGAGGTAGGTGTTCAATTCCCGGCTATTACTTGAAGAAATCGATTCCGGATAAACTGATTTTGGAACCACTCCGTATTTCTCAAAGAGGGATACCACCATATCCCATTGACCACCATCTTGTTGAGGGGTTTGTAGGAGAAAAGCCACCTTACGGCTGGTCAATTCTTGGTCTGCTGTAGCAATCACTTGCTCCAAAAACCAGTTTGATTTTTCATACTTATCCCAAAAGAAAGTATGTGCTTGAGACAATTCAAAATCCTCCAATTGGAAGCTTGAGATCATCTTGTGACGGAAGGTATTTAAAGCCGCAAACATCCAACAACGTCCAGATGCTTTTTGGTTTGTCACCTTATCCTTGGTCAAATCAAGTGAAAAAACTGGTGTATTTTCTACTGCACTCTTGCGCGTTTCAAGCGATGCATGGATCCCATTGTGGGTAACAGCATTTTCAAGAGCCGCATATTTCTCATTTGCTTCATAATTAGCATAAAGCTGGTCTGTAAATTCTTTCGTTAATTCTGACATAGTAATCTCCTTTTTTCGTTATCTACTATTATAATCCTTTGAGTAGAATCTTCAAGTAAAAATCACCCTATAGAGAGGGATTCTGTATAGAATAGATGATTTTATCCCCGCAATATCCTTTGCGTTGAATGGCATGAGGGATGGTTTCTACATACTGCATTCCTGCCTTTTCCATGACTTTCCCTGAAGCAGGATTTAAACTGACATAAGTAGCTCTGATTTCTTTAAATCCGACTTCGTTCAATAAGAAATCCAAAACAGCTATGAGCGCTTCTGTCATGAGACCCTGCCCCCAGAATTTCTTACCAAGGATATAACCTAGCTCGCATGATTGACTTTCTTGGTCTTGAGAAACCACACTAATATCTCCAATTACCTGATCCGGTGATGTTTTCAAACAGATCGCCCATTTATAAGTATCTGGTTTAAGATACTGTTCGATCCATCTTTTGATCGATTCTCTAGTTCTCTCAGAAGATGCATGGGCATCCCAGGTGACATAGTTCAGGTTTTCAGGATCAGAAGCCCAATTTTCAAACATCGCTAGTGCATCTTCCAAAACGAAAGGCCTCATGTATAAATGCACCGTCTCTATGACAAGACTTCCAAGATGATTCATAGATTGTCTCCCTTCATTCTTTCATGCAACTTGAACTTTGCAAATTTTTTACTTTAATCTAGAAGAAAAGAGCAGATGAAACCGCCCTTCTTTTTGATGCTTTTCACAATATTGTATGATGAGACTACGAAATCGAACTCTACTAGTTACCGATTTCTGTCTAGTATTAATAGAAAAATTCTATTTGTCCCCACCTCATCCATGAGTTTTTCAATGATACATTGACGCAGTAGCTGGCTGATTTGAACGGAGTTCTTTGAGCACCTTTCAAATCTAGACAGCCTTGCGGGGGTGAGACTACGAAATCGAACTCTACGAGTTACCGATTTCTGTCTAGTTAATAGAAAAATTCTATTTGTCTCCACCTCATCCATGAGTTTTTCAATGATACATTGACGCAGTAGCTGGCTGATTTGAACGGAGCTCTTTGAGCACCTTTCAAATCTAGACAGCCTTGCTGGGGTGAGACTACGAAATCGAACTCTACGAGTTACCGATTTCTGTCTCACTCCCAAAAATGATCAAATACTGTGATTGGCAAGTGGCGTTTGTGTTGGCCTTTGTACCACCATTTTTCAATAGTGGCTTGAGCTTCTGGACTCACTTGTTTGCCTTCTAGGTAATCATCAATTTCATTATAGGTGACACCCAGCGCTACTTCATCTGCTATTCCTGGTTTTTCTTCTTCCAAATCTGCTGTTGGGATTTTCTCATAAAGAGCAGGATCGGCTCCTAAGGCCTTAAGCAATTGTTTTCCTTGGCGTTTATTCAAACGGAAAAGGGGTAAAATATCTGCACCACCATCTCCAAATTTTGTGAAGAAACCAGTAATATTTTCTGCAGCATGATCCGTCCCAATCACAGCTCCGCTGCGTGCTCCAGCTAGAGCATACTGAGCAATCATGCGACTGCGAGCCTTAATATTGCCTTTGTTAAAATCAGAAACCTCTGTTCCAGTCGCTTCTACTGCTCGTACCATTTCGTCAGCAGACTCCTGATATTCACAACCAGGCTAACATCAGGCTGGATAAAGGCCAATGCTTTTTGTGCATCTGCTTCATCTGCCTGTACCCCATAAGGAAGACGAACGGCAATAAATTGATAGGAGGCATCTCCTGTTTCTGCACGCATTTCTTCCATGGCTAATTGAGCTAATCGTCCAGCAAGAGTTGAATCTTGTCCTCCTGAGATCCCTAATACAAATGTTTTCAAGAAGGGATGTTTTTTTAGATATCTTTTTAAGAAATCAACCGAGCGACGAATCTCTTCCTGAGGATCAATGCTAGGCTTGACACCCAATTGTTGGATAATCTCTTCTTGCAAACTCATTTTGCTTCTCCTTCTCCATTGGCCTTGTTACGCATTTCCTCGATCAGATCCATCTTATCCTGCCAAATATCTTTGGCCAAGTCAACTGGGTAATGCTGTGGATTGAGAACGCGCTTGTATTCATCCCATAATTGATCGTAATTTTTACGAGCATATTCTTGAATTTCTGATAATGTTGGTAGTTGATAAACCAATTGACCCTCTTTAAAAATATCCACTAAAAGAGGAATGGCCTCAAAGTTTCGGACCGTTTTATTAATGTAGGTATAAGTCGGATGGAACATTTTAAGTTCAGTCAGTTGTGAAACATCTACTCCATCATAAGTGATGTAGTCACCTTCTGATTTACCTTTTTCACGGCTCGTAATCCGCCAGACTTGCTTTTTACCTGGAGTAGAAACTTTCTCTGCATTATTGGAAAGCTTGATAGTATTGATCATCTCTCCTGCTTCGTTTTCAACAGAGACAATTTTGTATACCGCTCCAAGTGCTGGTTGATCGTAAGCTGTAATTAACTTGGTTCCTACACCCCAAACATCAATTTTTGCTTTTTGCATTTTTAAGTTGAGGATGGTATTTTCATCCAAGTCATTAGAAGCGTAGATTTTAGCATTTGTAAAACCAGCCTCATCTAATTGCTGGCGAACCTTTTTAGAAATATAGGCAATATCTCCTGAGTCAATTCGGACGCCTAGGAAATTGATTTTATCTCCCATTTCACGCGCTACCTGAATAGCAGCAGGGACCCCAATACGCAGGGTATCATAGGTATCGACGAGGAAGACACAATCTTTATGGGTTTCCGCATAAGCCCTAAAGGCCTGGTAGTCATTTCCATAAACCTGTACAAGAGAATGGGCATGAGTTCCTAAAACTGGGATTCCAAAGAGTTTTCCTGCACGAACATTACTAGTTCCATTGGCACCTCCGATGACTGCTGCACGAGTTCCCCAAATGGCAGCATCCATTTCTTGCGCACGACGTGTTCCAAATTCCATCAAAGGCTCATCTTCAATGACTGAACGAATACGAGCAGCTTTTGTGGCTATCAAGGTTTGAAAGTTGACAATATTCAAAAGGGCTGTTTCCACCAATTGGCACTGAGCTAGAGGGCCCTCTACCTGAACAATTGGTTCATTCGCAAAAACTAAGTCTCCTTCTTGAGCCGAGCGTACCGTCAATTCCAACTTGAGATCACGGAGATATTCCAAGAAGGCCCCATGATAACCGAGTGACTCTAAATAGGCAATATCGCTCTCAGAAAAACTCAAGTTTTCCAAGTATTTCACAATTCTCTCTAAGCCAGCAAATACTGCGTAGCCGTTTTTAAAAGGCTGTTGACGAAAATACACTTCAAATACAGCATGTTTATTGTGGATACCTTGATCAAAATAGACCTGCATCATATTGATTTGGTATAAATCAGTATGCAAAGTTAAACTGTCATCTGGATACATATGTATACCTCTTTTTTATAGATTTGTTCTATGAATTCCTACCATAAAATTAGTACCATTATAGCATATTTCAGCCCTATTGAATACTGAAAGGAAAGCATGAAAAAAATCTGAGACAGGAAGCTCAGATTTTTTTTGATTAAAAGTTTTCTGTGATATATTTATAAACTTCTTGGCAGCTAATCGCACCGTCTCCGACGGCTGTCGTCACTTGACGTAGATCTTTTTGACGAACATCGCCAACCGCAAAAATACCTGGGACTGTGGTTCTCATATGATCATCCGTGATCACCCAGCCATTTTCATCTAAAATACCAAGTTCTGTCGCAAAATCACTGACAGGATCTAAACCAACATAGATAAAGACACCACCGAAGGCTTGCTCTCTAACCTCTCCTGTCTTCACATCTTTTAAAAGGACAGAAGTTACTTTTTGTTCACCCTTAATTTCTTCAACAACCGTATTCCAAGCAAAGTGAATTTTATCAATGGCAAAGGCACGATCTTGAAGAACTTTTTGGGCACGCAATTGATCACGACGATGGGCAATGGTCACTGTTTTTGCAAACTGAGTCAAAAAGACAGCTTCTTCTACCGCAGAATCGCCACCACCAACGACCAAGAGATCCTCGTCTCTAAAGAAAGCTCCATCACAAACAGCACAGTAGGAAACCCCTCTACTATTCAGCTCCTCTTCACCAGGGACATTCAATGAACGGTGGTTAGACCCTGTTGCAATCACCACGGTTTTAGCTTCATATTCCCCATCATCTGTGACAATCTTTTTGGTTACTCCGAGGTCTTCGATGCGCTCTACCTGACCAAATAAATGTTCCACACCAAGATTCTCAAAGGCTCGAAACATTTTTCAGCCAAGTCTGGGCCACTAATATTCGCATAGCCAGGATAGTTTTCAATGTCAGACGTATTGTTCATTTGACCGCCTGGAATTCCTCTCTCAATTAATGCGACTTTTAAATTACTTCGTGCTGCATAAAGGGCAGCAGTCATCCCTGCAGGGCCTGCTCCAACAATCACTGTATCAAACATACTCAACCTCTTTCTGTTTTGTTGTAACCATTATAATTCTCACACGATATTTTTGCAATTATCGTGCTTGAAAGATAAACAAAATCCCTATGACCGCAAAGGTTAAAATAGGAATCGTCATGATATCAATTAAGAGGATATCATACAAATGGGCTTGTCGTTGCTTGGCTGTTTTATCTTTCTTCTTAAGGGCACGGTAGCCAATCCAAATACAAGAAGCGATCCCAACTAAAATCGTTGTCGTCACTAAACTTTGTAAATATAAGGACAATAATTTATTTAACATCACGACTCAAATATTTTTACATTTTCAGAAAACAAACCCGAGCTAGCATCGCCAGCTGAGTCTTTACCTCTCCTCTATTATATCAAACATAGGTCCGTTTGTAACTAGCAGAAAGAATTCTTTTGTCCGTTCTTCTTTTGGATGTTGCATGATTTCCTCTGGTGTTCCAGATTCAATAATCCGTCCTTTATCCAAAAATAGGACCTTTATCTGCTACTTCGGCGCTACAAAAGACATATCATGGCTGACCAGTACCATGGTTTGTCCTGGATGCTTTTGCCGCATTGGCAATGGATTTTTCAACTTCTCCAACCAATTCTGGATCCAAGGCTGAAGTCGGTTCATCCAGCAAAAGAACTTCTGGTTTCATGGCCAAGGCACGAGCCAAAGCCACCCGTTGTTTTTGTCCACCTGAGAGGTGACGAGGATAGTGATTTTCACGATCCGATAAGCCAATCTTTGCCAGTTCTTCTCGTGCAATCTTCGTTGCTTCTTGATCGGATAAGCCCTTCACAACAATGAGCCCTTCCTTAACATTTTCAAGAGCTGTTTTTCTACCAAACAAATTAAACTGTTGGAACACCATGGCCAATTTTCTTCTTAAGGTTAGGATTTGATCTTGGCTAATGTGTTCAAAATCAACCTCGAAATCATCAATCTTAATTCTACCACTGTCTGGAGCTTCCAAATAGTTTAAACTGCGTAAGAAAGTTGATTTACCAGCTCCCGAAGACCCGATTAAGGCCACGACTTCCCCTTTTTGAATTTCCAAACTCAGATTATTTAAAACCTTTTGACCTGAAAATGTCTTTGATAATTCTGAAATATAAATCATTAGATCCGGACCTCCTGATCTGGTAAATCAATTGCTACGGGAGTCTCAATATCCAGTCGACGTTCAATGTGACGGCCTAGTATTTCAATGAGAATATTCACAATCCAGTAAACAATCGATACCGTGATAAAGCGTTCAAAGTACTTTAAATCAGCAATAATCACGTGCGGGCAAAATTTCCAACCACACTGGCACTAAAGGCTAGCAGAGGTCCCCTTAGTCAAGCCAATGAGAGGAGTTGATTAGGTCGGGGTTGCAACGACTCTACGTACTAGGGAATAATAATCCGACGATAAACTTGACGATTTGTCATCCCAAGACTACTGCGCGCCTCAATTTCACCAGGATCAACCGATGAAATTGCTGCCTGGATGGTCTCACTCTCGCGCTCAGCCTCATTGAGGCAAGAGCCACAATTGCAAATAACTCAGCTGGAATGGCATTAATATTAAAAGCTGTTCCATAAGACTGATTGATCGCTTTTAAAATAAGAGGAATCCCATAATAGGTCAACATCAACTGGACCAACAAAGGAGTCCTGTAAAAACCGACAAAAAGCAGCTTGAATCTGGTAAAGAATTCGTACACGATTAATTTTGACCAGAGCAAAAACCATGGCAAAAATAATCCCAAAAAATGCGCCTTCTAGAGCAAGTAAAATCGTCACAGGCAATTTCCCTATGACCGACGGGAATGCATCAAACACAGCTCTCAAACTAAACAGCTTGCTATCTGGAATGTGTTTTAAAAAGTCAGCATACCAGTTGGCTGTTAAAACTTCAGTTGTAAACATTTTTCGTTACTTCCTTTCTCGAACATAAACATTCTATCACATTCACTATCGGAATTCCAAAAATTGCTACAGAAATAGAAAAATGATAGACTACTCAAATTTAGTCTATCATAATTTTAGATAAGTTCCCAATAGTTTTTCTTTATGGAGTTCATAAAGAAAATCTATGTCTCTTCTGAATATTTGAAAACAAGGGTTAGAAAGTTTGGCGCTTTGGCCTTTCGTTCCCGCTCCTGGCCACGCGCACGATTTTCAGCTCGCTTAGCCTTTTCCGCTTTTCATCAACTGCCCTATTTGATTTTTCTTGTAGCCTGGTTTGATTTTTTTCTTTTTCTTTTTCACCAGACCAATCATCTCGATGTCAAGTTTCTCTTGCTTTTTCTCACGATTCGCCCGTCTGTCCTGATCATAAGTATCTTCAATAACCCCATTTTTCAACACTTCGGTACGAAACGAATTCCATTTTTCTAGTTCACGGATATCTGAATCATCACCGGTTGATAAAGATAATAGTGAGCACCTGTAGACCATTGCACTCTATCCGGCCAACACGGTGAACGAAGAAGGAAAGATCTTGTGGAATAGCACGTTGATGACATGACCCACCCCTTCGATATCAATTCCACAGAGCCAGATCGGTGGCCACAATATAGCTCAAAAATCAAGATTTTTAACCTGATTCATGATCCGTTTTCGTTCACGTGGTGGAATATCTCCGTGAGTCTTCGCCGCTTTTATCCTTGGGCCACTAGATGAGCGCATGAAGGTCATCTGCTCTCGTTTTGTATTGACGGAAAATCATGGCCTAAAGGCTAAAGGTTGCAAGGGTCTTGGTCAATTGCAGTTTGCTCATTTTATCTCTCGGAGCTTTGCGTGAAACCAGCGATCATCGATGGTATCTGAAATCGCGTCTTGGTCTTAATTTGCTCCATGTATGATCAGGTTTGGGGAGATATCAGGTTGTAATTTTGCGGAATGGTGGCTGAAAACTAAAATTGCAGCGAGACTGCGGAAGCCTTGAAGCAATCTGTCCTGCAGTAGACACAGAGACCTATGTCCAGTGTGTCATATCCGCCTCATCTACCACAGAGTGTATGAGCCTCATGAATATGCCAGATCACCAGATGCAACCAGATCATAGATCCGGCCTGGGGTTCCAATCACGATATGCGGTTGTTTGACCTGCAGTTTTTCAATCTGACGGCTTTTTATCTGTTCCTCCAACATAATTTACAATCCGAATCTCTTTTTCAGAACGACTAGCAATTTGACGAGCGGCTTTGGTAAATTTGCGTGTTGCCAACTCTTTGACTAGGCCGTGGATGACGGCTTCGCGTCTTGTTCGCTTTCTTCATTTAAAAGTTTGGATTGTGCAAGAGGAACGTACGTTTTTCCCAGAACCAGTCTTTGACTCTCCCACCAAATCATTTTGCAGCTAGGACAATCGGAATTAGTTTTTCCTGTACTGGTTGTTCTTTCTTAAAATTGATTTCTTCAATGCTCTCTGAATATAGGGCTTAAAATCATTCTGTAAATTTCATTTTCTCAGTTCCTTTCATGATCTCTATTATTATATCAGAAAAGCTGTCTTCGCGCTTCTCTTTTAGTTGTTTTTCCTCATGTCAAGTCTCTCCCTTGTGCCGATTAAAAAACGATGGGCAAGCCCACCGTCGTTTTATAGATAGAGAAGGACAAGAGTGATACCGCTTGTCACCAAGGCAATGGTCCACATAAAAGCATCCACTTTCCATTCTGACCAGTTTTGGCCATTTCCAGAAAGGCCACCCAATTCTAAATGATGGTGGAAAGGAGTCATTCGGAAAATCCGACGTCCTTCCCCGTAGCGTTTCTTGGTCCATTTGAAATAGGTCACTTGTAGCATCACTGAACCTGTTTCAATGACATAAACTAAACCAATCAGGAGGAGGGTCCACTCTACATGCAGAGCCATTGACAAGGCTGCAAGCATCCCTCCAAGAGCTAAACTACCGACATCTCCCATAAAGATTTTAGCTGGCTTGTGGTTGAAGACAAAGAATCCAAGCAAGGCCCCAATCATACTTAAGGTTACAAAGAGAATATCCCATTTTCCTTGCATATAGGCAATAAAGGAATAGGCACTCAGGCTAATGGCAACGGAGATGCTGGCTAATCCATCGATCCCATCTGTCAAATTGACAGCATTTGAGAAGCCAATCAACCAAAATAAAGCAAAGAGAATGTAGAAATGCCCTAAGTAAAGATCGTAACCAAAGACATTTAAAAGGCTTCCAGCTCCATGGCGTTCAGAGAAAACATAAAAGATGATTCCCCCGATAAGTTGAAGAGCTAATTTTTGCTTCGGATTGAGACCTTCATTAATCTTACGAAATACCTTTAAAAAGTCATCTAAAAATCCAACAATTCCGTATAGAATCAAGATAAATAGAACAGAGTTGAGACAGGACGAGAGTAAAATTACCAGTCAATACGGTAAAGACAAACTGACTGTACTACACGTACACTGTCTGCAGAACTGCTGTAATGAGACACTGGCTCCACCCATTGTCGGAGTGCCAGCTTTCGCTTTTGTGTTACCACATCTTCGTGCATTTGTTGCCCGGAAATATGAGCACGGTGGTAGTAAATCGAATAAAAGGCTGGAATGGCGACGACTGTTAATCGAAACGATGCAAGTGATCGTAGCAATATACATCTTAGTCTCCTAAATGTTAACGTAATCTGGTTTTATTGAGTGAGGTGTTCATTTTGACACTTTGTTTGGTTACTTTCTTTCCACTACCTTTATAGGCAATCTTAATTCCAGTCCATTCTCCAAAGATGTCAGCATTTTTCTTTGTCCAACCATACATATCTGGAACAGTATCAAAATCTTCTGTCAATAACAATACTTGTTGATTCGCTTTGACTTTAGAGCCTACATCCACAGACATCTTGCGGATATTTTTCCCGGTTCCTAGTACAATTGGTTGTACCAAATTGCGACGCAATTCCTCTGAATAAGCACCTGGGCTCAGATTTTGTTTCAAATTCAACTCTTTAGAGAGATTTTCTACTGAAGGGATTTTGTAAGTCGTTTCTTTTGTCACATCATCCAAAGTTGGTGCCTCCGATGTAAGATGCAATTCAGTTTTCAAAGCAACAGCATCTTCTAAAATCGGATTAACCAATTCTTCCCAACTATTGGCTGAGAATGTCACTTCTGGTTGTTGGACCGTTACATACATAATAAACTCTGGATCCTCCGCAGGCGTCATGGCTACAACTGAGTTGATATAGTCATTTTCTCCTTGCAAATACCCTTGATCCGTCGCAATTTGTGCGGTCCCAGATTTTACCGCAACATTTTGACCAGGAACCTGAATAATTGGCCCATTGCTGTATAGGGTTCCAAACTCTGGATCTGTTCCAACTGTAATCATGTAATTTCGGGTCTGTTGTGCCGCCGATTCTGAAACTGGTTTTCCGACAACTTCCGTTTTTGATTTGCGAGCAGTGTCTGACTTTCTGTCGTAAATAGCGCTGATAAACTTAGGCTCCAACATTTGCCCACTATTAGCAATCGCACTAAAAGCACGAAGCATTTGAGTTTGACTAACTGAAATCCCTTGGCCAAAAGCGGACTGAACTTGACTGACATAGTTGTCACCTGGAAGCCCTCCATAGGATTCATCCCCCATTCCAAAACGAGTTGGAAGGCCAAATTTAAAGCGGTTTAGATAGTCCATCCAGACAGCATTTCCCATTTTTTGCTCCAGACGAGTCATTCCGACGTTACTAGAATATGCAAAACCTTGTGCGATATTCATATAACGACCTTCAGAAAGTCCCATATTGACATCCCAGTCACGGATTGTCGCATCTTTAACCTGAAATTCATTATTATAGTAAACTTCATTAAATGCTGGAAAAGTTCCATGGTCAATCGCTGAAGCCAACAACATGACTTTCATGGTCGATCCTGGTTCATACTGATCCTGATAAAGAATCGTATTCCAAGTTTTCAAGTTTTTCAGATCCAATCCTTGTTTGGTATCTGCATTATAGGATGGGCGTTGTGTCGTCGCAAGAATTTCCCCGTGTTTTGCACCTCACAAGAGTCGTACTATATTTTCATACTTCTCCTTTTTACTTTTTCTTGGAAAACATCCATACGTGTCTCAAGATAGGTCTGCAATTCTGCTGAAATGGTCGTATAAACATCTTTTCCATCTTCTGTTTTGACAGAAACCTTATCTGAACCAGGAACGATATTCCCGTTTCGGTCTTTGTCATAGGTGATGACTCCATTTTGACCATGCAGAATACGATCGAGGGATTTCTCCACTCCCTCGACGTCTGCCTTCAAGGTTTTATTCTCTTTATCTTCTTGAAGAGAGGCCCTGACCTATAAAATTGAGAGGCAAAAACTCCATTCTTATAGCTTCGATTTGGACTAGTTGTAAAGGCAACGCCTTCAATCTTCGCCGCTTCCATGGCCTCACGGATAGCCGTCATATTACTATAAGTAATGCCGTTTCCGTTCGATCCAAAAGAAACTTGTTTCAATTTCTTTTGCGACAATTGCTTAATGACGTAATCCTCATCCATACCTAGGTACTGCTTAAAGATTTCTGCTACTTTCTTAAATTGACTCTCTTCTACATAGAGAACCTTCCCTGTAGCTGATTTATACTTCTTATCGATGATAGCATAAACATTGTAGGTTGTGGCATCTTCAGCAATCACCGCCCCATTTCGGTCATAGATGGTACCTCGTTTTGCCGGCACAATGACTGTCTGCTTATGGACCTTCTTTGCTTGTTCCGAGCAAAAGTACTCAAATTTTTATCGGTTTCCAATAATTAGCAAAGTTTATTAGGAAGAGAAAAAGAGGAAAATCGCCACTACACTGACGCAGATTGCTTCCCAACTTGTTTTCGATTCTGATCTGGTAAAGTTGCGACGTATCGAAATACCCAATCAAAACTTTTTGATTTTATTCATCACCACCTGCACTCACTGTTTTTCGATTTTCTTTTTGCAACTTCATTCCCTGGGAACTAGCCAACTGCGACAAACGATCATAACGTGTTAATTCATTGACCTCTTGACGAACATCAGCCAATTCTGTCTTTTTAGCCTCCAGTTCGGTATTCAGTCTGTCAACTCACTCTGTACTAGGATCCGTATGTCTGCGCCATAAAGACGATACTAATAGCTAAAATCACAGCTGTTAGGACAATCGATCCGTAAAAAGCCTTTTCTACTCTAGAAGAAACGGCGAAAGTGGTCTTACCAGCCTGTGTTCTTATTCTCTCATCTCTTGCTGCCATATCAATTTACTCTTACTTGTGCTATTTTTCGACAACCCGTAATTTTGCTGATAGGATCGGTCCTTTTCCTCAAGCTCCTCTCCGCTTGGCAAATAGGCTTCGGTTGATCAACTCCATCTTTACAGTTCAAATCATCCGGAATGAGAGTCCCTTTGGAACCTCAACCATCAAGCTTCTTTAAACAATTGTTTGGTCAATCGAGTCCTCCAACGAATGAAAGGTAATCACAGAGAACACGACCATCGAGGGGCCAACAAATCCATGAGCTTACGAATCGATTCATCTGTCGCCTCCCGAGTTTCATCGTGACTTCGATACGAATGGCGACGTCTGTTTAGCCGGACTAGCCCTTTTCTTGAGGCTCCTCCAGCTGGTTTAGCAGATGGCAATCTGTTTCAGCTCGCCGTTTCACTCAGTTTAATTGCTCGCGCTTGCTCAATTTTTCCGCGCAATTCTGCTGGAAAGTTTATCCTCTCCATATGTGAAAAAGTGCAACGGACTGGTCTGTGGTAATCGCATAGTGTGCAACGACCTCATAAAGTCGAATTGAGGAAGCCTCTTGATTCATACGCATATCTAGCGCAGCATCTTTGCTAAGAAAGAACCACGTTCCCGTTCATCTAACTGGGGACTAGACACACCTAGGTCATAACAGGATTCCATCAATTTCAGTCACACCCAATTCGTGTAGACGTTTCCTTCAAATGACGAAAGTTATCTCCTTACTGAAGGTCACCATCCGCGCTTTCTCGATGAGATGGGGCTAAACGAATCCTTGAGCGATCCTCAATTGCACGCGCGATCTATCGTCCAGAAAGAGCATAAAGATGGCCCGATTCATTCATTTGTTAACAAATATTCGCTGTGGCCTGCCCCACCCAATGTGGCGTCTACATAGATCCCATCTGGTAACATCCAGCATATCCGATCGTTTCGCGAAGCAAAACCGTTACATGATGAAATTCTTTACTCATATCTTTACGTCCACCACTAAATGGGACCAAGATGCACTCTGAAAGAAAATTCCACTAACTAACCCTATCTGACCTTTTCAGATCCCACAAAATACCTAGAAAGGCTTGATTTCACTTGTTTCCTCTAGGATTTGAGGATAATATTCTTATGAAAATAAGAAAACAGATTCTTCATCCCACTGTTGGTCGATGCACTGTCGCTCTACTCTTTTCTTAACCACTATTGAGGCTTGATTTTTGGCTTGCTCGCCCTGATCCCAGTCAGCTCACTTTGGTGGCTCAAAAAGCTATTCAAGACATAAAACAGAGATGGAAGAAAAATACCCTCTTCCACCCTGTTTTCTTTTGATCACTCCAAGAAATTCCTTAAAAGAAAGCAACCAGCTCTGAATAATAGAGGCTGGGACAAAAGTCCTAGCCTCTCAATTATTTTTTTGGATTGTCGAGCAAGACGCAGTGGTTGAGTGGGTTTCTACTACGCCGATTTCATCAGCTTTTACAGCCCTACTCAATCTGTGCGGAGGTGGGACGACGAAATCGAATTCTAAACGAATTACCGATTTCGTCCCACCTCTTGCGGCTTTATTGATTATGTTTCCAAATTGCTGTAAATCCCAAAAAGAATGATCCAGATGGTTGCTCCAATCGCTCCAATGTATGTTGATTCTGCAAGAAGAGACAAACGAATACAAAGAGGAAGAAAACAATGGTCAATGGATTCACACACTTATAGGCTGCGCATGACGAAAACCATCTGGCATAAATTTTTCTGATTTACGGTACTTAAAGATGGGCAAGCATGGGTCAAAATGTAAATAGCAATGTGAGACACCAGAAGAAAGATGCCGTAATCAAGGCAAAGGCATCTGAGAGACCGTGCTAAAGATATTGATAAAGGCTGACAGCAACCACAATCGCAGAAAACAATAATCGCGCGACTTGAATCCCCATACGAGATAAGCTATTGAGTTTCAAACGATTCATCACTTTGCTGTTTGGTGTTTCTTTTGCAATCTGGACAAGTGACGCTCCTGTTGAATAGAGGTGGAATTCAAGGAGGATGCGTGTACTCGTCAGTACAAAAATAGATCAATCCATGTCGCCCACTTGATTCCTGCACTATCTGAAAGACCGTTACAAAACGGAGACTTATTGACGGGAAGTTGCCAAGGAAAATAGCCATAATCGCCAACAAAGCTCCTACATAAAAAGATCACAATTCATTGGAATTTCTTTAATAGCTGGCAATGCCCGGAGGATTAGCTGTTTTCAGAAGTGAGTGATTCCAACAAACTCGATCGCTTGATAAGCAAAGAAGACCACTGGAATGCCATGACGAACTTGACGCCAACGATTTGGAAACATTTGAAACCATTGGTAATATTGGCTGTTTAGCTAAGCGTGTCCAGCTGGTGTTTCAAAGTTAGTCGTCACTATAAAGATCCCTGTAGCGATCAGGGCTAAAATCGTAACAATCTTTGGATCATTCCAAACCAGAATTCAACCTCTCAAAACCTTCACAGCGATCAGGGTTTACACACTTAAAAGCGCTAAAAGACAATTTGAATCTGCCGGAGGCTGGCCAATTTGGAAACCAAAGCTGGCACAGTTGGAAACAGCCGTGATCTCCGCCATTCCCAAAATACCAAGGAGACCAATAGGACCATCCTGAAAAATAACCCCAACCTTTTCCCATAGATACTTGGTGATAAAGTTGATAAAGGTATGTTGATCAGGGTCCATATAGAGCATTTCTCCAATCGCCCGCATCATTAAGTACATAAGCTCCTGTCAGCATATAGACTAAAAATAATAGAGGGACCTGTCAAAGAGGAACGACCGGCCCCAAGAAAGAGTCCGTCGATGGTTCCTGCAATAGCGATCAACTGAACACGTCGATTTTGCGGACCACGAACCATCATTTTCTTGCTCTTGACTAGGGATGATGTTTTTGACATATGATTACTCCAATTCTTTTCTATACATTTTCAGTAAAAGTATACTTCAAATTTTCATCACAATCTACATACCATGTTTTTAAAAATTGGTCAATCTAGTCCAGAATATTCTGAATTTTATAGATACAAAAGAGTACTGGAGTCTCTTCCAGCACTCTTTTGATTATGAATTAGGGTCATCGAGACTACGGCCATGCAAACCTTTTTCACGTTGCACTTGGCGTAGTTTCTCAGGTGTTACATCGTTACCTTCTTCATCCACAATTTTTGATACCCTTCGATGTGGTGACTGAACCGAACGACGATAACCTTCAATGTATTCTTCACGAAGTTTTGCTTGTTCCACTGCTTCTTCTGGAGTCAAACCTTCTGTTTTTTTCTTTTTTGCAAGCTCATTGATCCGAGCGATTTTTTCAGGTGTCATCATCAGACCTACTTTCTACCTGTCATCAGGTACTTATTTTGTGTTCAATTGGTTGAAAGCTGCAACAGCGTTAGCTTTCGCAACCAGACCTGCAAGAAGGGCCAAACGGTTGTTTTTAACAGCCTCATCTTCTGCCATCACCATGGTATTGTCCAAAAGCATCACGATGACTGGGCTAAGAAACAAAAGAGTTGAGTCAATTTGTCACTAGCTGAACCAGTCAATTCAAGCTCTTCAATCGCTTGAGCCAGGGCTTTTTCTTGATCGTTTTCAAAAAGACTGGCATCGACTGCTACTGAAGCACCTGCTTTTTCCGCCAAGTTGAAGGCACGTGAAAGGGACTCAACAGGCCTTTGATAACCATCCGTCTTCGCAGCTTCTGAAAGAGCTTCAGCTGCTTCCAACATATCAGCCACGACAAAGTTTGAACCAGCAAGAATAGCGTCTTTGATATCTTTTGGTGTGCGTCCCATCATCTTGTCCACGCGCGCCTTGATGAAGTTGGAGCACTTCGCTTGATTGTCATATGAAAGGCTATCAAATGAAAGTCCGTAAAGGCTGTCAGATGACTCATCCATAGGGATATACCCAACCAAAGGCATCCAAGATACGAACAATCCCTTTGTGTGGCACGACGAAGCGCATAAGGGGTCATTTGGAACCTAGATGGAATCAAGCCAACTGAGAAGAATGAAAGGAGGTATCCAATTTATCTGCAAGGGCAAGAATCGCACCAACCTTAGTCTCTGGAAGGGCTCCGTCTGCTGAATCAGGAAGGTAGTGCTCACGGATAGCTGTCGCAACTGCAGTATCTTCACCAGCAAGGAGGGCGTATTTTTCACCCATGATTCCTTGCAGTTCATCGAACTCTCCGACCATACTCCGTCAAGAGGTCAAATTTGTAGATTTCAGCCGCAGAGCACGATCGCCGTTTCTTCAGCAGTCAAAGCAGCTTGCTCAGCTAGTGACGCCGCAATGAGCACCGGGCACGGGCCATGTGTTCTGAAAGAGAACCAATTTTTCATGGAAGGTTACGTTCGCGCAATTCTAGCAACGAGGTCTTTCAATCTGGTAAGCTTTTGGTCTTCACGCCGGAAGAATTCACCATCTTCAAGACGTGCCACCAAGACTTTTTCATTTTCCTCAGATAACATTTTCCAAGTGCTCCAGCATTCCCATTACGGACGGAGATGAAGTTTGGCTTAAGCTTACTCATCAAGGTCACGCACAACGAAAGTACCGTTGATGCGTTTCCATTGGGAGTCACTGGAGACTTCTTCTGGAACGTCCAAATATTTAGTGTCAAAACTTCCCATAAAGGCAGTTGGGTATTCGAAGCCAAGTTTCAAGACCTTCATTCAAAAGCCGTCTTCGGTTTGAACTTGAACACCTTGTTCTGCTTCGATGGCTTTGGTTGCTCATGAATCTTATCACACGGTCTTTGCTATCCGCAATCACGTAAACGGTACGAAGGTCTTCATAAGAATCCATTGGTAATTTTACCGTGTCCAAGAAAACGGTGTCCACGGCTCACACGACCTGGACTGGATATCCAAGAAATCGAAGGTCGAGCGCTTCGTCGCTCAAAGAATCCGCTTTTTCTTTCGCGTAACCATGAATGTATTCAAATGTGTTGTTAGCCCAGTGTATGCTGACAGGGAAGGTCAATGAAGCAAGCACTTCTGGAACGCTAGCCAAGACTTTCGGCAGGTTTTCCAGCTTCGTGTTTCGTAACATAAACGCATTTTCCCTTGACTCACGGAATCTTCGATATCATCAACCGTCAAGCCTTCCCACGGACGAATCCTTGAGCCGCTTTGAGAAGTTTCATCTGCATCCAAGGCGATTTCTTTAGAAGGTCCTTTAAAATCTTCGGTCAAATCCGATTGTTGATCCGCTAAACCAATCACACGGACGGCCAAACGGCGTGGTGTTGAAAAGTTTCAGTCGTTTTGCATGAAAGACGGTTGTCATCCAAGAAGGTCGCCATTTTCATCACCGAGTTGTTTTTCACTTGGTGTGACAACGTAGGCTGGCAACTCTTCGTCCAAGTTCTATTAATAAGTTTTTTGTCATGTTTTTTTTCTTTTACAAAATTTTTTCTTGATAGGCACTCTTAGGTATTGGGGACGTTATAATTAATCTTGTGAGGCTGTATGGAAATCTTCTGTCTCCTTTGACATCGATTTCCAACAGTCTCATCAAAGTGATTATTAACTGATTTTGAACCTCACGTTTCAAAACTCTCTCATATAGCATGGCGGTGTTTGTTCTTTAGTAAGTCTCCGACTTCGTTCAGGTTCTTATATAGGTCACTTTAATTGCCCTTTTCCATTCTTGTAACTCTTTTATTCTTCTTCTGCTAGGAGTTTTGCGCGCGTGGTTTCGTCGAGAAGTGGCACCCAAGTTTTACGTTCTGCTACGAAAGTTTTGGCTACGACACGGGCTGTTGATGGATACGGGCGATGTAACTGGCACGTTCTTGTAATGGATACAGCACCACGAGCATCACATGTTAAAGGTATGGAACATTTCAAAACATAGTCATATAGGCTGTGAACAAGACCCAATTCCAAAGCACGTCCTGCTTCTTTTTCAAATTTTCGAAGTTTTCAAGAAGCGTCTTGGCTGTAAAACTTCAAAGCTATATTTTTGAGTGTTCATATTCTGGTTGAAGGAAGATTTCTCCGTATTTAACGCCTGGAGCCCACTCGATATCATAAACTGAGTCTACTTCTTGGATGTAAGAAGCCAAACGTTCCAATCCGTAAGTGACCTCAGAAGTTACCGGACCAGTTGCCAACCCACCAACTTGTTGAAGTAGGTGAACTGGAGTGATTTGCTACTGTCCAACCAAACTTCCCAACCAAGACCAGCTGAACTTGTGCTGATGGGTTTTCCCAGTTATCTTCAACGAAACGAATATCGTGTTCCAAAGGATTGATCCCCATTTTTCCAATGACTCAAGGTAGAGTTCTGAATATTTGATGGTGATGGTTTCATCAACACTTGGAATTGGTGGTGTTGGTAAAGACGGTTTGGGTTTTCCCCGTAACGTCCATCTGCTGGACGACGTGATGGCTCTACATAAGCCGCATTCCATGGCTCAGGACCAATGGCACGAAGGAAGGTATATGGACTCATTGTTCCCGCACCTTTTTCATTATCGTAAGCCTGCATGAGCTTACAACCCTGGTCATTCCAGTATTGTTGCAGTAAAGATAATTTCCTGAAAAGTCAATTTTTGACATGTTTTACCCTTTTCTATAATTTCTTGCGACATGAGTCTGCTTCCTGATCAATGAGGCTAGACGAGTTAGTGTTTCGCGCCCAGCTCAGGCACCCTGGAGCGTAGAGCCGTCTGATCGTAAGGAGGTCTCGTCAATGACGCAGTGAAATGTTAATTTCTTAGACATTAATACCCTTAATTAATTTATCTTGACTCAGGATACAAAGAACTGTGTCTTCGCTCCTAAGTCCT